>Ga0172372_10009014_pt1 | contig 13038 bp, 11 predicted proteins | sample LakKiv5m_2_FD_114544 | JGI IMG/M metagenome (GOLD analysis project Ga0172372, IMG submission 114544) | Freshwater microbial communities from Kabuno Bay, South-Kivu, Congo - kab_092012_9.5m | ecosystem: Environmental > Aquatic > Freshwater > Lake | place: Democratic Republic of the Congo...
CCCAGCCGTTGGAACCGACGAAGATCGACTCGTGGGCATACTGGGTTTGCTGGGCGTACTGGGCTTGCTGGGCGAGAATCCCCGTCACGCGGGTACCTTACTGCACGACCTTCATGACTTCCTCCCGCACGCACTTCCTCACCACTGGTGCCTTCCGGCTCGATGGCGGCGGCATGTTTGGCCTCATTCCGAAGACGATGTGGTCGAAGTGGACCGAAGCCGATGCCGACAACCGCATCGCGCTCGCGACGCGGTCGCTGCTGGTCGAGTCACGCGACGGACTGGTGCTCGTCGAGGCAGGTTGCGGCGACAAGTGGACCGACAAGGAACGCGCCACCTACGCGCTCGCGCCGCGCACCGCGGTCGACGCACTCGCTGAGATCGGTATCGACCCACGCGACATCGCGCATGTCGTCCTCACGCATCTCCACTTCGATCACGCCGCCGGTCTCACGCGCGAGGACGCGGGCACGCTCGTCCCCGTGTTTCCGAACGTGCGCATCCATGTACAGCGCCAGGAGTGGATCGACGCGCTCGCGAACAAGAGCACGATGACGCGCACATATCTGCGCACGCATCTTGATCCGATCGCGGGCGCGGTCGAGCTGTACGACGGCGCCGCGTCACCGCTCGATCGCATCGCGCTCATTCCAACGCCAGGTCATACATGGGGCCATCAGAGCGCGCTCGTCCTTCCTGACCGAAGCGACGCGTCGTCGCCGCCCGTCCTCTTCGCCGGCGACGCGTGCCCGACCATCCATCACGCGCATCCGGCAGCAAGCCTCGGCTATGACATGCTTGCCTACGACGCGATGCTTTCGAAGCGAGAGATTCTCGGGCGTGCAGCGCGCGAGGGATGGCTTGTCGCGCTCGATCACGATCCCCTGCACGCATGCGCGCGCGCAATCGAACACGACGGTCGTGTAGCACTTCAGCCGATTTCGCGATCAGACGCGCCACTCGCAACGCGCGCGTGAAACCCGTATCCTCCCGATATGCGTCTTCCTCGCGTTTTGGCAATCACTGCCCCGCTCGCACTTTCAACCGTCGCTTCCGCACAATCGCTGAAGCCGCCGGATCCAAACTTCACCCCGACTCCGGGACCTGTCGTTGGCTACTTGGTCATGGGCGTGCTGTTTGCGATCATCGTCGCTGTGTCGCTCATGCCGTCGAAGCGTTCACACACCGATCTTTGATCGGGATCCTCATGCCGAAGAAGCCAACAGCCACGCAGATCCTTATCGCGGCGAATATCGTCGCGCTTGGTGCGTTGGCTGTCGTCAAACTTTCTCCCTACGCTTCGGCGCAGGGGTTTCGTTTGCGCAGTACCTACTCTGCAGCAAGCGGCCGCATTCCGGGCACCGAAACGCACGCGGTGTATGTGGTCGACGAATCAACGCAGGAATTGCTGTCGTTGCAATGGGATCCCCGCTCAAAGCAGTTGCAAATGCTCGGCTATCGCAATCTCACGGGTGATGCGGTTGAAGCGCTTCGACCGCGCGGAAACTAGGAACGCATGAAACTCTCGCACGCCATCCTCACAGCAAGTGCCGTCGCCATCGGCGCGCTTGCCATTGTCGAGGCTGGCCGCATGCAACCTCCGGCCTTCGCCGATACTGCATCGCTTGGTGCTGGCGGGTTTACGCTCATCACATCGTCCACAGGTCAAGGACCCGACGAAGCTCCGTACGAAACGCTGTATGTCCTCGACAATCGTGGCGAAATGCTCCTGGTCTACGGCATCGATTCGGGCAACAACCGCAGACTTGCGCTTCGCGCTGGCGCCAGTCTCCCAGCGCTCTTCCGCGCTGCGCGCGGAGGTTGACTGATGGGAACTGCGTCGTCTGCTTCACATTCGCCGATGCATTCGCATGCTCTCGCAGACGCTATTCCGTTACCGCTGCGACGACCCGTCGACACGATCATGGCCACGCGCCGTGCAGAGAGTTTCGGCAAGCGATCGATCAAAGCGTCGAGCAAAGACTTCGCGCTGCGACTTGCCGTGTCGATGACCGATCTCACCACGCTTGAAGGCAAAGATTCGCCGGAAAAAGTACGGTCACTCTGCAGAAAGGCCGTAACTCCAGCTCCAGCGCTTGATCGCATCTTGCTTGCAGCGGGCGCGCCCGCCGTGCCAAGCGTCGCTGCGATTTGCGTCTATCCAAATCTTGTCGCTGTTGCCCGTGAAGCGCTTGGCAACTCTTCGGTGCGCATCGCGTCGGTCGCCACGGGTTTCCCAAGCGGCCAGTATCCCTTGGATATCCGACTCGACGATGTTCGTCGCGCTGTCGGGGAAGGCGCGCACGAGATCGACATGGTGATCAGCCGCGGTGCGTTTCTCGCCGGCGAATACGCGCTTGTCGCCGATGAAATCGCGCGCGTGCGAGAAGCGTGCGGACATGCGCATCTCAAGATCATCTTGGAAACAGGTGAACTCGAAACGCTCGATGCAGTGCGTCACGCGAGCGACCTTGCCATTCGTGCTGCGCTCTCGACTGGCCCAGCAGCAGATGGCGAAGTGTTCATCAAAACCTCGACAGGCAAAGTGACGCCAGCAGCCACCATGCCTGTCGTGCTTGTCATGCTTGAAGCGATTCGTGATGCGTATCGCGAAACGGGTGTCCGCATCGGCATGAAGCCTGCTGGTGGTATTCGCTCTGCAAAGGCGGCCATCGCGCAATTGGTGATGGTGCACGAGACCTTGGGACCAGACTGGCTTGCGCCGCATCTCTTCCGCTTCGGTGCATCAACACTGCTGAACGATCTCCTGCGACAACTCGCGCGATTGCGTCGCGGCGGCTACGCAGCGCGCGACGATTTCGCAGAGGCCTGACGCTCGTCGTTCAAACCAGCGGCGTACTTCTCGTTCGACTGGTATTCCGTCAACACAAATGTGGCTTTACCAAGGAATTCTTGGGAAATTTGTGCGTTGCGCCTTGCCAATGACGCATGCATCTTGTGACATTTGTTGCTTGCACATCGACACGAACACCAGCATGACTCCTCCAACAGATACTCGTCCACTCCATACTTCAAACGCTGGCGCGAAATCCGTGGCGTGTCCAGACGATTTTCTTGCTGCCAGTTTCGGGTTTCACTGGAAGGCGACGCTCGGTGTGGGAAGTTTCTCGCGCATCTTGCATGTCGAATCACCACGCACTTGGAGTGATGCGGGCAAAAACTTCGCGCTGAAAGTCTTTCTTGATCCTCGCAAGAGTGAAGTCGATTGCAAACTCTTGGCGAACATCGCTGCGCGACTTCAGACCGAGTTTGCGATCGGACGCGCAGTGACGCATCCGATGTTGCGTCGATACCACAAAATCATCACGGATACAGACCATGAATCACGACCTCAACACGCACTCCTGATGGAGTTGATCGATGCGCCACCACCAACTCGAGTGCCGTTCCCGTTGCCCGACACACTCGAAATCTTGCGACACATTGCGAATGCTGTGGCATCGATGCACGCAACTGGATTTGTGCACACCGGACTCACAGCCCGTGCGTTGTATTTCACAACCGTTGGGCGGCCACGCTTGGCTGGGCTCGCTGATGCATCACGCATTGGTGAAGTGAAGCCGCTGCGTGTGTCTGTACCCGGCTATGTGGCGCCAGAAACCGCTGTAGGAAAGCCTGCAACCCCAGCGACCACTTCGTTTTTGTATGCGTCGCTCGCGTATGTACTTCTTCTCAACCGCTTTCCACCAGCGGTTCGACTTGCTGGTCAAGCATCTGCGCAGATCACAGACCGCATGATCGGTACCAATGAGTTGATTTCCGATGTGATGGACGGCGTACCGGAAGCGCTTGCGAAGTTCATCCGCGCTGCGTTGGTTGAAAACCCAGAATCGCGGCCGGATATCACACAGTTGCTCGACGAACTCCAGTGGAACGATCACGAGCAAGTCGGTGATGTACATGATTCGCAGCAAACTATGGTGACGGCGCCCACCGCACTTTTACAGCGATCTTCGCTCTATCCGCGGGTTCCGGAACAGCGTCGAAACGCTCCCGCACAGGAAGTTGTGTTGCGAAGCCACGCCTTCGGATATCGCGTTGGGCGTTGGCTTGGCGACGGCGCGTGGAGTCGTATCTATTTGGTCCACGAACCTTGTTCACAACGATCCTTTGCACTGAAGCACATCATTGCAAACCGTGAAGGCTCGCGACGAGGTGCGAAGAGTGTGATCAGCGAGTGGAATCTCTGCCGCAAACTGTCACATCCTTCGCTGCGCCAGTTGCGCTCACTCGAGTTCGTTGGCGATTCGGCGGAAACCGCAACAGTGCTGGGATTGGTCATGGAACTCCTCGACGCGACACCACTCGAAGAGAAAGCATTGCCGGCCGAGCGACTTCTCGAAACGCTGCGTGCCGTTGCGTCGGCAACCGCATATCTCCACACGAAGGAACTCGTGCACACCAACATCAAGCCGCGTTCGATCTTTATGTCCGAACTTGGTGTCGTCAAACTCGCTGGAACTGGGCAAATTGTCCCTGTCGGCACCACACTCGAGCGCACGCGCATCCTGCCTGGTTTTGTTGCTCCGGAATTGCTCAGGGAGGATCCAGTCACCAAGTCCGTGGATGTCTTCGCGTTCGCAGCAACGGCGTACAACCTCGCGACGGGACTCATTGCCCGACAGGCGGCCGCCGTACAAGTTGAGGGACACGCGGTCCCGCAGCGCTTCATCGGTCCTGATGAACCCCTCGACACGCTTGCCCCTGCTATCCCAGCTGCGTTTGCTCGACTACTTCAGCGCGCGTTGCACCGCGATCCAAGTCGCCGCCCATCGATGGAGGAACTTGTCACTGCGCTTGGTCGCGAACGCGAGTGGGCAAACGGCGGGGGCGCCGCATCGTGAAGATTGCACAGCGTGGTTCTCATGGGATCTCATGGGATCTCATGGGATCTCATGAGTTTCGTTGAGTTCCGTTGAGTTCGAGGGAAAAATTTGTCATCGAGACCGAGAAGCGAAGAACTTTCTGGTCGCTTTCCACTCCAAGAATCGGTTTTCTCAGTTCCCAAACCCAACGGCGCACAGTCGACGCAAAATTCCATTATCCTTCTCGCTTCACTTCTATCTGGGTGCCAACTGTGTGGCACCTCATGCGGGATCGCCCTTCACAGCGAATCCTGCGCCTCACTTTCATCGCTCGCGCCATGTCGGATAGTCGTTTCATTGGCCAAGCGCCCATCGGCGCAACTCTCTCCCGCAGCACCGCCGTCATCATCGGGGGTGCAGCATGAGCGATCCTGTGCCAGCAGCAAAGCGCAAGGTTGCCAGAGAGTTGTTCGGCTATCGCGTTCGTCGGGTCATCGGTGATGGTGCGTGGAGCCGCGTGTATGAAGTCGAGGACACCAAGGCACACAGAGCGCTTGCGTTGAAGCATGTCATCAGCGAGGGCGACAAGGAAGATCGCTATGTCGATCAGTTGCGCGCAGAGTGGGAAATCGGCCGCAAGCTCGACCACCCTGCCATTCGCAAGTTGCTCTCGTTTGAAGGCGAAGGGCTTCTGAACAAACTCTTCCGTGCCAAGAGCAATGATGTTGGCTTGGTTATGGAGTTGATCGATGCACCGCCGCTCAGCGACATGATGCGCCAGCGCATGCGACCGTCGATTCCTGAGTGCATCGGCATCTTCCACGATGTCGCAAGCGGTCTGCAGCACATGCACGACAAGGGCTTTGTGCACGCAGATATGAAGCCCCTCAACATTCTGTACGACGGCGATCGCCGGCTCACCAAGATCATTGACCTCGGTCAGTCGGTCAAGATCGGGACGCAGAAGAAGCGCCTTCAAGGTTCGGCGGGCTACATCTCGCCCGAGCAAACGAATGAAGTGAGTGACAAGCTCTATGAAGCGGTAACGCCAGCAACCGATGTCTTCAACTTTGGCGCCACCATGTATGCGATTCTCGCGTACGGCAAACTTGCCCCGGCCGCGCAAAGTAAGTCCAAGTCCGTCCGGATTGCAGAAGACGAACTCGGCCCGACGGGTCCGCTGCACGCGTCCGATCGTTCGATCCCCGAGAAGCTCTCTATAGCAATCGTGGGTTGCCTTGCGCAGAAGCCAAGCGATCGCACGCCGATGCGTAAGTTGATCGAAACGCTTCAGAGTCTGCGCTCATAACGGCGGGTTCACAACTCTGTCGCTGCACGCGACCACTCTGGTCGCCACACCGCATAGCCACCAAGAAATGCATTCGAATTGGCGCCAAGAATGCAACCATCCGGCACAACCTTGAGTGCCTTCGCGTTACCGCCGCCAATCACAATCACATCTGGCAACAGTGTGGCGCGGAAGAGCTTCGCACATTCTGCAACATGACCACGCCACTTCCGCGTGCCGTTGCGTTCGCGACCGCGCAGCCCAACATAGTCTTCAAAGGTGCGTCCCTTTCGAAACGGAAGATGTGCAACTTCAAGCGGCAACACGAGGCGCGATGCGATCATGCATGTTCCTAGACCGGTTCCTAGACCGAGGAAGAGCATGGTGCCGTCTTTCAAGCCTGCAGCTTCCCAACTTCCGATCGCTTGCATCGCAGCATCGTTGAGAATTTTGACAGGAACGCCAAACGCTGCGCGGTAATCAAAGTCCTTCCAACCTGGCCCAAGATTGACCGGATCAATGAGCGGGCGACCATTCTTGATGGGCGCAGGTAGTCCGATCGTGATCGCGTCCACTTTCTCGCCACCGAGAAGCGTCGGCAAGTCACGCGCCAACTGCTCCGGGGTGTAGGCGGGGCCCGAAGGCGTTGCGCGCTTCTCTGTCCAATGTTCGCAGCGCGCCTTCGCGTTCGTGCCGCCAATGTCAAGAGTGCAAATCACGCGAGGAAGAACTGTGGTCGACATGCGTGGAATGTAGAAGAAAACCGCGCGGTGGGAGCCGCGCGGTGTGCGATTGAGGGTCGGAATGCATGCCCCGTCGAGAGCGCGTCACTGCGTCTTCTTCGCCACAGGTACTTGCACTTCAGACCACTTGATGCGGTTTGCGATGTACGGGCCGTTGTAGTGGAACGCGCGCACATCACCAGTCACTTGGTATTCGGGATGCGCCTTCAACCACTCGTTCAAAAGACCAAGGCCCTTCTCCACGACACCGGTTCCGTACGGCCCGTTCATTCCGATCGACAGGACCTCGAGCTCTGGTCGGTCGGTGATGATCACGCTGCCGTCCTTCCCAGTCGGCGCGAGTTCGGCCGTGCGGTAGAGGAAACTCATCGTCCACGACATCGATTCTTTTTGGACGCGCTTTCCTGTACTCGTATCGAACATATCGCGGTAGTCCATCTCTACTGGACTCGTCATCGCGATGTCGTTCTTCTTGATGTGATTGAACAGCGGGAAAAAGCCCATGTTCATGCCACTCGCAGGCGAACCTGAAGACACGAATTCCGCGCGACGAACCGTCGGATAGCGCTTCAGATCGATCGCCCCAGGCGGCGTCGGCTCTGGGTATCCGGCTGGAAGGGGCGACTCGATGCGCGACGGTCCGAAGCGGAAGACGCCGTCAATAATCTCGATCGACGCCTGCGTGTCGCCACCGACGCGAGTGACGAGCGTCGGGGTGCGCACAGCCACTGGCTCATCGGCGCCTGGCTCCGATGCGCGGCCGGAATGGCCGACATACGCGGGCGTGGCCGCTGCCGCTGCAACGGGATCTTGGGTGCCGGACGATGCGGTGGCGTCGTCGGTCACGGCGCCTAAAGAAGAGACTGGGGAAGAGACTGGGGAAGAGACTGGGGAAGCGGAGCTTTGGCTCGACGCCTGCGTGTTTCCCTTCACAGGCTCTGGAATCTTGGCCGGATCGCTTTCAAACGACGCACAGGCGGTCAGTGGGAGTGTGACAAGTGCCGCAAGGCGATAGAAGATTCGAGTCATGGCGTCTGCTTCGCAGAAGGCTCGGTGCGAGATTCGCCACGGCGCACATCGCGAAAACAGCGATCAACCTCGTCTGTCGGTAGACTCGCCCTCTGTGACGACCTCACCTTTTTCCTACGCTCCTGCACCTGAAAGCGTGCGACCAGCACTTCAGGCCTCCTACGGACTCTTCATTGGCGGCGCGTTCGTAGAGCCGAAGTCCGGAAAGTACTTTTCATCGATCAACCCGGCGACCGAGGAGCCGATTGCACGCGTCGCCGACGCTGGCGAAGAAGATGTCGCGCGCGCTGTCGCCGCTGCGCACAAAGCGTTTCCCAAGTGGTCGAAGACGAAGCCAACAGAACGCGCCAAGATCCTGTTTCGCGTGGCGCGACGCATTCAAGAACGATCGCGTGAACTTGCTGTCCTTGAGTCGATGGACGGCGGTAAGCCGATCAAAGAATCGCGCGACGAAGACCTGCCGCTTGTCGTACAGCATTTCTTCCACCACGCTGGTTGGTGCGACAAACTCGCGTACGCATTTGCCGGTGCCACGCCGAAGCCCGTCGGCGTCTGTGGTCAGATCATTCCGTGGAACTTCCCGTTGATGATGGCTGCGTGGAAACTTGCGCCTGCGCTCGCATGCGGAAACACCTGCGTGTTGAAGCCAGCAGAGACGACGCCGATGACGGCACTCATGCTTGCGGAGATTCTCGCGGAATGTGGTGTACCCGATGGGGTTGTCAACATCGTCACCGGTGGACCTGATGCAGGCCGCGCGATCACCGCACTTGCTGGGAAAAGTGGTGGCAAACTCGGCATCCACAAGATCGCATTCACTGGTTCGACGGATGTCGGAAAGGCCATCGCGAAAGCTGTCGCCGGAACAGGTGCGAAGCTCACGCTTGAACTTGGCGGTAAAAGTCCAAACATTGTCTTCGCCGACGCCGCGCTTGACCAAGCTGTCGAAGGTGTGGTGAGCGGCATCTGGTTCAACCAAGGTCATGTCTGCTGCGCCGGATCACGACTCTTCGTCGAGGAGTCGATTCACGACGACTTCGTCGCACGACTCGAACGGCGCATGCAGCAACTGCGGGTTGGTGATCCGCTTGACAAAAATACGGATGTCGGTGCAATCAATTCCAAAGCACAACTCGAAACGATCACGCGATATCTCAAGGCTGGATTGGACGAAGGTGCGCAAAAACTCGAGGTTTCCTGCGCGCTTCCGAAGAAGGGTTACTGGTGTAAACCGACGATCTTCACAGGTGTGCAACCATCGCACACCATCGCGCGTGAAGAGATCTTCGGGCCAGTACTCAGCGTGATGACATTCCGCACACCGGAAGAAGCCGTGCAACGCGCCAACAACACCACCTATGGACTAAGTGCTGGCGTGTGGACCGAGAAAGCGGCGCGTGCGCTTGAGATGTCGAATCGCCTGACCGCTGGTGTTGTGTGGTTGAACACATTCAATCGCTTCGATGCGAGTGCGCCTTTTGGTGGCTATCGCGAATCCGGCTTCGGTCGCGAAGGTGGAAAGCAGGGCCTTGCGTCCTACATCAAACTCGGAGGTGGTCGATGAACGCTCGCAGCGAGAAAAGCCGAGTCGAAGTTGTGAAGACGCTCAAACTGTTCGTGAACGGTGCTTTTCCACGCAGCGAAAGTGGACGCACCATTCCAGTGAAGGATGCAAAGAAGCGTGTCATTGCGCATGCGTCACACGCAAGCCGAAAAGATTTGCGAGATGCGGTTGAGTCTGCCAATCAAGCGCAACCGAAGTGGAGCGCTGCGACCGCCTACAACCGCGGCCAAGTGATCTATCGCCTTGCCGAAATGCTAGAGGCGCGGCGTGCAGAGTTCGTTTCGCTCATCATGTCGATCGAAGGTCGTTCGAAGTCCGACGCCACGCGCGAGGTTGATCACGCCATCGATCGCTGCGTGTGCTACGCAGGATGGACAGACAAAATCGCGTCGATTCTCGGAGGCAAGCAGCCAGTTGCTGGTCCATACTTCGTCTTCTCGATGCCCGAAGCAACCGGCACCGTTGCGGTGGTGATTCCAGATGGCGCGCAACTTCTCGCAATCGTGTCGCTTGTGCTTCCTGTGATTGCCGCTGGAAATGCAGCGATTGTGATTGCTCCAGTGCACGCAAACGCACCGCTGGCGAACGCATTTGCTGAAGCTGTTGCCACCAGTGATGTTCCTGCTGGCATCGTGACAGTTCTCACAGGCGTTCGCGCAGAACTTTGCCCATGGATCGCATCACATCGAGATATTGCAGCCGTTGCAGGCGCGCATCTTTCGCAAGACGACGCCAAAGCGCTTGAACTCGGCGCTGCGGAAAACCTCAAGCGCGTCTGCCTTTTCACAGATGCCGCGAAGTTCAGCGACGATGCGTTTTGGAATTCACCATTTGCTATCCAGCCATTCGTCGAAATCAAAACGGTCTGGCACCCGAGCGCGCTGTAGTTTCCCGCGAGAGCACTTCGACAGATCGCGTGACCTCACAGTGTCTATCGATGTCTATCGATCTCAAACCCATCCTCGCATGCATTGCACTTTTCGCGGTCGAGGGTTACCTCGGTTCAGTCATTTTTGAGCGCGTGGCGATCAACTCGCGTGCGGTCGCTGTGACAGCGCGTGTGACGACTGAGCCAGCGTATGCAGTGACACCGACGAGTGGTCGAGGTTTCTAGGCAAAAGAGGCGGGCTATCAGTTCATCTACGCATACGAAGTCAACGGCCGCGCCTTCACCAACTCAGGATTTCATCCCGAGAAACCTAGAGAAACCACGACGGTCTACTACGACTCAACCAACCCCGCGGTCAGTCGAACCCGACTTGAACAAACTCAGAACATCACGCTGTTCATGATCTTCATCGGCGTCGGTATCGCCTACAACCTCTGGCGAATCGATTGGCGCGCATTTCGACCCGGTCGCGACTGAGTGAAGATGTTTCATCGCACCGAGATCGTCGGCATACGACCATCGGGTGAAAACGCGCAAAGTTCATTGTCACCAGAAAAGACACGCGTCATTGGGAGACGAATCGTGCGCGTGAGCGTTTCCCTTTTTGTTGTTCCACCGCGCTCACCACTTACGCCATCAAGCGCCATCACGCTCTCCCCGTTCCAGAGCACCGTTCCCAGCATGGATATTGGTTGAGTCACCGTGATCTCAATGCTTGCATCGGGCTTCACATCAAGATCCGCGACCTTCGTCTGCGGAATGCGTACGACCCAACGCCACCATGAAGGCGCACCGGATGCTTGCGAAAGTGCTTTGCGTGATGGCACCGTCGCCATCGCCCAACTCGCTGGCGATTCAATTCGAGCAAACGACCATGAAGCAGGAACCTCTTGGAAAATCTCAAAGAACTCGGTCTCTTTTGCGAGTCGCTTGAGATCAATCTCTGAGCAGTTTCCATGCGGATCAAGATCAAGCATCAACTCGTTTTCACTTGCGACAAACTTGATGTTGCGCCCAGTCGCTGGTTTCTGACCCTTGGGCGTTGGCGCTGGGCGCTTCGGTGCAAGCGCGGCGCCATCAAGAACCACTTCGCGCCTATGACAAAGTTCCACATCAAGCAGTGCGCCGTTCAACCGAAGTCGGTTGTTCGCGACGCCAGTACCACGCGACATCCACCACTCTGGGAAGCGCACGAAAACGGCTGTTGATCGTGCTGCGAATGTCCATTGCACGGTGCGCTGTGCGCCAAGCATGTTGCGTGGTTCGTACCCCCACGCGAACCGACCAATGGTCGTCGCGTCGAAATCGGGAAGATCCACCACACGCTGCTTGACGCCTTTCAGCGCTGCGATTTCAAAGATTGTCCCCAACACACCAACGCGACCATCTGTGTGACTGCCACGCATCCGCACTTTGTTTGCGGCGACTTCGAATGTCTGCGTCAATTCCTTCTTTGATGACGCAACACGCCAATCGTTTCGCACACCGAATGCATCGAGCACACACTGTTCACGACTCTTTTTCGCAGAATTCGCCAAGCGTGCGCTGTAATAACCGTGCATCGCAGGAAGCCCATACGCACCAAGTGACTGTGGTCTATCCATGCGTGCAAAATGCGGATGTGTTCCATCAAGCAGCGCATGTTCCACGATGAGTTGTGGCGCGCTCAGTTCAAGCGGGTGCGACTCTCTCGTCGCCAACAGCACCGTAGGTTTCTGAAGACGACACCCGTCGGTCACGGTCCCATCGATATCAATGCACGCCAAAAGACACCCGCTGCGATCGACAAATTCGATCTGCTTCGTACGAAGTCCAACGCCCATCGCCATCGCATGGGTCACGACAGCGATGCGAACACCACGCACCTTCGACACGCGCGGAAGCTTGCCGTCCGCCGGAACCGTGAGTGACTCACGGCTTCCATCGACATCGACGGTCACTTTTCCTCGCGATCGTCCAGCAACAACAACCACATCACCAAGCATCGCTACGACGGATCCGCTGCAGGAACGCAAGATCGAGCGCCCAACAGCAAGATTCCGCAGCGAAACTTCAAAACTGTTCGTCTCGCACGGCGCATGTTCGGCAATAGTCACATCGCACTCAAGAACACCTGCGCCGCGGAGCATGGTGCGTACACGCTTGTCTTTCTCAACAACACGGTCGCGTGGCACAAGGCCAGCCAACACATCACCGAACGAACTTGCACATACAAGCGCACGCCGCATCGGGAAGAGATCCATCGCGCGATGCTGCGCCTCGCCAGTCACACTTGTTGCACGCGTGTGTCGTGTACCAACCACTTCACAGACAAAATCTGTGCGCGTAGCAACGCTTGCAAAAACGCGAGTCAAGCACTGCGTTTCACTCCCGCGCTCGTGCAGAAGGAGCGGTGGTGCATCAGGTGAGACTTGTCGAAGTTCATCGACGGTGCGCGCAATATTCGTACTTCCACTCCACGCGTCGATCACACCTTCGTGGGTGTACCAGTGGTTGTTTGCGCTGAAAAGCGGCACATCGATGCCGACCTCGCGTGCGTACCGCACCAACGCACCGAAGTATGCATTGCCAACCGTGGCATCGAGGCAGCGCCAGTCATCTTCGATACCAACAGCGATCACGGGGCAAGCGCCCTCGCCATTTCGCGTGGCTTGCAGATCAACGAACTGAACTGCAAGCGCGCGCCAGAATCGGGACAC
>Ga0172372_10009016_pt1 | contig 13034 bp, 7 predicted proteins | sample LakKiv5m_2_FD_114544 | JGI IMG/M metagenome (GOLD analysis project Ga0172372, IMG submission 114544) | Freshwater microbial communities from Kabuno Bay, South-Kivu, Congo - kab_092012_9.5m | ecosystem: Environmental > Aquatic > Freshwater > Lake | place: Democratic Republic of the Congo...
CTGCTGCCTGCTGAGGTGGAGACCCTTCTCGGGCCAGCGTCGCATCACCACCAGACCCAGGGCGATCAGCACAGCTGGGATCAGCCCCATGCAGAAGCGAATCGTCAGCAGGGCGCTGCCGGGCTGCTGGGCGGCACTGAGGGTCTCGCTGTAGCCGCTGGCGCTCAGCACCGCCCCCAGCAGGGCGATCACGGCGCTGATGCAGACCTTCTGGGCCAGCACCATCCAGGCGCTGTATTGCCCGGCCGGTTTCTCCGGATCGGCATCGATCGCATCGGGCAGCAGCGACCAGGGGATCAGATAGGCCGTCGAGGCGCCGACCCCCGCCAACACGATCGTCAGCACCAGCAGCGTCAGGCGCAGCGCATTGGCCGGAGATCCCAGCACGGCCAGGCCGGGCTCGAGGGGCGGCAGCAGCATCACCAGCAGGCAGGCGGCGATCCAGAGGCCGGCACCGGTCCGCAGGGCGGCCAGGCGTCCGTGGCGATGGGCGACGGCGTTCCACAGCCACAGGCCCGCCAGGGAGCTGACCAAGAAGGGCAGCAGAATCAGCTTGCTGAGGTCTTCCGGGACCTGCAGCACCACCGGCAGGAAGAACAGCGAGACGGCCTGCATCAACTGCAGCGCGCACCAGAGCAGCAGGTAGAGGCCGAGCACGATCAGGAAGCGGCCGTTGCGGACCACCCGGCGCAGCAGGCGTCGGGTGGTGCCCCGCCCGGCCTCAGGGCGCTGGCAGCGGCGGGCGGCCGGCAGCAGCCCCCAGGCGCAGAGCAGCGAGGTGGCACTGATGATCAACCCGGAGACCAGCCCCACCGGCAGATAGCTGGCTGGATCGCCGAGGTTGCCCACCAGCAGGCCGGCCAGCAATGCGGCGGTGATCGTGGCCAGGATCGAGCCGGTGAAGCGGGCCGTGTTGAGGCGGGTGCGCACATGCACGTCGCTGCTCAGTTCCGCCGCCAGGGCTGTGTAGGGGAGATTGACGCAGGTGTAGAGGCTGTTGGCGAGCACGGAGATCGCCAGGAAGATCGCGAACTTCAGCGCCAGGGACGGCCAGGGCGGCAGCCACCAGATCGCACCCATCGAGATCCCCAGCGGCAGGGAGCTCCACAGCATCCAGGGAATCCTCGGCCCCCAGGGGTGCCCGGTGGTCTTGTCGCTGAGCCAACCGACGATCGGGTCATTGATCGCGTCCCAGAGCCTGCCGAGGCCATAGGCCAGACCCGCCAGCCAGGGGGGCAGGCCTGCCGCGACATAGAAGCGCAGCAGGTAGAAGCCGATCAGCGCCGCGCCCATGCCGGTGCCGACATCACCGAGTCCATAGGCCCAGAACAGCCGCCGCCGCCGGCCCGGCGACAGATCGACGAGGTCAAGGGGCGGCGAGGCGGAGGAAGCGGCGGAGGCGCTCAATGGGCGTGAGGGGGCCGACAGGCCATGGCTGCGCTGAAGGTCGCATTCTGCGCGCTGCCGGCACGACCCGGGACCGGTGCGACGCGCCAGCGCTGACAGCCGGCACCGCTGCGAGGCAGGAGTGGTGAACAGCGCCACCGACTCAACCCCAGGGCCGCTTCCAAGTGCCGGTTGCGCCAGTCGCATGCGTGGGATCAGCATCCCAGGCGCTGCAAGCAGCGGGTTGCCCCCTGCGCTTCGGCCGCCGGCCTCGCGCCGAGTTTGAATCAGCCCTGGGCTCAACCCGGCACCGGCGCCCCCACGAGATCGGCGTCCCAGGGGATCGGCGCCACACGGGATTGGCGCCACACGGTATCGGCACTACAGCTGCCATCCCGGGCTCCCGCCGGGGCGGCGTCGGGCTAACCTCAGCGGGCGGGTTGTCCCGGGATGGGGTCGGCAATGCTGATCTCCTCTGCGCCTGAAGTGCCGTTGTAGCTGATTTGATCTAATTGCGGGCGTAGTTTAGTGGTAAAACCTCAGCCTTCCAAGCTGATGATGCGGGTTCGATTCCCGCCGCCCGCTTCCTGTTCTCAATAAGGGTTTTCGGCTCAAAGCCCTTGCGGGCACTGGCATTAGGGCTTCCAGCCCGTGCCAGCGCCTGTTTGGCCGTGCCAGGCTGTGAGACGAAACATCTCACCAGCGGTGCCCTTCAGTGCCGCTGCGGTCGCGGCACGATCAGCTGCTGCTGCAGCACCCCGAGCTTGAGGGCCACCTCCTGCAGCTCCCGCTCCGGCTGCGAGCCCCGCACCAGGCCGGCGCCGGCCGTGAGCTCCAGCCGGTCAGCCCGCACAATGCCGCTGCGGATCGCCACCCGCAGATCCGTATCGCCCTGGCTGTCGATCCAGCCCACCGGGGCGGCGTAATGGCCTCGCTCGAACGGCTCCAGGCTGCGCAACCAGGCCATCGCCTCCCGCCGCGGCAATCCCGCCACCGCAGGCGTGGGATGCAGGGCCGCCGCCAGCAGCAGCGGCGACTGACTGCCCTGGGCCGCCGTGATCGGTGTATGCAGATGCACCAGCCCGCCATGGCGCGCCAGCCGGGGATGGCGAGGCCGCCGTGGCTGCAGACCGGCCCGCTGCAGCACCGCGGTGATCGTCTCCACCACCAGCTCATGCTCATGGCGATCCTTGACGGACTGCAGCAGCGCAGCGGCGGCGGCCAACGGCGCCGTGCCGGCCAGGGCATCGCTGCGCAGCTGCCCCTGGCGCACGGTGAGCAACCGCTCCGGCGAGGCACCGAGCAGGGCATGCTGCGGCGACCGCTGCCAGAGAAAACGGCAGCTGCCCGGCTGGCTGCGGCGCAGATGGCGCAGCAGGGCCAGCGGCTCCAGCGGCCCCTCCAGCCGCAGCTCCTGCCGTACGGCCAGCACCAGCTTGCGCAACTCGCCGCGCTCCACCAGCTCCAGCGCCCGCTCCAAGGCGGCCCGGTAGCCCGGCTGCCAGGCCGATCCCGGGCCGATCGCAACCCCGCCGACCGCCGCCGCCGCGACCTCAGCGGCGGCCGCCGCCGCCGCGGCCAGCCGCTCCAGGCGACGGCCCGCCTCCCACAGCTCCTCTGCCAGGCTACGGGCGGTGACACCACCACCGAGGGGGCGCTGCAACCGCAACCAGCAGTGACGGCCCTGGCGGCTGAGCTGCCAGCGCGGCAGCACCGCCTGCACACCGGCGGCGCCGCTGCCCTGCTGCAGGGGGCTGTCGAAGAAGGCAAACGCCAGCAGCAGCCTTGGTCGCGCCAGGGGTGGCGCCACCGCTGGGGCCACCGCCAGGCGGCTGAGGCTCAGGCTGCTGAAGCGCTGGGCCAGCTCAAAGCGCCGCGGACCGCTGAGCTCCAGGCTGTTGCAGCGACCGCAGGCGGCGAGACAGAGGCCGGGGCTGCCATCCCAGAGAAAACGGAAGCCGTCGTCATCGGCCCCGGGCAGCTCGGGCAGCAAGGCCAGCGGATCCAGCGCAGCCAGGGGCAGGGCCAGGCTGAGCACCGCCTCATCATCACCGCGACGACCGGCGGCATCCTCGAGACGGCGGGCGGTGGCGCCGGCCATCGCCAGCAGATCGGAGAAGGACAGGGAGGCCTGCACCAGGAAGCTGAGGACCGACGCCGAAGGCTGCTCAAATGTATGGGTCTTCCCCCACCTGCTGCCCCCGGCGCCCATGTCCGAGCCTGAGGTCGTCGCAAGCCGTTACGCCCGACGCCGGCTGCTGTGGCGGGCGGCCCTCAAGTGGCCGATGTATGCGGTGGCGGTGATGCCTGTGCTGCTGGCGGCCGGCTGGCGCCTGGCCAGCGGCCAGCTGCTGCGACCCGCGCAGCTGGGGCTGTTCCTGCTGGCGGCGGTACTGCTGCTGGCCTGGGAGAACCTGGCCAATGATGTCTTCGATGCCGACACCGGTGTCGATGCCGAGGGCAAGCCCCATTCGCTGGTGAACCTCACCGGTCGTCGCGACCGGGTGGCCTGGCTCGCCCATGGGGCGCTGCTGCTGGGGCTGGCCCTGATCGCCCTGGTGGCCTGGCGCAGCACCCCCCAGGTGCTGGCGCTGGTGCTGGCCTGCTGCGGCCTGGGCTATGTGTATCAGGGCCCCCCGTTCCGGCTGGGGTATCGAGGCCTGGGGGAACCGCTGTGCTGGCTGGCCTTCGGGCCCTGCGCCACGGCCGCCGCGCTGCTGGCCCTGGGGCCGGCGCCGACGGCGGCTGCCCCGGCCCCGATCCCCTGGGATGTGGCGCTGGCGCTGGGCAGCGGTCCGGCGCTCGCCACCACGCTGGTGCTGTTCTGCTCCCATTTCCATCAGGTGGAGGAGGATGCCGCCCACGGCAAGCGCTCGCCGGTGGTGCAGCTGGGCACGCAGCGGGCGGCGGCGCTGGTGCCCTGGTTCGTGGCCGGAGCCCTGGCGCTGCAATGGGCGCCGGTGCTGCTGGGCCACTGGCCGCTCACCGCCCTGCTGGGGGCCCTGGGCCTGCCGGCAGCGCGCCAGCTGATCCGGCTGCTGCTGCTGCACCACGACCAGCCGGAGCGGATCAGCGGCAGCAAGTTTCTGGCCCTGCGCTTCCAGACGCTCAACGGTCTCGGCCTGGCCGCGGGTCTGGCCCTGGCGCCCTGGCTGGCGGGCCCGCCCCTGCCTGCGGGGCGCTGACTGTTCCTGCACTGACGCGGACGCAATCGAGACGGCTATCGAGACGGCTGATGACAGAGCCACCACTGCCAGAGCAACGGCTGCAGCTGCGCTGGCGCCCCTTTCGGTTCCCGCTTCCCCGCCCGCTGATCACCGCCCACGGCGCCCTGGCCGAGAAGCGCGGCTGGCTGCTGCGGCTCGAGTCCAGCGAGGGCGCCATCGGCTGGGGTGAGGCGGCGGCGCTGCACTGGCAGCCGGCAGCGACCGGGTCGAGCGCCGCCGGCACCAGCAGCGGCGGCATCAGCAGCCGTGACACCGCTGGCGACACCATTGGCGACACCGAAGGCAACACAGTGGCATCGGCCGCAGCGGCGTGGCCGCCAGCGACGGCAACGGCCAGGACTGGGGCAATGCCCGGGGCCGGGGCAGCCGGGGCTGGATTGCCGCGGCCTGGGGCCGCCGCCAGGTCAGGAGCGGCCTGCGGGCTGCCCCAGGCGGTTCTGGATCCGATCGCCACCGCCCTCGCGGGCCTGGACCCCAGCTACGAGCGCCGCAGCCTGGAGGCGCTGCTGCCGCGATTGCCGGGGCCTCTCGGCTTCGCCCTGGGCCTGGCCCTGGCCGAACTCGATGGGCTGGGGGGGCTGATGCAGCCCTGGTTGGCAGCACCGGCCTCCGCCCAGCTGCTGCCGGCGGCGGAGGCGATGCCGGCGGCATTGGAGGCGATTCTGCTGGCCGAAGCGGATCGCAGCGGCAGGGCAGCTGCGGCCGGACCTGCCGGCGCTGCGCCGCTGCCCCTCAGCCTGAAATGGAAGGTGGCCGCCGCTGACGACCAGCGCGAGCGAGCACTGCTGGAGTGGCTGCTGCGGCGCCTGCCGGCCCAGGTCCGGCTGCGGCTCGATGCGAATGGTGGCTGGGATCGCACCACCGCTGCCGCCTGGGCCGAGCGGCTGGTGGCGGAGCCGCGGTTGGAGTGGCTGGAGCAACCGCTGGCGGCGACGGATGGGGAGGGATTGCTGGCCCTGGCCCAATCCGTGCCGGTGGCGCTGGATGAATCGTTGCACCGAGCCGATGGCAGCCGAGGCGATGATCCGGCGGGGACGACCGGGTGGCCAGCGCAGCTGCCCGCCTGGCCGGGCTGGCTGGTGCGTCGGCCGGCGTTGGAGGGGGATCCACGGCCGTTGCTGGCGCAACTGCAGCGGGGCCGGCCGCGATTGATGCTCAGCACCGCATTGGAGACGGGGATCGGCATGCGACTGCTGGCCCATCTGGCGGCGCTGCAGCAGCGGGGGCCCACCCCCACCGCACCGGGCCTGGCGCCCGGCTGGCGACCCGCGGGTGGTCTGTTTGCCACCGATCCCCTGCTGGTCTGGCGGGCTGCGGCGATATCGATCTGAAGCGGATCAGACGGCCTGATCGTCCCGGCGCCAGCAGCCTAGAAAACGCAGCGGACCGGCAACTGGGCGGGCCAGTCGGTCTTGATCAGATCGCTGAACCCGAAGCGGCTGCTGATCAGATCACGGGACACCGTGCTGCCGCAGGCCTGGGAGATTTGTTGCAACAGCTTCTGCAGCGACAGGAACTCACTGCTGCTGCCGGCCAGCAGCAGGCTGATCGCCGGTGGCGATCCCGCTGAGACAAAGGCCAGCGGATCATCGTTGGCTGCCGTCGATCCCTGGTCGCATTGATAGGACGATACCCAGCGGAGCGGAACCCTGGTCGCCGGCTGACGGAACAGCACCAGGCCCAGGCCGGATGCCGGCAGAAGCGTGGTCGAGGCATCCGCCGTCGCCGGCTCGGCCGCTGCGCTGAAACTCAGCTGCAGCGGCTGCGGATTGAGGCTGGGACCCTGCAGGATGGCGAGCAGCCGTGACTCGCCACTGGCATAGACACTGTCAGCGGGCACCAGATGGGCGATCAGTCGAGAGGAACACTCGCCGCGGGTGGCACCACCGATGCGTCGTCCGGGAAAGGTGCTGCGCAGGGAGGGCTGGGCCTCGGCAGGCAGGGCCGAGGCGATCATCCAGGCGAACAGGGCCGTGGCCAGTACGGACCGGTGCAGGGGAAAAGCCATCTGTGTGATGTCGAGACGATGCCGAGGCTGCCATCATCCCCTGTTCTGCCTCACCCGGTGGTGTTCGCAGGGATCAATCCTCCTCCTCCAGGAAACCGACGGGGTTCAGACGGACCTGCCTGCGGCCCAGCTTGATCTCGAACTCATCCCCGGGGGACAGATCGAGCAGTGTGGTGTAGGCCTTGCCGACCAGCAGATTGCCATTGCCCTGGACCTTGGCCAGGTAGCTGAGCGAACGGCCGCCTTTGCCCCTGCCGCCACTGCCTGCGCCAAGAGTCAATCCCTTGGCCTCCAGGAGGGCCTCGTAAAAGGCGGTGAAATTCAGCCGCTCACCGCCGTCCTTCTTGGTGCTGACGTAGCCGCAGCCTCGCACCAGGTCGGATTTGGTGGAGGCCTCGCCAAGTTCCCCGACCTTGGCGAGCAGATCGGATCCTCTGAGCATGATGGATAGGGGGAATCAGACCTGGCCATTGTATGCCAGGGAGTTGACTTAGGGGCGGTGTGCTGCCAGATCGCGCGATCTGATTGCAACGGCATTGGCTGGGCTGCTTGCCAATCCCCCACCCCAGGGCAGTAGGTGCTTCTGCAGCCTTGGCCACTGGGGCGCCAATCCGCCGCGGGCTTGTGCGGCTGTTCTGTTGCCCTGACCGCCACGCAATCTGGGGCTGTTCGGCAGCCTGCAGCTGCTGATCATGGCGGCGGCTGCCAGCGCAGACCAGCGCAATCCTGCCACCCGGCGTAAGCGGACCGGGCAATCCGGTTCCAGGGGCATCCTTAGGGCCGCTTCCCAGGGCCGGTTGCGCCAGGCGCGCGCGAGGCCGGCATCAGCAATGGAGCCTCAGCACCCCAGGCGTTGGCGGGCGCGGGTTGCCCCCTGCGCTGCAGCCACAGCCCCCGCACCGAGTTGGAATCAGCCCTGGGGCATCCCCGCCTGCCTACCCCGCCAGCAGCGGCGATCAGATGCCTGCCGGGAGCGGCTCGGCAATCAGCCCGTGCCGCGGCCGACCGCCTGGCCGTTGACGACAACAGATACGGCCCAGCCTGGGATCAGGCTGGGCGCCGGCGGGCCACCGCCCGCATCCAGCGCCGCAGCCGCCGGCCGGCCGGCCTCAACCAGTCGCCAGGGCCTGACGCAACAACTGCTCGGCCCGCTGCAGCGCCTGCTCGAGGGCGGCGCCATCGCGTCCACCCGCCTGGGCCAGATGCGGCCGGCCGCCACCACCGCCACCGCAGACTTTCGCCACCGCTGCGATGAACGCCCCCGCCTTGAGACCCGCTGCCACCACATCCGCACCAAAGGCGGCCACGAGCGCCACGCGGCTCAGATCGCCAGGCTCGGGCAGGCCGGCCAGCACCACGGCGGCACCGACGCCAAGCTGCTCCTGCAGCCGTTGACCGACCACCTGCAGGGTGGAGGCCTCCACCCCATCGAGACGCTGCACCAGCAGCTGCAAAGCCGCCCCGGAGCCGCTGCTGCCAAGAGCCACAACCTGATGCTGCAACGCCTCGGCCCGCGCCAGAGCCAGGTCGTTGCGGCAGGCCGCCAGCGCCTTCTGGCTGGCCCTGAGCTCCTCCTGCAGCAGGCCCACCCGCTCCAGGATCTCAGCGGGCTGCACCTTGAACCGCTCCCCCAGGGCCCTGACCACCGCATCGCGCTCGTTCAGGTAGGCCAGCACCGCAGCCCCGGCCATGGCCTCGATGCGGCGGATGCCGGCGGCCACGCCGCTCTCGCTGACCAGCTTGAACAGACCGATCTCGGCGGTGTTGGCCACATGGGTGCCGCCGCAGAGCTCCATCGAAACGCCCGGTACATCCACCACCCGCACCACAGCGCCGTACTTCTCGCCGAACATCGCCACGGCGCCGGCGGCCTTCGCCGCCTCGATGGCCATCTCCTTCACCTCCAGTTCCTGGGCATCGACGATCCAGCTGTTGATCAAGGCCTCAATCCGCTCCAGTTCCTCGCCACGCAGCGCCCGGGGGCAGTGGAAATCAAAGCGCAGGCGTTCAAAATCCACCAGGGAACCGGCCTGGCTGATATCGGGATCGACCACCTGCCTGAGCGCCGCCTGCAACAGATGGGTGGCCGTGTGATGGGCCTGCACCCGACGGCGGCAGGCCCGGTCGACCCGGGCATGGACCAGATCACCGACCGCCAGTTCGCCCCGCTCGATGCGGCCGCTGTGCACAAACACGCTGCGGTTGCGGCTGACGGCCTCGATCGCCACGATCACACCCGCTCCGCCGCTCCCCTCCCCGCTGAGCAGACCCCGATCTCCCACCTGACCGCCGCCCTCGCCATAAAACGGGGTGGCATCGAGAACGATCTGCACCGCATCGCCGGCCACGGCCCGCTCGGCCGGGCTGCCGTTGGCGACCAGGGCCAGCACACAGCAGGGATGCTCCAATTCCTCATAACCACGGAAGCGGGTGGCCTCCAGATCGGCAGTGATCTGCTCGATCGCGCCCTGTAGCGTGAGATCGAGACTCACAGCTGCGGCCTTGGCCCGCTGCCGCTGCGCCTCCATGGCCGCCTGGAAACTGGCCAGATCCACTGTCAATCCATGTTCCTCGGCAATCTCCTCGGTGAGCTCCAGCGGGAAGCCATAGGTGTCGTACAACTCAAACGCCTGGGGACCTGAAATCTGCTCTGGCTGCTCCGCCAACACCTCGGCCAGCAACTTCTCGCCGCGCTCGAGCGTTTCCAGAAAGCGGGTCTCCTCCCGCTGCAATTCGGCCAGGATCAGGTCGCGCCGCTCCTGCAGATGGGGATCCTGCTCCTGCATCAGCGCAATCGCCGCCTCACCGATGGCGCGCAGGAAGGGGCGCTGCAGGCCCAGCAGGCGACCATGACGCACCACACGCCGCAGCAGCCGACGCAGCACATAGCCACGGCCGAGATTGCTGGCACGCACCCCATCACCAATCAACTGGGTGATGGCACGGCTGTGGTCACCGATCACCTTGAGTGATGTCTTGCCGCGCTGATCCAATGCATGATAATCGACACCGGCCAACTGCGCTGCGGTTTCAATCAGCGGAAAGATCAGATCCGTTTCATAGTTGTTGGGGACACGCTGCAGGATCTGGGCCATCCGCTCCAGACCCATGCCGGTATCGATGCAGCGAGCCTCCAGGGGTGACAGCACGCCCTCGGCATCACGGCTGTACTGCATGAATACCAGATTGTAGAACTCAATAAACCGGCTGTCGTCTTCCAGATCGATGCCGTCATCACCCAGTTCCGGCTTGAAATCATAATAAATCTCAGAGCAGGGTCCGCAGGGTCCCGTCGGTCCGGAAGCCCAGAAGTTATCTGCCTCATCCATGCGGATAATTCGTTTGGGATCCACCCCCACCAGCTCACGCCAGATCGCAGCAGCTTCATCATCCTCGCGAAATACACTGACAACCAAATGGCGAGGACTCAGGCCAAAAACCTGGGTAATCAGCTCCCAGGCCCAGGTGATCGCCTGTTCTTTGAAATAATCTCCAAACGAAAAGTTGCCGAGCATCTCAAAATAAGTGTGATGCCGGGCAGTACGTCCAACATTCTCAATATCATTGGTACGGATGCACCGCTGGGCGCTGGTCGCCCGCGGTGCCGGACGCTGCCGCTGGCCGAGAAACACCGGCTTGAACGGCAGCATGCCGGCGATCGTGAGCAGAACGGTGGGGTCCTCAGGGATCAGGGACGCACTGGTGATCGGCAGGTGCCCACGCTGCTGGTAAAAAGCCAGAAAGGCTCGACGAATCTCGCTGCCACTGCGGGGACGATCGGTGGGAGCGGCAGCAGAAGCGGCGGTCATGGTGGCAGTGGGGCCTAAGGGTGGACTGGGCTGGCGCGGGGCCAGAGCTGCATGATCGCTCACAACAGGCCCGGATCTGCGATCGTCGCTGCTCTGCGGGGCAGACAACCGCTCACCAGGGGGTTCCGAGCAGCGTGATTCCCGACCAGAAGAAAGGATGCTGCAGACCCTCGGCCACGCGCCGCTGCTGCTGCAGGGTGAGCGAATCAATCAGCGGACGACCATCGACCCCGATCACCTGATCGCCCTGGAGTCGGACAATACCGTGGGCAAAGCTGCGTCGGGTGGCCTGCAAAGCCTCTGCCTTGGGGAGCCCCTGATCCAGAAAGCGATAGAATTGTACAAAGAATGCTGAAGTCGCGACATCATCCACATACCAGAGTGTGCCGATGGCACTGAGGGCACCGGCCTGTAGCGCCAGGCCTGCAAAGCCGAGTTCACTGCTGGGATCGCCGAGCGCAGTGCGGCAGGCGCTCAACACAAACAGATCGAGAGGATTACCCGGTCTTCTCTGGCGTAAGGCAGCGAATCTTGATAAGTCCATACTGCCATTTCCCGTATAGAGCTTAGACTTGGCTGGCCCACCAGGCAAAAACTCCGCATGGGTGGCCAGGTGTACCCGCCTTACCCTGGGATCGGCGATATGAAGGATCAGCGACTCCGGGGTGAATGATGAATTCAGAAACAGCTCAGCACGTTCACTGGCCGCAATGCGTTCTACTTCCTGCGGTACAAGCGGCAGAGGAGCAAGACCCTGAAATTGGGAAGCACCGAAAGCCAATTGCGTCGGACCTGCACGATTAGGCTCCAGAGACTGTTGCATCAGGCTAATTGAGGGGGTTACAGAAAACGAATATCGCTCGCCAAAGCTTTGTTGTCCATCATGAAGCGCAGCATAAGGAACTGCCTGGAGACTGCTATCAGGAACAAGAATCAGGGTGGAGATACTCAGGCGTTGCAAATCGGGCGCGAGCGGTTCAATCAGTAACCGATACAATTGCCGCGATGAAGAAGAAGGATCCGACACTGCCATAGGCTCCTGACGCGCCAGAGCTCCATAAAGTCGACGCAGTTGATCGCGTAGCGCTTCAAAGCTGATCATTACCCTTCTCCCGATCAAAGCCCCCTCGGGTGGAATCAAAGCCAGATCAATAAAATCCTGGCCACCATTGCGGCCTCTTGCCACATTCAGATACAGAACAGCTGGTGTGTAACCTCGGCGTTGGGACAGCCAGCTCGGCTGCGTAGATTGGGGCGCTGGGCTTGTAGAAGATGCGGAGGGAACAACCGTTGTCGACACAGGCCACTCGCGGCTCCAGCCTGGCTCCGCTGGAAGCTGCAGCAGCCAGATTCCCGCACAGATCAGACTCACATGGTGGAACCGCTGACTGGGTCGTAGCCATGATTGGAACAAAAGCCCAAGGGCGGAAAATCGGGAGAACATAAGAGATGATGGAAGTCAATAATTATTGGAATAAATCCAATCAATGAGGCTGCTGAAACTTGCGCATTCAACGGAGCTCGCCACTGCGCATGACCTGCATAATCCGTTGCAAGATCTGCTGCACCTGGGCAGGACTCAGGGGTGTCTGGGAACCCGGCGCATCCAGTCCCAGAGCGCGGGCAATGTCTCCAGAGCGCTGCTCCACTTCGGTGACTGTAGCCCGTGAACTGGCTTCGCTGGTTGCCATTGTCATTCCTGCTGCCGCAACCGGTGGGGCTGGAATGTTCGCCCGCTCCTGCGGCCCGCCACTGGCAGGTTGCCTGGCCTCTGCACTCGTGCTCGCATCGCTGGTGTCAGCCAGACCAAAACTGCTTCCCATACCAGCAGCTATATTTTTATCCTCTGCTCGACTTGATCCATCAGCCGCTGCAGAGGTCTTCTCCAGAGGAGTATTCACCGTTACCAGAAGTTGTCGATCGGCCACGGATCCCCGCTCCACTTCACTGGTAATCGTTCCAGGCGCACTCAGTAAAGTTACGGAATAGTTTAGACCATTATTGCCGTCAATAATAAAAACGCCGGGATTAATATTCAAGGTGCTGATGCCAGCTCCCAGTGCTGCTGCGCTGCTGTAGCTCTGGCTCAGCTTGGTGAGACTATCGCTGCCAAATAGCGTGCCACTGCTGAGGATCGGCAGCCCGCTGGAGGCCGTGGTGCCGTCGTAGGCACGGGTTTCGGTTACGGCGCTGATGGTCAGTGGGGCAGGCGTAATTGTGCCGCTGGCAGTGGCGAGGCTGATGGCATAGTTCTGGCCGCTGTTGCCATCGCTGAGGCTGTAGCCGGGATTCACGACCAGGCTGCTGTTGCCGTCGCCGAGGGCATGACGGCTGCTGTAGCTCTGGCTCAGTTTGGTGAGTGTATCGCTGCCAAATAGTGCGCCGCTGCTGAGGAGAGGAACCCCGCTGGAGGCCGTGGTGCCGTCGTAGGCACGAGTATCGGTTACGGCGCTGAGTGTGAGTGGTGCAGGCATAATTGTGCCGCTGGCAGTGGCGAGGCTGATGGCATAGTTCTGGCCGCTGTTGCCATCGCCGAGGCTGTAGCCGGGATTCACCACCAGGCTGCTGTTGCCGTTGCCGAGGGCATGGCGGCTGCTGTAGCTC
>Ga0172372_10009018_pt1 | contig 13032 bp, 14 predicted proteins | sample LakKiv5m_2_FD_114544 | JGI IMG/M metagenome (GOLD analysis project Ga0172372, IMG submission 114544) | Freshwater microbial communities from Kabuno Bay, South-Kivu, Congo - kab_092012_9.5m | ecosystem: Environmental > Aquatic > Freshwater > Lake | place: Democratic Republic of the Congo...
AGCGGCGGGGTGGCCGGCGCTCAGCAGGGCAAGATGGTGGCCATGCTGGGTTGCGACCTGTCACACCAGCCCGACGTCGAGCAGGTCCTGTCGGCGTACTGTGCACGCGTCGTTCATCTTGGCAACGCAGGTGCGGGGCAACGCTGCAAACTCGCCAACCAGCTTGCCATTGCAGGCATCGCGGCGGGCCTGGCCGCTGCGCAACGTTTCAGCCGTGAGCAGGGCCTGCCGCTTACCCAGGTGTTCGAGGCACTCTCCCTTGGGTCAGCCCATTCGGTGCAGATGGAGCGGCTGCGTGAGTCGCTCTCCAACCCACTTACCGACCCTGGCCAACTGTTCGCATGGCTGGAAAAAGATCTCGACCTCTGTGCCTCGGTATCAAGTCAGGCGCTTCCGCTGCATGCGCTATGGCGCAAACTCTGGGAATCTCCATCATGACCGTTCAGACCTTCTGCTTCGACATGGCCGGTGCGGGTGATGTCTCGCTACTGGAGAACTGGATCAAGACACTTCCCGTCGGCCAGATACGACGCCTGGTCGTGCTCGCAAAAACCGAGGGGCATCACGCTCCCAACGATTTCTCACGGGACCTGCTCAAGCTGCAGCTCGACCGGGTGTTCCAGGAATCGGCGCTTACCGATCGCTCGCTATCCATGTTGGCAATCGGCAGCGAAGGGGTCGGATCTCCCAAAGGATTTGCCTTTGTCGAGCTGGATCCAGGCAAGTCTCAAGGTGGATCCGACGCCGGAGAATCTTCGGCCAGACTGGCGCTGGGCACAGCCTGCAGCGAACCAGTCCCCATAGAAGATATCGGCACACTGCGACTGGTCGACCGGGTCACGCGGTGCGCCGAGGCCGCAATCGCTGACGCGAGGCTTAAACCTGAGCAGGTGGAGCTTCTATTCATCAAATCTCCAATGCTTCCGGCCCGTCACCCTGCCGCAACGCCGCTCAACAGCCAGCTTCATCGTGGACGCGCGATCTCGGCACTCGGCGGCGGCGTTGCACTGGGCGAGGTCGACCGCGAGCGATTGACCGAAGAGAGCATCGCCAAGGACTTATCGATTTACACACGTCATGTTCAAGGAATCGCCGGCGCCGAAATTCGACGAATCGAGGTGGTCGCGATGGGCAACCGTCCCGGGGCGGGAGGCAATCTTCGAATCGCCTCGACCCATACGCGAGACCTGCTTGATCAGCGCTCCCTGCGGGTATTGTTCACCGAGCAGGGTCTTCGCTCAGATCCGTTTGGCGAGCTGATCGACGGTGATCGAATCGAAGCTCTGATCGCGAAGATGATGGTCCCCGAAGACGGGCTGGTGCGCGGCTCACGAACCACGGTCTACACAAGCGGATGGGCCCCGGAATCGCATATTCGGGCAGCCGCATCCGGTGTGCTGGGCAGTCTTTTAGGACATCTTCGCTTTTTCGTATCGGCCGACTCGGTGCATCAGGCACCAATAGGCGGCGGAATGGCCGCCATTGTGGTGCGTTGCTAAGCTCGACTCAGAACTTCTTGCCCGCTATCGCAGCGGGCACCGCACGCTCGGCTCTGGCAGGCAAAAACTCGTCGGTGTAGATATCAGCCACCTTTGGCTTGTTGGTGTACTTGAAACTCTCACCGATCTGGTCGATCGACCGCGCCAAACGTGCGCTATCGACATGTCCGACGCCGTTCGCCTTCACCTCGTTGGTGAAGAAGTTGTCGTTCATGAACATTGCAAAGCGCATCATTTCCGCATTTTCGGTCGTCACAGGATTGCGCTTGAGAACGCTGGCAATCGCATCCTTGGGATTGGCAGCAGCGTCCAGGAACCCCCGAATACTGGCTCGCACAAACTTGCGAACGGTTTCTGGGTTCGCCTGCAGGAACTGAGGATTGGCGAGTAGCGCATTGCCGTACAGCTCAAGGCCAAAATCACGCATGTAAATGATCGAGATGTCTTCCGGCTTGTGGCCAGCACTGCGCAGCGCCACCCATGAGCTGTAGGCGAAGCTCACGATGGCATCCACCTTACCCTGCATCAACATGGGCTCGCGTACCGGGAATCCAACGTTTTCAATGCGAATTTTTGACCCATCGATCCCCGACGCCTTGATAAATGCGGCCCAGTTGGCATAGGCGCCATCAGCCGCCGGCGCGCCCACCAGACGGCCTTCAAGGTCCTTGGGCGCCTTAATGCCAGTCTTGACGAACGAAGTCACCGCAAAGGCGGGCGCGTTCATCTGCATGAACACTGCCTTGATCGGTGGATTGGCCGGATTGTCACGGAAGCGGATCAGCGAGTTGATATCGGCCATCGCCAGGTTGTAAGAACCACTGGCAACGCGATTGATCCCGTCAACAGACCCATTGCCCGGATCAAGCGTGACATCAAGGCCTTCTGCCTTGTAGAAGCCCTTATCGATCGCGACCATGAAGCCGCTATTGGGCGCTTCGAATCGCCAATCGAGCGAGAAGCGAACAGGCGTCTGCGCATATGAGGCGTTGAAGGAAAGGCCTGCCGCCACCGTGGCGAGCGCAAGCACTGCACGACGTTTGAAATCAACCATGATCTCGAATCCTTTGAATGGGAGGGATGGGTTGAGAGGCACGTCGGTCAGATCGCAAACATCATGCCCGTGATGTGCACCGTATCGAGGCACGCGGCTTGCTTAGTCAAAATGGTCAAAGCTCATTGCACTCAACGCCATGTCTGCTGTCCAAAACCTTGTGCGTCTTGAAAAGGTGTCGCTGCGCTACGGTCAGGGGCCCAAGGCAACGCTCGCCATCGACGAGATCGACCTGTCGATTCGACGCGGTGAATTTGTCGCGGTGGTCGGCCCCTCGGGCTGCGGAAAAAGCACCCTGATGAAGATCATCTCCGGGCTTGTTCCGATCAGCGGCGGGGTAGCACTGGTGGAAGACCGCGAAATCGCGGGGCCCCTTAAATCGGTAGGAATGGCTTTTCAGGCCGCCAACCTGCTGCCATGGCGAAACACGGTCGATAACGTCATGCTGCCGCTTGAAGTCGTTGAACCGCACAAGCGCCGAATCGGCTCTCACCGGGCGGAATATGTGGCCAAGGTCGAAGCATTGTTGGAGCGTGTGGGACTTAAAGGGTTCGGATCAAAGTTCCCCTGGGAGCTGTCCGGGGGCATGCAGCAGCGCACCTCGATCTGCAGAGCACTGATCCACCAGCCAGAGATCCTGCTGCTTGATGAACCGTTTGGTGCGCTCGATGCTTTCACGCGTGAAGACCTGTGGTGCACGCTGCGCGATCTGCAGCGCGAGCGCGGCGTCACGGTCATGCTGGTGACGCACGACCTTCGCGAAGCGACTTTTCTGGCCGATACCGTCTACGTATTTTCGCCCCGTCCTGGCCGGATCATTCTTCGGCATGAGGTTGATCTTCCCCGCCCACGCGACCTCAGCATCACCTACAGCGCCGCCTTTACCGAAACCGTTCAGCTGCTGCGCAGCCATATTCATCACTGATCGGCAGGAGACGCCTCATGAACCGCCTTCCGACCTATGTTGTCTGGCCAGCGCTTTTCACGCTGTCTCTCTTCGCCATATGGGAGATCGCCTGTGTAAGTTTTGCAATTCCGCCCTCGTTTTTGCCGGCTCCAAGCACCATTGCAGAAGCAGGATGGAACTTCAGATCGACCCTGATCGACAACTCCGCCGTCACGCTTTGGACCACGTTGGTTGGATTTGGAATTGCAACGTTCGTTGGGCTGTTCCTGGGCGCAACCATCGGTGCAAGTCGGGGTCTTTATGAAGCGCTTTATCCGGTGATGATCGGTTTTAACTCGATTCCCAAAGTTGCAATCGTTCCAGTCCTGATCCTATGGTTCGGGGTCGGCAGCCTGCCAGCCGTACTCACTGCATTTCTGATCTCGTTTTTTCCAATCGTCGTTAACGTCGCAACCGGCCTTGCAACCACTGAGCCTGAGCTTCGCGATGTCCTTCGGGCGCTCGGCGCCACCCGCTGGGAAATCATCCGAAAGATCGGCCTGCCGCGCTCGATGCCGTATTTCTTCAGTTCCCTCAAGGTCGCCATCACCTTGGCTTTCGTGGGGTCGGTCATGGCGGAAACCGTAGGCTCGAATAAGGGCGTCGGGCATCTGATGCTGAGTGCGCAGGCCGCCTTCCAAGTCCCGCTTGTTTTCGCAGGTCTTCTGGCGCTCGCAATCCTCGGAATCGCGCTCTACTCAGCGATGGTCATCGTAGAGCGACGCTTCACGGGCTGGGCATACCGCTGAGAGCTCCGATGTCTGGTCATCCAAACTTCACCGGACGCTGGCGTGTCGGGCAACGTCTTCGGGTACGACCCATCTCTCGACCTGGCCACAGTCGCACGCCGGGCTTCATAGAGGGCCGTGTCGGCGAGGTCATCCGAGACTGGGGCGACTTTCCGAACCCGGAGGAATTGGCGCTGGGTAATCGAGACGCGCCCTGGGTCGGTGTCTACCTGCTCGCGTTCGACCCCAATGACCTCTGGCCCCATAGCGCCCCCGTCACGACCCACCGCGTACTGGTCGATGTATTCAGTCCCTATCTTGAACCACTCTGAGTCCGCAACGGGTTCAGTCTGTCCGATCTATATTTGGAGCATCCCATGCCACTACCATCCGGCGCTCTGCCCTCTGGGCTTGAAGCACTCCGCGAGCGCGTGCGCTTCGATCTTGATTGCCTGAACTACCCTGCGCGTCCCTGGGTCAGGACGCTCCCTGGCGAGGAGGACGTGCTGGATTGTGCAATCGTGGGCGGTGGGCAATACGGGCAGAGTCTTGCCTTTGGACTGATGCGGGAACGCGTGCAACGCGTGGTGGTCTTTGATGCCAACCCCCCGGGCCTGGCCGGACCGTGGCTCACCTTCGCGCGAATGATCATGCTGAGAACGCCCAAGGACCTGACGGGTCCGGACATGGGAATCGGCAGCCTCAGCTTTCGCGCCTGGTACGAAGCCCAGCACGGGGAGCAGGGGTGGGAGCAGCTCTTTCGAATTTCGCGACCTGACTGGCAGGGCTATCTCAACTGGCATCGCGAGGTGACCGGCATTGACGTGCGCCCGGAGTGCCGCGTCACCCGGATCACGCCTCTCGGGGCAACGCGCTTCGAGATCGAGGTCAGGTCGGGTAGCGGATCGATAGAACGCTTCAGGGCAAAAACTGTCGTCCTGGCAACTGGTGCAGAAGGAAGCGGTGCGCGGGTCAAGCCCGCCATCTTTGACGGCCTGTCCGACTCGCTCCATGCCCATACCAACGACCCCATCGATTTCAGCCGACTGAAGGGCGCGCGTATCGGAATCCTCGGGGCAGGTGCTTCGAGCTTCGACAATGCAAGCGCCGCGCTTGAAGCCGGTGCGGTATCGGCTGATCTCTGTTTTCGCAGACCGCAACTGCCGCTCTCCAATCCGCGCCGCTGGATGGAGTTCGCGGGCTACCTCGCTCACTATCCTGAGCTTCCCGATGCAGAGCGCTGGCACTACATGAAGCGGCTCTATGACATCAGCCAGCCCCCGCCTGAGCCCACCTTCCGCAAGGCGACCTCCTTGCCGGGTTTTCGCCTGAGGCCCGCAACGCCCTGGCTGTCGCTACGCGAACGCGACGGCGTTGTGGTCGCCGAGACGCCACAGGGCGAGCTCGAATTCGACTTCGTCATCGCTGGAACCGGGATCGTCGTTGATCTGGAGAAAAGACCCGAGCTTGCCGCCGTCACGCCGCACCTCGCACTGTGGGGCGATCGCTTTACACCTTCCGGTGACCAGGCGGACTCTCGACTGGCCAAATTTCCCTATCTGGATCGATTCGGCGCGTTCACTGCTCGAGACCCTTCGACTGCCCCGTGGGCCAGCCGCATTTTCGCGATTTTCAGAGGCGCTACGCTGAGCCTCGGACCCAGCGCAGCGTCGAACAGCAACATCCGATACACGGCGCCGCGAATCGTCTCAGGCGTTACCCGTCAGCTGTTTCTTGAAGATGCTGCTGCAACGCGCGCCGAATTTGACTCGCAGGCGCATCATGAGCTCGCCCCCGACGCGGTCTCTGCAGTGGTGCGGGGGTGAGCCTCAAGGCATCAGGTTACTTGAACCACTTCGCATCGAGCTTGTCGAGGAAACCGTCTTTTTGAAGATCGGCAAGAACCCGGTTGATCTCCGCAAGAAACTCGGTATCAGCAAGGCGCGTGTTGATGCCCACCTCTCGTGAATCAAAGGGCTCGGAGATCACGAGCTTTCCACCGCGTCGCGAGGCGTTGTACTTCAGCACCGGCAGCGTGTTGACCACCACATCGGCCCGACCCGCTTCAACGTCGGCAAACGCCAGCGGAAACTCGTTGAAGGTCTTCAGTTGCTTGACCTTGGTTCCATAGTTGTCGCGAACGAATCGCTCCGCAGCAGTGCCCACCTGAACCGCAACGACCTTACCGGTCAGATCCTCGGCCAGTCGCACTGGAGTCCCCGGTCGCGATGCAGCCGCAATGCCAGAGTTGTAGTAAGAGGTCGAAAACGCGATTCGCTCGGCGCGCTCGGGCGTCTTGGTCATGGCCGTGATCAGAACATCCACCCGCCTGGAGGTCAGTGAGGCAATCAGTCCAGAGAAATCAATCTTTTCCCACTGCGCCTTCACGCCCAGCCGACGACAAATCTCGTTTCCCAGGTCGATGTCAAACCCGACAAGCTGTCCGTTTTCAATAAATTCGAAGGGTGGAAACGCTCCGCCATTTCCTATCACCATCACGCCCTTGGCGCGTACCGTCTCGAGGGTGGTGCTTTGTGCCAGCGCCGCGCCTGGAAGCACTGCGCCGATCGCAATCAGGCCGGCGAATTGCCGCCTTGAGAAACCGCTTTGATCCTTGGACATGGGAGCTCCGCTTGGGTTGAACGTTGAATGAGAAGCTGTGGCAAATCGGCACTTATGAAGACGGACCACCCGTAAATCTCGAAAGGAACGCACGGGTGCGCGCCTCCTGTGGGTTGGCAAACAGCGTGTCCGGATGGCCCTGCTCGACAATCAGCCCTGCGTCCATCAACACGACGCGATCGGCAGCCTCGCGAGCAAACCCCATTTCATGTGTGACCACCAGCATGGTCATGCCGTCTTCCTTCAACTGTTTCATGACCGCGAGCACCTCACCGACCAGTTCCGGGTCAAGGGCCGACGTCACTTCATCAAACAGCATCAGCTTCGGCTTCATCATCAGACAGCGGGCGATTGCCACACGCTGTTGCTGGCCTCCGGAAAGATCGCCCGGATACGCGTTGGCCTTCTCGGACAGCCCCACCTTCGCAAGAATTTTCAATGCCTCGGCGCGCGCCGCCTCGGGGACCTGCCCCAGCACATGAACCGGGGCTTCGATCAGGTTACCGATCACACTCAGGTGGGGAAACAGATTGAACTGCTGGAAGACGATCCCTATCCCACGCCGCAACCGATCGAGTTCGCGCTCAGTCTGCCTGAGCCTCATCCCATCAGAACCGGTCGTCCAGCCAACCGGCTCCCCATCGACCCGCACTTCGCCCTGCTCGAAGGGCTCGAGAAAATTTATGCAGGAAAGCAGCGTGCTCTTGCCCGATCCCGAAGGTCCGATCAACACCACCACTTCGCCACGAGTCACCGACAGGTCGATTCCTCGCAGCACAATCTGCGATCCATACTGCTTGTGGAGATTCCGAATCAGCAACATTGGTATTCAATGAATGCGGTAGCGACGCTCGAGCCAGCCCGTGAGCGCAAGCAGCGGCAGGGTCAATACCAGGTAGAACAGGCCCACTCCGGCGAAGGGGCTGAATGTGTTGGCCTTCCAGGTCATTGCATCAACGCCAGCCCGCAGCAAATCGGAGATGGCGATCACGGATACGAGAGCTGTGTTCTTTACCAGCGTGATGGACTCGTTTGTGAGCGGGGCAAGCACCCGTCGGATGGCCTGCGGCAGAATGATTCGCCGCATCGCGAGTGCATAGGACATGCCTAGCGACCGCGCCGCGCGCATTTGCCCACGATCGACTGACTCGATGCCGCTCCTGACAATCTCTGTGACATATGCGCCGTTGGTCATGGCGAGCGCAAGTATCGCCACCGCTCCCGCCGGCAGCAGCAAGCCGACGGAGGGGAGTCCGTAGTACAGAAACAAAAGAATCACCAGTAGCGGAAGGCCGCGGATCAAGGTCACGTACACCTCGGCAAGCCTGCGCAATATCGGCCGAGATGACACGCGCGCAAGACCCCCCAGCACGCCAATCAACAGGCCAAAGATGGCTGAACCGACAGCAAGCTGAGCTGTCACCCAAGCGCCGCGGGCAAGCGACGGCAGGGTTTCAAGAAAAATGGCCCACTCAAAATCCATGGTCAGCCTTCCTCGTGAGCCATGACCTGCCCGACTCTTTCCAGAACTTTCACCATCAGTGGATCGAACCTGACGCCGCTTTCATGAAGCGATGGCTGGATCTGCGCACGCCATTGCTCTCCCGCCTCGCGCGCTTCGTCAAGAATCTGACCCTCGTCGAAGGCCAGGATTCGGCCGTCATGCATCAGCAAGGCCCCATTGACGATGACGGTGTCGACCAGATCGCCCCGAGCAGACAGCGCCCATTGCGCAACCGTGTCGTGATGTGGAATCAATGCCCGATGCCTGGCGTTGAGCAGAATCAGATCTGCGGGGGCGCCGGGAACGAGCGCGCCCCACCCCGGCTCCAGCCCCATGCACTCGGCGCCCGATCGCGAAGCCATGTCCCATGCCTCATGGGGACCTATCCAGTCGTCCGGATCAGTGCCCGGGTCGCGATGCAGCAGGCTGGCCGCTGACAGAGCGGATGCCATGCAAGCGGTATCGCCCGTTGCAGGGCCATCTGTGCCGAGCGCGACCCGAGCACCGGCCTCGAGAAGACGCCTCACCGGCGACCTACCGCTTCCCAGACGCTGATTGCTCAATGGGTTATGGGTCACGAACACACCGGCATCGGCGATTTGGCGGATATCCAGTTCATTGACCCAAACCGCGTGATTGATGGTCAGATGCTTGCTCAACAAGCCAGCCCGGGACAGGCGGGCGATAAACCCTCCTCCCCCCTGCAAATTTGAAGCGGCGCGCTGCACCCGTGTTTCAAGCACATGCATATGAACCGCGCAGTCGTGCTCACGGCCCAGCCGCGCGACCTCGGAAAGCAGTTCATCGCTACATCTTTGCGGTCCTCGCGGCCCCAGCATGATTCGAATTCGCCCTGCAGACGACCCCTCCCACCGGCGATGGGCTGAACTGAAGAACCGCGACTGCTCGGTCACCGAGAGCATGGGTCTGGCATCGAGCGCCCGCGCAAGTGCGGAATCACAGAGCTCCCGCCCCCAGGGCAAGCCATCCAGGTAGGGTCGATCAGCAAGCGTGGTCGCAACCGAGGCGCGCAGTCCGCTGTCAGACCACGCGCTCACCACCGCCTCAAGCGCCTCAGCATCACAGGCCGGGTTGAGGAAGTCATCCTGCAGGGCGACGGTCCCGGAGCGAATGGCATCACAGGCCACCAGCATCGCACGCAAGTACTGCCAACGCGCTGGCACCCCTGGCGCGCCAAGCGGCGGGTAGGTTCTTGAAAGCCAGCGCTCCAACGGCAGAGACGGGTAGAGACCCCGTTCGAACGCCTCATTCGAATGGACGTGTGCATTGATCAGTCCGCCGGGCAGAAGGACCTGCGAGCTCGCATCAATCCTGCGGGCGCCTTCTGCCCGCAATTGCACCCCAGAGCCTTGCTCGGCCACGGCGACGATCCGCCCATGATCAAGCAGAACGTCGACCCGTGACGGCCGGTTGTCTGAGCGCACCACGCGCTGCGCATTGACGATCAGAAGTGGGGAAGGGACAGGCACGTTTCGGATGGGTAGGAGGATGACTGTTCGCCCATGGAGTCACGGTTAAAGGTGACTTGCTGAACTTCAGCAATCCGCGTGCCGACCGAAAACGGTAACCGAACGCCCCACGGAGGACCTGCCAGCGACTGATTCTGTGCGAATCGCACCGCGAGGGCGCAACCCGCCCGATTTCCGGGCGCTCAAACGCCTGGCACAACCCTCAAGCCAACCGCATCTCCGCCGCGATCCGGCGCGGCGCGCAATACGCTCCTCTCACCGATCAACAAGCGTCAGCACACCCTCGAGCGAGCCGAAAATATGATGAGGCGGCTCGCCCAGTGTCTCCACTGGCAAGCCCTGCCGGTTGATCCAGCAGGTGCGAAACCCGAACCACCGCGCGCCGACCACATCCCAACCGTTGGACGACACGAAGAGCAGTGATGCTGTGGGCTCCGCCAGCACCTGCGGCGCAAGCGCGTAGCAGGCAGGACTGGTCTTGAACTGCCGCACTGAATCAACCGAGATCAGGTGATCAAGCCAGGGCGTGAGGCCCGAACTGTCGGAGGCCATCTTCAACATGTCCGGTGACCCGTTGGACAGGATGGCCGTCGGAAGACCGCGCGCCTTGAGCGCTTTCAGCACTGCCAGGCATTCGGGATAGGCATCAAGACGGGCATAAGCGCTCATCAGGTCGTCAAGATCGACGGCCGTGTGCGGGAGGTTCAACTTTTGCAGACTGTAGGCCAGCGCTGCGCGCGTCAGTGCCCAGAAGGTCTGATAGTGACGACTGCCCGACCCGGACGGGTCGGACAGGGTCACGAGGCGCGAGTACTCGATCTGCTTGTCGCGCCAGGTGGTTGAAATGACTGCCCCCATGCCGGGAAAGCGCTGCTCGGCACGCTTTGCGATCGAGTAAACATCGAACAAGGTGCCGTAGGCATCGAACACCACGCCTCGAAAATCAGCCATGACGCGCTCCCCTGACAATTCAGTATCTGGAGATCGAGGCGGATGACCGCCAGACGATGGACCAAGAATCATTGGCTGTTCGGACTGGCCTCAAGCACCCGCCTCGGAATCAGCATTCGCTCAGCGATCTGCCTGACGCCTGCATCCGGATGCGCCACGCCAGCCGCGCGGAGTTCATGCAGCAACACCCCCACAATCGTTCGCCGATAAAACCACTGCTCGAGCTCCGCCGACGCAAGCGGCGAGGGCTGAGCCGCCGCGGCCTCCTCGTAATACGTGCGAAGGTCATCGATCGCGAGTTTGAGCACCTGCCATTGCGTGGCATCGATGGATGCGGCCTCAGCCATCGCAACCAGCAGCGCGCCCAGCGCCTGGGGGGACTGCCCGCTCAAGCCCAATGCGCTCGCCCCTCGACGCTGGGCGGCAAGCGCCTGCCAGGGCGCGAGCTGCGCGATCTCGGCTTCAAGCGCAGCAGCTCGCGCAGACCCCGACACGGCGGCGGGTGCGTCGAAGAAAACCGGGCAGGCTTCACCGCCTGAATCCATCGCATGCTCGAACGCATCCGCTGGCGCATCATCGGGGAAGTTCTCCAGCACCGGTCCAGACTCGCGTTCGAAGAGACCCAGCAGCGCCTTCAGCACGCGACGCTGGAACACGGCATCGTGCGCCACCCCCATGGGCCTTCCCAGCGGAAATGGCACCCACAGCGCGCGCGGTGGCTGCATCACCTCGGTGTGCTCGCGAACCAGGCTGATGGACGCGGTAGCAATGCCCTCAGACTCCAGATAGTGACCGATGGCGCTCACGGCGCACGTGCAATTCGGTCAAACCGGCATCAGAACCGCAGCATCCACTCCATCGCGGTGCAGGAGGCCGGCGATCTCGCGGGCCTTGTCTTCAAACCGGGTGGGCGGAAACGGTGCGCCCATGAATGAATAGTGCAGATCAGCCACCGAACCGATGACGCCATCCCGGGCGAGCTCATGCAGACGCGAGAGCGGAAACACGATCTCGGGGTCGCGCCGAAAGCCACTCCGATCGAAGTTGACCGAGAGATGACTCATCTTGAGCGTGGCCGGGTTCACATCACCCGGAATGACGCGGTAGCCCGTGGCGCCTTCGCCCGGCGCGAAGGCGGGGTCGGTTCCTGCGTGCAGGCCCGCCGTGCTGATGATGGCCACGCGACGCTTTGACAGCGGTCTCGCATCAACCCAGGCCTTGGGGGAGAGACGGGGTGCCTGCTCGCACATCTTGAGCAGGTGGTTCCGCTCGTACTCGGTCAGATCGGATAGTCGTGCCATGCATGTCTCCTGAATCAGGGCTATGGGCTGCGGGTTTGAGCATACACGCGCACCTTGGCCGAGTCAGGGCAGCAGATCGCGCACAAGATCCTGCCTATCGATTTCATTAAAACTATCAATTTCCAATATTGATACACGATACCTATTATTCGGTCCGTGCCGTGACGCATCACGAACACATTGCAAACAACGCTGTCTCTTCTCCTCCCATACAAGGAAAAAATCATGTCCCTGATCAACACCCGCGTGCAGCCCTTCAAGGCCAATGCCTTCGTCAACCGCTCGGGAAAGGGTGAGTTCATCGAGGTGACCGAGCAATCGCTGACCGGCAAGTGGTCGGTCCTGATCTTCATGCCGGCGGCCTTCACCTTCAACTGCCCGACCGAGATCGAAGACGCTGCCGATCACTACGCCGAGTTTCAGAAGGCCGGCGCAGAGGTGTACATCGTCACCACCGATACGCAGTTCTCGCACAAGGTGTGGCATGAGACCAGCCCGGCCGTGGGCAAGGCCCGTTTCCCGCTGGTGGGTGACCCCGCGCACCGGCTGACGCGCGCCTTCGGCGTGCACATCGAGGAGGAGGGCCTGGCACTTCGCGGCACCTTCGTGATCAACCCCGAGGGCGTGATCAAGACCGCGGAAGTTCACGACAACGCGATTGCGCGCGACGTGAAGGAAACGCTTCGCAAGCTGAAGGCCGCTCAATTCGTAGCCAATAATCCCGGGCAGGTCTGCCCTGCCAAGTGGCAGGAAGGCGCCAGGACCCTGGCCCCCTCGCTCGACCTGGTTGGCAAGATCTGAGTCAGTCGTTAAAAGGAGAAATGGTATGGACGCCTCCCACCCCCGCGCGCTGAACACGACTTATCCACCGCGCCGGTCACCTCTGGTCATAGAGGGACCGCCGGTGCCCGGCGCCGTGGATAAGTCTGCGGCAGTG
>Ga0172372_10009020_pt1 | contig 13029 bp, 16 predicted proteins | sample LakKiv5m_2_FD_114544 | JGI IMG/M metagenome (GOLD analysis project Ga0172372, IMG submission 114544) | Freshwater microbial communities from Kabuno Bay, South-Kivu, Congo - kab_092012_9.5m | ecosystem: Environmental > Aquatic > Freshwater > Lake | place: Democratic Republic of the Congo...
CATCACGATTTTCTCGGCACGTCCAGGCGTGGTGATTGGCAAAAAGGGCGAGGACATTGAAAACCTCAAGCGCGACCTGGGCAAACAGCTCGGCGTGCCGGTAGCGGTCAACATCGAAGAAGTGCGCAAGCCGGAAATCGACGCAAAGCTGATTGCTGATTCCATCACGCAACAGCTTGAAAAGCGCATCATGTTCCGCCGCGCCATGAAGCGCGCCATGCAAAATGCCATGCGTCTGGGTGCTCTGGGCATCAAGATCATGTCGTCTGGTCGCTTGAACGGTATTGAAATTGCCCGTTGCGAGTGGTATCGCGAAGGTCGTGTGCCTCTGCACACACTGCGTGCTGACATTGACTACGGCACGTCTGAAGCCAAGACCACCTACGGCATCATTGGTGTCAAGGTTTGGGTCTATAAGGGCGATACGCTGGGCCGCAATGATCTGCCCGCCGTGGAAACGCCGCGGTCGGACGACGAGCGTCGTCCGCGTGGTCCGCGTCGTGACGCACGCCCTGGGTACGATCGTCCCGCTGCGCGCGGCGGTCGTCGTCCTATGGGCTCCAACAGCGCGCCCACTGACGGAAGCGATAAACCCGCAGAAGCCCTTGGTGCTGATGCCAACAAACCCGCCGTTAAGCGCGTCCGCAAGGTAGTCGCGCCAGTTTCTGCCGCCAGCACGAGCGCTGTGGCAGCTGACGGCAAAGGAGAATAAATATGTTGCAACCCGCTCGTCGCAAGTATCGTAAAGAGCAAAAAGGCCGCAACACCGGTATCGCTACCCGGGGCAGCTCGGTCGCGTTTGGTGATTTCGGTCTCAAGTGCATTGACCGCGGTCGCCTGACCGCGCGTCAGATAGAAGCCGCGCGTCGTGCGGTTTCACGTCACGTCAAGCGTGGCGGCCGGATCTGGATTCGCGTGTTCCCTGACAAACCCATTTCCCAGAAGCCTGCTGAAGTGCGTATGGGTAACGGCAAGGGTAACCCCGAGTACTACGTCGCTGAAATTCAGCCCGGCAAGATCGTGTTCGAGATCGTTGGTGTGCCGGAAAAACTGGCACGTGAGGCGTTTCGCCTGGCTGCGGCCAAACTGCCGTTGCGCACCACGTTTGTGTCGCGCATGATCGGGCAGTAATCAGGAGCAATGCATATGAAAACGACTGAATTACGCCAAAAGGATGTGGCCGGCCTGAAAGCTGAAATCAAGGACTTGCAAAAGGCCCATTTTGGCTTGCGCATGCAAAAAGCCACGCAACAACTCAACAACACTGATGCGCTACGGTTGGCGCGTCGCGACGTCGCCCGCGCCAAGACCATTCTGGTCGAAAAGCAAGCGGCCGCCGCATCCGCCAAATAACAGGAGTGCAACATGACGGAAGCTAAAACATCCCTCAAGCGCACCTTGATCGGCAAGGTCGTCAGTGACAAGCGCGCCAAGACAGTGACGGTGCTGATCGAGCGCCGTGTCAAGCATGAGCTCTATGGCAAGATCGTTGGCAAGTCCAGCAAGTACCACGCCCACGACGAAAAGGGCGAGTACAAACTGGGCGACGTGATCGAGATCACCGAAAGCCGTCCGATCTCCAAGACCAAAAACTGGGTCGCAACCCGCTTGGTTCAAAAGGCCGCGCTGGTTTAATAAGCTGAGTTGGGGTCAGGGCACGTCGCAGATGCGAGTGATCTGACCCACAAAGTTCAAGAATGGCTCACAATGTGGGCCGTTTTTATTTCAAGCACAGGAGCCCTCAATGATCAAAGTCGGTGACACCTTACCTGCCGTAACCCTGATGGAATATTCCGAAGTCGAAGGCGGCGGCTGCAGCCTCGGCCCCAACCCGGTGGATGTGGCTGCGGCCAGCGCGGGCAAGACGATTGCCCTGTTTGCATTGCCGGGTGCGTTTACGCCCACCTGTTCGGCCAAACATGTGCCAGGCTATTTGGAGAATTACGCCGCACTCAAGGCAGCGGGCGTAGATGAAATCTGGTGCGTGAGCGTCAATTACGCGTTTGTCATGGGTGCCTGGGCGCGTGACCAGAAAACCCCTGGCAAGGTGCGTATGCTGGCCGACGGAGACGCCGTGTTTGCCAAAGCTACTGGGTTGACCCTGGACCTCACGGGCAAGGGCATGGGCTTGCGCAGCGCGCGCTACTCGATGCTGGTGAAAAACGGCAGGGTGACCACACTCAATATTGAAGGTCCCGGCAAGTTCGAGGTCAGCGACGCAGGCACGATGCTGGCACAGGCCAAGGCTTGATGCACAGAGGCCAGGGGCGAGCGTTACCCAGGCTTTACAGTGTCACCTTCAAGTAATGTGCCCCGGCAATGGGGTTGTGGTAGTACGGTGGAATCTCCTCAAAGCCAAGGTCTTCATAAAGGGCGCGTGCACTTTCCATGTCGCTGAGCGTATCCAGTAAAACGCAGCTGTAGCCCGCGCTGCGCGATGCGTCCAGGATGCCCTCTGTCAACAGCCGTCCCACGCCGCGACCTCTGAAGGCGGGCTGCACATACAGTCGCTTCATCTCGCTTGCGTTGGGGAAGTCCACCGCATCGAGAGGGCGCAGTGCACAGCAGCCGACCCAGCGACCTCCCACCCTGGCCCCCAGCAAAGCGCCCCGAGGCGGCGCGTAGTCGCCTGGCAAGTGAGCCAACTCGGTGTCAAAGTCCTGAAAGCACAGACTGATGTCCAAGCCGCGCGCGTACTCTTCAAACAGCGCCCGCACGGCTGCCATGTCGGTGGTATCGGTAATGTTGACCAGTGTGACGCTGTCCATAAACTCCTTAGAAAAGACCAAAGAACTCAGGTGACTTTCCGTCGTGCGTTGATCTGACCGATTCAAGCCTGCAGCCATGTCACGGTCACGGCGACCATCGCGCCACAAATGCCAAGAATCGTCAGCGCCAAAAGCCGCCGACGTGCACTGTCGTCAGAGGCGGGCGCGGGAAAGTTCAAGCGCTTGTCGCCGGTGATCATTGCTTGAACCAGGTTGTCGTGTCGTCCAAATGTATAAAAAATAATAGCAGAAAAATGAAGAGCTACAAGAGACAAGAGCACCAATTTACCAATGTTCTTGTGATAGAAAGTGGCCACACTGACCAGCGCGGAGGACACATGGCGCGTCAACGGTCCAGCCGCAGAAATCTCGTCATCACTGAGCAGTCCGGAGCCCACCTGGAGCAGCAAAAAGGCCAGCATGGCCAGCACAGACAACGCGCCCATGGGGTTGTGGCCGACACTTGCCACAGCGTCAGCGCGGCCACGCAGGTAAAAAAAGATGACGCTGGGCCCGCGCACAAAGCTGGCAAAGCGCGACCAGTACCCACCCCAAAAACCCCAAGCCAACCGAAACAATAGCAAAGCGAGCACGCTGTACCCCATGCGGAAATGCCATTGCATGGCTGCCCCGCCAATCTGGGAGGTGATGAACAAGCCCAGCACGCAAGCGACCAAAGCCCAATGAAAAAAGCGTGTGGGCGCGTCCCAGACCCGAACCGTGTGATGCATGGATTCCCCTCAAATTCCGTGGATATTTCAAACTCAATAGACTGCCACGCCTGTACAACTTCACCTTCCTTTGACGGACATCTTATGAAAAAAATTACTGCCCTGTGTGCCGCCGGTCTTGCGTTGTCGATCGCGTTGCCTGCGTCGGCGCAATTTGCGAAAGCTGAAGACGCGGTCAAGTATCGCAAAAGTGCCCTGTTCGTGATGGGACAAAACTTTGGACGCGTGGCTGGTATGGCTGCCGGAAAAATTCCGTTTGACGCCAAAGTTGCCGCTGACAGTGCAGCTACCGCTGAATTTGTAGCCAAGTTGCCGTGGGCGGGCTTTGGACCCGGTACCGACAAAGGCGGTGAAACCCGTGCCAAAGCTGAAATCTGGTCTGACAAGGCCAAGTTTGACGACTACGCCGGTAAGATGCAGTCCGAAATGTCCAAGCTTGCTGCTGCCGCCAAGACCGGCAATCTGGATGCCATCAAAGTGGCCGTCAACAGCACCGGTGGTGCCTGCAAGTCGTGTCACGACGACTTCCGCGCCAAGTAATCCGGCTGTAGTCCGGTGCGCTTGCGCGCGGCTTGGATACCATCGGGCCTTTATCAAAAACACAGGCAGAAGGCCCATGATGCAACGCCGTTCTTTTTTTCTGGGGTGTTTCGCTGCGGCTGCAACGCTACCGCACGATTTTGTGCATGCGTTGTCGCTGGCGGAACTGAGCAGCACGCAGGCCTCACAAGGGCTGCGTGCGGCGCTGGAGCGCGGTGCGCGAGCGGCCGTGTCGGAGCTGGGCCGACCCGGTGGCTTCATGAGCAACGAGCAGGTCCGCATTGCTCTGCCAGGTTACTTGCAGGACGCTTCACGGTTACTGCGCATGCTGGGGCAGGGCGAACGGCTCGACGCGCTGGTGGGTGCGATGAATCAGGCGGCCGAGGTCGCTGTTCCTATGGCCAAAGACATGTTGGTGGGCGCTGTCACATCGATGAACGTCGAGGATGCCAAGGCTATTTTGACGGGTGGTGAAACAGCGGTGACCCAGTTTTTTGTGAACCGAACGCGCCAACCCTTGGGTGAAAAGTTTCTGCCCATCGTGCAACGCACTACCGCACGAGCGCAGTTGGCCCAGCAGTACAACCAGATTGCTGACAAGGCGTCGGGGCTGGGGCTGCTCCAGGGCGAGACCGTCAGTATCGAGCGCTATGTCACTGCCAAGGCACTGGACGGCTTGTATTTCATGATCGGCGAAGAAGAAAAGAGGATTCGCCGCGATCCGGTTGGCACGGGCAGTGCGCTGCTCAAGAAAGTGTTTGGCGCACTCCAGTAGCCAGGCTCGTACGCACCGCGCTGCGCGCACATGTTCGTAGTTACCCTTGGAACAGACATAATCGCCCCTGCTGCCATCTGGTTGGCATCGAGCGCGCCCTTTAATCACATGAGCAACGGTATCTTCATCATCGCCCACGCGCCGCTGGCCCATGCCTTGCGCCAGTGCGTCTTGCACGTCTTCCCGGACGCAGATGCCTGCCTGGCGGTGCTGGACGTACAACCCAACGTGTCGGCCGATGAAACCTTGCGCGCTGCGCGCATGACGGTCGATCTGCTGGGCAAAAAGAAGCTGCTGGTGTTGACAGACCTGTTTGGTGCTACCCCATGCAACACGGCGCAAAAGCTGGTCGATGGCATTGACTCACGGCTGGTGGCCGGTGTGAATTTACCCATGCTGCTACGCGCTGTGACGTATCGCAATGAGCCGCTGGACGCCTTGGTGGTACGCGCTGTAGCAGGCGGCACACAAGGCGTGATGCAGGTGGCCGTCACTGCACCCCAGAATCAACAACGCAAGTCGAATGATCAAGACCACCACGACCATCAGCAATAAGTTGGGCCTGCACGCCCGGGCATCGGCCAAGCTGACCAAGCTGGCGGGCAGTTTCCCGTGTGAGGTTTGGATGTCGCGTGGAGATCGGCGCGTGAACGCAAAAAGCATCATGGGGGTGATGATGCTCGCTGCTGGCATGGGCGTCGAAGTCGAGGTAGAAACCTTGGGCGAGCGTGAGCAAGAGGCCATGACGGCCCTGCTGGCGTTGATCGAAGACAAATTTGGCGAGGGTGAGTAGGGTGTCCTGGCGTTTGTTGAACCGGGTGAGCAGCGCATGACTTTCTCCATTCATGGTTTGCCGGTCGCGCGGGGTATTGCCATTGGGCGCGCCGTGTTGGTGGCGTCGAGTCGGCTTGATGTAGCGCACTACTTCATTGAGCCCACACAGGTCATGGCCGAGCTTAATCGGGTGCGCGACGGTCGTGATGCCGTCATCGCCGAAATTCACCGGTTGCAAGATAGCATTGCGCACCACAGTCCCAAAGAAACGCCGCACGAGCTCGCGGCGCTGCTGGAAGTGCACTTGATGCTGCTGCAGGACGAGGAACTTGAAAGTGGCGTGCGCCATTGGATCAAGGACCGGCTCTACAACGCTGAATGGGCGTTAACCAGTCAACTGGAAGTCGTTTCACGCCAGTTTGACGAGATGCAGGACGAATACCTGCGCGAGCGCAAGGCTGATCTGGAGCAAATCACGGAACGGATTTTGCGTGCGATGCGTGGCGTTTCGTCACCCCTGGTACAGCCCTTGCGCTCTGCGCGCAAGACGGCGCAACAAGAGCTGCTGCTCGACAACACGGTGGATGTGCCGTTAATTCTGGTGGCGCATGATCTGTCGCCCGCCGATATGCTGCAATTCAAGCAGAGCGTCTTTGCCGGTTTCATCACCGACGTGGGTGGCAAGACTTCACACACCGCCATCGTGGCGCGTAGCCTGGATATTCCGGCGGTGGTGGGTGCGCGCTTGGCCAGCCAGCTCTTGCGCCAGGACGACTGGGTCATCATCGACGGCGATGCCGGCGTGGTGGTGGTGGACCCGTCGCCCATCATCCTGGCCGAATATGGTTTCAGACAGCGCCAGGCAGAACTGGCACGCGGACGTCTGAGTCGCCTGCTGCACACGCCAGCGATCACCCTGGACGGACAGCATGTTGAGTTGTTGGCCAACATTGAAATGCCTGACGACGCCGCTGCCGCGGTGCAGGCTGGTGCCATGGGTGTGGGCTTGTTTCGAAGCGAATTCCTGTTCATGGGGCGACACGGCAAGCTGCCCAACGAGGATGAACAATACCTGGCGTATCGCCGCGCTGTGGAGGGTATGCAGGGCTTGCCGGTGACGATACGAACAGTCGATATTGGCGCTGACAAGCCGCTGGACGAATCGGTGCGCGACCTGGGGCATCTGAACCCGGCGCTGGGTTTGCGTGCGATCCGCTGGAGCCTGACCGAACCGGCCATGTTTCTGACCCAGCTGCGCGCCATTTTGCGTGCGGCCGTACATGGCCAGGTGCAATTGCTGATACCCATGCTGGTACACGCCAGTGAGATTCGTCAGACCATGTCGCTGATCGACCATGCCCGGGTGCAGCTCGATAACAGGGGTGTGGCTTATGGCCCGGTCAAGATCGGTGCCATGATCGAAATCCCGGCGGCAGCATTGACGCTGCCGGTTTTCTTGAAGTACTTTGATTTTTTGTCGATTGGCACCAACGATCTGATCCAGTACACATTGGCGATCGACCGCGCCGACGAATCGGTGGCGCATTTGTACGACCCCCTTCACCCGGCGGTGCTGCGTTTGATCGCCAATACCCTGGTGCAAGGCAAGGCACAAGGAAAGCCGGTGAGCGTGTGTGGCGAAATGGCCGGCGACGTGACCCTGACCAAGCTGTTGCTGGGCCTGGGTCTGCGCAGTTTTTCCATGCACCCGGCGCAGATTCTGGCGGTCAAACAAGAGGTTTTGCGCTCCGACACCGCCAAGCTTGAGGAATGGGCGCAACCTATCCTGGAAGACGACGAACCGGCACGGCGTCTGACGGCAAATGCCTGATGGCGTTGCTGGTGACCTGCCCGGCATCCGGGTGGGTTGCGGCAGACTTATCCTGCGCGTCAGTAAATCCGCGCAAATTGCATTACAAAAAACAACACAATCTCTTGTAATGTTTGCATAACGTGCTATCAAAAGCGTGGCAGGTTGGGGTGACTCAGAACGCCGCCACGCACCAGCATCTTGCCGTATTCGGCACAGCGCTGCAGCGTGGGGATGACCTTGTCGGGGTTGAGCAGGCGCGCCGGGTCAAAGGCGCGTTTGACGCCAAAAAACTGCTCGTTTTCAGCGGCAGAAAACTGCACGCACATGCTGTTGAGCTTTTCCACGCCCACGCCGTGCTCGCCGGTCACGGTGCCACCCATGGCGACGCTGGTTTCCAGAATCTCGGCACCAAAAAGTTCGGCGCGGTGCAACTGGTCGGCCTGGTTGGCATCAAACAGAATCAGCGGGTGCAGGTTGCCGTCACCGGCGTGGAACACATTGGCGCAGCGCAGCGCGTACTTCTTTTCCATCTCGGCGATGGCGCGCAGGATGTCGGCGACGCGCTTGCGCGGAATGGTGCTGTCCATGCACATGTAGTCGGGGCTGATGCGCCCGCTGGCCGGGAATGCATTTTTGCGCCCGCTCCAGAACTTCAGGCGCTCGGCCTCGTCGCGGCTGACCGCAATGCCAGTGGCACCGGCGCTGCGCAGCACGGTGCTCATGCGGCCGATTTCTTCTTCCACCTCTTCTGGCGTGCCGTCGCTCTCGCACAGCAAAATGGCGGCGGCGTTGAGGTCGTAGCCGGCGTGCACATAGTCCTCGACCGCTGCGGTCATGGGTTTGTCCATCATCTCCAGACCGGCTGGAATGATGCCCGCCGCGATGACCGCCGCCACCGCGTCGCCAGCCTTGGCAATGTCGTCAAAGCTGGCCATGATGCAGCGCGCCAGCTGCGGCTTGGGGATGAGCTTGACGGTGACCTCGGTCACGATGGCCAGCATGCCCTCGGAGCCGATCACCACGCTCATCAGGTCGTAGCCCGGTGCGTCCAGCGCATCCGATCCAAAGGTGACCAGCTCGCCGGCCATGGTGAAGCCCTTGACCTTGATGATGTTGTGCAGCGTCAGGCCGTATTTGAGGCAGTGCACGCCGCCCGAGTTTTCGGCCACGTTGCCGCCGATGGTGCAGGCAATCTGGCTGCTGGGGTCGGGCGCGTAGTACAGGTTATGCGCGGCGGCGGCTTCGCTGATGGCCAGGTTGCGCACGCCGCATTGCACGGTGGCCGTGCGTGCCACCGGGTCAATGGCAAGGATCTTGTTGAAGCGTGCCAGCGACAGCGTGACGCCACGCTGGTGCGGCAAGGCACCCCCCGACAAGCCGGTGCCGGCACCGCGCGCCACCACCGGTACACCCAGCGCCTGGCAGGTGCGCAACAGCGCCTGCACCTGCGTTTCATCTTCGGGCAGCGCTACCGCCAACGGGCGTTGCCGGTAGGCGGTCAGGCCATCGCATTCGTAGGGCGTGGTGTCCTCGCTGTTCCAAAGCAGTGCATGGGGCGGAAAACAGGCTTGTAACCGTTGTACAACCTTGGTTTGTAGCTCTTGAATAGAGAGCGATTCGGGGGCGGCTGTCGTGGTCATCGGGCATCCTTGTGGGGCGGTCTGGGGTGGCTGACACTGTAGCGGAGCGGGGCAGGCTTTGTTGTGAACAAATTTTGATCTTGCGTTGAAAGCTGGTCACGGCGCGTGTTGCGGCGCCGCCCGCGGGCCGTGTCAGCTTTCAGGACACGCTTTGTTTGAGCCAGTCAACAAAGGCCACGCATTCCCAGCGCTCCATCGTGCCGGTGCGCCAACACAGGTAGTGCGCATGTGGGCTGGGAATATTGGTGATGAAGGGCTCACTCGTACCCAAACGCACCAGTGAGCCGTTTTCAAGCCATGGCCAAGCGAGTTTCATGCGAATCAGCGCGATGCCCATGCCGGCGGCTGCACCGTCGCACATCAGGCCCACATCGTTGAACTGCGAGCCTTCTACGGGCTCAGGCCAGTCCAGGTGATTGGCGGCAAACCAGGTTCGCCAAGGCTCCAGTGGGCTGCGCAGCAGCGCTTCGCCTTCGATGTCTTGTGCAGCTTCAAACGGGCCGTGCTCGCGCACATACGTTGGCGACGCCAGGGGTGTGACCTCGTCCTTGAGGATGCACATGTGCTCGACATCGGCATAGCGCCCGGTGCCAAAGCGGATCGTCAGGTCGGCGTCTTCGGCCACCACGTCCAGCAGCGGGATGGAAATTTGCAGCGTCAGGTCAATTTCGGGATAGGCCTCGGTGAATTGGCGCAAGCGTGGAATCAGGATCGAGCGGGCAAACGTGGGCGTGGTCGCCAGGCGCAGTTTGCGCTTGCCCGGTGTGGCGGTCGAACTGGGAAAGCGCTGCAGCATCGACAAGCCCTCACGCACGTGTGCCAGGTACTCGATGCCCTCCACTGTGAGCGAAAAATCGGCACGGCCAAACAGTTTGGTGTCGATGATCTGTTCAAGCTGTTTGACGCGGTGGCTCACGGCGCTGGGCGTGACGCAAAGTTCGTCGGAGGCCTGTGTGACACTGCGCAAACGCGCCAGCGCTTCAAAAGTCAGCAGGCACTGAATGGGTGGAATGCGGGCAGCAGACATGGCTACGATTGTGGCATCAGCAGCCACGATTGCACTGCGTAGAATCCCTGCCCACCATGTCTGACCGTCTGGCGGTGCTGCCGCAGTACCTGATCCCCAAGCAAGCGCTAACGATGCTGGCCGGGCACGTGGCGCGCTGGCGTGGCGCAGCGTTCACCACCCGGCTGATTGCCTGGTTTGTGCAGCGCTACCGCGTCAACATGGCCGAGGCGGCCAACCCGGACATTGCCGCTTACGCGACTTTCAACGATTTTTTCACCCGTGCCTTGAAGGCGGACGCCAGGCCGCTGGCGCAGGCCGACCTGATATGCCCGGTGGACGGTGCCATCAGCCAGTTTGGCCGCATCCAAGGGCAGCATATTTTTCAGGCCAAAGGACACCAATTCAGCAGTACGGCGCTGCTGGGCGGCGACGCAGCACTGGCGGCGCAATTTGACGACGGCCACTTTGCCACGCTGTACCTGAGCCCGAGCGACTACCACCGCATTCACATGCCGTGCGCTGGGCGGTTAACACGCATGATCTACGTGCCAGGTGAGCTGTTTTCGGTGAACCCCACCACGGCGCGCGGCGTGCCTGGCTTGTTTGCCCGTAACGAGCGACTGGTGTGTGTGTTTGAAGGCTTGCCAGGACCTTTTGTGCTGGTGCTGGTGGGTGCCACCATTGTGGGGAGCATAGCCACCGTCTGGCAAGGCGTTGTCAACCACCCGCGTGCTGGGCATCTGTGTGAGTGGCACTATGATGATCAGAGCATTGTTCTCAAGCAAGGAGAGGAGATGGGGCGATTTTTGCTTGGATCAACGGTGGTGATGCTGTTTCCGCATGCGGCGCTGCAATTCAATTCGGCATGGCAACCCGGCGGGGCGATCCGGCTCGGTGAGCGGATGGCCAACTTGCCAACTACTTGAAAATCACCGTTTTGTGACCGTTGATCAACACGCGGTGTTCGCTGTGCCACTTGACGGCGCGTGCCAACACCTGGCTTTCGGTGTCGCGCCCCAGTGCGGTCAGGTCTTCCACGGTTTTGCTGTGATCGACGCGCGCCACATCCTGCTCAATGATCGGGCCTTCGTCCAGGTCGGTTGTCACGTAATGCGCTGTTGCGCCGATCAGTTTGACGCCCCGGTCGTGCGCCTGATAGTAAGGTTTGGCACCCTTGAAACTGGGCAAAAAAGAGTGGTGGATATTGATGGCGCGCCCGCTGAGCTGTTGGCACAGGTGGTTGGACAGAATTTGCATGTAGCGCGCCAGCACCACCAGCTCGGCACCTTCTTCCTGGATGATTTCAAGTTGTTTTTCTTCGACGTGTGCCTTGGTGCTGGCACTCACTGGCAGATGATGAAAAGGCACGTTGTAGCTGGCCGCGAGTTGGTAAAAGTCTCGGTGGTTGCTGACGATGGCGCGGATGTCCAGCGGCAACAGGCCGCTTTTCCAGCGAAACAGCAAATCGTTCAGGCAATGGCCTTCCTTGCTGACCATGATGACCGTGCGCATCAATTGCGATTGCGCGTGCAACTGCCAGCGCATCTGGTAAGGCGCTGCAAAGACCGCGAGCTTGGCGTTGAGTTCATCAAAGCTGTGTTGGGCGCAGGCAAACTGCACGCGCATGAAAAACAGGCCGGTGCCGGTGTCGTTGTACTGCGCGGCTTCTTCGATATTGCCGCTGTGCTCCAGCAAAAAGCCGGACACGGCGTGCACCAGCCCCAGACGGTCGGGGCACGACAAGGTGAGTGTATAGACAGGGTTCATGGGGCGCTATTGTCGCTGGCTAAACTGGCGCGTCGCAATACCACGGCAGCGCGGCAAAGAACGGAGGTCTAACGATGACGAATGGCGAATCTTCCCGGCAACCCAAAAAGCGACGCGGCTTGCTGTTAGCCGGTCTGGGTGCTGCCGCAGCCGCGGGTGGTGTGGGCGTTTGGCAGTGGCAGCGCGGCCACGCTTACCCGCACGGTACGCCGCTGGCGGTGAATCTGGCTCAATTGCCGGTGGGGCAGTTGTTGACGTTGGAGTGGCAGCAAAAGCCGGTCTGGGTGTTGCGCCGTACCGAGGCAGAAGTAGTCGCGCTGGCCGGTGCAGAGCCGCTGCTCACCGACCCGGATTCGCGCCAGTCCGTGCAACCGCCGGGCTGCGTCAACCGCCATCGGTCGCTGCGGTCCGATGTGTTTGTGGCGCTGGGTGTCTGCACGCATCAGGGTTGCACGCCTGCGCTGCAAGCGGGCAAAGGCTTTATCTGCCCGTGTCATGCCTCGCACTACGACCTGGCCGGGCGCGTGTTCAAGGCTGGGCCAGCGCCGGCCAACCTGACCATTCCGGCGTACCACTTTGCGGGGGTTGAGCAACTGATCATCGGCACAGACGGGTGAGTGGCTGGCGGTGCGCGCGGTAGTCAATAGCTTTTGATTGTCAATAGCTTTTGATTTGGACGAAGATTTTGAAAGTCATACAATTTTCAAAATCGTCACATTTCAGGAGTCTGCATCATGCATATGGCCGACGCGCTGCTCTCGCCTACCGTGGGGCTGGGAATGTGGGTGGCGTCCGGGGTGACGCTGGGGTGGAGTTCCCGGCGGGCACAGCGCGACGAGCGCAGCCATCTGGTGGCGCTGATGGGCGTGCTGGGCGCCTTTGTGTTTGCCGCCATGATGATCAACTTCACGATTCCGGGCACCGGCTCCAGCGGACATCTGGGTGGTGGTCTGTTGCTGGCCATTCTGCTGGGGCCACCTGCGGCGCTGATCGTGATGGCGTCGGTGCTGACGGTGCAGGCGTTGCTGTTCGCTGACGGCGGCATCTTGGCGTTGGGGGCCAACCTCTTCAATCTGGGCGTCTGCACCTGTCTGCTGGCCTACCCGCTGATTTACCGCCCGTTGCTGGTGCGTTTGGGACCTAACCCGAGCGATCGCCAATTGACCGTCGTGATCATCCTGACGGCCGTACTGGGCCTGCAACTGGGCGCGC
>Ga0172372_10009023_pt1 | contig 13026 bp, 9 predicted proteins | sample LakKiv5m_2_FD_114544 | JGI IMG/M metagenome (GOLD analysis project Ga0172372, IMG submission 114544) | Freshwater microbial communities from Kabuno Bay, South-Kivu, Congo - kab_092012_9.5m | ecosystem: Environmental > Aquatic > Freshwater > Lake | place: Democratic Republic of the Congo...
ATCCTGCTCGACGGCACCACCGCAGGCCACGAGCCACGGTTGCTGCTGCAGATCTTCAGTCAGCCGGTGCTCGGGCCGGTCTTCTTCGAATTCATCCAGCGCAAACGCGACGAAGGATTTGGCGAGGGCAACTTCAAGGCGCTTTTCGAGTCGATCGAACGCGATCAGATCCGGCGCGGGACGCTACAGGTCTAGCGCCGGCGGGATCCGGCGTCGCGGCCGGTAGTCCCATCGGCCGAAGTACGCGGCCACCATCAGAAACACTGCGGCCACTGCAAGCATCAGCATGAGCGGTGTGACCCAGTTGCCCTCATAGGCTCCGAACATCGAGGCCTTGAGTCCCTTGACCACCCAGGTCATCGGCAGCCAGGGGCTGATCTGCGCGTAGAAGCTTCCGCTCAATTCCACCGGAAGGAGACCCCCTGAAGACGCCATCTGGATTGCGAGCAGGATCATTGCAAGCGCCTTGCCTGCGTCGCCCCAGATCCTGCTGAGGGCGATGACGATGAGGAGGAAGGCCAGCACCGAGACCAACATGCAGGCCGCGAAACCGAACGGGTCGGCAATCTTCACATCGAGTACACACACGAGCACAAGAGCGAGCACCACAGCCTGCATGCACGCGACCAGCGCAGGGATCGACAATTTGCCGAGCAGCTTCGGCATGCGTGCAAAGGGACGAAGCGCGAGAGCGATCGTTCGCGACCGCACGAGGAACGCAGCCACCCCAACGCCAAGCCACAGGCCGATCGGAACGATGTTGGGAGCCATACCGCTACCGTGGTTGGCAACCGGTGCGATGAGTTGCACTTGCGGAACCACCGACTGCGCAAGCCCCTCGGCGCTCCCCACGATGCGCGACCCCTGCGACGGCAGCGCACCCGCGAGCGCGTCAACCCCGGCCCCAAGGAGCACCACTTTCTGGCGAAGTTCCGCAAGTGCGAGTTCCAACTGCGCCTGCCCCTGACTCAGGGTGCTCCCCGCCAGAAGCAATCCGTTGGCACCCGCGGCCTCGGCGGGTATCGCCTCGGCAAGGCTGCGCAAACTGGCACGGTGGTCGCGGATCCTCGAGGCGAGTTCCCGCGCCGACGCGTTGAGATGCGCGCTACCCTCGAGCAGCCTCTGGTGCATGCGAACGCTTCGATCGAGCCTGCGCTGCAATTCCTCGGTGTCGCTTTGCAAGGGATCGAAGGCGCCTGCCTGCAGCCCGGATTCGAGCTGCGAAGGCTCAAGTTCCTTGCGCAGCCCCTGGGCATGCCCCTGAAGCCTTCCGGCAATCTGCTCGAGTGCCACGATCTCCCGGTCGAGTTCCTGCTGTTCGCGGCTCAGACCCTCGGCCGCAAGGCGTACCAAACGCACCTCGGCAGGCGGAGGCATCGTGGATTCGGCTTCCCGGATGCCGCTCGCCGCACGTGCATAGTCCTGGCTGAGGCTGTCAACGCCGCCGTAGAGCTGGAGCGACGATTGGCGCGCAGCACCCAGGCGCTCCTCCAGAGCGTCAAGCGCCTTGCGCATCTGGGCACTGGCCTGCTGAAGCTGCGCAAGTCCTGCGACAAGCCGACCGAGGGTTGCCGCCGACTCGGCAGACTCCTCGAGCACCACCGCCCAACGCCTTGTGTTGAGCGCGACGTTGATCTCCTCGCCGAGCGCCTTGGCAAACTGCGCCGCCAGTAGCGCACCCTCATAGTTGTTGCCCGCAGAGCTCAAGACCCTGAGTTCGGCGTCTCCAGCCCTTCGTCCTGCGATCGACTGCGCACTGAAACCCCCGGGAATCACGAGCGCAAAGGCAAGTTTTCCGCTGCGCACCAGCGCCTGGGCCTGCGCTTCGCTCTCGGGCTCAACGTAGGCGAACTGCTCCCGGGCGCGCAGTCGCGCCGAGAGTTCGGCGCCCAGGTTCACGCCCTGCCCCCGGGTGCTGCTGCCGAGGTCGAGATTCACGATGCCCACCGGCAGCGCGCGGCTGTTGGCCGCCGGGTCCCAGACGCCGCCTAGATAGATCAGGATGTAGACGCTCGGAATCAGCGCAACCAGAATGGCAGCCCAGCGCAGCCTGGCATCCTTGAAGTAACTGGCCGCCTCAACCGCGATTGCGATGCGACACTGGTCGAGCCAATCAGGCCGCGTCTGGCCACCCGGTCTTCTCCAAAGTTTTCGCACTGAGGATGCGGGCAAGGATCGCATGGATCGCGGTAGGGTCAATTGGCAAGCGCGCTCTGAAGTCGTCACACTCCATCGTACACGTGTAGTAGACAGCAGGTATCCGGCCTGGGTCACGTGCAAACGTCAACATACCGCGCCGCGTTGGTAAAAGACGCAAACGCTGGGCGGGCTCTTTCCTCAATCTTTCCACGATCAAGGAGTTCCGTATGAAACGATCCCTCGTTGCCGCATCGATCTGCCTGTTCTCGGGTGCCGCTCTCGCCAGCGACTGTGGTGGCGGCAAGATGAAGCCCACCGACGCGCAGGCCCCGGCCGCCACAAAAGTAGCCGAAGCGCCAAAGGTGAGGGTTGCCGCCAGCCCCACGGAGCGTGAAGGCGCTCGCCTCGTTGCGCAAAACGCTGCCACGCCCGCAAGCGCGTCCCAGTCCGCCACGCGCTGACGCTCAGCGAGAGCCCGTGGGTTCCGCCCCGGGCTCGTTCCTGCGCGGAGGGTTTCTGACAGTGCCCTGATGTACGTCGGTGCTGATGTTTTCACCGCCTGGCCCGACCGCGCGTCGGCCAAGGTGGTCTTCTCCCGATCTGTTTCGCGGATCGAAGTTGAGACCCACTCCTACTGCAACAGGCGGTGCAACTACTGCCCGAATGTTGCGGGCGATCGTCTCGGCGAGAACAAGCGGATGCGAGCGGAGCATTGGGCGATGATCCTTGGTGATCTCGCCGAAATCAGCTTTGCTGGCAATCTGGTCTTCACCTCCTATAACGAACCGCTTGCCGATCGAGCCATCCTCGACCGGATCCGCGAGGCAAGGCGGGCCTTGCCGAGGGCTCGTCTGTTGGTCTACAGCAATGGTGACTACCTCGACGGGGCCTACCTTGATGAGCTTGGCGAAGCTGGCTTGCATTACCTGCATATCTCGATACACACCCGCTACAACGGGCGTTACAGCGAAGTTGACGCGCTCGACCTGATCGCGAAACTGATCCGGCGAGTTTCCCGACCCATCCGGTACAAGCGTCTCGTAGCCAACGAGTTCATCCTGGCACAAATCCCCCATCCGATTATGGAGATCGAGGTACGCGCGATCAACTTCCAACGTCACGGCATTGATCGAGCCGGATTGGTTCAGCTCGAGCGAAAGCCCCCAACCCGGACCGCCCCCTGCCATTTCGTCTTTGCTCACTTTCACGTGGGTTTCAGCGGTAACGTCGTTCCCTGCTGCCATGTGCGCAGCGATTCGGAAGCCCATGCAGGCCTGCGGTATGGAAATCTCGACGAGTTCGGATCGATCTTCCAGGCATGGGCTGGCTCCGCCGGCGCAGCATGGCGGCGTGAACTGATCACTTCACTGCCCAAGCGCTCGCCGTGCGACCGTTGCGCGGTGGCATTCCTCGGGGGAGGCTCGGCCGGGCTCGAGCAGGCGAGGCAGATCTGGATGCGCCATGTACAGTCGGGCGTGTTGCCAGCGCCGCCGCCAAACGCCGGCCCCACCGTTCCCTAGTCGGACCCCCCGATGGTCGGAATGTATGCGATGCGGAACCGCTGATCATGACAAGTGATCGGCGGGCCGACCCATAACGATCGTAATGGGCAGCCAAGGTGTCCCTGAACGCACGGATTCGCCACCAACTCCTCGAGCAACTCGCGACCGAGTCAGCCGGGAATGTCGCGCAACTCAACAACGCGCTGCGGCTTCTGGCGAAGTGGCGCAGCGTACTGATCCAGAACACCCTGCTGCATCGGCAGGGGACAGTGGTCATGCAAGGTCCGCTCAAGGGACTCATGTTCCTCGATCAATCGGCCGAGGGGTGTCACATCGCGAAACTGCTTGGTTGCTACGAACAACCGCTGCAGCCCTGGATCGAGAAGGCGATCGAAGCCAACTACCCCACGATCCTCAACATCGGCTGCGCAGAGGGTTACTACGCAGTGGGAATGGTGCGCCGCATGCCGCATACGCAGATGCACGCCTATGATCTGAGCCCGCAAGCGCAACAGAGTTGCATTGCGCTTGCTTGCACCAACCATGTGCGTGAACGAGTGACAGTTGGAGGGCTCTTCAGGCCGGAGGACTTTGCGAAGTTCACTTCCAGCGCCGACCGCAGGCTGCTGGTCCTGTGCGACGTCGAAGGGGCTGAGCGCGAGTTGCTCGATCCTGCGATCAGTCAGGCGCTGTGCTCGATGGACCTGATCGTGGAAAGCCACGAATGTCTTGTCCCCGGGATCACTTCCACGCTCATCGAAAGATTTGGCGCCAGCCACCGCATCACGCAGGTGCACGACAACGGGCAGCGGCGGCTGGAAAACGCACCCGAGTGGTTCTGCAAACTCGCGCATCTGGATCAACTGCTCGCCACCTGGGAGTGGCGAAGTGGCGCCACCCCCTGGCTAGTCATGCATGCGAAGCGACCGTGACGCACCACGGGCCAGCAACCTTCCTGCTGATAGGAGCTTGACAGGGGGGTATCCGTCGCGAGTTGCGTGCCGGCGACGGATTCGGGTGCAAGAGCGGATAATCTCCGGATGCTACCCAGCTACGCCACGCTCGAAGCGCTTCGCCACGACCATCCTGCGTGGCGTCTTCTGAGGTCGGACCATGCTTCGTTGATCAGCAGCTTCCTGCACCGTTGCTTCATCGCGCCCAACCAGCGCACCATTGCCGCGGTTGAACTTGCCGAAGCACTCGACGACGAGCTCTACACGCTTCGACTCCATTGGGGCGAGGATGCCTTTCCGCGCAGTGCCGCCGATTACCTCAACGACTGGTCCGCGCCCGACCGGGGATGGCTGCGCAAGTTCTACAAGTCCGGCACCGACGAGGCTCAGTTCGATCTCACGCCCGCGACCGAAAAGGCGATCGGCTGGCTTTCCCAGCTGAGCGAGCGGCATTTTGTGGGGACCGAGTCGAGGCTGCTGATCCTCTTCGATCTTCTCAAACAGATGAGCGAAGGCAGCGAGGCCGATCCCGGGAAGCGGCTCGCCGAGTTGCAGCGCAAGCGCGCTGCGATCGACGAGGAGATCACACGGGTATCTGCGGGCGAGATCGTGCTCCTCGAAGACAGCGCACTCAAGGATCGCTTCCAGCAATTCACACAGGGTGCCCGGCAGTTGCTCGCCGACTTTCGCGAGGTGGAATTCAATTTCCGTCAGCTCGACCGGAGGATCCGCGAGCGCATCGCGCAGTGGGACGGCAGCAAGGGCGCACTGCTTGAGGACATCATGGGCGAGCGCGACGCAATTGCCGATTCGGACCAGGGTCGGAGCTTTCGTGCCTTCTGGGACTTCCTGCTCTCGAGCCGCCGGCAGGAGGAACTCGGTGAACTGCTCGACCGGGTACTTTCCCTGCCTGCAGTGGCTTCAACGAACCCAGACCCCCGCACCCGCCGGGTGCACTACGACTGGCTGGAGGCGGGTGAACACACCCAGCGCACTGTTGCAGCGCTTTCGCAGCAACTCCGGCGCTTCCTCGACGATCGGGCCTGGCTCGAGAATCGCCGGATCATCGAGCTGCTCCATGCGATCGAGGTGCATACGCTTGCGGTGCGCGAGGCCCCCCCGCCCACGCCTGTCATCGGGCTTGCCCCGGTGCATGCAGAAATTTCCCTTGTCACCGAACGACCGCTCTATACGCCTTCGACACGGCCCACACTCGAAGCCCTCACGGTGATGCTTGCTGCGGAAGACCTCGATCCTGCAGCGCTCTTCAACGCGGTGACGGTGGACCGCGATGCCGTGCGGCAACACATCGAGCATCATCTTCAGGGAAGTAGCCAGGTCAGTCTGTGTGAACTCGTCGCGTCGAGACCGCTGCAGCACGGACTTGCCGAACTGCTCACCTACCTTCAACTCGGTACCGACGCCTTCAAGACCATCACCGACGAGCGGAGCCTCGAGCGGATCGCATGGGAATCGGTCACAAGCGCAGGCGAGCCGGTCAACCGTACCGCCACGCTTCCACGCGTGATCTTCGTCCGCTAGGCTCGGGTTTGCCATCAACCGCCTCGGTCCCGTATGCGAAGAACCAGCCGTGCGCCCGCACTCCGCCCAAGCCCGCAACACCCCGAGGCAAACGCGGAATTTGCCGCACCTCACGATTTCGCCGCCCTCGCGCAACACGGTGGCGCAGCGTCCCACCTTTTGGGCGGAAGAGCGCAATCCACGGCGGCGGCTTCGGTTTCGGGCTCGTTATCGCCCGAAGCGCCCTGGGGGCATGCCGCCGGTTTCGGGGCTTCGGACCTTTCGGGGCTGTTGATCCGGTTACTCAAGACAGTGATCTATCGCGACGACGACGAACGGACCTGGTCGGAGTTGCTCCGGAGGCAGTCGGCGGTGCGCGACTTCATGGGCCAATTGCACCTCGAACTCGCGATCGATGAGGCGGAGGGCTACGCATTCCTGCGTTCGCGCGAGGACGGCCCCGAGGAGCCCGAGCGCAAGATTCCGAGGCTGATCGCCCGGCGGCCCTTGTCGTTTCCGGTGAGCCTCCTTCTTGCCCTGCTGCGCAAACGGCTGGCCGAATTCGACGCAATCGGCGGCGATACCCGCCTGATCGTGAGCCGCGACGACATCGTTGAATTGCTGAGGATCTTCCTTCCGGAGGGCCCCAATGAGGCGCGCATGATCGATCAGATCGAATCGCATGTTCAGCGGGTGGTGGAGCTTGGTTTCCTGCGCAAGCTCAAGCCGGGGAGCGACGCATCCTCTGCAGCTGCGCATTTCGAGGTGCGCCGTATCCTCAAGGCCTTTGTGGATGCGCAGTGGCTGGCCGAGTTCGACGTGCAGCTTGCGCGCTACCGAGCCGTGCTCAGCGATGGCGCGGACACCCCGGTGGCCCACAACTTAGCACCCGCTGGCGCGGGCGCACCAGCGGCTGCCCACGACGAGCCCGGTGGCGGCGACCCTCGCCATGCTTGAGGCCACCCTCCAGCTCGATTTTCTCGGCGACGACACCCGATCGGGATTCCGCCTCGCGCGGCTCGAGGTCCTCAACTGGGGGACTTTCGATGCACAGGTCTGGACCCTGGTTCTTGACGGGCGCAATGCGCTGCTCACCGGCGATATCGGCTCCGGTAAATCCACCCTCGTCGATGCGATCACCACCTTGCTGGTTCCCGCGCATCGGGTGGCCTACAACAAGGCGGCCGGCGCCGATTTTCGCGAGCGAAGCCTGCGCTCCTACGTGCTCGGGCACTACAAGTCCGAACGGCATGAAACTGCAGGTTCGGCCAAACCCGTTTCGCTGCGGGATGCGCGCAACTACTCGGTGATCCTCGCGGTCTTTCACAACGCAGCGTACGACCAGACGGTGAGCCTGGCGCAGGTCTTCTGGCTCAAGGAAGCCCAGGGGCAGCCCGCGAGGCTATACCTGGGAGTCGATCGAGCGATCTCGATTGCGGGCGAACTTTCCGGCTTCGGTCCCGACGTGCAAGCGCTTCGCAAGCGCTTGCGTGGCCTTGGCGCGGAAGTGCACGAAAGCTTTCCGCCCTACGGCGCCTGGTTTCGGCGTCGGTTTGGTATCGAAAACGATCAGGCGCTCGAGCTGTTCCATCAAACCGTCTCGATGAAGTCGGTTGGGAATCTCACCGACTTTGTTCGGCTGCACATGCTCGAGGCCTTCGAGGTTGCGCCGCGAATCCAGGCGCTGATCAGTCACTTCGACGACCTCGACCGCGCGCATCAGTCGGTGGTGAAGGCGCGCCAGCAACTGCAGATGCTCACGCCACTGGTCGAGGACTGCGCCGCGCACGGTGATCTTCATGCCGCAATTGCCCATGCGCGGCAGTGCCGGGATGCAATAGCCGCCTACTTCGCAGGTCTGCGGATCGTTTTGATCGACGCCCGCGCAAAGCAGCTCACTGCGGAACTCGAGGAAACAGCGGCGCATCTGGCGCAGCACGAAAAGTGGCGCAGCGAGCATGCCGAGCGCATCGAGGAACTCCGCCGCGCGATCCTTGATCAGGGCGGAGATCGGCTCGAGCGTATCGCCGCCGAGATCCGGCGCCTGACCGCGCAGCGCGACGCACGCAGGGTGAAGGCAGAGCGCTACGCCCAACTTGCGGGCCTCCTCGATGCGGCGCTGCCCGAAGATGCCCTCAGCTTCGCCACACAGCGCACCCGGATCACGAGCCTGCGTGCGGCGATGCTGCAGCAGGAGGCCGAGCTCCACGGCACGATCACCGAGCAAGGCGTTACCCTCCGACAGGCGCGCAACGACGAGGAGGCTCTCGACAGGGAGATCGAGGGCCTGCGCCGGCGCCGCAGCAACATCGAGGAGCCACAGATACGGATCCGCGAAATGCTCTGCAGCCACCTTGGATTCCCGCCGGATGAGCTTCCCTTCGCGGGTGAGCTCATTCAGGTGCGTGAGGAGGAACGTGACTGGGAAGGGGCCGCCGAAAGGCTTCTGCGTGGATTCGGGCTTTCGCTGCTGGTGCCTGAGGCGTTCTACAGGCCGCTTGCAGAATGGGTGGATGCACAGCACCTCGCTGGCCGGCTCGTGTACTTCCCCCTCCGGCCGCGCAAATCGGGCACCATGCCGGCCTTGCATCCCGACTCGCTGGTGCACAAGCTTGCGGTGCGCAGCGAATCACCGCACAAGCCCTGGATCGAGCGCGAGCTTGCGCAGCGCTTCGACCTTGCGTGTTGCCTCAACCTCGAGCAGTTCCGTCGTGAGGCGCGCGCCATCACGAGAGCGGGTCAGATCAAGGACCCGGGCGGCCGTCATGACAAGGACGACCGCTTTCACATCGATGACCGCAGTCGCTATGTGCTGGGTTGGAGCAACCAGGCGAAGGTCGAGGCGCTTCTGGCGCGGCAACGCGGCGCAGCGCTCCGCAGCGCCGCATTGGCGGGAACGCTTGCCGGGCTGCAGGAAGCCGGGCGCAAGCTGCGTGGCCTGCTCGATGCGGCAACCCGCCTGGAGGAAGTGTCGAGTTTTGAGGAACTCGACTGGGCGGGCGCTGCTGCCGCGATCGCAGGACTCGAGGACGAGCGAAGGGTGCTCGAGGCGGCCTCCGATCACCTTGCGCGGCTTAACCGCTTGCTCCACGCGACGCAGCGAAAACTTCAGCTTGCCGAGTCGCAACTCAATACAACCCGCGAGAACAGGGCGCGCCTGCAGCAGCGTCTGTCGGATCTCGAGGAGACACGCAGGCAAGCCGTGGCTGTCGAGTCGAGTCTCGTGATCAACGAGGCGCTGCACAAGGCGCTCGAGGCGATGCGCGAGGAGGCGCTCGGCGCGCAGACCCTGAGCCTCGAGCATTGCACCGCACGCGAGCAGGCAATGCGTGATTGGCTGGTGGCGCGAATCGACCGCCAGGAGGTGGCCCTCAAGGGACTGGGCGAGCGCATCGTCCGCGCGATGGTGGCGTTCAAGGAACGGTTCAAGCTCGAGACCTCCGAAATCGATGCGTCTGTCGAAGCGGGATTCGAGTACGCACGGCTGCTCGAGCAACTGCGGCGCGATGATCTTCCGCGCTTTGTCGAGCGCTTCAAGGAACTGCTCAACGTGAACACGATCAACGAGATCGCGCACTTCAACGCCCAACTGGCCCGAGAACGCGAGACGATCCGCGAGAGGATCGCGAAGATCAACGCGTCGATGGGCATGATCGACTACAACCCGTCCCGCTATATCGTCCTCGAGGCCCAGGCGAGCGGCGATCCGGAGATTCGTGACTTCCAGCAGGACCTGCGTGCCTGCACCGAGGGGGCGCTTGGCGGCGCCGAGGATCTGCAGTACTCGGAGATTCGCTTCCTGCGCGTGAAGGCAATCATCGATCGGCTGCGTGGTCGCGAAGGTCTGTCGGAGCAGGACCGCCGCTGGACGGCCAAGGTCACCGATGTGCGCAACTGGTTTGTCTTCGGCGCAAGCGAGCGTTGGCGCGAGGACCACACCGAATACGAGCACTACTCCGACTCGGGGGGAAAATCGGGCGGACAGAAGGAGAAACTCGCCTACACCGTGCTTGCGGCAAGCCTTGCCTACCAGTTCGGCCTCGAGTGGGGCGCGGTGCGCTCGCGATCGTTCCGTTTTGTAGTGATCGACGAGGCCTTTGGTCGAGGCTCCGACGACTCGGCGCGCTACGCGCTGAGGCTCTTCGAGCAACTCGGACTCCAGTTGCTGATCGTGACACCGCTGCAGAAGATCCACATCATCGAACCCTTTGTGGCGAGCGTGGGCTTCGTGCACAACGAGAACGGGCGCAACTCCAGGTTGCGCAACCTCAGCATCGAGGAGTACCGCGCCGGACGCAGCACCTCCCGGATCCCGACCTTCGGGGCAGTCACGACGACGCAGGAGGGTTGAGTTGCCTGCCGGTTCGGGTACCCTCCCAGCGGACTGGACCACACCTGCGCAACTGCAGGCGCTGGCGATGCGGCGCTGGGAACGCGGGGAGATTCTGCGCAGCGCAGTCAACGGCGAGACGCTCTTTCCGATGCGGCTGCGCTGTACGGTGCCGGTGGGAGCCGACCTCGCCACCCGCTTCAACGAAATCCGCGACTGGATCGCGGCGCTCGAAACCACAGCGGCCTTGCGACTCGAGTGGAAGGAGGTGCACCACCGGGTTCAGGGTTGGCAGCGGATTCCCTCGGGCGTGTGGATTGAAGCCTGCGAGGATCTGCTCGGCTGGATCGGCAGGGCACGAGACTTCCAGCGCTTTGCAGGCCTGCTCGCCTTCACCCGGGCGCAGGCTCCTCACCTGCTGCACTGGCTCGGAAGGCATCCGCTCGAAGCGCTTGCGCACGCCGCCCACTGGGAGCATCTGCTCGCAGTTGTGGCGTGGATCCGCGCCCATCCGCGCCCCGGTATCTACCTGCGCCAGGTGGATCTGCCGGGAATACACAGCAAGTTCATCGAATCGCACCGGGGAATACTCACGGAACTTCTCGACGCATCCCTTCCCGAGGACGCGATCGATCGCTCGCATGCCGGTGTTGCGGCCTTCGCACCGCGCTACGGCTTTCGTACGAAGCCGCTCCGGGTCCGGTTCAGGCCGCTCGATCCGGAGCTCAGGCTACTGGGGTCTGTGAAATGCCCGGACGTGACGCTCGATCACGCAAGCTTCGCACAGCTGGATCCACCGGTCACAACCGTGATCCTGTGCGAAAACGAGATCAATTTTCTTGCGCTTCCCGAATTGGAGGCAGGCCTGGCGGTGTTTGGCGCAGGCTACGGCTGGGATGCTCTTGGAAACGCCACATGGCTCCACGCCAGGCAGATGCTCTACTGGGGCGACATCGACACCCATGGCTTTGCCATTCTCGATCAGCTCCGCGCAGTCTTTGGCCATGCACGGTCGCTTCTCATGGACCGCGATACGCTTCTGAATCATCGCGCATGGTGGGACCGCGAACACAGCCCCTTCACGGGACGACTCGATCGCCTGACCGCTGAAGAGAGCGATCTCTTCCACGACTTGCGTCATGACCGGCTCGGCGAGGCAGTGCGACTCGAACAGGAGCGGATACGCTTTTCCTGGGTGCGGACAAGGCTTGCCGCGCTGGCCTTCCAGCCCCCTTCCACCGCCGCGCACGATCTGGCACCGGCAGCGCTGGCCTGTCCTCTCCTGCCCGCGGGCCTCGGCGATGCCAGTCCCCCTGGCCCAAACGGCTGATCTCACTGGTGCATCGGCGTAGAATCCGGCGCAGACACAGCGGCGGGCGCACGATGAACAAGCACGGAAAAGTGGCATTGATCACCGGAATTACCGGGCAGGACGGATCGTATCTCGCAGAGTTTCTGCTCGAGCAGGGGTACGTGGTCCACGGCATCAAGCGCCGCGCTTCGCTCTTCAACACGGAGCGGATCGACCACCTCTACCAGGACCCGCAGGCCGACAACCGGCGCTTCGTGCTGCACTACGGCGACCTGAGCGACAGCACTAACCTGATCCGGATCGTGCAGCAGACACAACCCGACGAGATCTACAACCTCGGAGCGCAGTCGCATGTTGCAGTGAGTTTCGAGGCGCCGGAGTACACGGCCGATGTGGACGCGCTGGGTACCTTGCGCCTTCTCGAGGCGATCCGCATTCTCGGGCTCGCCGGCACGACACGGTTCTACCAGGCGTCGAGTTCCGAACTCTACGGTCTGGTGCAGGAGGTTCCGCAGCGCGAAACCACCCCGTTCTACCCGCGCAGCCCCTACGCGGTCGCCAAGCTCTACGCCTACTGGATCACGGTGAACTACCGTGAGGCCTACGGCATGTACGCATGCAACGGAATCCTCTTCAACCACGAATCGCCCCGGCGGGGCGAGACTTTCGTCACCCGCAAGATCACCCGGGGCCTCGCAAACATCGCGCTTGGGCTCGAGCCTTGCCTCTATCTTGGCAATCTTTCGGCCTTGCGCGACTGGGGTCATGCCAAGGACTATGTGCGTATGCAGTGGCTGATGTTGCAGCAGGATAAGGCCGAGGATTTCGTGATTGCGAGCGGCCAGCAACTCTCGGTACGCAACTTTGTGCAGCGCGCAGCAAGCTACCTCGATATCGAGCTCGCCTTCGAAGGCGATGGAGCCCAGGAGAGTGCGCGGGTACTACGAACCGGCAAACGCTCGCCTGCGATCAAGCCGGGGGATGTGATCGTGCGGGTCGACGAGCGCTACTTCAGACCCACCGAGGTCGACACGCTGCTCGGTGATCCGTCCAGGGCGAGGGAGCGGCTCGGCTGGGAACCCGAGATCAGCATCGATCGGCTGATCGAGGAAATGGTGGCCGAGGATCTCGAGGCGGCGCGCAAGCACGCCCTTCTCAAGCAGTTTGGCTACGGCGTGGCCGTGAGCCGCGAAGCCTGAGCGGATACGGCGTGACTTTGAGCCGCGAAGCCTGAGCGGATACGGCGTGACTGTGAGCCGCGAAGACTGA
>Ga0172372_10009025_pt1 | contig 13025 bp, 9 predicted proteins | sample LakKiv5m_2_FD_114544 | JGI IMG/M metagenome (GOLD analysis project Ga0172372, IMG submission 114544) | Freshwater microbial communities from Kabuno Bay, South-Kivu, Congo - kab_092012_9.5m | ecosystem: Environmental > Aquatic > Freshwater > Lake | place: Democratic Republic of the Congo...
CCGACGCGTCGCCGAGTTGCACGTCGAGTCGGGCTGGGTACCGCCCGACACCCGAGTCGATGAGATGGAGTCGGCGATCCGCACCGTGCTCGAGCCGATCTTCGATAAGCCGCTCAAGGACATTTCCTTCGGCACGATCCTGCTGCGCTTGTTCGATATTTCCAGCCGCTTCGACATGCGCATCCAGCCGCAACTGATTCTGTTGCAGAAGACGCTACTCAACATCGAGGGGCTAGGACGCGATTTGCATCCGGAGCTCGACATCTGGCAAACGGCAGCGCCGATCCTGCGCGAATGGATGCGCGATCGACTGAGCCCACGCGCGCAGCTACGCCAGTTCCGCGACCATCTGCCCGCCCTCGTCGAAGTCGCGCAGGCCCTGCCGCCTTTGATGAAAGTGGCGGTGCAGAAACTGCAAGACGGCCGGTTGCACATCGGCGCTCAGCCCGAAGATATCGAGCGTCTGCGCGAGGAGATCCGCGCGAGTGAACGGCGGCGCAGCAAGACGTCGGTGGCGTCGGTACTGGGCCTTGGCGGCTTGCTCTGGCTAGGTCTCGGCCTCGATCCGCCGTGGCTGACGATGGTGCTGCTGATCTCGGCCTTGCTGACGTTCTGGTCGGCGCGACGATCCGGCTAACACTCAATTCGGTGGGCGCAGCTGCACGCTGACCCACTTCCATTCGGTCATCGACTCCATGTCGTACTCCGGGCCTTCACGTCCGAAGCCGCTGTCGCCATTGCCACCGAAGGGCACATGCGGCTCGGCCTGGGATGTCGAGCCGTTGATATGCACCATCCCCGAGCCGATCCGCAGTGCGTAGGTCATGGCGTGCTCGAGATTGGCGGTGAAAATCGCCGCGGATAATCCGTAGCGACTGTCGTTGGCCAACGACAAGGCTTCCTCGAAGCTGTCGACGGTGTAGACCGCGGTGACGGGCCCGAATGTCTCCTCGGCAAAGCAGAGCATGTCGCGCGTCACGCCGGTGAGCACAGTCGGCTCGCAGCGATGACCAACCCAGCGCGCACAGCATTCGGCGCGGGCACCCTTGGCCAACGCATCGTCGATGTGCGCCGCGATGCGCGCACGTTGTCGCGCATTGATGATGGGGCCGATTGTGGTAGTCGGATCCCGCGCATCACCCATGCGTAGCGCACGAGTCGCCGCCACGAACCTCTCGATGAAAGCGGCAGCAATGCCGCGCTGTACATAGATCCGGCTCGACGCCATGCAGATCTGGCCTTGGTTACCAAAGGCACCCTGCACTGCAGCAGGCACGGCGCGCTGCAGATCGGCATCGTCCATCACCACCAACGGACTCTTGCCACCGAGTTCGAGGGTGAGTTTTTTTCCGCTGCGCGCGGCTATTTCGCGAATGTGCGCACCTATGCGAGTCGAGCCCGTGAAGGTGATACCGCGCACGCGCGGATGACCCGTCAGCGCATCGCCGATCTCGTGCCCGAAGCCTGTCACGACATTCAAGCATCCGGGCGGCAAACCGGCCTCGGCGTACAACCGGGCGAGCCGCAAGGCCATCAACGGAGATTCTTCCGAGGGCAGCATAACCACCGTGTTGCCGAAGGCGAGTGGCACGGCGCTCAAGCGCACGCCCTTGCCGAGCGGCACGTTGAATGGCGTGATGCTCGCGACCACTCCGAGTGGGACACGCAGTGTCAAGTTGAGCTTGTCAGGCGTATCGCTCGGCAGAGTCTTGCCGGCCAGGTATCGCGTCGCCCCCGCTGCCGCCCGAAACATTTCCACGGAACGCTGGATTTCATTGCGCGCTTTACCCAACGGCGAGCCGATCTCGCGCCTCATCAGCGCCGCAAACTCCTCTGCATCACGCTCGAGGAGCGCCGCAGCTCGACTGAGGATCGCCTCGCGTTCACCCACGGATAACCGGCTGTAGGCGGGAAAGGCCGCGCCTGCGGCCTCAACTGCAGCATCGACGTCGGCGGTAGACCCGCGCGCCGCCAAGGCAAAGGGCTGATCGCTATCGGGATCGAGAACCTCGAAAAACTCGCCCCTCAGAGGTGAACGTTCATCACCATCGATCCAATGCAAATGGCGCTGAAGCACTCTGGCGTGTTTCAGTCGTGCGGGGCCGCAGGCCCAATGCGAATGCCGACAGTGCCGATCCCCTCCACGCCGCCAGCCACCACGTCACCGGGCACGAGCGGTCCGACACCCGCCGGCGTGCCAGTGAAGATCAAATCGCCGGCTTCAAGAACCATGGACCTCGAGATGAACGCGATCACCTCCGGTACCGACCAGATCAACTGGCTGATATCGGCCTCTTGGCGCGGAGTGCCGTTGACGGTCAACCAAATTCGGCCTTGCGCCGGATGACCTATGGTCTCGGCCAGTACGATGGCTGAGCACGGGGCCGACCGATCAAAGGCCTTACCCCACTCCCAAGGTCGCCCTGCATCACGCGCCGCCAGTTGTTGATCGCGTCGCGTCAGATCGATGCCCACTGCATAACCGAGTACATGCGAATGGGCCTGCCCCACGCTGATGTCCGATCCACCACGACCGATGGCCACTACCAACTCGATCTCGTGGTGCAAATTGTTGGTTTGCGGCGGATAGGCGATGAGAGAACCATCGGCAACCACCGCATCAGCGGGCTTCTGGAACAGAAACGGCGGATCGCGCGAAGGATCCTTGCCCATCTCGCGCGCGTGCGCTTCGTAGTTTCGACCAACGCAGTAGACTCTTCGGACGGGAAAACGACTGTCGCGGTCACGGATCGCCACCGACACCTGCGGTGGCGGGTTGATGATGTAGTTCACTTGAGCCTCTCTTCGCGAAACAATCCTGTCGCCAGCTGGACCGGCCGGTCAGAAAATGAAAACAGCACAGCGTCACTCGAGGCCACGTGGCGCACGGTCGCCCAACTCGGAACGACGAATACGTCACGCGCGGACCATTCGATGATCTGCTCGCCGATCTGGCTGCGCCCCTCTCCCTCGACCGGTGTGAACACCGTCGCATCGGTGCTTCGATACGGACTGGAGGCGAAACCGCGAGGCAGCATTTGCATGAAGGTACCGATGGTAGGCATCGCAAACCCACCGGTGACCGGATTGACGAAGCGCATCTTGTACCCATGACAGGCATCCGGCTCGCCGTTGCGTCGCAGCGTCTCGAGTGCCTCTCGCGTCCGAGCATAGGGATAGCTGAACACGGGGGAGGTCAATCCCGTCTGGCGATGATCCACGGGAAGCAGGTTTGCGCCAAAGCGCGCCAGACTGTCGCCGACCGGGCGCAACACCGGCTGCTCGATTTGTCCGAGCTGCTCCATGAACGAGGTATCCAAAGCCTGCACCAACGGGATATCAAGCCCGTCCAGCCAGATCACGGGATCTGCAGTGTCGTTGCCATGATCGTGCCATTCCCACGACGGCGTGATGATGAAATCACCCGGATACATCGGCGTACGTTCACCGCCGACTGCGGTATAAGCCCCGGTGCCCTCGAGCACAAAACGCAGCGCACTCTGCGTGTGACGATGACTGCGTGCCCGCTCACCCGGCAATACGAGTTGCAGGCCCGCGTAGAGCGAAGTGGTGATCCGCGATTGGCCGGGAAATGCGGGATTCTCCAAAACAAGGACGCGGCGTTCCGCCTCTTCGACCGAGACGAGGCCGCCCGCCTCCATCAGCAGCGCGCGGGCATCTGCATAACGCCATGTTGCAGGCCTCAGGCCACTGGCAGGCTGTTTGGTCACCAACGCAGCGAGTGATAACCACAATGGGGCGAGCGAGCTTCGCGCCAGCCGCTCATAAAACTCAGAGCGCTTTCCCTGGTCCTCGGTTGCGATGGTTGACATGGGTATCCTCTCCTCGTCTCTCAGACGAGTTCGACCGTTAGCGGATCGTAGCAATACAACCATTCACGACGTGACCGTGCAATGTCCTTACGCGCGAATGCGTCGCGCATTTCGGCGGCATCGGTGATATGGAATAGCTCGCCGTGCTCGCTCGACTCGCGAACGATACGTGCCGTCCGCGAGGCGCGGTTACGTTGATACCGCTCCAGCGCTGACGAAATCGGTTCTGTACCGCTCAGACAGCGGGACAAGACGGCGGCATCCTCAACCGCCATCACTGCGCCTTGCGCCATATATGGCAAGGTCGGATGGATGGCATCACCGAGCAGCGTGGCTCTTGCCGTGCTCCAGCTCTCATGGGGTACCCGGCTATTGAGCGCCCAACGGAAGCACTGATCGTGGTCCATCGCCTCGATGATGGTTTGCACATCCGGATGCCAGCCGGCGTAGTCCTGCTGCAACTCCGCCCAAGGGCGTCGGGCCGTCCACGATTCCTCTTCCCATGCCCGTTCATGGCAACCGACAAAATTGAGCAAAGATCCACCGCGGACGTAATACACGACCGCGTGATTTTTAGGTCCACACCATACGGTGACCACGTGGGGCATGATACCGACCGGCAATCGCTCGGTCGGCACCACGACTCGCCATGCCGCCTGACCGGTGTAGCTCGGTTTATCGGCGCCCACGATTCGCGGTCGGATGAAGGACTTGATGCCATCAGCCCCCACCAGAACATCGCCGGAAAACTGCCGCCCGTCGTCAAGTTCGATTCGCACGCCGGAATCGCTTTCGGAAAAGCCAGTGGCTCGCGCCGAGAGCCGGATGCAGTTGGGGTCGAGTTCCTGCACCCGTGTCGCCAGCATGCGATGGAGATCGCCGCGATGGATATGAAAGTACGGCGTACCATGCACCCGCTCGTGCGTGTCGTTTTCGTTGAGTGGCACGCGGTGCAACATCTCACCAGTGTCGAAGCGACGAAACTCATAGGCCAATGGACGTACAGCAGACCGTTCGAGCTGCTGCCGCAAACCGATCGAGTCCATCACCTTGACAGCATTGGCGCTCAGCTGGATTCCCGCGCCTACCTCACCGAGTTCAGGAGCCTGTTCGAAAACTTGCACGGTATGGCCGCGCAGCATCAGGAAAGCCGCAGCAGTCAACCCGCCGAGTCCGGCCCCAGCAATGAGAACCTTCATGTCCACCTATCTCGCGTGATCATTGCAAACATCCCGTCGAGTTCAAGCCGAGACGAGTTTTTCTCTCCGGCGCAGCGCACCACCGCGCGGTTCAAGTTGCAGCATCCTGATAGCATTACCGCTATAAATTTTTTCGCGACTTTTCCGGTCGATTTCCAGTGAATCCAGAATCTTGATGGTGTCGCGGATGTACATTGGTCCTTGTTCCGGGTCAAACGGCGCATCTGACGCAAACAGAAATCGCTCATCGCCGAAAAATTCAAGTGCCAGTCGAGTGGCGCCGGCTGATGTGAACAAGGCGCTATCCGCGTAGAACATGCGGAAGTAGTCGATCGGTCGATGCTTCAGGCGCCGCAGTAACGCAAAGTAGTCCTCATCCGAAGTGCGCGTACCCATCTGATCCCAGCCAGGACCGAGACGACCTTCGAGCATCGGCGCCAAACCGCCCCCATGATGCGTGATGAACTGCAACGAGGGATGCCGATCGAGCACACCCGAAAACGCGAGACGTGCCATGGCAGCCGTCGTCTCGTAAGGCCACCCGAGAGTCCACCAAATTTCGTAGCGTGATCGCGGTTCGCTCGGATAGTCACTCATGGCCGCGGTACGCGTGGGATGAATCCAGATCGGGAGTCCATAGCGCGCCATGCGTGCATATAGCGGCTCGAACTCCGGTCCGTCGATGGGTCGACCCGCTGCGTTGGTGTAAATCAACACGCCGACAGCCCCGAGCGTATCGATGGCTCGCTCTGCCTCACTCACCATCGTTTCGGCATCGGTCAATGCCAGGGTGGCGATAAAACCGGGGAAGCGCTGCGGATGCCGTTCACAAATTTCGGCCACCGTGTCGTTGGCGATCCGAGCAAGAGTCGCCGCATCATCCGGGGTGGTAGCCAACACTTCGACCGGCGGCGACGACAGCGACAACACTTGGCAATAGTCGTCGAAGGCGTCCATGACACGAAATCGGATGTCGAGATCCATCAGCATCGGCACGCTGGTGACGCGCTTGCCCATATCCAGAAACTTCGGCACGTAGCGCTGCACGGCCTCGAAGTACGGCTTGGGCCAGATGTGGTTGAAAATATCGACCTTCATGCTCGATGCAGCCTGGAAAAAACGGGGATTGATCATCTCCCAAAGGCACCACACCCGCCCACCCCGAGTACGGTTGGCACCCGGTTTCGCAAATCAATCGTCCGATTCTGTAAATCAGCATGAACCGATGGAACTCCGTGCCGAAGCGGTGCGGGCCGATGATTGAAATCCCGGAATTTGCACTGCATCCTGCGCGACATGACACGACCCAGTGCTGCACGCGCCACGGCAACGACAGATCAACACACCGACGGGTTCATTCGCACCTTGCTGGCTGGCCCCAATGGGCGGCTGTCACAAGCCTTCGAAAACGCCTGGACCTCACCACATACCTCGCGCGTCGAAGCCAACGCCGAGCGTGGTGTCACGCGCTTTCTGATCGATCGAAATCTGCCGAATTGCTCGGGGCGCTACGAACTTTTTGCGATCCGAGACCAAATCAGAGTCGTGATCGAAGATCTGCAAAACGCCGGAGCCAGACTCGAACGGGCACCGGGCGAAAATCTCATCTCGTTCAGAATTCAACTCGCCGGGGAATTCATCGCAGGCATCGGCGGTAGCGACCCCGTGCATTTTCACTGTCCGCATCTCGGTGCCCGCTTCCAGCCGCGAGGCACATCGTTGCGGCTGTTTTTCCCTGCCGCCCCACTCGCGCGCTCGGTCACACTGTTCTGCGCCCCGCAGTTCCTGCTCGGCAACCTCGTGACGGAGCGCGACACGCTGCCGTTACAAGCCATGCGCTTACTGACGGCTTCGGCCCCCGATTTCAGTTTCTGTCGCCTCAACGTCACCGCCGAAATTATCGAATGCGCGCAGGCGCTGCTACATAACCCGATCAATGGTTTGCTACGACTGCCATTCGCCGAAGCCAAAACCCTGGAACTGCTGACGCTATGCGTGGCGGCGTTTAGCCGACTGGAAGAGTCGGCCGTGCAGCAGTTCTCGGAAACGGACGTCGGCCGCTTCCACCGCGCGCGAGAAATTCTCGCAACCAAATTCAGTCCGCCGCCGACCATCGCCTCGTTAGCTCGCGAACTGGCTATCAACGAGACCAAACTCAAGAGCGGCTTCAAAGCGCTATTCGGGCATACCGTGTTTGAGTACGGTCACGAGTGCCGCATGCAGCACGCCTTGCATCTGCTGCGGGACAAGCGCATTCGCATCAGCAAGGTCGCCGAAGCGGTGGGCTATCAGCACCAAGGCACCTTTGCCTCGGCGTTCAAGGCCCACTTCGGCATTCGGCCGAAGGACGTACGCCACCCGCCTGAGCCCGAAGTAGCCCATGCGATCCGCCATCCCGAGCGCGCGTGAACGACAATTGAAAAAGCGACCCCGCAGCGAACTGCGGGGTCGCCGTCGTCGCAGCGAGCCTAGAAGCCGATGCGGAACTGCAGCGTGATCTCGCGCGGCCGATCAGTCTGAGCGAATTTAGCCTGACCGGCCGACGGCGCGTTGGCGATCCAGTGCGACGTCAACTCGTTCGATAGATTGCGCCCAGATAGCGCGACGTCCCAGGAGCCGTCTTCGGCGGCAAAGCCCAGTCGCGCGTCGTACTTTTCGTAACCTGCCTGAACCGTGAACGGATCGGCGTCGAAGTTCGTGTTGAACTTGTCGGTGTAGAACACCGAAGCCATCGCTCGCAGTTGTACCGCGTCACCGAACCACGTCATGCCGGTGGGGTAGCGGAAGTCGACGCCGAAGGTACCGGACAGATCCGGAGCGAACGAAGTGGACTTGCCCGACAGATCCTGCCCGAATACCGCAGCGCCGCCGACGGTACCGATCTGCACGCATCCCTGAGCCACGGTTTGCGCCGGATTCTGCCAGCACTGCGCCTTCTGAAATGACAGGTATGTGGAGTCGAGCTTGGTCACCGCCAAGGACAAGGTGACATAGTCGTTGGCCTTCAACGCCGCATCGATCTCTAGGCCTTGCGAACGCGCCTTACCGGCGTTGAGTACGCGGAAGTTGCCGGTCAGGGTGTCGAGCTGCGTGACTTGCAGATCGTTGTAATCACCTCGGAACGCGGCAAAGTTGATTCGCGCCCGATCATCGAGCAGCGACATCTTGCCGCCCAACTCCACGTACTCGACCTGCTCCGGGCGGAACTGCAGATCAGCCAACACGGAAGTGTTCACGTCGAGATCAATGCCACCCGCCTTGAAGCCTTCACGATACGAGGCGTACCACAGCATCCCATCGGCAGGCCGCCACTCGAGTGTCAGCGCAGGATCGGTGCTCGAGTCCTTGCGCGACAGAGTCAACGGGAGGAACGGCAAAGCGGGGCCGAGACGAGTCTTGACCGTCGGCGTCACCTGCCATAGGTCGACGTTCATGGTGCCCGTCTTCTCGACTTGCGAATAGCGCACACCAAGGCGAGCTGTCAGCTCGTCCGTCAGTTCATAGGCGAGCTCGGCGAATGCCGACCAAGTGGTGGCAGTTTGTGCGGAGTTACTGTCCGTGGCCATGGCCATCGGTGCAGTCAGTACCTGCCGGCTGGTAGCGACGTTACGCTGCTCGTCGTGGTACACACCCGCGAGCCACGACAGCGCACCGTCGCCTTTGGACACGGCACGCAGCTCTTGGCTATCGAGAGTGACGTTTTGCTTACCCTCGATGGCATTGCGCTGCAGAACGTTGTGATCCGGCTTGAGCGCCGTGAGGTTATCCTGCTCGTAGTGACCGAGGATCAGCGAAACGTCCGCGGGACCCGTAGCCCAATCGAGGCGCACGAGGGCGTTATCCAAGGTCAACTCCTGACTTTCCGGCCCGCCATTGCGACCTGAGAAGAACGGATCCGCCGCAGGCTGAAACGAGGCCGGGTTGAATCGGACGGCGCGTTTGAGGTCGAACACGCAGTCCTCGACCGTGGGGTCACGCGGTGCGGTGGGCAAACAGTTCATCAACTGCGTGAAACGCCCATTCTGCTCGTAGCGCAGCGACTCGTACTTGGCGAAGAGCTGCACCGATTCCGACAAGTCGGCTTCGATGCTGAGCCGGCCGGACATATCCTTGACGGCCGGGTTCTTCTTGTTGGTGCCGAGGTTGTCCATGTAACCCGTCATCTCGGTGTTCTTCACCGCAAGTCGGGCGCGGACCGTATCGCTCAGGGGACCGGAGATGCTCGCAGCAATAGCGCGCTCCTCAGCCTCGAACTCGTAACTGGCGTTGAGGTTGGCCGAGAACTCCTTCGTCGGGCGCGCGCCAACGATGGCAATGGCGCCTGCGATGGCGTTCTTGCCTAGATAGGTGGGCTGCGGCCCCTTGAGGATCTCGATCTGCGCCACATCCAAAAAGGCGAGGCGCTGCGACTGGGCCACGCCGAACCAGACGCCGTCGATGTAGATCGGTGCCGACTGGTCAAAGCCGGTGGCGAAGCCTGAGCCGATGCCACGGATGAACAGGGCGTCGTTGGCGCCACCCTGTCCGATGTGGACGGCCGGCAGCTCGACGTCATCGAAGCGCTTAATCGCCATGTTGTCGAGTTGCTCGGCAGTCACCGCAGCGACGGCTAACGAAACATCCTGCAGGTTGGCTTCGCGCTTAGTGGCGGTGATGATGATTTCCTCGAGACCCTGCTGTTGCGCCGAAGCGACGCCACTCGACAACAACGTAAGCCCGACGGCCACGGTAAGCGCGCGTGCCGCGCGCAATGTGTTTTTGGAAGACTTCAGCATCAGCGGTTCCCCCCAACGGATCGGGATGTGTAGACGTTAACCGACAGTTATATACAGACGGACACCCTGCTGGTTTCGTGGATTTGGCCAGATTCTTTCGTGTTCCGACGGAATTGCTGCGGTAAATCTGTAGGCACCCTCAACAACGGGGTCACTTTGCACCCTTCGCGGCGATCGCAGCGTTGCTCTCGGCAACACTGGGTACGAATAGATCGGGCGTCAGCTGCAGATCGTCGACCCCGGGCGGTGCGTACTTCGACAGGTCCATTACGCCGTGCGCACGCAGGACTTCGTCGTCGACCAGGAACCGCCCATTTACCGACGTGGGGTCGCTGGTCAGGATCCACCACGCTGCATCGCCCATGATCTCCGGTGAGCGGAGTTTGCCGATCTCCATGCGTCGACCGATTTCCCTCATCGCGGCCGTATCAATCGCCGTGCGCGGCCACAGGGCATTCACCGCAACACGGCCACTAAACTCTGCCGCAGCGCCCAGCACGAGCAAGCTCATTCCGTACTTGGTGATGCTGTATGGCGCATGCGGTGCAAACCAACGCTCTTCCAGGTTCAGCGGCGGCGAAATAGATAGTACGTGCGCGTGATCGGAACGCAGCAAATGAGGCAACGCCGCTTGCAGCGTCACGAGACTGCCGCGAACGTTGACGGAGTGCATCAAATCAAAGCGCGACAAAGGCGTAGCCGAAACGCCCGCCAGACGTACTGCACTGGCGTTATTGACGAGAATATCGATACCACCGAATTCTTTGACCGTTCGGGAGATAGCAGCCTCGACTTGCGCCTCTTCCCGCACATCACAAACCAACGGCAGAGCGCGACCGCCCAGCGCCACGACCTCAGCGGCTGCTGTATGGATCGTCCCCGGCAAGGAACGGTGTGGGGTATCGGTCTTCGCAGCAATCACGATGTTCGCGCCGTCCCGCGCAGCGCGACGGGCGATAGCGAGACCGATGCCCCGCGAGGCTCCGGTGATGAATAAAATGCGCCCTCGCAATGACCGCGTCATCGGCGTGCCTTCCCTGCCTTCCCGGTCGTGTCTAGCGCCCAAACCGTTTTGGGCAAGGCGTCCACACAACGCGTATCGAGCGGTGCTTTGGTGTTGGCATAGAAGCCGCGCATCAGATCACCGGCGCACTGCGCATGTCGAAGCAGGACAAAGTGGCCCGTTGCGGGGAACACGACCGTGCGCGCATCGCTCATCGAGCGCGTAACCTGATCGCTCCAGGTCTTGGGTGTAACGAGGTCAAGTTGCCCGACCAGCATGAGGGCTGGTACCGCAGACCGCGGAACCGCGACTTTCTCCGGTGGACTTTTCTCGAAGCCCATGCGCGGACAAAAACTCGCCCAGTCCCACGACTCTCCGTCGACCAAGCGAACGCCGCGGCGGACAGCGTCCGGAACCTGGCGTCGCGCCGTCTGCTGTCGATCTGGATCGTGGCGACGCGGTTCTTCGTCGCGACACACCGAACCGGGCCAGGTGAAGGCGGGATCCCTGCCGCCAGCGGCCGTAGGTGCATCCGCCGAGCGCAGGCTGACCCATGCGCGATGATCGCCGCGCGCGCTACGGGCAACGGCGAGCGGGATCCGACCACGGCGCTCGAAGTCGGTCAGCGAGTAACGCAGCTGCGCCAAGTACTCCACGTTCGAGACGAGGTCCCCGCCGATGCGTTGGGGCCGCTGCTCGAGCTCTGCGACCACGCGGCCGAGCTGCTGTTCGAGGGCCGGATATGCGCTGCGACATTCCTTCGCGGCCGCACATTCATCGATCAGATCGAGCAACGGATCAATCAGGAACGACTCGGCGAAAGCGTTCGTTTCCACCCCCGACATGCCATCAAGCACGATGCCCCCGATGCTTGCCGCATCGAGCCCGAGCAATCGCTGCGCGATGGTCGTCCCGTAGGACACTCCGTAGACGTTCCAGCGTGGGATCCCGAGTGCCAGTCGCAAATCACGCAGATCCTCGGCAGCCTCGAAGGGACCGTAGAGGTTGACGTCAAGGCGCGCCTCGAGATGCTTGCGACAAGCCTCGACCCGGCGCGGATCCGCTGAGGACACGGCGGCGTCGAGACCCTCGGGATAATCAGGGCAGGACATATCCGGCCATCCCCATGGGGTCGAGCCGCGGTGATCGACAAAAATTACCGTGTCGTCCCGCGACAAACTCGCGGCCAAGCGCGACTGACGCTGCAGCATCTTGAGTCCCGAACCGTTCCCTCCCATCACGAACAGCAACGGCAGACGCGCTGGATCGGGACGCTCGGCAGCGACAATCGCGAACGCCATCGAAGCGGTGCGACCTGCGATACGCCGTCTATTCTCTGGCACAGTGAGACGACCGCAACTGATGCGGCCTGCAATTACCGGTGCGACAACGATCGGGCAGGTGGAGGGCTCGACTGATCGGCGCGGAATTTCAGGTGCGGTGGCCGCGGCAACCCGCAGCGGACATAGCCAAAGCAAAGCAGCGGCAGCGAACGACGCGTTCATGATGAAGGCCCGCTCGGAACGGCCGCGATTTACTTGAATCATCGGATGATCCTCTCGCTCAGTAGGTTGTTTGCTGCGAGCGATGGGCTACAGTAACCGCCGTTGTCGTGATCATTGGTGATCGCGCGGAATACGTTGCTTCCATTCGCGCTCACGGATGACCTTGCCATCGCGTAGCAACTGACGAAAGTGGCGATACTCGAAAGTGGTCGCATCGCTGCGCACTTCGGTCGTACCGCGCCACTCGACTTGTTGACCCTGCCACTCACTCTTGACGAAGGCTCGCCCGACGAAACTTGAGCGCGCGGGTTCGTCGTCGTCCACCGTGAACTCCACGCTGACGTCCTCACCGTCGGGACTGAACCACTGGTAGCCGCGCGACACGGTGGTCGTCGCGGCGATGTCATCGCGCGAATAGCTGCTACGCACCGGTCCGTTCCACGAGTAGGTGCTGGTACCCGTCGCCGCTTCCTCAGCCTCATTGACCGTGAGGTTGCGGCTACCCAAATCACTTGCCGCCTGTGCCGCGGCGGCGGTGGACTGGGGATCAATCACCGGCAGCACGAACGTCGAGCCTCCCCGCCCAACCGCCAACGACATCGTCACGGGCTCCGCCGACGGCCAGTACGCCGGAAATAGCGCGTTGGCGACGGAGATCCGCAGTCGGTGACCCGGCTGGAAGATCCAGGAGGTGGCGAGCAGGGGTACCG
>Ga0172372_10009029_pt1 | contig 13021 bp, 13 predicted proteins | sample LakKiv5m_2_FD_114544 | JGI IMG/M metagenome (GOLD analysis project Ga0172372, IMG submission 114544) | Freshwater microbial communities from Kabuno Bay, South-Kivu, Congo - kab_092012_9.5m | ecosystem: Environmental > Aquatic > Freshwater > Lake | place: Democratic Republic of the Congo...
ATTTATTTATGGTTTGGTCAATTTCTTTTTGTATCATAGATATTATTTCTAAACTTTTACCTTTTAGTAATTTATCGTTAGGATTACTAATAACATTTTCTAACTCCTCACTTAATTCTTTTAGTTTATCAATACATTCAGTATTTCTTGATTGGAACTTTGTGTCAGATAATATGGAATTAACCGTTTTTAATGTTGTTTCAGCACCAGAAATAGTGGTTTTTAATTCATTGCCACGTCTAGTTTCACTACTAGGTTCTTTATAACCAGGAACATTAACCTTACTAAGACTTTTTCTTAAAAAATTACGTTCTTTTTCAGACCAATTTTCACCCTCATCTGACTCTAATTTTTCAATTTGGTTTATGATTTTTTGGTATTTTATTTTTTCAGGATCATCGTAATCCCTATTCATAATATCATAAAGTACATAATCTTCGTAAGACTCCTTTAATATTTTTTTAATTATATTTTTTATATTACCCATTTTCTAACTTTTAGGTTATATATTTTTAATCTAAATAAGGCCCTGTATGTTTATCAGCATTTTTAGCCATTTTCTGTGCAAATTCAGGCGTATAATTAATAGCCTTTAAATCATAAATATAAGTATTAGCCGCGTTTTCATCTAAAAAACTATTCATTTCATTAACTAATTGTTTTTTAGGATTTTTATTTTCGATAACATCACCCTCACCAGCCTCTTGATATTTTAAATATTCATAATTTTCGTCAGACAATATTTTTTCAAAAGGTATATCTATAAAAAATCCGGATATTTGTTTATTGGGTAACATAAATTGACTGGAAGCCCAACCCGTTTCAGCATTTATCTCATACTCACCAGAAAGTTCTGTTGAATATTTTTTTGTTTTTTCTTTGTAAGGTTGTATCTCTTTACCGTTAAAATCTACAAATTTTATTTTAATGTTATATTCTTTTTGTAGTTTTACAATAGCGTCAATAGTATCTTCCATATTAATCCAACCACGCCAAGTACCAATAGCATATTCAGGTTTTGAACCTTCAGACTCTTTTAAAAACCCTTTAAATTTTAAATAAGATTGTTCAAGCATTAAATTAGCTTGTTCGTAACTCTTTAATTTATCTCTTTTTCTCATGATAATATTGTTTTAAAATAAATATCTGAGTTATAAATAAAATTACTTTAAAGAATCTATTTTTGATTGGTAGGATTGTGCCGGATGTAGTCCAACCATTTTGTCAACAAGATTACCGTTTTTATAGAAAACAACTGTCGGTACACCTCTAATCCCATCTTTAGCTGCCAAATCAGGATGAACATCAATATTTACTTCACCAAAGTTAATATCAGGGTAACTTTTAATTATTTCTTCCATCATTGGTGTTAAGACGCGACACGGGCCACACCAATTTGCGGCAAACTTAACTACCGTTAATTTATCTTCAATAATTTTTTCGTTATAAGTAATAGAGTCTAACTGTTGCATTTTTAAAATTTATAAGTTTTATTTAATATAATACTAGATATACAAGCCTGTCCCACTGAGTATATTTTACCTAGTTCTTTTTGTGTGTATGTTTTATTTTTATACAATTCTCTTATTTCTTTAACCTGTTCGTTTGTTAATTTTGAGTACCCATTATTTTCACCTTTATTTTTAAAGGTTTTTTTTAACCCTATTGAACAATTTTTAACCCTTTTTTCTTTATCCTCTTCAGACAAACTACCCCAATATTTTTTAACCGACTCAGCTCTTTTCTTTTTTTGTTCTTCAACTTTTTCTAGGTCGTAAATTTCTTCATATTTTTTACCCCTATGTGGGTGATTCTCTATTAAAAGATTTGAAATGTGTTTTTTAGTTTCTTCGGTATGTTTATAACCTAAACATCCTTCACCACCAATTGTTAAATTATAACCCGTTTCTTTAGAATTGTAAAACCCTATGTAGTAAATTTCATTTAAGAACATTTCTTCGGGTGTTTCACATTCTTTAATTATTTCAAATTCAAAATTATCAAAACCATGTTTTTTCAGTGAGTCACATAATTTTGATTTTCGACCAACATTAAAACATCTACTATAATGTTCTTTTTTTCTATCTTCTAAACCTTGTGTTGTACAACCAATATAAACTTTGTTGTTTATTTTATTGGTTATTTTGTAAACGATATTCATGCTACATGGTGTTTATAAATAAATATCACCATGTAGCGTAATAATTATTTTTTATTATTTATTTCGTACCAGTAATCTAACACGGCTTTTGCCTCTAAACCTAAATATATTACGGGTATCAATTCAAACTTGTTTGTTTCAGGGTTTAAATAAAATAATCCCAATCGACCAACTTTTTTTTTGGTTTCTAATTGGAGCATGTATGCATAAATTGATAATTGTAAAGAATAAATACTATATTGACAATCGGATAAATGCGAGACTGGTTTTTTTAACCAATGGTTATATTCCGATATAAACCTCAATTTTTTATTGGTTTTATAGTCCCATACATTAAAATAGTCATCACACATTTCGATTATATCCGCGGTTCCAGCTAATTTATGTTTTTCAGAAAATAAAATTGTCTCAGGATAGATTACCCCCGTTGTCATGGGATCTATTTCTTGGAATTTTAATATGGTTTCACGTTCATATTCGTTTTTGGGTATGTAAATTTTATCAGCCAAAAGATAACGTTCCATTATTTCATGAACTTCAGTACCATATTCATTCGCTTCATCATTGATTCGTTTCCATTCCGCAAGAATTTCTTCTTGGGACATGTTTTGATATTGTTCTTTTTTCTTGGAAGGATCTTGCATTGATATTGCAAGAGCGATTTCTTCTTTATTAAATTCAGGTTCCAACATACTTAAAACGGTTGTAACACTTTTAAAGGTTTCACCCGTCACTTTATGGTAATATTTATGTTCGATTGGTTCTAAATAAATTATAGATTTACGTTTTTCTGCCATTTTTTATTATAAAATAATAACATTTTTTATTTAAAAAGTAAATTTTTTCTATTTTAAGATATTTATTAAATATGTTTAACTAGTTATGAAAAATTATAAATATAAAACAACTGAAGAATTTATTAAATCATCCGTCCAAACTCATGGTGATAAATATGATTATACTAAAAGTTTATATATTAATGCAAAAACAAAAGTTAAAATAATTTGTCCAATACATGGTGAATTTGAGCAAACACCTAGATATCATATAAAAGGTTATAATTGTCCAAAATGTTCAGGTACATTTATGGATAAAAAATATTTTATAGAAAAAGCTAATATAATACATAATAATAAGTACAATTATTCACTTGTTAATTATGTAAATAACACAACAGATGTTAAAATAATTTGTCCGATACACGGTGAATTTGAACAAAAGCCGAAATATCATGTAAAAGGTTATAACTGTCAAAAATGTTCCGGTAAATTTATGAATACCGAATATTTTATTCAAAAAGCTAATACAATACATGGGTTTAAATATGACTATAAAAACACAAAATTTTTAAATTCAAGTACTAAAGTTAAAATAATTTGTCCAATCCATGGTGAGTTTGAACAGACGGCTAACTCACATTTAAACGGTAGGGGTTGTAGTGCTTGTAATGAATCCAAAGGTGAAAAGGAAATAATGAAATTTTTGGTTAAAAACAATTTAGTATTTAAAAGACAATATAAATTTGATGATTGTAAAAACATAAATTATTTACCTTTTGATTTTTATTTACCTAAACATAATACCTGTATCGAATATCACGGTATACAACACTATAAGCCTGTTAAAATATTTGGTGGGGTTGATTCTTTTAGAAAAACTTTAATTAGGGATAATATAAAATTTAATTACTGTTTAACAAATAAAATTAATTTAATTATAATTAATGATATAAAAAATATAGAAAAAATTTTACTCGCCATATAAGCCTGTCTCCAATAATTTCATTAAAACTTTTTTTTCATCATTATTTCTGATAAAATCACAAATATTTTCTGAAAATTCATCTTCAATAATTAAAGAATTTGGTTTTTTAATAAATTCGATTAAATATTCTAAACCGTCTTCTTTAACGATTTCTCTTATTTTTGTTTCATTTACATATCTACTATTAAATCCCATATTACACACTACTTTCTTTTAATTTAAAACTTGATTTTAAAACATCTATTACACCATCACGACCGAATTCTTCGTTAACTTGTGAAATATCATAACCATATTTCATTTTGATAATTTTAACTTTATTGTATAATCTACCAACATTTAATTGTGAGTAAATTTGTTTTGCTCTATCCCAAGCATCATCATCTAATAAAACCACAACCCAACTATTAGATTTTTTCATCAAAGAGTCAAATAATTTTGGGTGTAAATCTTTACCTAACATCGGTATTGAATTATAAACAACGATGTGGTCAAAGGGACCTTCAACAATATAAATTGTTGAATCCCAATTAATTAATTTTTCATTAAAAATAACTTCTTCCCTAGGTAAATCAGGGTTTTTATATTTAGGTTTTTTTCTAGAAGACCAAGCACGACCTGTAAAATAATTTAATTTATTGTCTTTATCATAAGATGGGACAATAATTCTAGAAGCATACTCGCCTTCGGTTGTATAACCCATTTTATGTTTAAAAATAATATCTTGGGTTAGATTTCTTTGTTTGGTTAAATAATTCCAAGCTTCTTTATATGGTAACGAATTCGGGTTGGTTCCCTCAAAAGGTATAAATTCTTCAGGTAATTGTATTTCACGTAATTCTTTAACAACTTTAACCGTTGATTTAGTATCACTTAAATTTATACCTAATTTTTTAACTTTATTTTTATGTTCTTTTCGACCAAACTTTGTAATTAATTTACCGATAGAACCGTGGGTATTATGTGTTCCACCACAGGCCCAACAATGATAAGCATTTTTGTTTAAGTTAAGTTCAAAATTACCTTTACCATCACCTTCAGGCATATCTTTTTCGGCAGAACAAACCGGACAATCAAATGAATATTGTCCCTTAGTGGGGTTTTCTTTTCTAGGGTTACCTAGAATTTCAGTTATAATGTCTAATAATAAGGAATTTTCTATTTGTCCCATATGGGAAAATATAATGAAATTGTTTGGTTTTGTAAAATTAAATATACATGTAAATTTAGATGGTCTTATGATTTACTCCCATAATTTATTCTTGCGCATATACCCTAAAGCACAAGTGTAAGCATCTGATTGGTCAAAATTTTCTTTCTTTAATTTCATATTTTTATCATACAACCAAACAATATACGGTTCTCGGTCGGCAACCTTATCCCAAATGATTTGTTTTTTATCAATATCCCATGGATAGGCACCGAATAAAACTGGTTTTTTATTTTTTAAATCTTTTTCTTTATAAGGTTGGCCTGTTTTATCGTGGGTTCTAATAGCCATTAATTCAGGGAATGCATTAGCTCTAGAATCATAAGATGAAATAAATTCCGGTATAATACCTAAAACATCATCCACAACTTTAGAAATCATTCCATTAAATCTTAATAAAGTTCCAACAGTATTAACGTTGTTAGAATTTAAAAGTGGTTCTTCAATGACCACTCTTTCAATGTCAAGATCCATATACCTTGTTAAAAGTTTTTCAAAAGCATCAACTTTTCTAAAAAGTTCTTCTAACTTATTTTCAGGTTGTGGTTTAATTTTTGGTGTAATGTGTGTTAATTCCAATAATTTACCGTCATTTTCAAATAATGCTATACCAATTGTTCGAGTAGAAACATCTAAACCCATTATTCTACTTTTTTTAACCTCTTCTTTTTCCATAAACATTCTTTATATAATACATTATTCTTAATGATTCGATTAAAACTATTTCTACTTATATTATATTTTTCTAAAATATCTTTAATAGAATCCCATTCTGTTATTAAAACACCATTTATATCGTATTGTTCTATTTTTAAAACTATTTATTTTTAATATTATTAAGGAGCAATAAGTCCTCTACTATCAGCTAAACTTTCTTGTATATTACCAGAAATAGGTAACTCTAAATCAAATATTAAATACTTACCATCTTCTTTAACCATACTTTCATCAGGTTTTACTATTGCCAAACATTCCCCTCTTTGGTCATATAAATTTATTGATGTCATCGCGATACCACAATCTTTACCTTGACCAACATAAGTTTGATTAGAGGATGCTTTCCAAGTGTTACCATCAGCTATAATTTTAACATTAATTACGGAAGCGATATCCATATCAACACCGTTAAAAAACGTTTGTCCAGAAGTAAAAGTACCTCCAGTCAAAGATGTTGGATCACCATTAATAGTTGTCCAATCAATAGCTTTTACAATTTCAGGTTCCCATATAAAAACAAAACCAGAATTTAAAAACACAGCTCCAACTATTCTATCATAATAGTTCGGTATTTGAGTTGACCCTAGATTCCAATTAATTGTTCTAGCTCCGTTAGCGTATTTATTGGTTTGATTATATAAATGACTCCAGCTAATACTAGAACCTGTTGAGCCAGTAAATGTGTTATAAACATTATCTGAGACCAAAAACACAATACCACTATCAAAAAACTTATAATCAGATTCTAATCTAGTATCGGGGTTTTTACCAGGTAAATATTTCCATCCCATTGGTACGTACCCTGTAGCATTAAAATCAGGTTCACTTATTAAAGTATCAGCAACAACACCAGAACATAAAGTAAAAGGATTTTTAACTAAGTTATCTGAATTATAAATAAATGAGCTGTATAATGTAACAGCCGTTAAACCAGAAGTCATCCCAGTATATGAAGAATTTAAAGGAATTTGGATTTGAACATTTTGTCCAGATAACTGTGTTCTATAATTAGAATTTTTAACACTAATACCAATTGCCCCGTCAGTGGACCAAGCTTCTAATAATTTTTCAAAAGCCGTGTTTAAAAAACCACCGTCATTATAAGATTGGTTTTTTATATTATACTGTGTTTGGTCAGTAATACCAACATTTGTCCAAAGATGTGATAAAGAACTATTTGTATAGTTGGCATCAGAAGATGGGTATATTTTATAATAACTTAATTCATCACCAATACCTAAAGTATAAGTTGTTGAGGTATTTTTTTTGGTTGTTGTATATACATTTTCTACTTTCTCTAAGCTCATTTTTAAATTGTTGTAAACGATTGATTATTAACATTAAAATAGGAATTGTCCGTATAATTTCCTTTTGCCGGAAAATCTATTGTCATATTTGTAACCTCATCACTTTTAGCCGATTTAAATAAAAAATTTTTTTGACTAGCTGTATAAAAATAATCTTTATTAGATAATTCGGGATTTAAAATATTATCTAAAATTCTATATTGTATAAGGTTACTTGGTATTGTTGGTACTATTTTTGGCATATTTTATGTGGTTATATTAACAACATTACTAGTTGTATCATTAGGGTCGTAAATTAAATTTATACGTAATTTACCACCAAATTTATTTGAAATAAAATTTGTTTCAGGGTTACTTATCACAACGTGCATGTTTATTGGTATTGTAAAAACATTATTGTTTTCAATACCATTAGCTTTCATAAATAAAATAGCCTTATCTATCATACCGTTAATTAAATTTTGGCCGTTAGAATTGACTGCTTGTGTGGCAAAACCAATTAACCCAACACTTGTAGGGTAAGGTGTACTACTATTTAAAGTATAAAGTGTGTTGTTTATTTTAAAAGCTGGTAATATTTCACTATATACTGACGCCGGATTTTCGGTCTCTTCAACCGTAGTACAATTTAAAAATGTATCACCATTAACTCTATAACCAACTTCATCAGGTAATAAACCTATTCTGATACCAGTATTTTGTATTATACTGCCGTAAGGTGAGTAACTAGAGTGAAATATTTGGAATGGTGATGGGAAGGTATAATTATTAGAATTATTAACCATAGTTTTTACGTTATTATTTCTGTTAACGTATTTTGGTGAAACCATCATTAAATTTTTTAAATCAGTCTCACTATCAGTGAACCAAGAAATACCTAAATCGGTAACATATTTACTAACAGCAAAGTTTTTTGTGGTTAAATCTAATTTTTGAATACTGGCTTTCACATAATCACAAATATCAATAATTAAACTTTGCATATTTGTACTATAATTGACTGTTGATAGCCCGTTAGTTCCGTAAAACCAAGGATTTAAATTAACATCCACAGTTACATTAGGTAAATCAAAATTATTACCATTCAAACATTCTTCATTTATGAAATTAATTTGTGACCTACTAATTTCATTATTAATTTCTTGTTGTGTCGGATCTTTAGAAAAAACACCGTTATATCCGGCTATAGCACATTTATAACCCGTTATTTGTACATGACTACCAGTTACATTGGGTAACACAGAAGCTGTAGCTTCAATACCGTAATTATAACTATTATCTTTTATATCGTAATAAACTATATTGTTTACTAAGCCAAAACTATTTAATGTTTTATAACCATGTTCAGTTAATACTGTATCTAATGTAGCCATTATGCTATTAATTTATCTTTAAAAATTATACTATTCGGTACTATAGTTTTTTTACTCCCATTTATATCACGAACTAAATTAGGCTGAGCATCCAATTTATAGTTAACTTCGTCATCGTAAAGGGTATAATAAAAAATTTCTCTTTCTAAACCCTTTGTTGCTAAAACTTTTTCACCAAAAGTTGTTAGACTAAATTTCATATTGTCTGTATTTCCCCCTAAAAAAGCCATTATAAATCAAAAGCTATTTCTACTATTATAGTTGCGTTACTTACCTTTTCAATAGGGTAGTTCATTTTACCAATAGCGACTAAATTTTTATTTACATCATAAATACCAACTTCACTTATATGGGTTTTTTGATTTGAATTTGACCAAGTTGGATTTGTTGTGGTGTTAAATAAATTTGGTGGTACAGTAAAATTAAATTTTGTTCTATATTTTTTTGTAATCCCCACAGCCTCAATGTTACCGAATAAAAATCTTTCATCACCGAATTGTAATTTTTCAGTTTCAGCTAATTGTGGTATTGTGATAAAATTGTTTAAATTATAAAAAGTACCGTTATTATATTTTGTTTGTGTTATATTAAATGTTGTAGCTTCTAAATTTATCGGGTTTATTCTATTACCAACAGTATGTCCATTTATTTCAGAAGTAAAATCTATTAAAACCCATAATGTTGGATCAGGGAAAGAACCTAATTGTACTTTTTGTGCTAAAACATAAAATTTATCTGCGTACCAACCAGTACCACCAGTGACAGTCATAAATGGTAACTCACCAGCCGGTAATTGTAATTCAACACTTTGTTTTAGTGTTGGTGGACAATTTTGGTTTTGACTTGTGGTTGTAATACATTTAAAATTTTGTTGGTGTAATCCTGTTGTATATCCTGAAGTACTGGCTAATAAATAAGTAACGTATAAAATATTAGTACCATCTATTATTCCATCAACATTAGAAGTTGTATTGATTTCCGGTGTAGGTAATGTCCAATTTCTATTTGATTTATAAGATAAAGCTGTAACTAATTCTTGGTCATCTATAGAAAAAATTTGTAGTTCAGGATATGTTCTACCAACTTTATTACCGTACTTATCTATTAGTGGTGTGTAGTAAATATTTTTTTCTGTTGTTGTATTACTAACAGAAACAGTATAAGGTGTTGTACCCGAAATTTTAACATACCCTGTTTCACCAGAAGTTGTAAATACATGTCCAATCGTTGATGCACTAAAATCTTTATGCCACATTAAAGTAGGTATAACCAACTTTGGTGACTCTGGTACTGTTAAATCTATATGAAATTTTTGACCATATTTTAACTCACTTTGATTGTCACAAGTGTCTTTATTACTGTAATGTATAACACTAATTGCCGGTATTAAATTACAAGCAGGTATTGTATTACCTGTATTACTTATAAAAGGTTCTGACGTATAACCCAAATACTCTTTAGTTCCAACGTAACTTTCAGAACCGTAATTATTAAAAGTCTCATACACTCCAGAATCAACACCAATAATAGGGTATGTCCAAACATTATTCATATTCCAAACACAACCACCACTAAAAAAACCATTTTCACTAAATAAATAATTGCTAGTAACACCAGTACCTAACGGATAAAAAGTTGCCCAACAATAATTAGAACCAACATAAGACGGAAAACTAGCGAAGTTTCTATCTAATTCAACCTGTAATGTATTAGCTGATAAACTACCATTAAGTCCTTGGACTTTATACCACAAATAAGGTACCGGTGTATTTAATTCTACAACGCCTTTATTCTGTGTTATCGATAGTTCGTCATTAGACATTTTAACCAATATTAAATCACCTACTTTAGGTTCGTAAGTATTTAGGCCGTATGTTGGTGCCTGTAAAACCGAAATTAAAGTACCACCTGTAATACCAGAAATCGGTATTATTGTGTCCGATTGTAAGGTGTGACAAATAGTGTCAGTGTAAGCCGTATACTCAATTGTTGTACCAGTACCATACTCAAAAAAACCTGTTTTTGGTGCCGTAATTAAAGTGTTTAAAATAACAGGTGTTAGTTCTGGTATATTTTGGTAGTTATTTGTGGATGTGGGTGTTGGTTTTAAAGCCGTTTTAATATCTGGGTTTTCAGCCTTAGCCCTTAAAATATTTTCCAAAGATACATCATATGAACTACCTAAAGTTAAATAATCGATTTCTGAATCACCTAACCTAAAAGTGTCAAAATTTAAAAGACCTAATGAAAGTAATTTTCTACCTTCGTTTGTCATCCTTGCTGAGATGACAATATTTGAATTTTTATCTATATAACTCACTTTCTAATTTTTTTTATAAATATCTTATATTGTCTTATTTTGTAAAATATAATTTTCTTAATTTATTTATCGCTGTTTTACCAGGATTTATACCAAAATAATAATAAGGTATATTATTTCTAGTGTTTTTATTATTCCTTTCTTCAAATCTGGTTATTCTATCAAAAGAATCGGTAGATGTTGCTAATGTGTCATCTAATGGTGTTAATGATAAATCTGTTTGCCACCTATTTGACGGTAAACCAAAACAATTACCAGGTGATTCACCACCACAAGGACTAAATCTATTTGCTAATGTACGATCTACCAAAAACCCACCGTATAGAGGGTTCGCGTTATTATTGGTGTCGATACTTGTCATGTCAGCGTATGGGTTAGCTAAACTAATTGGGTTGAACGGTGTGGTATTATCATCATTAGTTTCTATACCAGTAAATATTTTACTAACTTCTTTTATGAAAAAATAGTTATCATTTTTTAATGTATATTCATGACAACTATTTTGTACACCAGTCAAAAATAAACTTTTAACATCACAACCATTTTCTTTAGCTAAATAAAAAATAATTTCTGAAGGATCTTGATAGGATGTTTCTTCTAATTCTTGGACCCAATAATTACCATCCCAACCGTTTTCATAATAAGTACCAGTATAAAATGAGTTACTACCATATACATCTTGTTTATAATCTTTTATTACACCATTAATTTGTTTAGCTTTTTGAATATCTTCTAAAACATCTGAACACATCTCAACTCTACCTAATGAAATAATTTTTGTTGACATTAGTTCATTACAATAGGTTATACCATTAACGTCATTAGAAAGTGCACTCTCATTTTCTAATAAACATTTTTTACAACCGCCGGTAGAAATACTAGGACCCGCTATTTCATCTAAACAACACCTATTTTTACCATAACTATCGGATCTACCGTAAACGGATCCACGGCCACAAAATTTTTCTTTTTTTACTTCACCACTAGAAGTGAGTTTCTTTTTATATTTATACTTATAAAGATATGCTGTACCAAATACCCAGGCATCAGTAAATATAGTTTTCATAACATTATTTTTTTCTGCCGATTGTAATTTAACACAGCACTTCCAATTGTTTAAAGATTGTAGACAAGAATTAGTTGATTGATTCAATCCAGTTACTCTAAAGCAAAAAGCAGCGGTACCTGATTCAGAAACTTCACAACCGTTATCTAATAAATCCTGTACCGGATTTAAATTACCGTTTGCTACTGCATCAATAATTTTTTGACAGGGACTTTCAGAACATTTACAAGCCGGTTTACCACCGTTACAACCTTCACTATTACAACTAGCCCATGTAGCGCCATTTTCTGGAAGTTCATACCCATCTCCATTGGGTGCACTTTCACAAGGTAAAGTAAAACTAGGTATTAATCCCGCTAAAAAAGAAAATGGACATAATTGGTAACAAAATCTTAATAAGTTTATCGTTTTATTTATTGGTTTCGGTAATTTTATTGAAATGTTTATACACAATTGGAAACATATACTAAAAAAGGCGATAAAAACTGAAAGAATTCCGGCAAAAAATTCAGAAAGTAGTACTAACATAAAATATATGATATTAAAATCGTATATCATATTAGTAAAAGGGAATGGGTTTAAATTTTCAGCACTATCAGTGTTTTTAACACCAATAAAACTAAATCTGTTTGGCCCTTTTTTATATTTTTTTAAAAAATGTGCTATAGTATAAAGTTGTTTCCACTCAAAAAGATGAAATTGTTTATTAAATTTATTAATATCAAGAATATCTGTTGTTATAATTGAATTAGGTGTGACAGTTTTTACGTTATAATCGGTAATGTCTTCACTAAATCTTGAATGATTTATATAAAGTCCTTGTGAAGCGTTTGAATTGTCCGTTACTTTAAAGCCACCAAAATCTTCGCCTAAGTTAGGAAATAACATGTTTCCGGTTTTATATTTACTATTTTCGGATTCAACAAATTTCATGTTAAATCTATACATACCTTTTGTGGGTATACCTACATTTGGGTTATTAGATGGCTCTAACTCACCTATTTCATTTGTAACAACTTGGCCAATATTCATCGGTAATGAAAAGGCAAATACACCGTCTTCATCTATTAACTCATTATTATTTATTGAAAATTTTTCTAGTG
>Ga0172372_10009031_pt1 | contig 13019 bp, 11 predicted proteins | sample LakKiv5m_2_FD_114544 | JGI IMG/M metagenome (GOLD analysis project Ga0172372, IMG submission 114544) | Freshwater microbial communities from Kabuno Bay, South-Kivu, Congo - kab_092012_9.5m | ecosystem: Environmental > Aquatic > Freshwater > Lake | place: Democratic Republic of the Congo...
CTACCGACGCTGTTGTGTCCGCGACGATCTCGCCTCCTGTCACCGCGACGTTTCGAATGCTACCGCCGGTGCGGGCGAGATTGCCGAACATTCCAATCATGTTTCCGAAACCGCCGGCTGTCGCGTTCTTCAGCAGTTTGCCGGCAAAGTCGAGCGGCCCACTTGGCTCCTTACCGTTTGCGGTCACATCGAGAACCTCCTGCGTTATCGTTCCCGGCGCGGATCCCGCCGCTCCCGTGAAAAACTGAGCTACGGCTTGTCCGGCGCGTGAATTACCGAGGAACCGAGAAAGACCAGGCGCTAGTTTCCCCACACTCGCGAGGCTTGAGTAGGTTGTCACTGAGGTCGTCAGAGATGTCTGGAGGTCTTGCCCCGTCTGCGCCAGTCCGTCCGCGATAGCCTCTGTACTGGTTTTATTGCCCTCAAGAACGGAGCGGCCCTGTTCCGCCGTTGTCGCCAGGAGGCCTATCCCCGTACCCGCTGCTGTCCCACCTCCGATAGAGATCGTCGCGGCGCCTACAACACCATAGCTCCCTACGACTGCGCTTGTCGCGAGACCACCGGTCGCCACGGTCGCGCCGACGATGATCGTCGAGTTACGGGCCATTCGGATGTAATCCTCGGATTGTTTGAGGCCCTCTTCGATCACGGAGAGGCGTTCGTTTGAATCCTTAAGGTGTTGGGAGTACATCTCTGCCGCGGCGGGCGGTAAGCTGCGCATATCATCAGCCGATGGTAGGGCTTTGATCGATTCTCTTTGAGTCCTTTGCGCCTCTTGTAGGCGCTCGAGTGACTTGATGGTGAGCTCGCGCGCTTTTTCCGCCTCTGCGCGCGCCTCCTGTTCTTTATTCTGTTTCGCGAAGTCACGCGCCCGCTCGAGGGCTTTGTCTGCCTCTTGGCGAAGCTCTACGCTCTCACGATACATCGTGGTGGATGAGGTGATGAGGGTCTGAGAGTTGTTCAGAGCGGACCGAAGCTTGTTCTCATGCTCTGAGAGTCCGGTTATGAAGTTGCCGATAGCGGTAATCTCTCGCCGTTTCTCATTTATCAATCCACCTTCGTAGAATCGATAGCTCCAGGGGTTTAACTTGCCCCACGACGCGTCGTGCTCCTTGACTTCTTGGGTCAGCTCGTCGCGCATCCGAACTTGGCCGTTGCGGATCGCGCTCGTGTAGCCGGTGATCTCTCTAAGCTCTTGATGCTGGCGCTGAATAGACGCGGTGTTCGCCTCAAACGCTCCGTTCGTTATGGATGGAGAGGGGGAGGGCGAAGTCGGAGCGTTGCTCAGTATTTCTCTGCGGAGTGCGGCGCGATCGGTGCTAGCGGAAAAGTCCTGTGTAATGCCGCTGGCAGCCGTCGCGTGTGGCGCGGTGGAGGGCCTTGATTCCTTTGTGGGGTCCAGCGATTTCTGGGCCTCAAAACCGGGCATAAATAGCCTTTCTGATAAAACCGTCAGGACGACCTGAGACCGCTTATAGGGGTCGAGGGGTGTTTCCTGCTGTACGCCCTGGTATGAGGCGACAAGAGGGACTTGTGCGCTAGGGTACCTGTAGCGGGAGGCTGACTAGGTAATAGCTGAATTGCATACGTATTATCAGGGGGTTGAGATGACGAAGATGCGTATCGGGTAGACGAAAACGTGAGCCATTTCTGAGGCCCTGGTTTGTAAGGTTAGGGGGACCATAAGTGACGCTACGCTATGCATGGCACGCTGCTCCAGCAGTAACCTTGTCGCTCTGTATTGAGAGCTGCTCAAGCGCAAGAGGCGGCGCTGGATGTGGCGAGTGGCGAATTGCCCGCATTTCTTGTCGTGCTCCGCTGGCGGCAGGAACGCGACCACCTAGTCTGTTCAGCGAAGCGAGGAGGAAGCTATTACGTGTTCAGCAGACCACAAACCGTGGTAGATTCCCAGGCGCATGAAACCCAGTAACGCCACTCGCCCACTACGGATTGCTCTCCTCTCACCGAAAGGGCCGCTGTATCGCCACAAAACTGGGATATTCCGAAAGGATCTCAGAGCGGGACCACTCACCCTCACGACGCTCGCGGCCCTCATTCCGCCAGAGATACCTTCCACCGTTCACATATACGATGAGGGAGTGGAGGAGATCCCAGAGAAGCTCGATGTCGATCTGATCGGTATTACGCTCATCACAGGCAGTTCGTTGCGCGCGTATGAGTTGAGTAGACATTACCGCTCGCAGGGCATCCCGGTAGTCTTGGGTGGACCGCATGTGACCTTGGTGCCGGACGAATCGCAAGCTCACGCCGATTCGATCGTTGTTGGATACGCGGAGGAGACCTGGCCGCAGCTCTTGCGTGACTTTGTCAACTCGGAGATGAAGCCGCGTTATTCACAGAGTGCGAGCTTCTCCTTGCAACGGACGGAGAACCTGCCGTTTCCGAGACGGGATCTGCTCAAGAAGCGTTTTTACAAAACTACAAATACATTCGAGGCTACGCGCGGATGTATTCATCGGTGTGAATTTTGCGTCGTTCCAAACGCGTGGGGAACGCGCCCCTTTCAGAAGCCGGTGTCGCATATCGTCGACGACATTAAGCGACGTGGAGCGAGAAAGATCCTCTTCTATGATCTTAACCTCTTCGCCGATTTCACCTACGCTCGCGAGCTACTAGAAGCGCTCGTCCCTCTTAAAGTTACCTGGTTCGGACTTTCGACTACGTTGATAGGAAGAGACCCGTCTCTTCTCGAGCTCGCCGCGCGTTCCGGATGTCGTGGATTGCTGATCGGATTCGAGAGCGTCTCTCCCGCCACGCTCAAAAGCTTCAATAAGGGATTTAACGATCCCAAGGAATATCGAGAGCTCATCGAGAGGCTCCACGCCTCGAAGATACTCGTCAACGGAACCTTCGTGTTCGGGAATGACACTGATGACCTCAAGAGCTTCGACGAGGTGCGTGATTTCGTACTTACGTCGAAGATCGATCTGCCGCGATTCGCGATTATGACCCCGTTTCCGGGAACTCCGCTATTTAATCGATTGAAGAGTGAGCAGCGGATTCTGCACGAGGATTGGTCTAAGTACGACGGTCAACACGTCGTGTTCCAACCTACAACCATGACGCCCGAGGAGCTTCAGATAGGGCATGAGCGCGTGTGGAAGGAGGTGTATTCATGGCGGAGTATCTCTCGCAGAGCGCGTCTCCAGCTAGAGAATCTTCCACTGTGGTGGGGAGCGAACCTAGCATACCGCTTCTACGCTCGTAATCTTTCCCGCTTCTACAACTGCAACGGGGGCGCGTTGTGAAGATAACGCTGGTCCATCCCTGTATCGGTAGGATTCCAGGCGAGCGATATCTTCGGGCGTGGCAGATGGAGCCGCTCCCTATGGCGTACCTCGCGGGGTTAACCCCTTCTGAGCACGAAATCACCTTCTTTGACGATCGAGTGGAGCAGATCCGATACGATACGCCCGCGGATCTGGTGGCGATCAGTGTCGAGACCTACACGGCCAAGCGCGCCTACCAGATCGCCTCCGAGTACAGAAAGCGCGGTGTTCCCGTGGTCATGGGTGGATTCCACGCCAGCCTCGCGCCTCAAGAGGTTCTTCGGTACAGCGAAGCGGTCGTGAGCGGCGAAGCGGAGATACTGTGGCCTCAACTACTCACTGATTTTCAGAAGGGTGATCTTCGGCGTCATTACACGAGTGCGGGGAGACCCTCCTTGGGTGGTTTTTCCCCGAATCGCTCGATCTTCAAGGGGAAGCGATATCTGCCGGTGACTCTTTTGGAAACTGCTCGCGGATGTACGTTCAAGTGTGAGTTCTGCGCTATCCAGAGCGTGTTTAACTCTACTCAAAACAGACGAGACAATGATGTCGTTCTTGAGGAGATCCGGTCGAGCCCACACAAGAATAACCTCTTTTTCTTCGTCGATGATAATGTCGTTTCTCATCCGGAGGAGTTCAAGGAGTTTCTTCGGAAACTGATCCCGCTTCGCATTCGTTGGGTAGGTCAGGCGACTATCACGATGACTCGTGACGACGAGTTGCTCGACCTCATGAAACGAAGTGGCTGTCAGGGAGTTCTGATCGGCTTCGAGTCGCTCGACGAGCAGAATCTCGCGACGATGAACAAGCGCTTTAATCATATCCGCGGCGGAGCGGCGGAAGCGGTTCGTAAGCTCAACAAGGTCGGAATTCGTCTCTATGCGACGTTCATCTTCGGGTACGACCACGATACCGCGGCGTCGTTTCGAACGACCCTTGATTTCTGTTTGGAACACAAGATTTTCATGGCCGCGTTCAATCACCTGACCCCCTTTCCCGGCACCCCGTTGTACTCACGACTCGCGTCAGAGGGACGATTGATCTACGACAAATGGTGGCTAGACGATTCATACCTTTACGGCGATGTGCCTTTCCGCTCCGATCTCTCAAGAGAAGAGATCCGCGCCCTGTGTCAGCAGCTTCGAAGAGACTTTTACAGCTACCGCTCCACAGCGTCCCGTCTCTTAAGCAGATGCAACGCTTCGGGTGGAGGAAAGGGGTTGTGGATGTACCTTTTTATTAATCTCTTGCTCCATCGAGATACCGAATCTAGGTATCGCTACCCACTCGGAGATCCGAGCTTCCGTGGTGAGTTGCTCGAGGTCAAAGAGCGCGCGCCTCACGACGTTGCGTGCGGTGTAGCTTGACCATGGACGCTCGTGTCGTACCTCGAGCGATGTGGACGAGGCAAGTAGGTCACGGAGATCGCGCGCCGTCAAGGCGCCCGAGCGCCGTGAGGTGGATAGGCGGAGAAGAAGAGGCGTCTTTGGCCCTGCGCTATCTTCAGCGAGTAGGAGAGGAGTCTTTTATACACGTCGACCGTTCTCCAGACATGCTCAGGTCGTACCTCACTGAGGGAGATGTGACTCTACCGATGATCGCCGAGGACAGCGAAGGGATCCGCGCCTATGCGGCTGTCAGTATTCGGCGCTGTTACCTAAATGGCGACAAGACGCCGTTCACAGTAGGCTATCTTAGTGGCCTTCACAAAGAGTCCTCCTCGCCACAGATCCTTCGAGACGGTTATCGGCTCATATCGCAGCTTCCCACGGCCGATCGCCCCAAGGCCCTCGTTACATCCATCATGAACACCAATAGCCGCGCCCTCGAAACAATTGGAAGTGGTAGGCGGATCTTCGGCGCGCTGTATCGTCCTCTTGGCGGCTATTCTACCTTTCTGTTCAAGCCGAGGCAGGCGCTGCATAGCCTTGAGAGGCACGGCACGCTCTCATCATCGCTGACAGCAGCGTCTTTTACGGATGACAATGTATGGGATTCGAACGAAAATCTCGAAGCTCTCGCGCGAAGGTGGAACGGCCACCGCTGCGCGACGCGGATTAACAGCTGGCTCGCCCACGGAATCGAGCGCGCCACGGTCGTGATCTCGAAAGGCGACAACATTCGCGCGTTCGGAGCGCTTCTCAACGTGGACACAGTGCGTCGATGGCGGGTTAATCCTCGATACCTGTCCGTTACTCGGCGTTGCGTCATGTATGCCCTGGGAGCCTTTGGCAAAAAGCCTTCGATTAATAAACTTCATCCAACTATTTTTCTTGATTCGCTCATCTTTGATCCCGATGATGTCGAGGCGCAGCGATCGCTCTTGTTCGAATTGTGCGCGGAGGCAGCCCGACGGTATGGCGCCGACGCTACTCTCTGCGTAGGCGTCCTAGAGGGTAATCCACTGATCAAGCTTCTTGCGCCGATAAAGAAACACACCTTGCATAGCACCCTCTTCACGGTAGATATCCCTGAACTTGAAACAATCTCCATCGACGACCGTCCTTGGCATGTGGATGTGGCGAGTTTGTAGAGGTGCGCGGCAGAACGCGGCTCTTCACGCCCTTCTCTGGTCCCTCATTAATCACGGCGTTACTTCCCCAAAATCGTCTGACCGACTCTCTGTTATTCAGAGTGCATTCTATCGCGTCGTCGGATAGATTGTGCCCGGTGTGACTGTGGTATATATCTAATTTTACCTCTACTTTATCGGCCGGTTGATTCCATGAGATACGAGTGTCGGAGCTATACGGTCGGCGAACTGACGGTGGATCAGCGAGAGAGGATGCTCGACATACTCTCGGAGAGTTTCGTCAATGTTACTAGAGAGGAATTCCTAGACGATCTACATCGCAAGGATCTCGTCTTCCTCTCTACCGATCCGCAAACCAAGGCTGTGGTCGGCTTCTCCACCCAGAAGATCCTATCCCTCAGAGATGGCTCCCAGCTTGTATTTTCGGGGGATACTATTGTGGCCCCCTCAGCGTGGGGATCGCTCGATCTCCCTCGTGCCTGGGGACATTGGATGCTCGAGTTGAAGGACCAGCGGCCAGACAAGCCACTCTACTGGCTGTTGATATCCAAGGGGCATCGGACCTATCGCTTCCTATCGACATATTTCGAGGATTTCGCGCCGTCTCGCGAGCGGACGTACTCACCCGAGGAGGAGGAGGTTATCGTAGAAGCCGCGTCGATCCTCTTCGATCGTGGTATCGTCAAAACCTCGCTAGGCCACTACCTCCTGCCTCACCTCGAACATAGCCAATTCCTCGCGCCACAGCTCCAGTCGCAGCATCCTCGGCGAATGCTTCATCCTGAGATAGAGTTTTTTACGCGCGCCAATCCAGACTACACGAAGGGCTCCGAGCTCATCTGTCTTCTCAATTACTCAGTCGAAAATATGCTCCCCTTTTGCAAGCGGATGTTACGGGTGGATGAGGGCACGCGGCGGTCATGAAGGGAGCAGAGCAGCAGTGGCGCGTCGAATACGACGCGCTCTTTGGAAAGATGCGCGGTCTCGCTCAGGAATTTCTTCTCGATTGCTCCCGCTGCGGCGATATCCAACAAGAGATACTGCTGTCGATACTTCGTGCCAACGCGACCACACCATTCGGAGAGCGGTGCGGCTTTAGCTCGATCTCGTCGTATGAGGACTATGCCGCCCGAGTTCCTCTTACCACTTATAGCGATTACGAGGAGCATTTCAAAAGGGGAGGGGCCTCCTTTTCGAGCTCTTCCCGCGCGAAGGGGTTCACCCTTTCGAGCGGAAGTAGCTCGGCTCGCAAGGTGCTTCCGTTGACAGAAGCGTTGGCCGCCGAGTTTAGTCGCGCTCTCTCGCCGTGGCTGATGAATATTTTTCTACAGGATCCACGGTGCGCGACGGGCCCTGGATATTGGATTGTCGGTCCGACCGTTGATAAGGACGACGGATTCTCTGATGTGTCACTGTGTGAGGACGGCGATTATTTTGAGCCTTCGATCTGGTCTACGCTGGGAAGTGCGCTCGTGGCAGTTCCCCGATGCGGAAGCGTTGGCGACTTTGGCGAGTGGGCGCTCGTTACCCTTGCGCATCTGCTCTTGGAGCCCGAACTTTCGTGGATCTCGGTGTGGAGTCCGACCCTCCTGATAAATCTCATCTCGTATCTTCCGAGCGTTCGAGATGACCTTCGCGAGATTCTCGAAAGTGGCTCTTTTGCCCGGGTCGCCACTAAGGTAGCGCCATCGGCGCGTGAGAGTGTTTTACAGAAAATCAAAACCCGCGCGAATACGCGGAAGTCGGCGCTTCAAATCTTGCGAGAGGAACGCGCACCTTCCACTGAGCGCTTGTGGCCGAACCTGCGCGTAGTGAGCTGTTGGGCCGATGGATGGGCGCGGTTATCTCTGGCCAAGCTGCAACTGCTCTTTCCGCAGGCCACGATCCAACCGAAGGGGTTGCTCGCCACGGAGGGGGTTGTCTCGATTCCTCTGTCGCTGTCGTCGTCGGAAGCTCCAGTGCTCGCGTATCGCTCACATTTTTTTGAATTTTATCACGAAGAGAGTCAGACAATCTGTCTGGCCTCGGAGGTGAGGGTGGGTGAGCGCTACCGGGTGATTCTCACGACTGGCGGAGGGCTGTACCGCTACGATCTCGGCGACTGTGTCGAGATCGTAGGCTTTTGGAATGAAGTTCCACGGGTTGTTTTTATTGGAAAGACGAGCGATGTCTCCGACCTTTGTGGAGAGAAGCTCCACGAAGGCCACGTCGCCGAGGTTTTCGCGCGAGTAGCTCGGCGACGTGGACTCGATCTCGCGGGTGCCTTCTTGGAGCCACAAGCCGAGCAGGGTACGTTTCATTACCGTGTGCGCTCGACACTCACATCAGAGCGTGATGTGGCCGCGATGCTTAAGGAGCTTGAGATGGAATTGAGCGAGAACCCTCACTATGCTGAAGCTCGGACGCTACGCCAACTCGGGCCGTTGCGACACGAGGCTCTTCCCGAGACGTGTCCTCGCGTGAGCTTAAGCACGGCGAAGGAGAATGCGCTGAGAGCTCAGTCACCGAAGAGAGATCTTGTAAACCATCGTGGATTCCATTCTGGAGGAGCGTGAATACTCCACTCTCCGCCTTAGCTAATCGAGAAGGTGCTATGCCACTGTCGAGACGGTTCCTCGTTTATCTGGCGGTCGCCAACTTTACGGGGCTTTGCTACTTCGGCTCGCAGCTAGCGCCGCTATTCGAGGCGACGGAGTTAATCGAATTCGCGGCCTTCTCCTCGATTCCCTTCGATCCGAACTGGGTGTGGGTGTATCAGTCTATCTACCTGGCACTACCGCTTGTATGTCTCTCGATCGCCGACCGCGAAGAAATCACCAGCTTTGCGCTTGGTTTCGCGTATATGGTCCTTTTCTGCACCGTTTTCTTCGTCTTCCTGCCTGTTCGGTTCCCGCGCCCTCTTCCAGAGCCGGGCGCGAGCGTTCCTTGGATGTACACGTTAATTAGCGCGTACGATGAGAGCCGTAATTGCCTTCCGTCTCTCCATGTCGGGTTTGCCACCTATCTGTCGCTCTACGCGGTGCGCCTGAGTGGGCCGAGGACCCTGTGGCGCTGGTCGGCGGCCGCTGGGCTCTTTGTATGGCTTCTGCTTGTCGCCTACTCGACACTGGCGCTCAAGCAACACTACTTCATTGACTTACCGCTCGGTGCTATGGTCGCGATAGTATCCTTTATGGCTTTCAGGACTGAGGCAAAATGAACGATCGACATCCGATACCGAACGTGCTCAATGCCCTCATCGTAACCGCGCAGCTGGTAGTCGTGAGCGCCTGTTTCACCTTCGTTGGGATCGCGTCTGGCTGGTCGCTCGTTCTGCTCTGCCTCGTGTTCTCGCTCGCGATGAACTCGGTATACTCCACGATTCACGAGGCGCACCATCGCATCCTCTTCCCTAATGTCCGCGTCAACGACGCGGTGGGAGTGCTACTGGCGTTGTTTTTCCCAGCGCCCTTTCACCTTCTTCGTCAGGGACACCTGGGACACCATCGTAAGAATCGATCTGACGACGAGGCGTTTGATCTCTATTTCGATTATGACAACAAGCTTCTGAAGCACCTCGCGTGGTACGGGATACTCACGGGCTTGTATTGGGTCATGGTGGCGTGTAGCTCCGTTGTGATCCTGTTCGCTCCCTTCGTTCTACGCCCCTCGTTGTGGCGGTGGGATAGGACGAGCGAGGTGTTCCTGCGTCATTTCGACCCTACAACCTTCCCGATTATGCGCTTGGAAGCTGCTCTTATCGTTGTGACGCACGGTAGTATTCTCTATGTAACCGGGTTTCCGTGGTTTAATTATCTGGTCATGTACTACTCTTTTGGCCTACTGTGGTCCTCCCTGCAATACGTTCACCACTACCAAGCAGAGCGCGACGTGCGAAACGGAGCGTATAACTTGAAGACGGTTGAGGTGTTCGATGTGCTGTTGCTCAATCACAACTGGCACAAGACCCATCACCAACATCCCTGTGTTCCATGGCGATATCTCCGCGAGGTCGCGCGGGAGTCCGATACACAGAGCGAGTCGCTCTGGAAGGCTTACCTCCGTATGTGGAAGGGGCCTCAACGTGGAGAGACGCAGGGTGAGAAGCGGCTTGAGGGAGAGGTGTCTCGATGAAGTTTGCCAGCTTGTCAGAACGTGTCTCGTTACTTCCCAGCACCTGGTACTATGTGTGTTCCTCCAGGTCTCTACGCGCTGACGCGACCTCGCCATTCGAGTTCAAGGTCGCCCACAGGACATTCGTCGCCTTTCGCACCCCCGAGGGACGTGCGGTAGTCTTGGACGGACGGTGCTGTCATCTGGGATCTCGGCTCGGCGCGGGAACGGTACAAAAAGGATGCATTCAATGCGCTTTTCACGGCTGGGAATTTAATCAGAAGGGAGAGTGTGTAGGAGCGCCTGGTCTCAGCGAGGTTCCGTCCTGGGCCCGAATCCAGTCCTATCAGACGTGTGAGAAGTTCGGCCATCTCTTCTTCTTTTTCGGAGAGACCCCACGGTACCAGATCCCCGATTTTCGAGAGGCGGGCGCGGAGGAGCTCGCGTATACTGAGCCGCTGCGATTCAAGCTCAATCTGCCGTGGTATATGGTGCCGTGTAATGCCTTCGACATCCAACACTACCACGTGTCACATGACCGCTGCCTGGTGGAACCTCCGGAGATTCATCAAGACGGCCCCTTTGACATGAGTATTGACCTTACGCTGGAGAACGTAGGGCGATCGGTCGCGGATGGCCTGGCTCGACGTGTCGCTGGAACTGTCATTGATTTCAACGTCAGCACCACGGGCGGCAATCTGATCCTGGTAACGTCGAAGCTCAAGCGAACCAAGACGTTTGGGTTCGTGAATGTGGTTCCGCTTGGACCGAAGCACACATTGGTTGTGGTACTACCGATGGTAAAGCGATCGTCGCCGTTTCTTCGGAGCGTCGGAGTGGAGTGGCTTAATAAGCGCCTGCGACGATACGTCATACACCGTTTTCTCTGCGCGGAGACCCCGCAACTGGATGGAATCGACATCTCTCTGAATCGTTTAACTGCCGAGGACAGGGAGCTGTGCGGGTTTCTTGATTTATTGCAAAAAATGCATGGGCATCCCGAGCAGAACGTGGCATAGAGATCCTGTCGTTATCGGCCAGTACCTATCTTCGTGGAGTCTTTATGAAGAACCCCCTTGTGCGACTCAGTACCTTGGCTCTTTTGATTCTCTCGTCAACCTGCGTTGATGTCCTTTCGATCGATTCGGCCGACGCGCAGCCGACTGCCGCTATCGCCAACAACTCATCATCGGAGGTCGACGCTGAGCTCAAGGTCCTTCGTGAGGGGATGGTGTCGGCTTTCAAGAAGAGGGACTTCGAGACACTCCTCACCTTTGTGACCTCTGACATCATCGTTACCTGGCAAAACGGAGAGGTCACTAAAGGCAAGGACGAGCTGCGCGCGTACAACGAGCGGATGCTCGTGGGGCCTACAAGTGTTGTCTCCGAGGTTGATGGAGATCCTGAGATTCAAGGAAGAAAGTTTTTCGACGATCACGTCATATCGGTCGGGAATATGCGCGACTCCTTCACGCTTCGAGCGACCGGGGAAAAGCTCCCCCTCAACAGTCGATTTAGCGCCTTAGTGGTGAAGGAGAATGGTCGTTATTTGCTCTCTGGATTACATCTCTCGGTTAATGCTTTTGACAATCCGATCCTTGCCGGCGCGGTTGGGATCTATAAGAGCCTTGCGTGGGGTGTTGGTCTTGTGGGGCTACTGGTGGGATTCTTAGTCGGTCGACGATCTCGCAAGAAAGCGGTCTGACACGAGTTCATACGTAGTAACGGCACGTCGATTTCGCATGAGTCGCGACTTTGGAAGGGAATTCGATCTCGAGGTCGACGAAATACTCGATTATTTACGAGATAACGGAAAGCTCATCGCTGAGTACGACGCCCTCACATCGCCGCCAAGCGCCGCTCTAATTCCAGCTGGAGTCGAACTCATAATCGTTCCTGGTGCCTTCTATCGGGAATACCCGCGACACGAAGCTCGCGGAGAGAGATTAAAGGCGTCCGCCGAGAAGCTCGGAATTACGGCGACTATCCTCGATACGCCCAGCTTCTGTAGTCCGGCAGCGGGGGCCGAATGCCTCACGCGTCATTTGAGGCAGATCTCTCCGAGTCGCGCGCCAATAGTAGTGTCTCTCAGCAAGGGGGCGCTCGATACAGTGCGCTTCCTACAGGACCCCAGGAACTCCGCGCTTCTTGATCGAATCAGGGCGTGGATAACTCTCAGCGGAATTGTCGTGGGTACTCCATTAATCAATTATATCGATCAGAGGTTACTGCTCAAAATGGCCGTGAGGTTATCGCTATGGAGACGCGGATACAGGTATCGCGACCTGCTCGAGCTGCGGCAGGTCTCTTCCACGGATGATATATCGACACTCTCGTCGAGAATGCCCTTTCCAATCCTTCATGTTCAGGGGTTTCCGTACTATAAAGATCTTTCCAGCTCGCTCGCTCGCAAGGGAGCTCTGCGTTTAAAATCGCATGGCGCCTCCGATGGTGGGGGGATTATCCTTAGGGGCACGAAAGACTACCCTGGCGGCATCATAGCGATTAAGCGCGCCGATCATTATCTCTCGAACGCTCGCCTCGAAGGCCTTATCATCTCGTCATTGACGCGAGCAGTTAGCCAAATTATGTAACTTCCTGAAGCCTTCGGTCCCTTTGTGACACAGCTGGGCAACCTGCTTTGTTTGAGAACCAACCGCATGCATCAGCCGCAAAGGTCCCCGGCTAAGCCTGTTTTTTCCCGTACCCGCGTAGCGGAGGATGAGGGTGCGAATTATCAAGGGGAACAGGGGGCGGAATATCTGATTATCAGCGGCGAACTTATCAAATCAACCGTTGGTTTGTTTCCTTGCGGCCGCGCCGAGAGGAGTAAGAGTAAGCTACACATCGTCGATTCTGAGGACTACTATCGCGCTTAAGATCTATGTGTAGCGCGCCGACTCGAATAACGAGAATTGTTTAACGACACCGTGATGTCGGTACCGGTTGAGAGGGACAGCCTGGTGTCGTAAAAGTTCGCTACTAAAGGGTAGGAAGATCGATCGCTTTTTTGTAAGTAGTTGAAGTCTGGTAGCGGATTGAGGGAGATTGAGGGTGGTAGTGCCGAAATTTGTCGGAGTGGGGCTAGAAAGCGTGGTGTGCAG
>Ga0172372_10009032_pt1 | contig 13019 bp, 12 predicted proteins | sample LakKiv5m_2_FD_114544 | JGI IMG/M metagenome (GOLD analysis project Ga0172372, IMG submission 114544) | Freshwater microbial communities from Kabuno Bay, South-Kivu, Congo - kab_092012_9.5m | ecosystem: Environmental > Aquatic > Freshwater > Lake | place: Democratic Republic of the Congo...
AATGAAACAGATGGAAATCAGTCAAACCCCAACTACCAGTCCGGTTCCACCGGGTGTGATTCCGTTCGCGCTTCCACCCGCGAGGCCGCTGAGACCCAACCTGCCCGACCACACCCAACTGCCGGATTCGGACGACAATTTTGTGAAGAACTTCCAGGAACACCCGCAGAGCCTTATCCTGACCACCTCGCTTGAACCGGTACTGGCTCAGATTCATCCCGACGGCGATTACTGCATCGGTCAGGATAGCGGTTTGTACTGGAAATACAGCGATTCTGAAGAATACGAGGTTGAGGCACCCGACTGGTTCTATGTGCCCGGCGTACCGCCCTTGCTCGAGAATAAATTACGCCGCTCCTATGTATTGTGGCACGAAAAAATCCCGCCGCTGATTGCGATAGAAATGGTGTCAGGCACTGGCAGGGAAGAAAAGGACAAAACCCCGTACCGGGCCAACAGCAAGGGCAAAAGAATCCAGAAAGCTGGCAAGTTCTGGGTTTACGAACAAGGTGTCGGTATCCGCTACTACGCCATTTTCAATGGTTTCAAGGGGACGCTGGAAGTGTATCACCGGGTCGATCAACGCTATCAGCGAATGCAGGCCAATGCGCGTAACCATTATCCGATCCCGGAACTCAAGGTTGAACTGGGAATGGTTCACGACACCCACAATCCGCCGTTACCCTGGTTACGCTGGTGGGACAGTGAAGGGCAGTTGCTGTTGACCGGCAATGAGCGGGCAGTGGAGGCTGAAGCACTGGCTTTTGAAGAACGTTTGGCCAAGAAAAAGGCTGAAGCCATCGCGCTCGAAGCACGACAAGCCAGGGAACGAGAACGCTTCACCAGGGAAAAAGCCGAAGCCATCGCACTTGAAGAACGTTTAGCCAGGGAACAAGCCGAAGCCATCGCACTTGAAGAACGCTTCGCCAGGGAACAAGCCGAAGCCATCGCACTTGAAGAACGTTTAGCCAGGGAACAAGCCGAAGCCGTGGCACTTGAAGAACGCTTCGCCAGGGAACAAGCCGAAGCCACCTCACTTGAAGAACGTCAGGGCAGGGAACAGGAACGTCTCGTCAGGGAACAAGCCGAAGCCATGGCCCGGCAGGAACGCCAACAAAAAGACAAACTGGCCGCCCACCTGCGGTCTTTGGGTATCAACCCGGATGCGATTTGACGTGTGATTTTGCGTAGTGTGGAACGGGCTGTTGCACTACCCCAGGACCTCCTGAGGCATATCCCTCACTTGAGCCAGCACTGGAAGCGCGGACGTATCACGGATGCCGAGTATGCCAGTCTGTATTTCATCTACTGGCAAATAGCCCTTCATGGTCGTGCCTTTGCGGCACGCAGAAACAGGAACGACCCGAAACCCGATCCCGATCACTGGCTGGAGACGTTATCACCTGGTCAGGCAACCGGTTTGACACCGCTGCTGCTGACCCGACTGGAATCCTTTCAGTTCAAGGGCGTGATTCCCGCAGTGGCCCGGGCTTTGGCGGCCTGGTTACGGGGAAGCTGGCCGCTGACCCTGTTGGAGCGGATACCCGATGCACACGAGGTTCTGGTTTTTCAGGTACAGGGAACCCGCCCGGTTACGCTGCTGGCCGGTTATCCCAGGCTGCTGCAACCGGCGTTGGCCCGGGCCAACGGGCTTGATTTCATGACGCATGATCTGGAACATGCCTGTAAATTCTTCGGCGATGAAACCCTGCACCGATTGCAGCACCGTTTCTTTACGCTCTTGCTGCGGGCCGATGCCCGGGGCTTGTTGAATCCCTGGCCGGGTGATGCGGTGTTTGCCAGCCATATCGACTACCTGGTCAGCGATATGAACACCCACCCGGTACACGGCCTTCGCTACCTGTCTGCCAACCTGATTGATTGCCTGTTGCGGCAGGAAGGGAAGAACAGCCGCCAGATCTTGTCGGCAGCGGGTGAGGCCACCCTCAGGCACCAGTGGGTTCAACTGGCGGGTTGCTGGCAGTTTTCATCCTGTGCCGAGGCGGCACTGCTCAAACTGGTGAGCGATTCATTCACGGCTACCGAGGCTCGCACACTCGAAAAAGAGCTTTTGTCGATGTCCGGTCAGGCAATTTTCCACTGACGGTAGGGATGACACGCCAGTTGGCTGTTGTAATAGCGAGGATCATTCGTCACTTCCTGCCCCAGCCAGTCCGGCTTGTCAAACGCTTCGCCGACGTGTTCCAGTTCGATTTCCGCAACGACCAGACCGGCGTTTTCACCCTCAAACACGTCGATTTCAAACGTATGTGAACCCTGCTTCACAAAATGCCGCCGCTTTTCCACTACCGCTGTCTTGCTGAGCCGATTCAGCATCTCATGGCCGTCCTTCAGTGGAATTTCATATTCAAACTCCAGCCGCTCGGCCCCCAGGGTAACGCTCTTGATGTTGAGCCAGGCCTGGTCGTCTGCGATGCGTACCCTGACCGAGCAGTCGGCTTCACGGTTGAGGTAGGCCTGACGGTAGTACACCGACTCGCTCACCTGCTGGCGCCATCCCTCATGACGGATCAGGAATTTACGTTCGATTTCCACCGCCATGTCAAATCTCCAGGGCGTTGTTCCAGTCTTCCCAATAGGGATGAGGCTGGAATCGTTCGTGCAGGAAATCAATGAAAGTACGTACCTTGGCGGAGAGATGCTTTCTGTGTGGGTAGACGGCGTGAATTTCCAGGGAGTTGGGCAGATAGTTGGTCAAAACGGTTTGCAGACGACCCTTGGAGATGTCCTGACCGACCATGTAAGTCGGTAACAGGGCCAGCCCCAGCCCGTGTATGGCAGCCAGTCGCAGGGCATCGGCAACATTGGATTGCAGGTTACCCGTGACCTTGACCATGGAAACTTCCCCGCTGGGGGTGGTGAATTGCCATTGATCACGCGGCGGCAGGCTGGAGTTGATCAGGCAGTTATGTTTCCGTAAATCTTCGGGGGTCTGCGGAATCCCGTGCCTGGAAAAATAACCGGGAGAGCCACACACCACCCGCTTTGAGCTGGCCAGTTTGCGGGCAATGAGGCTGGAATCACGCAACTCGTCCAGATGAATCGCCAGATCAAAGCCCTCTTCGATCAAATCGACATGGCCGGTTTGCAGTATCAATTCGACATTCACATCCGGATAGGCACTGGTATAGGCTGATATGGCCGGGGCAAGGTGATATGCCCCAAAGAACGGGGCAGCGTTGACTTTCAGCGTGCCGCGAGGTTCTGTTTGCAGCCGGGTGACCGCAATTTCCATTTCTTCCATGTCATCCAGTATTTGTAGACAGCGTTCCAGATAGACCACACCGACTTCCGTCAGGCTGAGATTACGGGTCGTCCGGTTTATGAGCCGGATGCCGAGACTGTTTTCGAGTTGCATGACGTGCTTGGTGACCATGGCACGTGAAAGACCGAGCTCCTTGGCCGCTGAGGCAAAACTGCCTGCTTTCGCAACTTTGGTAAAAACCTGCATGCTGTTAAGTTTATCCATGGGCCTGAATCGCGTGATCGTTTTGATTATGGAGACAATCAGTAATTTTTATTGGTCATTGTAAACCAAAAGTGATGTAATTTACACCGTGATCAAATGATGAAACATGCTTTCGACCAGAAAGCAGGAGGTTGATGAAATGAAACGTAGCTTAAGTTTTGTGTTGGCATTCGTCACTGCGGGGATGGCCGTATTTTCATGGGCGGCAGAACCCAGTCCACAGCAGATTGCAGAATCCCGCGCAGCCGAGTGGAATGCGGCTTTTGCCCGGGGTAAGGTCGACGATATCCTGTCTTTGTATACCGACAATGCCATTCTGCTACAACCCAATGGGGCCGTCTCCAGAAGTATGCCTGAAATTCGTGAATTCTGGCGGCTTCTGATTGAGAAAGGGGTTTACGCAATGGACATCGTTACGGTGCGCAGCGGGGATGATGATACCATCATCACTACGGCTACGCTGTCAGACATAAAATCCCTGCAAAACTCAGGCCGACAAATCATGAAGTACCGCTATAACGGTGTGCTTTACAGTGTCTTCAAGCGTCAGCCCGATGGCAGCTGGAAAGCCAAAGCACAGGAGTGGTCCGGCAGCAACCCCATTTAGGAATCCACTCAGGCCCGATGCCCGGGTAGCGTGTCCAGGAATTTTCGGGACGGGCCGCAATCAAACCCGGGCGCGGTCGGAACACGTGTCCGGTCTGAGCCAAATACCCCTCTTGCAATAGAGGCTTACTCGTCCATTAACGATTCGAGGAGTATCGAATGACTCATGAACTTCCATCCCTGCCTTACGCAAACGATGCCCTGGTCCCCCATATCTCGGCAGAAACCCTGGCGTTTCATTATGGCAAGCATCATCAAACCTACGTAACCAACCTCAACAAACTGATCGTTGGAACCGAGTTCGAGACACTGTCCCTGGAGGAAATCGTAAGGCGTTCCAGCGGCGGTATTTTCAATAATGCGGCGCAGGTCTGGAATCATACGTTTTACTGGAACAGCCTGAAACCCAATGGGGGAGGCACACCCACCGGTGCCATCGCCGAGGCCATCGACACGGCATTCGGTTCATTTGAAAAATTCAGGGACGCGTTTACCCAGTGCGCCATTACCACGTTTGGTTCCGGTTGGGCCTGGCTGGTAAAAAATGCCGACGGCAGTCTGGCACTGGTCAGCACCAGCAATGCGGGGTGTCCGCTTACCACCGGTCAGACACCGATACTGACCTGTGATGTCTGGGAACACGCCTACTACATCGATTATCGCAATGCCCGCCCCCAATACCTGGAAGCCTTCTGGAATCTGGTGAACTGGGATTTTGCCTCCAGCAACCTGGCGGGCTGAGTACACCCGGTTTCCCCTGGCAACCTTGTCACCCTCTGCCCTTACGGGCAGGGGGTGTTTTTTTATAGGCGGTTTGCCCGGGGGATGCGGGCCTGGGGCCCAGGCATTGCGAAAGCGGTTGGGCTAACCATACAGGCCAGATTGTGAGCCATCTCCCTAGTCAGCAGGCGACTTCAGATTCATAATAGGCCGTTTAACAACCCGGCCACGTTTTTCCTGGGTTCACCGATAATCCCGACGGAAAGCAAACGCCCTCAAAACCTGCCAGATCATCCCATGAAAAACCTGCGCTTCATCCTCATCATCGCCACCGCGCTGTTGTCGGCCTGCTCATCCCCTCAGCAAACCGATCTCAAGACGACCCTGACGGAAAAATTCAAGGACGATTCCGACCTCAAGGATTACAAACTGGATCCCGCCGAAATAGCCGATTGTGTCGTGGGTGAAATTACCAGCGACATTCCGGCTTATGCCGGTGACCCGCGCCGTGACCAGTTCCTTCAGGCCTACCTGCGTTTTGTGACCATCAATTCGCCGGATGAGGCGGAAAAGGCACTGGCCGAGTTCGAGCAACTCTTTGGCTCCAAACAGGCTGCCCGTGAAGCGGCCAACAACATTACCAATCACAACATGACCTGCATGGGCAAAGCCATCGATCACAGCGATGGACAACGTCAATAAGGACATGGTGTTGCACAAAGTCCAGACCTGAAATATGAGTACCCAAGTCATCTATGAGTATCTGGAGCGTGTTGCCAACCTGATCCGGACCGATATGCGAAGATCGGGCATGGTGCATGGCCTGCAACCGATACAACTGGAGGCCCTGCATTATCTCGGTCGCTGTAACCGCTACAGTAATAATCCGATGGCGGTAGCGGAATTTTTGGGGCTGACCAAGGGAACGGTTTCCCAGACATTGAACCTGCTCGAAACATCCGGATTGATCGAAAGAAGGCTGGATCCGAAGGACAAGCGACGGGTACATCTGACACTGACACCGAATGGCCAGCGGGTGATCGCAGAGACCGTGCCACCCGAATGCCTGAACAAGGCTCTGGCGGAGGCCTCACCGGCCCTTGCAACCGAAACCCTTGCCCTGTTGAAGGAACTCTTGCGTCAACTCCAGCGGGCCAATGGCCTTAAAAGCTTTGGAGCCTGCAAAACCTGCCGTCATCACGCCATCCACGACAACGACAGCAGACAATGCCTGTTGACCGGTGAAGCGTTGACGGACAGGGATGCAGAACTGTTATGCCGGGAACATACGACCCTCACCTGAATGACGAAACCGCTTTATTGACCCGGCAGGGCCGGACTGACCGTCCAGCCTCTGAGCCGGGCCCGCTTGACAGTTTGTATTTCCTCTTCGAGCAGCAAACGCTGACGTTCCAGGGTCAGAAATTCGATTTCCCGGTGCAGGTATTGCTCCACATCGGTCATGGCGGCTGCACGGTTGTGTTTTTCCTGCCGTTCGGATTCCAGTTGCACCTGGCCTAAATGAGCCTCCTGTTGAATCTGATCCAGACGCAATCTCAGGTCACTCTCGTATTTTTCCCGGGTGGCGACTTCCTGCAAGGCGATTTCCGCCCGGGCTTTTCGGGTTTCCACGGCCTTGCGCTGTTCCAGGGTTTCCGTCTCGCGTTCCAGCAACGCACTCAACTGTTGTTGTTGTTCTATCCGGCGTTGACACGCCTCGGTTTCCTGCTCAAAACAGGCCTGCTGATGGTGTAAGCGTGCGGTGTGGAGTCGGGCTTGCAGGGTCTGGATGACTGCCTGATGACGCGCATGGGCCGTTATGGCCTGATCCGCTTGAGGGGCTTCTGCCTGAAAGGTGAAGCGCAGCCTGCACCGACAGCGACTTTGTATGCCGGAGAGGATCAGGAATTCCTGCAGATCGTCTTCGATACAGGTTTCGATGTCGGCATGGTCGGTTTCCAGCCAGATATCGGCCGGCAGGCCGCTCAACAAGCGTTCGACCTGATCCACGAGAAAGCCATGACAGGTTTCGCGAACGATCTCTCCGGCCCGGCGATTATCCTCCAGATGTTCCTCAACGAAGCGGTGGGTCGGCTGGAAACGAATCTCAAGCCGGGTGCTGACCTTGCACCAGGCACCCAGTGGCCAGGATTCGATATCCAGCAGCCAGTTTTCGACGGGAATCGCAATGACCCGGTGATGAAACCACCTGACCCCGGGATGTGCCTTTGGGTAGCACCACTGAAAACCGGCCAGTCTGACCACGACCAGTTTGCGTTCCGGTTCGAAACCGGGCTCCCAAACCATCGGATTCGGCCGGCTCATGAGCCGTATCCCTTTTGTTTCATCAGGGCCAGCAGCGGATGTTCGCTGTGGGTGTCCTGGTCACCTGAAAGACGCATTTGTTCGCCGATGACCGGGTAGAGGTTGGGCGCGAACTCCACCGTGCGTCGGCTGATTTTCCTTAAAAATCCCCGGTTCAACAGCATGGCCACGATAAACAGGCGCGACCAGTCCGAATAACGCCGTGCCCGTTCCAGTTCACTGCGTTGAAAGACGAATTCCAGTTCATCGTTCCTGTTGATGGTAAACTCGCTGAATTGCCGCAGTCCCTGATAGGCCAGCCGTTTTTCCTCCTCTGTCAGGGGGCCGGGGGCTGAAAATTCGAGTCGCCACGACAGTGCCAGGGTGAAGAAGTCAACCATTGCCGCACTGGCCAGGGCAAACAATGAAAGGTTTTCCCACATGGCAAAAGAGGGGGTTATACCCTGCGAGAACTCACCCCAGGAATCCAGATGAGGCGGTTTGAGGGGCTTGACACCATATCCCGCGACCAGATTATCGACCGTTTCCTCAAGCTGCTGAAAGGAATCCATGAATCCCCGGTGCATGGATTCGTCTCCCAGGTGGGTGGAAAATGCCTGAAGGTTGCGACGTAGCCGGGTGACCTGCTGATCCATGGCAGCGAAGCGGGATTCCAGTTTCTTTTGTTGGTCACGCTCGCTTTGCAGAATCTCGCTGAAGTGGGTATAGAACCGTCCCTTGCCAATCAGATGACGAAACTCACCGGACATGGCAGGATGCGACCCCATGTAGGCCTGACTGGTCTCGGCAGCGGCTTTTTCGATCCGTTGCTGCTGGCGGGCCATGAGCTGGCTTTCAAGATCGGTGACCGCATCGAGATAGGCATCGACACCGGCTTGTATTGCTTCGAAACGCTCAAGACGCAGCGCGTCATGCCGGGAAAATTCGTAGAACTTGAAATAGGAAAACGATACCGAAACCAGCAAGGCGATCAGCAGGGATACCAGAACCGACAGGTATCGACCAGGATTGGCATGCCAGTGGATGGAGGCCAGCTCCAGCGTACTGATAACGATGATGGATTGCACGGCAATCGTGATGATCAGGGCAATCCAGTCCACGATGAAAAAGGACAAGCCGTAATATGTGGTATAACCGGAAGCCAGACTGAGCATCAACACGAGGGGGACTGACCAGACCCTTAGCAGGCCGACAAAAGTACTTTGTATGGCATTCAGCCAGTAACCAATGCGCCAGGTGGTGGCATTCATGAGCGATAGCCTTGTTTTATTGTGATTGTTGTAGTTGTTTCGATTGGTCAAGGCGGCCCGTTATCCCGTGCCATATCCCTGATTTCTGAGTAACGTGATTCATGCAAACTTTTTTGATGGTACTGTTTCTTGTGGTGGCGTTTGTCGTGGGTAATGCCATGATTTTGATCCGGACGGCCAAACCCCCCAAAATTCCGGAGGGGGTAAAACCCCCTTCCTGCACGGATGATGCAAATTCATAGGCATCCGGCCTTGTTAGCACCTTACACCGCCACGATCACCCGCACGGCATCCAGACGGATCTGGGTGGATTGAATGCAGTGATTCATTTCCAGGGCGTGGTTCTTGATCTGATCCAGTTCGCTGGCCCGGATGGTGGGATTGACCCGCTTGAGGGCAACCAGTCTTTTCAGTTCTGCCGTTTGGGCATCCAGCATCCGCTTGCCGCTCTCGGCAATGATGGCGGGCAATGCCCGTTGGGCTTTGCTTTCAGCCAACCGGATACAGTGAGAAATGTCCTTGCGCTGATCCTGGATCAATGCCACGGCGTGTTCCCGGTCAAAAACCCGGGGTTGCTCCATCAAGCGGGCGAAGGGCAGGGCACTCAGGTCTTCACCACGGATGTCATACAGCGAACGAATCAGGCCGGGAGGGCAGTAACGACCCACTTGCAGGTAGCGGGGGGCAGCGCACTCTATCCGGTGGAACACCTCCACCAGCAACTGACCGGTAGTCAGTTCCGGATGACTGACCACGCTGAAGGCGGCATTGCCGTGTTCGCTGTTGAGCAACAGATCCATGGCCCCCCGCACCATCGGGTGTTCGAAGGTCAGAAACAACATGTCTTCACGGGCCAGGGCAATATGGCGTTCCAGGGTGAGGGTGACACCGTCTTCCGGTAATTCGGGAAACTGCATCCGGAGGTGCTCGCCGGGCGTGAGGATGTAGCATTGATCAGAGTGTTCCTCGATATTCACACCATAGGCATCAAAAACCTCTTCCATGTACGGCCACAGACTGCCCTCATCATCGGCCTCCTGTATCTGTTCCACCAGACTGTCGGCGATGTGCTTGCGGCAGGAATTGAGTTCGAGCAAACGGTCACGGCCCTGTTGCAGACTTTGCTGTATTTCATCCGTCAAGTGTCTGGCTTGCCGTATCAATGGCCCGACATCGGCTTCGGGGTGTGTCAACGCCTCCCGCAACTGCTTTTCCAGACGTGAGAAAACCGCCTGACCGGTTTGACAGGGATGGCTGAAGGCATCCAGACCCTCATGATACCAGCGGAACAGCACCTGCTGAGCCGTGCCTTCGAAACAGGCGACATGAATCCGGATGGTTTCAGCCTGGCCGATGCGATCCAGTCGACCGATGCGTTGCTCCAGCACATCCGGGTTGAGTGGCAGATCGAACAGGATCAGGTGGTGGGCAAACTGGAAATTGCGCCCTTCGCTGCCAATTTCCGAGCAAACCAGTACATCAGCTCCTTCTTCCTGATCGGCGAACCAGGCGGCTGCCCGGTCGCGGTTGACAATCGTCATGCCCTCATGAAATGCAGCGGCCCGAATGCCGGTCAGGCGCAGGGCCTCTTCGAGGTCAATGGCCGTTTCCGCCCGGGCACAGATGACCAGCACCTTGGCATGATTCAGGCCGCGCAGGGTTTCGATGATCCAGTGGACACGGGTGTCGTCCCGCCACCATTCCCGCCGGGTGTCCGGGTCACAAGGGTACAGCACCTCCGGATGCAGCCAGTCCTGCACCGGATCAGTGCTGAACCGGACAGCCTGATAAACCGGCGGCAATGGCAGACTGTGTGCGATGAGCTGTCGTCCCGGAAATCCCTTGATGGTTGCTCGGGTATTGCGGAACAGAACCCGGCCCGTCCCGTGACGGTCGAGCATCAACTGGATCAAGGCCTTGCGGGCCTGCTCGGTGCTGTCAGGGTCATCGAGTTTTTCCAGCCATTCTTCCGCCATGTCGCGGGAAACGATGGCTTCGAGCTGGCTGAGGGTCTCCTTGTCGAGTACCGGATCATCCAGCAGGTGGTGAATCACATCGGCCAGTCCCTTGTATTCGGTTTCTTCGGCCAGAAACGTGTCGTAATGGTAGAAGCGATCAGGGTCGAGCAGGCGCAGCCGCGCAAAATGGCCGTCCTTACCCAGTTGTTCCGGTGTTGCGGTCAACAGCAGCAAGCCCGGTACGACCTGGCTCAGGGATTCGATGAACGCATACTCCGGACTTACCTTGTCTGCCGACCATTCCAGATGGTGAGCTTCATCCACCACGCATAAATCCCAGGGGGCTTGCAGTACCGCCTGACGTTGCTCCTCGTTGGCCATGAAAAAATCGAGACTGGCCAGTACCGATTGCTCGGTCATGAACGGGTTTTCTTCGTCGATTTGTTCGTAGCGTTCCTCATCGAATACGCTGAACCGCAGATTGAAGCGACGGCGCATTTCGACCAGCCATTGGTACAGCAGCGGTTCCGGTACGATGACCAGAATCCGCTCGGCCCGACCGGTCAGTAGCTGGTGATGCAGGATGAGACCGGCTTCGATCGTTTTGCCGAGCCCCACTTCATCGGCCAGCAGTACCCGGGGGGCGTGTCGTTCGGCAACCTCGTGTGCGATATAGATCTGGTGGGGAATGAGACTGGTGCGGGCACCGAGCAGGCCACGGACGGGAGACTGTTCCAGCCTGCGCAGGTGTTGCAGGGTTTCATAACGCAGACGAAACAGGGCAGGGGAGTCGAGTTGTCCACTGAACAGGCGATCATCCGGCTTGTTGAATGACATGAAGTGGCTGATCTCCATTTCTTCCAGTGCCCGCTGCTGACCTTTCTCATCCTTGCCTTCATAGCGCACGATTCCGGCCTCCTCATGCACGGTCGTGATCCTGATTTTCCAGCCATCAACGCTTTCCAGCATCTCGCCCCGGCTAAATAATACCCGGGTCAGGGGTGAATTGTTGATGGCATAGGTGCGCCGCTCGTTAGCCGCAATGAATAACACGGTGACTCGATTGTTCTCTACGTTCAGGACGATACCCAAACCCATTTCAGGTTCGGTTTCACTGACCCAACGTTGGCCGGGTACAAATCTGGGCAAGGCCTTTCTCCTCGGTGTGTAATGAAGGATGGAAAATACGGTAAACGGGATGGGTCAGGCGTGACCGCATCCCGGTGGGGGATCGTAAAAAAAAGTATGTAAGGCCCGGGTCAGGTAAACCGGATCCAGTGCACCGCCACTTTCGCGAATACTGTGCATGGCCCAGATAGGCGCACCCACGTCGACGGTGGCGATACCCAGTTTTGCGGCCGTCATGGGACCTATGGTAGAGCCACAGCCCAGATCACTGCGTTGCACGAATTTCTGGTGCGGCACACCGGCCCGTTCGCAGACCTGCACGAAGCAGGCAACCGTGTAGCCGTCACTGGCGTAACGCCGGTTGGCGTTGATCTTGATGGCCGGGCCGCCGTTCACCTTCAGGGCATGATCGGCATCATAACTGCCTGCATGGTTGGGATGCCAGGCATGGGCCGCATCGGCACTCACCATGAAACTGCGGGCCAGAGCCTGTTTGTAGCCGGTTCGATCGTCTCCACAGTCCAGGGTGATCCGCTCCAGTGTATCGCCGAGGAGGCTGCTCATGGCACCGACCGCAGTTTCGCTGCCGATTTCCTCATGATCGAACAAGGCCACTACGAGGGTGGCTGCCGAAGGAGCCGCATCGTAAGGATTCAACAGGGCTTCGAGTGCCGCATGGCAGGAACCGAGATTGTCGAGCTGGCTTGCGGCAATGAATTCCTGCCCGGCCCCCCAGAAGATACCGGGTTGTGTGTCATGCGCCAGCAATTCCCAGCTCAAAATGGCTTGAGGCTCACACCCCAGGTGATGCGCCAACAGTTCGATCAGGGATGAATGGCCGAACAGCAGGGGCAATTCAGTCTGACGGTTGAGTTTCAGGCCTTCTTCATTCACGCCCCGGTTGAGGTGTATGGCCAGGTTCGGCAGACGCAGCAAGGGGGCCGGACAATGCAGCAGGCGGGATTCGATACCGGAAGCGGTGGCCACGAAAACCCGTCCGGACAGACCCAGGTCACGGTCGGTATACGTGGCCAGGATGGGACTGCCATAGACCTCCACCCCCAGTCGGGTCAGTGGTGCGGTTTCCTGGGCCATTTTGGGTTTGATGCGTAAACCCGGCGAATCGGTATGGGCTCCGACGATGAGAAACCCGCCCCGGGCGGGCGGTTGTGTGCCTGGCCGAAAAGCGACCAGGGACGAGCCGCCCCGGATTACGTAATAGCCAGAACCGGCGGACAGCGCGGGCCAGGGTTCAGACTCATGCAGGCGTTGGTAATCCTGCGCCCGCAACAGGTGTTCCGCGCTGTTTACGGCATGCCAGGGGGTGGGGCTGGTTTTGATGAAATCCAGCAACCGCCGGGCACTGTCATCGAAAAAGGAGGTGTGCATCTGTAAACCGATACTTTATCGTTAACAAAAACTATTGTTTGCTAACAACTGCAAGCCTGATTTCTCAGGCCAGGGGTATCTACCAACACGCGCAGGTATATCCCACGCGCTCCGTTCAAATCCCGGTCAACCACAAGGCCACCGGATTTGATG
>Ga0172372_10009034_pt1 | contig 13018 bp, 8 predicted proteins | sample LakKiv5m_2_FD_114544 | JGI IMG/M metagenome (GOLD analysis project Ga0172372, IMG submission 114544) | Freshwater microbial communities from Kabuno Bay, South-Kivu, Congo - kab_092012_9.5m | ecosystem: Environmental > Aquatic > Freshwater > Lake | place: Democratic Republic of the Congo...
ACTATGGCTTCATCTGCAGGCCCTCGCTTCATCACGTCGGCATTACTGCCGCGCTTCCCTTCTCGGCGCTGGAATGTCATGGGGTTCATCTCCAGGGACCCGCACTCGTTCTTTCATTTCACCGCAGCCAAGGTGGGCACCGCTGTAGTCGCAGCGGCGTTCGACAACTTCGTGGCGCACTACGCGGCGGAATACGCCGCTCACGGCAAGCCCTGCGTCGACACCCACGGACATGCGCTTGGGCACACCCGCCGGATATTCCTGGACCACGTTGACCGATGGGCTTCATGCGGGATTACTGTGCATTACTGGCCCCTTGACTGCCCCGAATTGAATCCTAATCGAAATCCTCTGTCGCACAATCAAACACGACTGGCTGCCTTTGTCTTAAAACACCTGTTAAGCCAACCTGATAAGCGCCGTATTGGAAAGCTTGGACGACTTTGCCTCCAAATACCATATTTCTTCTGTGTGACTACTTACATTAATCTATTATGTAACTTCCATACCCAAACATTTATAAATAACTACTCATATGTGAGAGCTTGTGCGAACATCCAATGCTGGAGTATTTACTTTGATTTTTTTTTAAGCATAAGACATAGGTGATATATCCACTCAGCTATTTCACTAATTGTCATTTTTGCATTCCAACGATTAATATAATCACCACCCAACTGTTCTGCCAACCAATTCAATGTTGCGGGCTCAAAGGTAAGTAATGCAGACTCCGTGGAAATAGCATATTCGTCATATATGGTTATATCTTCTGCTAGTGAAGCCCCCATACGTCTTTCCATCCATTCAATTTGATGGTGATTTTCTTCTAATAACGGACTAATGAGTTTTGAAGAAAATCGCAACTTCTTGCCTTGAAGCTGGCTTAGTAAATTAATAAGCAATCCTAGACGTACTTCTGAATAGTTAAATTGCTCACGGTATTTCGAAAATGCATACAAAAGAGAAGCTGCTCCTAAAGATAAACCCTCATTAATTCGTATAATATCTGCAGGATTTATTGCTATATTCATACGGCTACAAAAATCAGTGACCACACAACCATTTTTAAACCCACAGGGATCAAATTTCCAAAATTGAACGTTGGCTTTACCAAAGATGCGGTCAAACTTTTCAAAGTGATTTTTATAGAAAGGAAACCTCTTTTTAATATCAAACGTTGTTACATTTAAAGTCTTTAATGATTCCTGAAAATAACTCTCAATATAAGCCTTGGGCGATCTAATATACCCAACAGCAATTATTTCATCTGAATAATTATTCAGGGTTGAATAAAGATCTTTCAGCTTATTAAAACTCGACGCCGTAAGCGATTCATCCGATATTATAATGTCATGGTTTATTTCGGCGTTATACCTTAAAATATCTCTAAACGATTCCAGGGCAACTGCTTTCTCTTCAGCTGAAACCGAGGATGTATACCCAAATGCTTGTTTTATAATATTGGAGTGATTATATCTATTAAAGTCTGGATAGCAAATACTGCGTAAATTTGATCGACTTGTGTATAGTGTTTTTTGAATAGAAGAACTTCCCGTTTTATACATTCCAAAGTGAACAATAACTCGCATATTTTTCTTTGGTTAATTATTGAATAAACTATACTTATTCAGCGAACAAATGCAACTTCCTTAAATATTTGATAATTGAGGGCAAGCAGCGATTTTGAGCTTGGTTTCATAATCATTGGAGCCTATTTTTGAAAAACACGCCTGAATGGCTTCATCGAACCCATCGATCTTCTCATAATACTTGGCGTTGAGACATTCGTTCTTGACAAACTTCCACAATTGTTCTTTCAGATTAGGATTTGGCGAATAGGTTGGGAAAAAAGTAGTTCAATATTCAGTTGTTCCGCTCACTGCTTAACCACCCGAGCATGTTGATATCTGGCATTATCAAGAGCCAAGGTAATAGGCACTTGGAACCCGTTTTCTGAAATATCGATCCGCAAGTCGCAGACACTGTCAGCGTTGATGTAGATCGCATTGGTTACCGTGACTAACTGATGCGTTTTAGCATGATTCGTGCACAACACATTAAACCTTTTCCGCCCTGATGGGGTTAACACGAGCAGACAACTGCAACACCATAACTAGCCCAGAAACGTGGCCCACACATGGTGTGCGACATCAGGAAAACGCACCTCGCGTTGGCCAGCCATCATCTCCCAATCGCGTTTCAACTTGTTGATATTTAAACCTTTCACTTTCATCCTGCTCCTCCGGTTCGGCTTGTTGAAACGGTATATGACCAGTTTTGTAGCGAGCCAGCTCTAGTTTTATAATAGCTATTCACAGTCGTCAGGATGCGCTCGATACCCGTGATTCGGCAATGCGAGGTGGTGTCGCCAATTTTTGCGAAACCTGTAATGGGTCCGTCCGATTTCAGGAGCAAAAATTGGCGACACTCTTGGCCTGCGGCGGCCCGCGCTCGTCCTGTGTCCGCCTCGCCTCCGTACTACGCTTCGCTTACGCACTCCGGCAGCGGCTCCCACAATGACTCTTCGCCGTGTCGCATGCCGCCTATTTTGTCTACGACTACGTTCGCGCTACGACTCCGCCAAAACAAGCGGCCCTACGGCTCCGCGGGGGTCGTCGTACACCGCTGGTCCGCTAACGCTCCCTCGCTTCCTGTAGTCCTTCGTTGTGTGCCTCATTGATCGTGGCCGGTGGTTATCGGGAATCGCCGCTTAAATTTCTCTACGATACAAGGCTAGAATACTTTTCGGTTTCCGGAAGTTCAATCCCTAAAGTCGATTCAGCCCACCTTCCTGATATTATCGAAAATAGCGTGCCAAGGTGGTGCACCCACGGACATTGCTTAGTTTGCAAATCTTTTGATGGAGCATACCCTGAGATTTGTTGTATAAAACCTCCATTTTTGGTTGACACGGGGATGCGGTTAATGCCGCTTTTCGTGAAGGAGCTTTTTAAACGTTTCAGGTGAAAAATCAATACGAATCATAAGCTAATATAGGGTCGTACGGGTGCATTGTTCAGTAGTCAGTTTAGAATACATAAACCATCTGATGAATGTTTTATATGATAGTTTAATGAGTATTAACAACCATCAGGTGATAGCCGGTACGTTTGAGTAAAGGTCTGAAAGATCGAATACTCGTCGACTCAACGACGCGTATCCGGCTCCGCCTTCAAATCAGCGCTTGGATCAGGCTCAAAGTAATGCTCCAAATACTGCTTGATCATCTCTTCTGTCAGCTCGCCGGCCGTCGCGCAAAAATAGCCTGGTGACCAAAAATGCTGGCCCCAGTACCGTTTCCCTCAACGTTGTAAATTCTTCAAACAACTTGCTGATCATACGGCCTTTGATTCGATGTATGACCTCACACGGGACCAATTCCGGCAGAGCCGACATCAGAGTATGTACATTATCCTGGCACCCCTATCACAATGCGTATCTCAAAACCTCGTAAGTCTGTCTTGTAAACTCCCTGACACATTCCCCCACCTCTCCTCTTGGCAATTGGTAGCAATATTTCGTTATCCACACAAAATGGTACTCAATCCTGTAGGCGGTATGGCTCCAGTAACGATAGTCCATCCTCCCATCCCAAACCCACCCAACGTACCATTTCGATTGAGGATGAAAAGAAAATCTATCCACATGGAAGGCGGGGATTTTAATCTTTCGTATCGAAATAAAGCAGCAAACAACATACTTATGTATTTATGCTTTAATGTAGGCACTCAAGCCATCAAACAACCATATCTTCCATGAACTTTATAAATTTATGGTCAATAATAGTTCTAATAATAGCTAATTGTGATTCAGTTAAGCTAATCACTTTATCTATATGATTTTTCTTATAAATGATAGATGACTCATCTGAAATAGAGTCCTTTGATGGAAGTTGTATTTCCGCATTAATCGGGTTCAGGTTCAATGTATTGAAAAGCCTCAAGGGATTCTCAAGGATTGCTTCATAGCTTACAAACAACACATTACCTTCAGCTGCAGCCCATTTCTCTACAAATTTCCTGTAGAAGCTTGCCAAACCCTTAATATCATTTTTAGAAGCAACATAACTTTTTCGAGTTTGAAAGAAGTCCTCAAATCCTCTATTGACAATAGTGTCTATCCATAGCAGTGGATTTTTTACCACCACTAGACATAGCGCGTTTATTTGCTGCAGCGCATCAACTGGCGATGTGAATATTGGATTAACTCGCGCACCACCTTCATCTGGTAAAGCATGCTTCCAAAATAACGTCATATCGGCAGATTGTGGCACATAAAACTGTGTATTTTCACGCAAGAGACTTGCAATAAAATTTGTTCCAGACCATTGTAGCCCCACAACTACAATTGCTTTTGAAAACTTATTAGTAATTTCCTCAACCGCAGTATCGATGTTCCCCCATCGAAGCAGTCTACGAATTGATGTCTCATAGAACGCTTTTGTCATCTCATGATTGGAGCCAGTATACTGATCTTTTAGTATAGAATGAGATAAATCATATTTTTTTCTATTTAGGACAGGCGATAACTTCTCAATGGCCTTATTTGAATCGTTTTCACCCTTACTATGTATTGCAAACAGATTTGCTGAGAAGTAAGCAGGTAGATATGAATGCACGCCATCAGAATCATTTATTAATGATGCAGCAAGCCCATATGACTTATACTTTAGCAGTCCAGCCACAAGATGATCTATAAATCTTTTATCCAGTTTTCGTTTAAAGTAGAGCACTAACAGATACTCTAGAATACTAGTATCATTTATATCATGAGCGTGTAGATATGCATCAACAATACGCTCCAATAGAGCTGGGCTGATGCTTTTACAAGATACCATGTAATTTGTTAAGTCTTCAAACGATGAGCATGCTCGCCATTCTAAATCAGTAGACTCCAAGAATAGACCAGCCAATTTGGAATAGTCGTGCTTGCCTGTTCCATCTGGCCCTATTATTAGTCTACCGAATTTGTTTACGTTAATTAGCCGTGCATGTCCGTTTGTAATCGCCCAATAAAGAGCATTCTGATCAACCCACCAAGCATGCTCAAAACTGTTAAGCTGATAATAGACATTAGTGGCATACTTTGAAATGTCATTAAGCAAAATCCTTGCATTGGCTGAATTTTTTATGTATACACTGCATGCAATATAGTTATTCCAGGGCATCCAGGCTTTAGGCATAATAGGACAGGCCAAGTCAAAATCTTGATTTCTTAATCGCCTAATACTATTCTTGAAAGTTAGTGACGGCATAATGTCGACATCCAATATATATATATCAGACTGATATAAATCCATCACTGCGGAGGCAATAAGAAACCTTGATGTTGCAAAGTATGGTCTACATGCTATATCGGTATTTTCGTAACTCACTGCCAAGTTTTGCAGATGACTTTTTGCCAAGTGCGTTAACGTATCATCACTGGGATTAATAAGGTGTACATGAACATGGCAGTCAGAGAACTCGCGCCTAGCGTACTCAAGCATTGCCTTACCATGAATATTAAAATAATTCTCATCACAAGACACAAGAATAGCAAAATCGCAAGACCTTAAATTCGAACTTTTTGCCATCTTCAGATTTGCCAACGTAACTGAAAATAATTCTGGGCTTAAAATATCGCGATCATTAGAAATCTGTATTAACGAGTTAATTCCAATATCAAGCCCTTTTAACCAATCCTCCTTATTATTCAGTAGATCTCTCGCAACTTTAAAACTTTCATTCGCAAGCTTTTTTTCGTTCTTACTCCATTTGACATAACCATTTAACAAATATCCCCCAGGGTGTCTAGGAAAATCTTTCAAGAATTTTTCAATGGCATTTATTTCTAACACAGAGAAGGGGGAGAACCCTGTATTATTATATTTTTTTACTATCAATCCACGTAGTTTTAACCACTCTTCTGTGTCAAAATCTTGTCTCATAAATTAAACTCCTAATTTGTTGTCTTAGCAGTACGCTAAATGTTGTCCAACAAATATTTTTTGGTATTATGATTGGACTACCCACGCCATGCCCCGCCTAAAATTTGTGCAGAACCTGCCCGTCGAGAAATCCGGCAGCAACTGTAAGACCTCTAGAGTCACCACACGCAAGCTTAGCCCTCCGCCTACGCACACACGCCATCCTGCTATGTGCTAAGGGCTTCACGACCCCCCAACTGCAAGCGATCTTCGCCGTGGACCGTAACACGGTCAGTGCATGGATCACGCGCTTGGAACAAACCGGCATCGCGGTTGGCACGATCTACCTCGCTCGGGTCGTCCCCCGATCTATACCGATCATGAGATCCGCCAGTTACACACCCTGATCTATGCCGAGCCGCGTCAGATCCAACAGACGCAAGCTCACCAGGGGCATGCGACCAGCAAATCTTCCAGCACCTCGACGTTGCAGCGCGGTCTACAAAACTGCTCTACGCGTGGCGTCTCTACCGCCTGTCAGTGAAGAGCCGACGCGACCCCACTATTCACTTGGGAAGCCGAAAACCAACAGGCCTTGCAGCAAATAGCAAATCAGGGCCTGATCAACCTGTTCTATTTCGATGCATCAGGCTTAGCGACCCCCCCTGTGTGTATCCAATGCTTGGCAGCCTCACGGTGCCACCCGGGAACTACCGAATTTCCCATCCCAGCGATTGAATATCCTGGGCGGCGTTGGTGCATAAATCACAGCATCCCCAACTCAGGCCAAAAATCGACCATCGTTAATGAAGACTTCCCCACTTAGCAGTCGTAAACCACCCAGAATCATCACCAGATTCCCATATTTTAAGAAAAGAAGTTGATTTATGCACCAACGCCATCCTGGACTTCCAGTATCGCGATCAACCGGCGTTATTTCAGTCTGTTGAGAGCCCGGTCGGCACCACCCAAGCCATCGCCACGTTCGACTTCTTCGCCGGCGGACTATGCCATGAAGGAATGCCCTACAGTCCTAAGCCGGAGAGTTCGTCCTGGACAAAGCACTATTGCACAACTGCCGGGTGTTCTACTCGCTACGGTAACCTCCAAAAGTGGCCTCCTAGAGGTCTTGAGTGGCAGTGTCCCCAAGCACCAGATTTATTCCCATGAAAACTGAATTGTATTAGCTGAGGTGGGATTAGTTGATTTACGATTTACCCCCGGGTCTGCACTAGACCACAGATGGCGCAGACTGCGAAGGACCGGCAGGTATGCCGTCAATCAATTAAACCAACATCATTCAATCCAAGGTAATGTCATGAGTTGTAACGCCATGTTTGCGGCACATATTGATATCTGTTGGCGACTTCCCTGTAGACATGCCTTAACCGACAGGCCAGCATTTCAATTATTTTGGGGGGGAGTTCATAGGTTTCCGTCTCATTCACCCGCTTTTCTAAAGAAGACTTTGAAAGAACCAACTTCTCAATCCCTAATAATTTCGTTATCTTATCGATATGTTCTTGCTTACTTGTCATCATGTCTTCATAGAATAAATATCCAACGTCTTGCTCTTCGAAGACTTTATCTAAATTTATAATCGTTTCCCCATAGCATGACATGTTTAGGATCATAGGCGTTTCAGCGAGTTTCATCAATTCCTCGATTGGTACCTTAGATATATCTGCACCCTTGGTCTTGTAAAAATATCTTATAGCTGACTCCGCCCGTGAGACCGGATCGCGCATAATAAAAATGATCTTTCTATTTTGAGAAAGACGCCTTACATGTCTAAAACCCTCTTCGCCGATAAGCGCATATTCTGGTGAAAAGTCGGCTGCATAGACTCCTTTCTTGTTATTGAAGAGTTCGCAGTACCAATCATCATCCACAGGTGATAGCAACTTTTTTACCTTCTGATCGACCGATAATCCACGGGACAAGTTTGTAAAATATTGCATTAGCGCGAACTTGTTACTTTTAATTAGCCGTTCAATATGCTCAACCTTTCGTTGTGTGAGCAGGATACTACCATTATGTATGGTGTTGAAGTAGTGAATCTCTTTGACGTTACTGAAACTAATCTGAGGATGGGAATTCAACTGGCTATGCAGCCATGTTGTGCCTGCTTTTTGCGCGCCAACGCAGAGAAAAAGATTGTCTATCATATAATCTTACTAGCGGATTTATTGCCTATTTCTTAATGGGAAGATGGGCTTAATTGATTTATGCTAGATACCCAGATTCTCGCAGACAGCGTCACTCGTGTCATGGAGCAAGCTCGGGAGTCAATCGTAAATTAATTGAACTCAGCTACGTTTAGAGTCAGCACGTATATTTTTGACTCTTACAATCCCTTTTTTAACACGACTATGATTGGGGTATATCTTTGATAACTCCCGAAATAAAGTCTCAGCCTCGTCGAGCCGGCCTAACTTAATCATCAGCTCGCCTGCTCTTAGTCGACAGTGAACCGTTTTATTGTTCTTCAGGGGCAGCAGGGAAGAGCATTTTTCGTAATACTCGATAGCTCGATTCCATTGCTTTGACGCCATCGCGCATTTTGCCAATGCTTCAAGCGCCTTGATCTGACCCGGATGATTGCCAGGGATGCTTGAATAAATGTCGTAGGCCTCTTCAAACTCCTGCAGTTGAAGAAGACATTCGGCCATCTGAAGCTTCCAGTTCGATACCTGACGGTGATTTGGAAATCTATCGATGCAATTCTGTAAGCTTTCTTTGGCTAAAATCCATTCTCTTTGCATTTTTGCAATATTGGCCATGTCAAGCCAAGCACGAAAATTTCCTGAAAACTGTTTTTTCAGCCCCTGATATAATTTTTCAGCCTCACCATAAGAACCTAACTGACCTAAAGCACGGCCTTGTGCTGATAAAAGATCATACTTTTGTTTGCGGTCCTTGGCTTTCGGAAGACTAAGATCCCAATATAGTAATGCTTTATCCCACTTCTCCTGCGCCTCTGCCAAGCCGCCTAAATCGATCAGGGTCTCGATATCATCAGCATCCTTCGACAGGGCATTTTGAAGGGAAATTTCCGCCAAATCATATACTTTAAGCTTGAATGCGGCCTTGCCTCTTACCTGGGACAAAATTTTTGACGCTGGATTGGCCTCAAAAGCCCATTCGGCTTCACTCATTGCTTCCTTGTATTTTTTGGCTTTAATAAGACCGTTTATCCTACTTACCAGCACACTCTCTCCAGCCGAATCCCTAGTATCAGCAGGCAATGCCTGCGGATCATTGACTGTCGTAGGTGCAGTGAATCCTTTAAGTGAAAAGGGCTTCCAGTAACCCGTATCCTTTTTAACGGGGATGACAATTTCGGGCTCTTGATCATCAGCCGCGTTTAGCAGGTAAAATGCACCACTTTCGTTATCATAAAGGCCGATGCTATCAAATCCGATTCCTCGCCAATCTCCTGACAGCGGACTCCATTCTGGATTAACGTTATGAGCCGGATATACCGAGAATTTGCATCCAGCTTCCAAGCTTTCAAACAGTGTGAATTCGCCCTGGATGGCATTGTAAACACCCACTTCATCCAGCCCATCGCCATTCCAGTCACCTGAAATAGCGACGTCCCCGATGCGATGGTTTTCATTCTTGAAGCGAGTCTCCACAATAGCAAGAGCATTATCCAGTTGATTGCAAAATATAAATGACCCATCTTCAATATTGTACAACCCAACCCCATCTCTTCCATCTCCATCCCAATCCCCGGCTATCGGTCGCCACTCATGTCCTTTTCTATCCAGGGTAATTCTATAGAGTAAGCCACTGCAATCCAGCCCGGAAAATAAATTGAAGTATCCACTCACGGGATGAAATAGACCAAACGACGTTACCCCGGTGCCACTCCAGTCACCCCAGATGGGAATATACTCCTCAATCGCCGGACCTTGCCATCGATAGACGGTATTGAATTCACCCGATACTGCATCCCTGACCCTGATTTCCATGGTGGCCGGATTGATGATGCCGAGGGTGTCAGGTTCGCTCGGCGCAGCGTCGGTGATGACAAAAACATCCTTGACGTTATCGTTGAATTCGGGTGATGTCTCTTCTGGGGTTTCTATAAGAGCGGCAAAGGGTGACGATTCATGTTCCGAATCCAACTCCTCAACAGGAGCGGGTTCTTCCTGTGATTTGTTGAACCTTTCTTTCAACCGTGTGAGCCAACTCATAGTATTGCAGCTATCTTGGGAATGGTTGTTGTGTAGATTGCCTGTAATCGCTCACTTTTCCTACCAGTAGGTTGTGATTGGAAGGTGAGATTTGGCCTCCGGCGCCACCAAATGAGCTCCCCCTGTTGGGGGGTGGAACTGAATGCTTACATTGACCTTGTGCTAATGAGTCATCCAGCACTGTTGGATACGTGATCTTCTGGTAAAATTTTTGGGCATGAACCACGATCATCCCTCAGTAGCTCCGCTCCACCGAAAACTTCGCCAGGTTATCCAGCGCATCCTTGTAGCTTGACTCTGGAAGGACCGACAACGCTTCAATGGCCCTGTTGGCCTCCTCCACGGCGCGACACGAGGTATAACTGATCGCATCAGTGGAAGTGACAATGTCGAGTACCTCCAGAAAGGCATCCCTGTCACCCTGTTCAATCGCTCGACGCAGGATGTCTGCCTGCTTTGCGTTAGACTTTTCCAAAGCATAAATCAATGGCAAGGTGGGTTTCCCATCCGCCAAATCATCACCGAGGTTCTTACCCAACTCCTCCGGCGTGGCCCGATAATCCAAGGCATCGTCGATCAATTGAAAGGCGATACCCAAGTGAAGGCCATAGGACTTCAAGGCTGATTCTACCGGTTCAGGAGCTCCCGCCAATATGGCCGACAACTGTACCGCCGCGCTAAACAGAATGGCGGTCTTGCGCGCGATGACATCCAAATACTTCTGTTCAGTCGTTGCCGGATTATTGCAATTCAACAATTGCAGCACTTCACCCTCGGCTATGGCGGTAGTCGTGTGCGACAACACTTCCATGATGCGCAGATTCTGTACGCTTACCATCAGTTCGAAGGAGCGTGAATAGAGATAATCGCCCACCAGAACACTCGCGGAATTGCCCCAGAGTGCGTTGGCGGTATCCCGTCCGCGTCGCAACGTGGACTCATCGACGACATCGTCATGGAGCAAAGTAGCCGTATGGATGAATTCTATCACCGCCGCCAAGGTTATGACGTGTGGATCGTTACAGTTTAGCGCCTTGGCGGCAAGCAAGAGCAACAAGGGACGCAAACGCTTGCCACCGCTGTTGACTATGTAGTGTCCGATCTGATTGATCAACACCACACCGGATTGCAGTTCTCGCAGAATCAGTCGGTCTACGGCGGCAGTTTCCTCCTCGACCAGGCCTCGGATGCTGGCGATGACGTTGGATGGTTGAGGGGATGCAGTGGAAGTCATGAAATTTGAGTGATTTGTTATGATTCATGCTCCGTGAGTTGAGGAGCCGTTTGATGCCGCGAATCCTAGGTATGGGTACCGTTCATGTCAAGGTTGAATACTGACTCAGGTGTACGCAAGGTTTTCCCATTCGCCTTCCAACTCACTCAAGCCATACCGGCCGGCAGTTCACCTTCGTAGGGTGTGGCATATCCACACTCCTTACGGGGGCAGACTTTCTCCGCACCCCTGCGCTTTGTCACTTTAAGGGTCAACACAGGCCAGGCACAATTCGGGCAAGTCTCGTTCAAGGGTGGATTCCACACCGCATAAGAGCAGCCAGGATAGGTGGAACAGGAATAGAACAGCTTGCCAAAACGAGACTTGCGTTTTATCAGCGTACCCTTGTGACATTCCGGACACTCCACCCCGGTATCCTCGGGCTTTTCCAGTGGCTCGATATGTTTGCAGGTCGGATAAGCACTACATCCCAGGAACTTTCCATATCGACCCGCCTTGATGATCAGCGGGGAATCACATTTTGGACAGAATCGCCCCTCCGCGATTTCCGGTGGAGCGGCAGGGCCATCATCCTTGAGGTTGCGTGTATATTTGCAGGTCGGGTAGTTGGTGCAGCCGACAAAGCGTCCATTGCGACCCAAGCGTATCGATAGCTTGCTGCCGCATTCCGGACATGCCTCGTCCATCTCCTCATGTGTCACATCGGCACGTTTGAGACTTTCATCCTTGTCTTCGATGAGTGTGGAGAATGGCCCCCAAAACTCACGCATCAAGGGTATCCAGTTTTTTTCGCCCCGGGACACCGCATCCAGATCATCCTCCAAATGCGCGGTGAAATTATAGTCGACATATTGAGTAAAGTGATCGGTCAAAAACTTATTGACGATGCGCCCCACGTCGGTCGGGAAAAAGCGCTTGCTCTCCAGTTCCGCGTATTTTCGTTGCTGGAGCGTGGAGATGATCGAGGCATAGGTTGACGGCCGACCGATGCCATACTCCTCCAGCGCCTTGACCAGGCTGGCCTCGGTATAGCGGGGAGGCGGCTCGGTAAAATGTTGCGCCGGTAAGATTTCGATCAGCTTCACCGCCTGCCCAACTTCCATCTTGGGCAGATAACCGTCTTCTTCCTCGGCGGGCCCATCATCCTTACCCTCCAGATACACGCTCATGAATCCCGGATGAATCACGGTGGAACCGTTAGCCCGAAACACACCCTCATCGGCTTGTCCGCAGGCGAGGTCGACCGCGACCGTGTTGATGGTGGCATGGATCATCTGGGAAGCGACGGCGCGCTTCCAGATCAATGAATAGAGCTTGAACTGGTCGGGACTGAGATGGGACTTGACCTGTTCCGGCGCCTTGAAAGCAGAAGTTGGCCTTACCGCCTCATGGGCTTCCTGGGCGTTTTTGCTTTTGGTTTTGTATTGAGGGGGCTTGGCGGGGACATTATCGGCGCCATAGCGAGCGGCAATCAACTCGCGCAATTCGTTGACCGCTTCGGCGGCCAGCGTGACCGAGTCGGTACGCATGTAGGTGATGAGACCGACCGTTTCTCCTCCCAGGTCGATACCCTCATAGAGTTGCTGGGCGACCGTCATGGTCCGCCGAGTGGTAAAGCCCAGTTTGCGGGAGGCCTCCTGCTGGAGCGTCGAAGTCGTGAAGGGGGCCGCC
>Ga0172372_10009035_pt1 | contig 13018 bp, 10 predicted proteins | sample LakKiv5m_2_FD_114544 | JGI IMG/M metagenome (GOLD analysis project Ga0172372, IMG submission 114544) | Freshwater microbial communities from Kabuno Bay, South-Kivu, Congo - kab_092012_9.5m | ecosystem: Environmental > Aquatic > Freshwater > Lake | place: Democratic Republic of the Congo...
GTAATCGATTGCTCCGTCTTTGTCATTATCGACAGCATCGTTACACTGAGGCTTAGAACCACCCTCGACATTGTCCTGGCCGTTCGTACAGTCTGGGTCTGCGAGGTCAGTCAAGCCATCAGAGTCGTTATCGATACCATCTTGGCACTGCGACTTCGGCATCGACTCATCGTTGTCGGTTGCGCTTTCACAGCTGAAATCTGCTGGGTAGTCGATAGCTCCGTCTTTGTCATTATCGACAGCATCGTTACACTGAGGCTTAGAACCACCCTCGACATTGTCCTGGCCGTTTGTACAGTCTGGGTCAGCGAGGTCGGTCAACCCATCATGGTCGTTATCGATACCGTCCTGGCACTGTGACTTTGGCATTGACTCGTCATTGTCAGTTGCGTTTTCGCAGCTGAAGTCAGCCGGGTAGTCGATAGCACCATCCTTGTCGTTATCGACGCCGTCGTTACACTGAGGCTTAGAGCCGCTCTCGGTGTTGTCCTGACCGTTGGAGCAGTCTGGGTCCGCGAGGTCGGTTAGACCGTCTTTATCGTTATCAATGCCATCTTGGCACTGTGACTTCGGCATCGATTCGTCATTGTCAGTTGCGTTTTCGCAGCTGAAGTCAGCCGGGTAGTCGATAGCTCCGTCCTTATCGTTATCGACGCTGTCGTTACACTGCGGCTTTGATCCGCCCTCGATATTGTCCTGGCTGTTTGCACAGTCAGGGTCCGCGAGGTCAGTCAATCCGTCTGCGTCGTTATCGATGCCGTCCTGGCACTGCGACTTTGGCCAGCTCTCGTTATCGTCGATCGCGCTTTCGCAGCTGAAGTCAGCTGGGTAGTCGATTGCGCCATCGTTGTCGTTGTCGAACTTGTCGTTACATTGAGGCTTCGTGCCGCTCTCAATATTGTCTTGGCCATTTGAGCAATCCGGATCGGCTAGGTCAGTCAGGCCGTCCTGATCATTGTCAATGCCGTCCTGGCACTGCGACTTCGGCATAGACTCGTCATTGTCAGTCGCAGTTTCGCAGCTGAAGTCAGCTGGATAGTCGATAGCTCCATCCTTATCGTTATCGACGTTGTCGTTACACTGCGGCTTCGAGCCGCTCTCGGTATTGTCCTGACCGTTTGAGCAGTCTGGGTCGGCGAGATCGGTTAGCCCATCGTAGTCGTTGTCGATGCCGTCTTGGCACTGCGACTTGGGCATTGACTCATCGTTGTCGGTGAGGCTGCTGCAACTAAAGTCTGCTGGATAGTCAACTGCACCGTCCTTATCGTTATCGACTGCGTCCGTACACTGAGGCTTCGAGCCACCCTCAACGTTATCCTGGCCGTTCGCGCAATCCGGGTCCGCGAGGTCGATTAACCCGTCGCTATCATTGTCGATGCCGTCTTGGCACTGTGACTTGGGCATCGACTCGTCATTGTCGATAAGGGTTTCGCAACTAAAGTCAGCTGGGTAGTCGATGGCACCATCCTTGTCGTTGTCGATCGAGTCGCCACACTGCGGTCTTGAGCCACTCTCGGTGTTGTCTTGGATGCTCACACAGTCTGGGTCAGCGAGATCGATAAGCCCGTCGTAGTCGTTGTCGACACCGTCTTGGCACTGCGACTTGGGCATGGACTCATCGTTATCAGTTGCGCTACCGCAGCTAAAATCAGCTGGGAAGTCGATCGCTCCATCCTTGTCGTTATCTGTAGAGTCGTTACACTGTGGTCTGGAACCGCTCTCGACATTATCCTGAGCATTGGAGCAGTCCGGATCAGCGAGATCCGTAAGCCCGTCTTTATCGTTATCTATGCCATCTTGGCACTGTGACTTCGGCAAGCTCTCGTTGTCGTCGATTGCATTCTCGCAGCTGAAGTCAGCTGGGTAGTCAATTGCTCCATCCTTGTCGTTATCGAAGGAATCGTTACACTGGGGCTTCGTACCACCCTCAACGTTATCTTGTGGATTTGAGCAGTCTGGGTCTGCAAGGTCGGTTAATCCGTCCTGATCGTTGTCTAGTCCATCCTGGCACTGTGACTTCGGCATTGCCTCGTCGTTGTCGGTAGCGCTCCCGCAGCTAAAATCAGCCGGGAAATCGATCGCTCCGTCCTTATCGTTATCGATAGAGTCATTACACTGCGGTTTGGAGCCGCCCTCAACGTTGTCTTGAGCGCTTGAGCAGTCAGGATCATTGAGGTCGGCTAGTCCGTCTTGATCGTTATCGATGCCGTCCTGACACTGTGACTTTGGCATCGATTCATCGTTGTCGATGAAGCTGCTGCAACTAAAGTCAGCCGGGAAGTCGATTGCTCCATCATTGTCGTTGTCAACGGCGTCGTTACACTGCGGCTTCGATCCGCTCTCGACGTTGTCCTGAGCGTTCGCGCAGTCAGGGTCGTTAAGATCGGTCAATCCGTCGTTGTCATTATCAATACCGTCTTGGCACTGAGACTTCGGAAGTGACTCGTTATCGTCAGTTCTGCTCTCGCAGCTAAAGTCAGCTGGATAGTCGATAGCACCATCGCTGTCATTGTCCACAGAATCGCCGCACTGCGGCTTGGACCCGCTCTCAACATTGTCCTGACCATTCGCACAGTCAGGATCATTAAGATCGGTCAGACCATCGTTATCGTTATCAATACCATCCTGGCATTGCGACTTGGGTAAGGTCTCGTCGTTATCAGTTTTGCTTGAGCAGCTAAAATCTGCGGGGAAGTCTGTGGCGCCGTCGCCATCGTTGTCTACAAGGTCCTGACATTGAGTGGTGGCAGCTGCCTCGTTATTTCGATTTGGATCGTATGTGTTTGGGTCCGATGGGTTAGTCCAACAACCTGGGTCGTTTCGATCCGAAACGCCATCATTGTCGTTGTCTATGTTATCGCGACACTGCTCGCTCTCGGTTGGTGAGGTTGGAGTAGTACATGCAGGATCGTGGCGTCGCTCGTCGTTATCGTTTGGTGACGCACACCCTGGATCGGCCGAATCCGTAAGGCCATCGCTATCGTTATCCCATCCATCGGAGCAGGCTGGAAGCTGATTAACGCAGGTGATCGACGCAAGGAAGGTCTTTTTGTACTTCGGGCTGGATCCTTCTGCTACAAAATTTTGACCATTAAAGCGCCAGAGTATGTTGTCCCCCGTGGAGTGGTAGTTGCACTTCCCGTTCGGATATCTGCCACTTCGCTCGTCGTCACGACAAGTTGATGACACGTAGTCACGGTATCCGAGAATCCGACAGACCTGTCTTAGAGTTGTCAGGTCCTCAATGCCAGTGTCCGTCGTCCCTGTGTTTGTCCACGATGCGTAATCGGATCTCACGATCGAGTCTCTGGTTAGTCGAGCAAACGGGAACTTCTTTGCGGCTATTGCCGAATCAACTGTGACGGCCAATTCTCGGGCGCCTCTCGACTGACCAACAAACGCCCTGATACCGTTGGCTGGATTCAGCTCCACTAGAGCATCCACTAGACCGTCGCCGTCGTTGTCTATCCCGTCAGAGCACTGCGTTTGAGCACTCGCGTCGATGCTGAAGAATAACGATGACGCGATAAGCAGAGAGGTTAGCCAACGCTGCGTTATCGAAATCGACAACTGAACAGCTGCACCAACTGATCTGCCGTGAGGGCTACAAGAGGTAAAGCAATTCATATGAACACACTTTAAAAGGTCCAAGCACATAATTGGCGATACACGTCCACCGGCACTATAACGAAACAGAGATCTAACTCAACTTTTTAGAGGCGGCTTTTAGGTGGTTAGAGTGCGGGGCTGGCGGGGTGAGGTATGCCGCGATCCTGTCGGTAAAGGCCTGAAAAGGCAGTATTTTTCAGGGGTGTAGCCAGGTAGCCAAAGTTCCAATCCAGACTATTTGAGTCTTAAACAGACTACTCATACTACGGCGAAATTTTTTAATTTTTTTAGTGATAGCCCGAAATCGGAGATAAGCAACTTTTTGCGAATTTTTACGATGATCTCTTAAGGGGTAGGTACATTCGTAGCATCGGGAGAGCGCGAATGATCAAGGCGTTGTTGTACTGAAAGAGGGGTCGTATGGGGAGCAGATGTTACCGCCGGTCTATGATTCAAGCGAGTCTGCTCTTGTCACTGTGGTGTGTGGTCGGGGCTACTTCGTGCTTCGCTTTCGATCCATTTGAGATTCCAACGACAGGCGATCTGTATGAGGTTAGCCTTGGCAGCGCGGATTCGCCGGGTTCTCCACTTGAAGTGTATTTCATCTCCCCAGGAAGTGTATCGCTGGCAGTGGGATTGGTAGTCGAGGGGCCACCAGGGACGCAGGCGATTGTGGATAGTATCTCGTTGCCTTCTGATGTGCCGTCTTATGCGGAGGCCCAACGCCGGGGGATTGCATCAGAGCCGGCGACACTCACTACTATCACTGATTCGAAGGGGCGCGAGACAGACCGTTTCATTATTGACCCTGAGGGTCCAGCAGGAAGAGTGCAGTTGTTTTACCACCTGCATAAAGATGCGTGCATGCCTGATAAAACGAGTCGGTATGTTTCGAGGATTACGTTTTTTCTCGATCAGATTCCTGCGCAATATTTCTCCGACGGATTTAAGCTTCGGGTGGCAGTCAGGGAGTATCGATACGAAGGCTCTGAAGTAGCGTCGATTAAGCCTGTGTCAGAGGGGAAGTATCGTGGTGAGCCGATCCTATTGATGGGGTCAATTCAATTCGGCAATGAATATGTAAACTTGATTCGACGCGCTGGTCAACGAGTTCGCTCACGACAACGTCTTCCAGTTGTGAAGTACGTATACCATCGGGGGCACTCGCTCTCGCTTGCTCGACTTCGCGGGGTGCTTAATGGTGGTAAGGCGACGTTTGAACTCTCAAACGGCGGCTACATCTACGGCGTCTGCTTTAGTCTCGTCCGCCGACGGCAGACTGCGAACAACTATCCGCTGTAAACGCGTCATTCTTTGGAGGCGTGTGTTGTTTTGCACCCACCAGCGATTCGATTAACGTGTATGTCGATTAATTTTACGAGGATGCCTGGGCCGCTCAACGGTGGACACGATACCGAGTACGAGCGTGTGTAATCTCTGTAGCGGCGCTCTACCGAGAAGGTTTTGGTGCCCGCGGGAAGCATCAGTTTTTCGCCTGGTTTGAGAGCCCCATATGCGCCGCCACCTGATACGGTGATTGTGTTGTAGCTGCGATCCTGAGAGTCATTCTTGACCATGATACGGCCGTCGGGAGGCCTGTCCCCCTGGCATCCGGTCAGCCAGATATGTATGAGAGAGTAGTAACACAGCGATAGGCTACCCAGTGCAGGCTTTGCAGGACGTCTGGCGGCGAAGATTCTCGCGCGATTCAATGAGTGCTCACAAACAAAAGGCCCTGCCACTATTAAAGGTTTAGAAGGAGGGAACTCTTACACCGTGTGACAGTGCAATCAGATTTTAATTTTTGCTCATCATCGATTTGATTACAATTCCTCGATCGGTATCTGAAGGCGAAAAAGTAAATGTTCCCGCGCTATCGCATGTAAATCGTGGATCCCAGAAAGGAGACTCTGCATAGGCGTGGATAGTGTACCCTGCGTGCTTGACATCCTCTGAGAAATCGTCGGCAACGAAAACAGGTCGTGGTGCCCGCCGATTGCGCCGACGAGCTCTGCGCCACTTGCGTGTTGCGCGATCTCGTTTGTCCTGAGATATAGCCGAATCATTCTTTTCGAGTGCGGTGAGAAGTCCAGCGAGAAACTGCCCACCTTCAAGGGCGCACCCGGATACAGTAGCTTCACCTACGTGGACCTTCGGTGGATACGCACTTGCCGGAATCTCTTTATTTTGGACGCGCGTATATTGCTTGAAGAAGAAGGCACCGAGTCGACGACGTAGATTCTGGAGTATGGCGGCGTCTGAAGGGCGCGCGATAGAGAATGGGGGCGTTGTCACACCGGTGTGTTGGTAGGCATTATAGAGATAGGAGTTGTACGCATAGATGATGTTTTCGTCTTTAAACGCGGGTAGCGACGCAAGCTTTGACGGATCTCCGTAGAGAGACTTCACGATGAGCGGAACCGTTGGATGCGTTTGGCGAATCGCAGCAACTACCTCAACTACCAGCTGGTTCCACGTGCGTGCCCCATTAGAGACGAGGGCCCTACGCATCGCGGGCTCGTTTTCAATATCAAAAGCAAAGATAGCTGGATGAGAGCCGTAGCGTGCCATGATCTGTCGCCACTTTGCGATATACTCCTCCTGGAGCGCTGGGTCCGAGAACATTCGGTAGTGTGATGGAGCTTCGCGGGTAAGAAATCCTCCGGGAGGAGAGTGTAAGCAAAAGATAATTTGCAAGCCCTTTGCCATTATCAGCGGTAGCTTCTCATCCAGGAGAGTGAATCGAGCGTCCAACATCGCATCGTAGGAAGCGCCGGTCGCTCCATCCATTTGCAGATTATTTCCAATTTGGACGCGCAGGATGTTTGCTTTCCAGTTGTTCTTGATGTCGTCGAGTGATTCTGATGAGATTGATTCGAGCGGAATGAGGAACCCTCGCCGCGTGGGCGTGGCCTCCGTCGTTACTATCGTTGTACAGAAAAAGGTGAGAGCAAGCGAGAAAAGGAACGAGTAGCTACGTATGGGAAGGATCATCGTATAACCCCGAATAAAACAAGTGGAAACCGCAGACGCCTTTTCGATTGTATCAAAAGCCTGGCATGTCCTGAAAGGAGATTTTGTGGGTTTCCCTCGTTATTTACAGTCGGGCTTGCCTAATCTGAGCGCTTCTGTACGTGAATGCGATATTGTACCACAGCGCAGGGGTGGCGAATAGGAAAACTGGGGGCTTATTCGAAAGGACGGGCCTGGGCTACGCCTTCCGCAGGGGGCCGCTGGAATCAATCGCTATGATCAAATACGGTGTCGGAAACCCTCGGTTTTATAGGGGTTTCTTGTAGGCCAATCGGTTGTGAGTGCATGGAGGCTGCAGCCATCTTTGAGGCGTGTAGGGCCATTCTATTGAAGCACTTTCTGTGTTGGGTCAGATAAGGGGGTGTAAGGCGCTCCCGACGTAGTAACTCTTTTTTAGTGGTGACGTGATGAACAGCAACGAAGCAAAAACCCCGAATTTTTTTGAGAAGTTTGGCTGCGAGGTTCAATTTGGCGATGTCGAAATAGGCACCACATATCCTCTGTACGGAATGATCACGAAAATTATCGATGATACCCCTGGTAATGTTGTGGTTGAGATTAACTTCTCGATTAAGGCCACAATGGTTATACCTGACGCCAGCAAGGTGGAGCTGCTTAAAGAGCGAGCATTCGAGCCGGGAATTTTTGTTTCTACCATCACCTCAAAGGATCCCAAGATCGAGGTTGACTGCAGCACCGTTGTGTTTGGTAAGCGGCAGGGCTTTGCGGCGTAACGCCGCTCCAGAGCGACCACCATTGAACACGAGGGGTTATCCTGCTGTAATTCCACACTTTGACGCTTTTTCTGTCTTCAAGTAGTGTGCCGGGGACAGATTGCCTGTAGACTCCTCGCAGCAATCGCAGCGGCGATGTAGCAGCAGACTGCAAGTCGAGAGTATCACGGATTTAAGGTAAGTTTCATGTCGCAGAACGCGGCAAAAGATCAGCAGCAGCGCCCTGCTAGCGCGGGGGGGCAAGCCCCACAGAGCACTTGGGGGGAGATAGTAGCGTTTTTCAAAACGCTGATTGTAATTCTCGGCCTCGCTTTTGCTATTCGCATAACGGTAGTTGAGCCGTTTAAGATTCCGTCAGGTTCGATGATCCCGACTCTACAAGTAGGTGATTTCATCCTTGTGCTCAAGTTTTGGTACGGACTGAGGATGCCGTTTGTCACTGACTCAGTAACGATATGGAACACGCCGAAACGGGGCGACGTTGTTGTTTTCACGAGGCCAGATGATCCGAATACGCCGGATGAGGATGATTCTGCCATTCATATTATCAAGCGGGTTATCGGGCTCGGTGGGGAGACGGTAGAGGTGCGCGGGGCGCGAGTGTTCATCAACGGTAAGCAGATTGAGGAACCCTACGCCCGGTGGGCAGAGGGTGGCAAATTTGAGGGGAATTTTGGTCCCAAAACTATCCCGGAGGGTCACGCCCTCTTGCTAGGTGATAATCGCGATAACTCGAAGGACTCGCGTTTTTGGACCAATCCGTTTCTCGATGTAAAACGTATAAAGGGTAAGGCGGTCGTCGTGTTTTGGTCGTGGGATAGTTTTTCTAGGGTCTTCACCCGCATTCGATGAGCACTCCGTGGATCGTTCTCGGTTCGGCCGTTTGTTTTAGGGTCTCCGGTAAGGACTCGCGGCGCTACCTTCACAATCGTCTCTCTCAAGATATTCGCGCGCTAGTGCCGGGGCAAAGTACGCTGGCCGCGGCGTTGTCGGCGCAGGGTCGCGTCGAGGGACTCTTTGCGGTGTTTTGTGAGGCTCAAGACCGCTTTATCCTGGTATCTGACGGTGGCAGTGCTCAAGAACAGGAATCTGCTTTAAAGCGCTTTGTGGTTGCAGATCGGGTTACGTGTGAGGATCTAACTGAAGACCTCTGCATGGTGCACCTAGCAACGAGTGAGGCTAAGGCGCGACAGGTTTTTGAGAGTGCAGCCCTTAACACTATCGGAATCGCGGCTCGTGCGCGCGTCGCTGACGTTGGGGTTGATCTGCTCGTCGGGGAAGGGGATCGAGAGCCGGTCATGCGAGTGCTGAAGGACGTGTGCGGCGATGAGTTGTCAATTGAGCAATACGCTCGTCTGCGGTGGCAGGTTGGCTGCCCTGTTTATCCTGATGAGATAAACGAGCGCGGTATGTTGCTGGAGTACGGTATTCGTCAAGCCGTGTCGTTTACCAAAGGGTGTTACGTAGGCCAGGAGGTGGTTGAGCGTAGTGATGCGATAGGCAGAGTGCCTCGTCGACTTGAGCGAATTGTGCTCGAAGGCGGGCAGTCGGTTGGAAAGGATGCTAGTGTAAGTGCGCCAACTGGCGAAGTGCTTGGCGCTGTGGTGGGTGAAGTGAATTCGCCTGCGGAAGAAAAGACGTTTTTGTTTGCACTCCTACGGGCTGGTAAGTATAAGGGGGGCGATCAGGTCGTGTGTGCAGGACGGCGTGGCGTGATAGCCGAAATTCTAACAAGTGGTGAATCAGGGGGCAGCGATGGCTGAGAGTACCGTTACGTCAGGAGAGGTGATTGATTTTCTGGTGCAGAGCAGAGCTCTAAAATTTGGGGACTTCACCCTCAAGTCGGGTCGAAAGGCTCCGTACTTTATCAACACGGGGTGCTTCGATGATGGTGCCAAGATCGCGCGGCTCGCTCGTTTTTATGCGCAGCAGATTGTTTCTCTGGGTCTGCAAGATGTTGATGCCGTGTTTGGTCCCGCATACAAGGGAATTCCGCTATGTGTAGCAACTGCGATGAGCATGTCGCAGGATTTCGGAATACCGATGGGTTTTTGCTTCAATCGCAAGGAAGCCAAGACGCGTGGCGAGGGTGGCGAGTTTGTCGGTAAGCCTCTTACGGCGGGGATGCGGGTTGTTTTAGTAGAAGATGTTGTTACGGCTGGAACTACCTTGCAGGAGGTGGTGCCTGTGCTGCGCAATCGAGTTGGGCTCGAGGTCGCTGGAGTTGTGATCTTGGTAGATCGCGACGAGAAGGGCGTAGGAGAGTTGTCGGCGGTGCGCGAGGCGGAGCGTGACTTGGGGATTACAGTTACGTCGATTGTCGATATTACAAAGATAATCTCTTACCTTTCGCGGCCAAATTCGTCAGGTTTTGAAATCTCAAGTGATCTGCAGAAGCGTATAGCAGAGTACCGCGAGGAGTACGGTGCGAAATGAGTGAGAGATTGCTTCGTTGTGTGCGAGCCGCGGTGTGGCTTTTAGTGGCAGCTACAAGCGTTGCGGCAGCGTCTGGGTATGCACAGACAGCACGCGAAGATATTGATCGCAAATCATACGATCTCTACCAGCAGGTATTTAGCCCTTTCTGCCCAGGGCGCTCACTTAATGATTGCCCTAGCTCGAAGGCGCACGATCTTAAAGCCGAGATGCGTAGGAAGCTAGAACAGGGGGTACCGCCGCAGGTAATTCTTGAGGACGTGTTCGCGCAGTTTGGTGACCAGTATCGCACCGTTCCAGCGTATCAGGGGTTTGGTAGGCTCGTGTGGTGGGCACCTGCTCTGTTTGTTCTGTTGGGAGCGGTCGTGGCGCTTGTTATTGCTCGGGGGAGAAAGAGCGTGCAGCAGTCTGGTCCTCAGAAGGGTGGTGAGATGGCGCACAGCCCAAGTGGTAGTGAGCAAGACGAGCTCCGCAAGCAGATCGAGCAAGAGCTTGCAGCTCTTGATTGAGGGAGTATGTTACCGTTTGCTAATCAGGGCTGAGGTAACTAAGACAATAATTGCTCCAAAGATCTGCGTGGGAGTAAGTGTTTCACCAAAAAGAAGAAACGCAACAGGAGCGGCAACAACAGGACCAGTGGCTCGTAGAGCAGATGATAGCCATCCTTCGATGCCAGTGAGTGATGCGTACAGAAACGACATCGCGAGGATGTAAAAAAGCACCGCATGGATCCCGATACAGAGCCATCCGTACTGTTGCTCTGGGCCCAAGATAATAGGGCACATTAGCAGCGAAATTGGCAGCGTGATGATACCACCGATCAGTTCACCCAAGCAGGCAGTCTGCGTTGGATGAAGCACTGCCGTTACGTGCGGAGCGAAGCGGTATGAGAGAGCCGCAGTGATCACTGCGGCTACAATAATCAGATCGCCAAACCACGACACGCTACCAGAAAAATTATCATGGCCAACCGAAAGTAGCACGGCGCCTGTGACGTGTACCAGAAGGAGTGCGAGGTGGTTACCACTTGGCCGACGCTTATCGAGGATCCACGTCCAGAAGATAACCAGATACGGTTCCATCTTCGTGAGAAAGACAGCTTCGACTCCGGTTGTATACGCAAGACCGATTGTGAAGACAATATTGGACACGACTGCTCGGCACAACGCCAGCTTTAGTAACGGTACACGCACCTGCTTGATGGCAGACCATGATGGCAGGTTTCTGGTGAGCGCCAGGAGTCCGAGTGCAATAATTCCGGCTAAAAAGACACCTCCTGCAGCAGCGAGAAGCGGCGGCACGTGACGTACTCCCTGTACCTTAAAGAGTGTGGCAACGCTCGACAGTACGCTTGAGATAATCGCATAGGCTACAAATCGCGAATGCTGAGAGGTGGCGCTGTACTGCATCGATAGAGCCTGGTGGTGTCCTAATCTGTACGTTTGAGGGGCTTTGAAGCTCCTTTTAAATTATCGGGTTTGCTTACAATACCAACCTACCGCATCCTTTTCAAAGAGCCGGTTTTACTGCCGTCCTGGCAGACTTCCCTTCTGGAAGCGAGTGGAGAGTAGGCTCCCCAATCCATAGTACGCATAAGTAGTTTTCGACTGGAAGACTGCCCAACACTAACGCAAGATTTAGACGGCGCACGACTATGTTCCGCACATTGCCCGACCGGGCGCACGATTTCTGGCTATACGGTACTCGCGACATCGGTTCGCAGCTCCCACGGTCGAGGCGGCGCAGGCGTAGCTCGTCGGTAGTCCAGAATACCGTGGCCGTTCTTCCCGTGTTTATTCGCCTGTGCGTGCTATTAGTAGCCACTATCGTGGTGGTTCAAGGGTGTCTCTTGCAGAGCTTTTACGTACCCTCCTCATCGATGTTGCCAACGCTCCAGGAGAGCGATTGCCTAGTCGTGCCTAAATTCGCGTACGGCTTGCACCTGCCATTTTTTGAGACTTCACTCGTTTCGTGGTCCTCGCCTGAACGTGGGAACGTTGTTGTATTCCACAGAGAGGATGATCCGCGCACGCAAGCTGACGAGAGTACCCAGGCGTTGGTGAAACGGGTCGTCGGGGTGGCAGGCGACACTGTAACGTTTGCTGGTGGTCAGGTGTTTGTAAATGGAAGTCAGCTAAACGAGCCGTACGCGCGAAGAGGTACGCTAGATTCATCATCAAGCACATCCTTTACTGTACCAGCGGGGAAGGTGTTCCTCCTCGGTGATAATCGCGATCAATCGTACGATTCTCGCTTATGGTCAGAGCCGTTCGTGCCGGTGGAGCGGGTGGTCGGTCCGGCTTCAGTTGTTTATTGGTCGGCTAGGCAATCAGCTCGGGTCGTATACTAGCCCTTATCGAATCGAGTTCGCTGTAGAGCGCACAGCGTTGCCGCTAGATAGACATCTCACACGCTATTACGATCCATCATTGACTCCGGGTGGTGTTTCCCGCCACGATGGCAAGGATGAACGCACACACGACAACGACACAACGAACCTACCGCTACTACGACCTGATCATGGCGGGCTTTGTCACAGTATTGCTGTGTTCAAATGTGATTGGAGCCACTAAGGTCACCGAAGCCTTTGGGATTCCCTTCTCCGCTGGTAATCTCTTTTTTCCGATAAGCTATATTTTTGGTGATATACTGACTGAAGTATACGGGTATGCTCGTGCGCGCAAGGTCGTCTGGGCTGGATTTGCGGCGCTCGCGTTTGCTTCGTTTATGGCGTGGCTGATTGTTACGATTCCACCGGCGGCAAATTTCCAGAACCAGGCGGCAGTCGAGAAGATCTTTGGCGCAACACCACGAATAGCGCTCGCTTCACTTGTTGGTTTTTTCTGTGGAGAGTTTTGTAACTCGATTACGTTGGCGAAGATGAAGGTATGGACTGCCGGTAAGCACCTCTGGTCGAGGACGATTGGTTCCACCATCGTTGGAGAGGCAGCGGATACGTTGGTGTTTTATCCGTTGGCGTTTCTTGGGATTTTGGATTCTACACTTCTCCTTCAGGTAATGCTCAGCAACTACGTGCTTAAAGTTGGCTGGGAGGTCGTTATCACCCCGATTACGTACAAGGTAGTGAACGCTTTAAAGCGCGCGGAGAACGAAGACTACTACGACCGCGATACGAACTTCACTCCGTTTTCGCTTGAGACTAAGTAGTTTCTGTCCGCCAGGACAGAAACCATCAACAACACTAC
>Ga0172372_10009036_pt1 | contig 13017 bp, 12 predicted proteins | sample LakKiv5m_2_FD_114544 | JGI IMG/M metagenome (GOLD analysis project Ga0172372, IMG submission 114544) | Freshwater microbial communities from Kabuno Bay, South-Kivu, Congo - kab_092012_9.5m | ecosystem: Environmental > Aquatic > Freshwater > Lake | place: Democratic Republic of the Congo...
TCGGATCTGGTGAAGGGTACCGGCGGGAAAATGGTGAAATCGCAAAAATTGGTGTCTGCAGAGGCAAGGTTTCAGTTCTTTGTGCTGCCGGCACTCCTGTTGCTGCTATTTTATTTAGGGTGGTTCAGAAATAAAACCGGTATATGAATCTGTCATTTTTAAAAATTGGACTGGTTGTGCTCACCGTGCTGGTACCATTGTCTGTTGCTGCTCAGCAGGCACACAAGTTCCTTTTAAAGGGAGATCAGCTCTACGATCAGCAAAAATACAAGGCGGCAGAAGAACAATACCAGTCTGCCGGTAAAGTAAACCCCGGAAATCCCGCTGCCAACTACAACCTCGGCAATGCGCTGTATCAGCAGGGAAAATGGGAAGATGCCGCAAAACAGTTTGAGTCATCATCCACAGGTTTCAAGTCTCCCGACCAAAAAGCTGATGCACTGCATAATCTGGGAAATGCCAGGTTACAGCAACAGCAGTATGAAGCAGCGGTCAACGCCTATAAACAGAGTCTGAGATATATGCCCGATCAGCCGGATACCAGAAAAAACCTGCAACTGGCACTCAAGAAACTCAAAAAACAGCAACAGGAGCAACAAAACCGTCAGGATCAGCAAAATCAGCAACAACAGGACCAGCAGCAACAGAATCAGCCGCGTGATGGAGATCAGAATCCCCAACAGAAACCGGGCACTGGCCAGCAGCCCGGAGAGAAAAAGCAGACACCGGAACAGAAATCAAGGGAGGAGGCAAAGAGGCTGCTCGAAACGGCTATCGAATCGGAAGACCAGCGAAATGCCAAAAAATACCGTACCGCCAGGCAGAAGCCATCAAGCCCGACAAAAAAAGATTGGTAGAAACCATTTTTTTCCCGACTTTTCGACCGCTAATTCCGGATGTATGTCCGGACGGTTCTGAATCGCCGGATAAAGTGCTTGTTTCCGGCTTAATTTGTCAAAAAAATGGAAAAAGGTGTACCAACGGTTAATCTCTCCAAATTTGTTCACGGAAATGAGGACGAGCGCCGTCAGTTTGTAGAAGATCTGGGCAAGGCATTCCATGAAGTCGGTTTCGTGGCCGTTGAAGGACATGGGATTCCGAAATCGCTGATTGAAGGCTTCTTTAATGCGTCAAAAGCATTCTTCGCATTACCTGTCGAAGTAAAGAAAAAATATGAAATTCCCGGCATGGCCGGCCAGCGTGGTTATACATCTTTTGGAAAAGAGCACGCCAAGCAGTCAAATGTAGCCGATTTGAAAGAGTTTTATCAGATTGGGCAGGAGTTGCCGGACAACCACGCTCTCAAGTCAGAATGTCCGGATAATATTGACGTCGCTGAAGAATCCGGATTCGTTGATACTGGCAGGCATCTTTACCGCGAATTTGAAAAAGCCGGCAGTCATCTGCTCAAGGCCATCGCCATTCACCTGAATCTCCCTGAAAACTACTTTGACCAGTATATCAATGGCGGGAACTCCATCCTGCGCAGTATTCATTATCCGCCTATTACCAGTGAACCGGCATCGGCAATCAGGGCCGAACAACACGAAGATATTAACCTGATTACGCTGCTGGTGGGTGCGAGCGCGGGCGGATTGCAACTTCTTACTTCCGAAAACAAATGGGTTGCCGTTATGCCTGAGGCCGATGAAATTGTTATCAATGTTGGTGATATGCTTCAACGACTGACGAACAATTATCTGAAAAGCACTACGCACAGGGTGGTGAATCCTCCGAGGGAAGAGTGGCACCTGCCCAGACTCAGTATCCCCTTCTTCCTGCATCCGGTCAGTTCAATGTCGCTGAATTGTCTGGAACAGTGTGTCACCAACTCCAATCCGCTTCATTATGCCCCCGTCACGGCCGGAGAATATCTCGATGAACGTCTGCGTGAAATAGGGCTGAAAAAGTAGAAGTTATGCAAAAAACACCTTTAATCCTTTTTATATTGCTGCCACTGGCTCTGTTGGCACAGTCAAAGCCTGTCATAAAACAGGAAACAATACCCGGCTCAACAGTCGGGTACAAGATGGCGTTGATTCCTGGCGGGAAGTTCACCATGGGATCGCCCGAAACAGAAAAGGGCAGGGGATCAGATGAAGGGTTGCACGAGGTGACGCTCGACAGTTTCTGGATCGGAGTATGCGAGGTCACTTTCGATGAATTTTTCCTCTTTCAGTTCAGAAGTTCCGATTCCGACGCCTCGGCAATGTCCGGTTTCAGTGCGGATGCTGTAGCCCGGCCCTCCCCGCCATACTACGATTTTACCTATGGGAGAGGGAAGGCAGGTGGCTATCCGGCTACAACGATGACTCAGCAGGCCGCTCTTCGTTACTGCCAGTGGCTTTCGGATAAAACGGGGGATTTCTATCGCCTGCCAACCGAAGCAGAATGGGAATATGCCTGCAGGGCAGGTGCCACCACAGCATGGCACTGGGGCAGTGATCCGGCAAAGGCAAGCGAATATGCATGGTTTTATGACAATAGCTCGGGATCCTATCAAAAAGTGGGCTCTAAAAAGCCCAATCCCTGGGGATTATACGATATGCACGGTAATGCTATGGAGTATTGCCTTGATTTTTACACAACCGACTATTTTTCGAGACTCGACTCGTCCTCGGCAAATCCGATGATTGTGCCGGTAAAAAAATATTCTCGTACGCTCAAGGGTGGCTGCTTTGAGGATTATCCCGAAGATTTGCGCAGCGCGGCACGCCGCAAGAGTGACCCAAAATGGCAGGCCCGCGACCCGCAAATACCCAAAAGCAAGTGGTGGAATCCGGAATCGCCTTTCGCCGGCTTCAGAATTGTAAAAGAGGTTGGCAGAAAAAATAAATCCGAACGCGATGCCTTCTTTGAAAAATGGATCAGGGACTGACAAATATGTCTGTCTCCCGAATCAAATAATTGCACCTAAAATAATTGTTCAACCATGAGTCAATCTTCCAGACGCGATTTCCTCAAAACATCAACGATGCTGACGGGCGGCGCCATGCTCAGCTCAATGCCGCTGTCGCAGGCAGCCAACAGTCTAGTGGACGACACGATCAAAGTGGCACTTATAGGATGTGGCGGTCGCGGTACCGGTGCCGCATTGCAGGCGCTTATGACCAAACAGAACGTCAGACTGGTGGCCATGGCTGATGCCTTCAGGCACCGCCTCGATGATGCCTATAAGAGCCTGACGGCCGATGATCTGACCGACTCGCTCGGCGTGGAGGGCAGCGTGAAAAGTCGGGTGGACGTCCCCGAAGAACGCAGATATGTCGGATTTGATGCCTATAAAAAGGCGATGAAACACGCGGATGTGGTTATTCTGACAACACCGCCCGGTTTCCGGCCGGCTCACTTCAGTGAAGCCGTTGCTCAGGGAAAACAGATTTTTATGGAAAAACCGGTAGCTGTTGACCCAGCAGGTATCCGGCAGGTACTTGTGGCGGCCGAAGAAGCCAAAAAGAAAAAACTCAACGTGGTGGTTGGTCTGCAGCGCCATTATCAGACGGTTTACCGCCGCTGGGTAGAAAAATTGCAGGAAGGAGTTATCGGTGACATCATGGCCTCCCGCGTTTACTGGAATATGGGGGACTTGTGGGTGCACCCGCGCAAACAGGGCCAGACTGAAATGGAGTACCAGATGGATAACTGGTATTATTTTACCTGGCTTTGCGGTGATCATATTGTTGAGCAACACGTTCACAACCTGGATGTTTCCAACTGGGTAAAACAGGCGTACCCTGTTAAGGCTTACGGGAGCGGCGGACGTCAGGTGCGTATCGGCAAAGATTATGGTGAAATTTATGATCACCACGTGGTGGAGTTCGAATACGCCGACGGTTCAAGAATGTTCAGTCAGTGCCGGCAAATCCCGGGAACGAAAGATGCCGTAACGGAAGGTTTTCATGGCACAAACGGTACAGCACCCTGGCCCGGTAAAATTCTGACGCGCAGCGGACATACCATTTGGGAGCACGACAGCAAAAATGACGGTAACCCTTACCAGATTGAGCACGATGAGCTTTTCGAGGCAATCGCAAAAGGAGAGTTCAAATTCGCCGATGCCGAAAACGCTGCAAAAAGTACGATGACCGCTATCATGGGCCGTCTCGCAACGTACTCCGGACAGGTAATCGAGTGGGATGCCGCCATGAAATCTGAAATCAGTCTGGCACCTGAAAGGCTCGCCTGGGATGCGCTGCCAAAAGTGCTGCCCGGCCCCGACGGACTCTATCCGTGTTCCGTGCCCGGCGTCACAAAGGTTATATGAAAAAACTGATAATCATGCTGTTATGCCTTCAAACAGGCATAACAGCATGGACTCAGAACCGTTTCGAATTCAGTCATCCGCAAATGGGAACTGTATTCAGACTGGTGTTTTACTCCCGACAGGATTCAGCCGTTGCGTATGGTCTGGCCAAAATCATCTTTGACAGAATTGATTCTCTGAACGCACATTTTTCCGACTGGCTTCCTGAAAGCGAACTCAGTATGCTTTGTCAGAAAGCCGGTGAAAAAGGGTGCTGCAGGGTATCCGCCGAACTCGCCGACATCCTTTTTAAATCGAACAGTTTTGCCAGGCAAAGCCGGGGAGCATTCGATATTTCAGTGGGCGCACTCACACGGTTATGGCGCCGTTCCAGAAATCTGAAGGAGCTTCCGGCGCCGGAAAAAATTGCCTTGGCACTCAAAACGGTTGGCTGGAAAAGTGTCAGCGTGTGTCCGGACAGGTCATGCGCGCGCCTGCGTAAAAAAGGTACAATGCTCGATCTGGGTGGTATTGCTCAGGGCTGGACTGCTGACGATTGCCTCGGTATTCTACGAAGTAACGGAGTAACAGCAGCGCTGGTGGATGCAGGCGGAGATATTGCACTGGGAGACCCTCCCCCCGGCAGGGAAGGCTGGCAAATTGAAATCCCGTCGGCCAACGGAAAGAAACTGATGCTGCTGAAAAATTGTGGAATTACTACTTCCGGAGCCACTTACAGATACCTCGAACTGGATGGAAAGCGTTACTCCCATATCATTGACCCCCGAACCGGGCAGCCGCTTGCACACCGTACGCAGGTTACAGTACTCGCAGAAAACGCCACAACGGCCGATGCATGGGCTACCGCCATATCTGTGCTGGGGGGAAAGGGCTGGAATCGCCTGAAAAGAAAACCTGAAATAAAAGTCTGGATATCCGAATCGCCACTTTAAAATTTGCTCAATGAAAAGAAGAAATTTCCTTCGAAACAGCCTGATTGGTGCAGCAGCACTTGCTTCCAGCCCTGCCAGTGTCGTTGCAGGAGAAACCATGGCTGAAACTTCAGGCGGAAGCCCGTTCAAACTCAAATATGCCCCTCACGACGGAATGTTCAGAAACGCTGCAGGTGATGATATCCTGGATCAGCTGCGTTTTATGGCAGATCAGGGTTTTCAGGCCTTTGAAGACAACGGCATGTCGGGCCGTGATACTGCCACTCAGGAAAAAATGGCAGCACTGATGGGCCGCCTGAATATCCAGATGGGTGTTTTCGTGGCCCATAAAATATACTGGTCAGAACCCAATCTGGCAAGCGGTAACGCTGAAAAACGGAGGGAGTTCCTCGAAGATATCAAAAAATCTGTCGAAATCGCCAGGAGGGTAAATGCAAAGTGGGTGACGGTCGTACCGGGCTTCAAGGATCTGCGGCAGGATATGGGTTTCCAGACCGCACATGTTGTCGAGTCGCTGAAGCAGGCCTGCGATATACTGGAACCACACGGACTGGTCATGGTACTGGAACCACTGAATTTCAGGGATCACCCCGGATTGTTCCTTACTGATGTGCCACAGGCACATGCAATATGTAAAGCTGTAGATAGCCCGTCCTGCAAAATTCTGTATGATATTTATCATGCACAAATTCAAACAGGGAATATTATTCCGAATATTGACGCGGCATGGGATGAAACAGCCTACTTCCAGATTGGCGACAATCCTGGAAGGAAAGAGCCTACAACCGGAGAAATAAATTATAAAAATGTGTTCAGGCATATTCACTCCAAAGGGTTTACCGGTATCCTTGGTATGGAACATGGCAACTTCTTCCCCGGCAAAGAAGGGGAGATGTCACTCATCAAGTCGTACAGGGAAGTTGATTCATTTTAACTTAATATGAAATATCTGTACTAACCGTACATATATTTCTCTTTTCAAGGCGGTTAACTGCGTACATTCGCACCGATTTTATGAATCTTACTGCCATATCCATCAAACGCCCCTCGTTAATCATTGTGGCGTTCACTGTACTGACCTTTATGGGGGCGGCGAGTTATTTCCGTCTCCCTATTGAGCTTGTACCCAAATTCAGCGCTCCGGTAGTCACCATTATTACCATTTACCCCGGTGCATCGCCCGGAGAGGTGGAGAATGCCGTCAGCAAACCCATTGAGGATGCTGTGTCTTCAGTGCAGGGAATCAGTCAGATACAGGTAGGGTCGCAGGAAAGTTCCTCGTTCATAGCGATTGACTTCGAACAGTCGGTTGATCTCGACAAGGCAGTACAGGAAATGCAGCGCAAGATCAACCAGTTGCAGGCATCGCTGCCCAAAGAGGTGCGCCCTCCGGTCATTAACAAGTTTGCCCTGGATGAACTGCCCATTCTCAAACTGGCAGTTTCCGCCAACCTGGCCGGTACCGATTTTTATGATCTGGTGAAAAACAGGGTGGTATCGGAAATATCACAGGTAAAGGGTGTCGCACAGGTGAGCGTACTCGGCGGTGAAGAACGCGAAATCAAGATTAATATCTCCAGCACTCGCCTCGAGCAGTACGGGCTTTCTTTATTGCAGGTAGCTCAGGCAGTGCAGACGGCCAATCTGGACTTTCCCACGGGCAAGGTAACGGGTGAAGAGAGCCAGATGCGGATACGCCTTGCCGGAAAATTTCTGGATGTGGATGATATCCGGAATCTGGTTGTGGGCAAAAGTCGCTTCGGCTCTTCCATTTTTTTGAAGGATATTGCCGAGGTGCAGGACGGAGTGAGGGATCCCGATATGGTTTGCCGTTACGACGGTACACCCGCCGTAGGTATCACTATCAGAAAGCAGGGCGATGCCAATGCAGTGGAAATGTCGAGAAAGGTGTTGGAAAAGCTGGCTGTTCTGGAAGGTGCCTATTCCGCTCAGGGCCTGAAGTTCGAAGTGGTTGCCAATAGCAGCACATTCACCGAAAAGGCCACAACGGCCGTACTGGAAGATCTTGGACTGGCTATTTTGCTGGTAGCTCTCGTTATGCTGCTATTCCTGCACAGTATCCGTAACGCAGCAATAGTACTGGTATCTATCCCCACCTCGGTCATCAGTACTTTTCTGATGATGAATGTCTTCGGATATTCTCTCAATCTGATGTCATTGCTTGGTCTGTCGCTCGCAATCGGTATTCTGGTGGACGACGCCATTGTGGTTATCGAGAACATATACAGGCACCTGGAGATGGGAAAAAACAGGGTGCAGGCCAGTTATGACGGACGTATGGAAATCGGTTACACCGCAATCAGTATCACTCTGGTTGACGTGGTGGTGTTCCTGCCTATTGTTTTCAGTACGGGAATTGTTCCGAATCTGCTCCGCCAGTTCTGTATGACGGTGGTTACTTCCACGCTGATGTCGCTGCTGGTTTCCTTCACGCTGGTACCGTGGCTGACCTCCAGGCTTGGCAAGTTGTATAAATTCAAAGGGAATAATATTGCCGGCAAGATTATCGTAAACTTTGAAGCATTTCTTGACCGTATTTCAGACGGTTTTGTACGGCTGCTTTCTCTGGCATTGTATAATTCCTTTTCAAAAATCCTTACGCTGGCACTGGCGATCGGACTTTTCGGGGCGTCATTTGGTCTGATCAGCTCCGGCCTGATTGGAAGTGCGTTCATGGACAATGGTGAACGCGGTGAATTTATCGTGGAGATTGAAATGCCCAAGGATGCTTCTCTGGCCCAAACCGATGCCACGACCAAACGGGTGGAGATGTGGCTCAGAGAGCAGGAACACGTTATGCATACCTTCGCTTCAGTAGGGTACAGCAATAAACTGTTCGGACAAAGTTCGCCGTATGTGGCCGAAGTACAGGTGTTTCTCTCGCCCTTCGGTCAGGGTCGAACCGAATCTACGCAGGTTTATGCGCGGAAAACAAAAGTAAAACTCGAAGAAATTGTCGCGGGTGCGCGTATACGCGCCAACCCCATTGATATTCTCGGCCTTTCGGTTATGCCCATCGAGGTGATGCTGAACGGTCCCAATCTCGACAGCCTTCTGGCCCTTTCGGAGCGCGTACGCCGCGAGATGGAAATGGTGAATGGCTGCGTGGAGATTACAGCGTCCGTGGAACCGGGCAATCCCGAGGTCAAGGTGGAGGTAAACAGGCAACGTATGGCCGATAATGGCCTTGCCATGGCCCAGGTGGGCCTCACGCTCCAGACGGCTTTCAGTGGCAACACCGATGCCAAGTTTCGCTCCGGAGACTATGAGTATCCTATCAGAATTGGACTGGATGCCTTCAACAGGCGCAGTGCAGAGGATATCAGAAATATATCATTCGTCAATCCGCTGGGAAGTACGGTCTATCTGAAGCAATTCGCTGAAGTAAGAGAAGACGCCGCCCCTACACGCCTCGAGCGTCGCGACCGGATTCCTTCCGTCAAGCTCAGTGCACAAGTCATCGGTCGGCCGAAAGGTACCGTTGGCCGTGAAGTGAAGGCGCGGGTGGATGCACTGGCGCTCCCCGCAGGTACGCAGGTGAAATATGGGGGTGATCTGCGCCTCCAGCAACAGGGTATAGGAACGATGGGCTTTGCACTCTGGACCTCCCTGCTGCTGGTATATCTGATTATGGTGGCGCTGTACGACAACTGGATTTACCCGCTTGTGGTGCTCGTTTCCATCCCGCTGGCAGTCATCGGTGCCTTCCTCGCACTGGCACTGGCCGGCGAAAATCTCACGGTATTCACCGGACTCGGTCTCCTCATGCTGGTCGGACTGGTGGGTAAAAACGCCATTCTGGTGGTGGACTTTGCCAACCAGTTGCGCGACAAAGGGGTGCCTCTGCGCGAGGCCCTGCTCGAGTCAACCCGGCTCCGGTTCCGTCCGGTACTGATGACCAACATTGCCATGGTCATAGGTCTGCTGCCTATTGCCTTTGCACAGGGCTCCGGCTCCGACTGGAAAAACGGTCTGGCCTGGGCAATCATCGGCGGCCTGAATTCATCTATGTTGCTGTCGCTGATAGTAGTCCCTGTTGTATTCTGGGGCTTTGATCGCGGACTGGAGAAACTGGGTGTGGGCAAGCGTCAAAAAATTGATCTGAACGAGTAGCATCCGGCGTCTGTCGCTTTTTTGGGCAGTTCGATTGGGTTTTGCAGCAAGTTGGCCGAAATAACCGGCAGACACATTGCCGGTGCAATAATTTCGCATCACTTTCATAAAAAAAGCGAAAAATGATACTCTCTGTACAGCATGTGGTGAAAACCTACGGAACTTATAGGGCCGTTAATGATGTTAGTCTGGAGGTGCCAGCCGGTACCGTATTTGGAATGTTGGGCCCGAATGGAGCCGGTAAAACCTCACTCATCCGGATGATTACCACCATCACGGCACCCGATGAGGGAAAAATTTTTCTGGACGGAGAGCTGCTGAATTCACGCTCGCCCGAAAAAGTCGGGTACATGCCCGAAGAACGGGGGCTCTACAAGAAAATGAAGGTGGGAGAGCAGTTGCTCTATCTGGCCCAGCTCAAGGGGCTTACAGAGAAACAGGCCAAAGATGCCATTGACTACTGGCTGAACAGATTTGAAATTACGGACTGGTGGGAGAAAAAGGTGGAAGACCTCTCCAAAGGTATGCAGCAGAAAATTCAGTTCATCGCAACCATCCTCCACCGACCCCGGTTGCTCATTCTCGATGAACCGTTTACCGGTCTCGATCCGATTAATACCAACCTGATCAAGGACGAAATCCGTCTGCTGAACGAATCCGGTATCAGCATTATTTTCAGTACGCACCGAATGGAACAGGTGGAAGAGATGTGCAATCATATTGTACTGATAAACAAGGGTAAAAATGTGCTTTACGGTGAGGTTCAGGCCATTAAAAAGCAGTATAAGCAGAATCTGTTCGTAGTGGAACTCGACGGAGTACTGCCAGACGGAGTGCAGATTCCTTTCCCGGTTTTAAAACAGGAAAAAGGGGCCTATACCTTCAAACTGGATCGGGAGGAAGACAGCAGTAATCTGCTCAGGTTCTTCCTTCAGCAGCCTCCAAGGATTGTCAGATTTGAGGAAATCCTCCCGTCTTTCAACGAAATTTTCATTCAAAGAGTGGCAGAAACGGAAACGACTGCCTGATAAACGCCATAAGTCCGAGTTATGTCAAAACTGTCACTCATTATCAAGCGCGAATATCTCACGCGTGTAAGGAAGAAATCATTCATTATCGGTACACTGCTTGCCCCGGTAGGTCTGCTGGTTTATTTGCTGGTCATCGTGGGGCTCTCTGCCTATCAGGGTGGCGACGAGGTTCGGGTAGCAGTACTCGACGAGGCCGGCGTGGCTAAACAAATCCCTGACGAACGCGGCGTGCGGTTTATTCCTTCAGGCAATAAAAATCTCGACCAGCTGAAACAGGAGGTCATGGAACGCAAAATTGACGGCGTACTTCGCATACCTCCACTGACCAGCTTCAAACAAACGGATCATACGGTTTATTACTACTCCGAAGATAAACTGGCTCCGGAAAAAAGTGAACTGATTGAGCGCAGACTGGCAACAAAAATCCGGGATTTCAAAATGGATTCGCTCCATCTGGACTCTGAGCAACTCAAACTGCTCGATTCCGAGGTTTCAATTGATCCGGAATCTTTGACGGGAGAAGACAAGGACGATCAAAGCAAATATACGGTCGGCGTAGGCCTCGCTATTGGTGGCATCATGACATTCCTGCTATTTTTTATGGTGCTGATGTACGGTCAGATGGTCATGCGCTCCGTTATGGAGGAAAAAACAAACCGAATTGTCGAGGTCATCATGTCATCCGTAAGGCCGTTCGACCTGATGATGGGCAAAATTATCGGAGCCGGGCTGGTGGGGCTTACTCAGGCCGTAGCCTGGGTGGTACTCAGCGGGGCCGTTTCATTCCTTGTCCCCATGGTTTTTGGCCTCAACGCACCGCCTCCGGGTGCCATGGATGGAGCCGCCCAGGTAGATCCGGAACTGGTACAGGACACCGTTACCCGCGTCATGACCGAACTGAGTAAACAAAACTGGTTACTGATTACTTCTTCATTCATCGTCTTCTTCCTCGGTGGTTATTTCATTTATGCCTCCATGTTTGCTGCGGTGGGTTCGGCCATGGGCGACGACAGTGGTGAAGGACAGGCACTGACGCTGCCGGCCACACTGCCACTGGTACTCGCATTCTACATAGTTTCTATGGCAGGATGGCGGAATCCGGACAGCGGACTGATGGTCTTTGCGTCCATTTTTCCACTCTTTTCTCCGATTGCCATGCCCTTCAGGATGGCCTTTAATCCGCCATGGTATGAAGTGGCGCTCTCAATTGTTCTGGTGCTGGCCACTGCGGTACTTTTCGTGTGGCTGGCCGGGCGTATCTACCGGGTTGGTATTCTGATGTACGGGAAAAAAGTCACTTTCAAGGAAATCGGGAAGTGGCTGTTTTACAAGGGCTAGGATATAACCTCGAAACAAACAACCGGATTTGGTTTTTCTGCTCAATATAGTGGCAGTATTGCCCGGATTAGTTATCTGTTACCTGATTTTCAGGGTTGACAGGTACGAGCGTGAACCGCTCTGGGCTATGTTGCTGGCTTTTGTTCTTGGCGTAGTTGCTACTGTGCCGGCGATATTGCTTCAGCATTCATCCGGAATTACACCGTTACCTTCCAGGCCGGGTGTTCTCCTCACGATAGGAGCCTCATTCGGGGTGGTGGCAGTCAGTGAAGAGGTGTTCAAGTGCCTGGCTTTTTATTTCGGAATTTTCCGGAGGAATTTTTTTAATGAGCCACTGGACGGCATTGTTTATGCCGTTGTGCTGGCTATGGGCTACGCCTCCGTCGAAAATATGCTGTATGCGGCGGCTTATGGCATCAATACCACAATTCTCAGGGCCTTCACTGCTGTTCCTGCCCATCTCGTATTCGCCATTGTGCAAGGCTATTACCTCGGGCGCGCTCGGTTTATGCCCGAGCAGAAATGGAATCTGATAACCAGAGGACTGGGTATTTCCATTGTCCTGCACGGCTCCTACGACTTCCTCGTCCTGCAACAGTTATCGGGCGGTCTGTCCATGCTGGGCGCCGTTTCCGTTTATATCTGCTTGTACTATTGTGAGCCCCTGATCAGGGAGCACCTGGAAAATTCTCCCTTTCGCACCTGATTAATGCCGTTTTTTCCCGGTATCTTCGAGCAGCAGGGTAACACCCGATATGCCCGGCAGCGGACTGGTTCTTGTAAACTGCTCCAGAGTGATTTTGTACGTTCCCTTCTCATTAAAATAGACACTGTTTTGTAGCAGTGTGCGCAGTGTACACCTGCCGCCGGAGCACTTTCCTGCAGGATTTCCCAGATTGTCAAAAAAATCGAAGGAACGCACCCTTTCAATCCTTTTGCCCCCGGGGAAAGTAGTATATAATTTCAGATACAGATTCTGTGTCGGGAAGGAGTCTGCATGTTCAAATTCCGCATACAGATTATAGAGTGCAGAGGTGTCAGCAATTGAAATCACGTACTCCAGCGTGTCTGAGTAGGCCCAGCTGTTACTGGGAATGCTCTTTTTTTCTTTGTAAATGAACGAATCCTGACAGGCGAAAATCGAAAGAATAGCCAGAGCAGAAGTGAAAAGTGCGATATGAAGCGAAATTTTTGTCATTTTTTCAATGATGATGTTTATAGCTTGTTCAGGATTCTCTGCCGTTGGTAAAAACAGGCTGATTTTTTGTCAGTTTTTGCGTTTTTGAAGGCGCATAGCCGGTGCTACGTAACTGAAAAA
>Ga0172372_10009037_pt1 | contig 13015 bp, 15 predicted proteins | sample LakKiv5m_2_FD_114544 | JGI IMG/M metagenome (GOLD analysis project Ga0172372, IMG submission 114544) | Freshwater microbial communities from Kabuno Bay, South-Kivu, Congo - kab_092012_9.5m | ecosystem: Environmental > Aquatic > Freshwater > Lake | place: Democratic Republic of the Congo...
CTGTTCGACACCCTGATCTTCGAGGGCCTGCTGCGCGAGGATCCCAATGACGGCCGTCCGCTGATCGGCCTGGGCGATGTCGAGGGCGTGCGCCAGGTCTATCGCGGCGAGCGGCGGGTGGCGCTGCGCCAGATGGTCGACGCGCCCGAGACCGGCCGGGCCTCCGGCGCCCGCAAGCGGCGGGAAGGCAAGGCGCTCTCGATCCCGGCCGACAACCAGGTGCTGTTCGAGGCCCTGCGCGCCTGGCGCAAGGAGGCGGCCCAGCTGCAGCACGTGCCGCCCTACGTCATCTTCCACGACGCCACCCTGGCCGAGATCGCCGCGGCGCGGCCGACCACCTTGGCCGCCCTCGGCAAGGCCGGCGGCGTGGGGCAGGGCAAGCTCGATCGCTACGGCGAGGCGGTTTTGAAGGTCGTGCGGGAGAACTAAACCGGGCGGGACGTGTTAGACTGGCTCAAGCCGAGGAGCCTCCCCATGACCGACGTCACCAGCTTTACCCCCGACACCTCTTCCGCGTCCGCCATCGACGGCGCCGAGAAGGCCGCCGCCGACAAGACCAAGCGCGCCAAGGAGGCGGTCAGCAAGGCCGTGAAGTCCGCGCGCGAAACCGCCGCCGAGGTCGCCGAACAGACCCGCACCTTCGCCGCCGAAAAGGCCAAGGTCGGCGCGGCCTGGACCCGCGACAAGGCTCAGGTGGCCCATCACGTCGCCGAAGAGCACCCGCTGGGCGTCGCCCTGGGCGCTTTCGCGATTGGCCTGGGCGTCGGCTTCCTGATCGCCCGCAGCCGCGACTAGAACACTTCACGGCCTGACGGCGTCAGGCCGTGAGCTCCAATCTTTTGTTTGACGCATTTTTCTTCACGCGAACCGGGACCACTTCGCTCGAAAAATGCTCTCGCTACAAACTCAGGCGCTCGGCGTTCACCCCCGCCGCCCGCAAGGCGGCGAGGCGGGCGAACGCCAGCGTCAGGGCCTTGCGACGCGCCGGCGCCAGAGGGGCGAGCGGAGCCTCGCGCACGACCGCCCCGCCAAAGCCGTCGGCGACCAGCAGCCCCGGCTCGTCCGGCAGCACCCCTTCGGGAAAGCTGGGCGCGACGGCGAAGTAGAAGGCGTCGCAGAACGGCGCGTACTCGCCCCACTTCCGGTCGACCCGGAAGTCATCGAGCCCCGACTTCACCTCGACGATCAGCACATCCCCTTTCGGGCCCAGCGCCATCAGGTCGGCGCGGCGGCCGTTCGGCAAGGTGACCTCGGCCAAAGGCGCATAGCCCAGGTCGACGAGCAGCCGCGCGGCCCCACGCGTGACGGCGAGGGTGGTCTCTGGTCGGCTCTGCAGCTGGATGATGACGTCCACGCCCAGATCATGTTCCAGCTTTGTTCGCGGATCAAGCCCGCGCTCAATGCAGAGCCGCCGGCGCACAGGTGCGCCGACGGCTTGTCTTCAGGCGGTGAGCGCCCTCGCGGTCAGTGTGTCTTTTCGCCGGCCGCCTTCGCCGCCTTGTCGATGACATTGGCGACGGCCTCGGGCTGGCTCAGGAAGACGACGTGGCTGCCCTTGATCTCGACGGTCTGGGCGCCGATCCGGGTGGCGGTCTTGCGCAGCAGCTTGGGATCGATGGCCCTGTCCTGGGTCGCCACCACGAACCAGCTGGGCTTGACCCGCCAGGCGGCCTTCGTGACCTTGTCGCCGAAGGCGGACATGGCGATCGGAACCTGGGAGTCGCGCATGAAGGCCGCGTCCGCGTCGCCGACGTCGCCGGCGAAGCCGGACTTGAACTTGGCCAGGTTGACGAAGCCGAAGCCGTCGGACTGGGCCTCGATGACGAAACCGGGCGGGGCGGGGATTTCGGCGAACTGGTCGCCCGTCGACTCGCCAGTGTCCGGCGCCAGGGCGGCGACATAAACGAGGCCCGCGACCTTGGGATCGTTGCCGGCCTCGGTGATCACCGTGCCGCCGTAGGAGTGGCCAACCAGGATGGTCGGACCGTCCTGGCGGGCCAGCACGCGACGGGTCGCGGCCACATCGTCGGCGAGGGAGGTCAGGGGGTTTTGGACGACGCTGACCTTGTAGCCCTTGGCGGTCAGGCGGTCGTAGACCCCGCGCCAGCCTGAACCGTCGGCGAAGGCTCCGTGGACCAGGACGACGTTGTGGACGTTCGCCGGGATGGTCTGGGCCTGGGCGGCGGAAGCCAGGCCGGCGACGGCGGCGGCGGCGATCAGGATGGTGCGGAACGAGCGGGTCATGGGGCGTCTCCTTGTGGGTGTTTCTGCGATATTCTTTATCGCGATAACTGTTGTGTAGCGGCGGCATCTGATCGTGTCCAGCGAAAAATTATCGCGATATGTTTTATTGCGGCTTGCGCCTATATGAGAGAGAGGAGACCAACATGACCGACACGCCCCCGCCCCCCCTCGACGGCCAGCTCTGCTACGCCATCTATTCCGCCGGGATCGCCATCCAGCGGACCTACAAGCCCCTGCTCGACGCACTGGGCCTGACCTATCCGCAGTATCTGGTGCTGAACCTGCTGTGGGCCGAGGACGGTCAGCCGGTGGGTCGTCTGGCCGAACAGCTGGCGCTGGAGTCCAGCACGCTGACGCCGCTGCTCAAGCGTCTCGAGGCGGCCGGCATGGTGCGGCGCGCGCGCAATCCCGACAACGAGCGTCAGGTGATCATCACCCTGACCCCGGCGGGCCGTGCTCTGCGGGAGAAGGCGGGCTGTCTCGCCGCGGCGCTGCTGGAGACCTCCGGCCACGCGGCCGACGACTTGAACGCCCTCAATCGCCAGGTTCGCGCGCTGCGCGACGATATCTATCGCGGCATGGGCGGCTGGGGCGCAGGAGGCGACTCCTCGGAGGAGACCTGAAGGCCGCGAGCCTGACGCGTCAGGCGCCCCGGGGCTCGTAGACCACCCGGCATTCGCCGTCGATCGTGGTGTAGCGGTGGCTGGCCGCGTCAACGAACGAGATACGGCCTTCGTCGTACTCGACCTTGCCGGTCGAGCGGCCCTTGAAGGTCTCGGTCCCGTAGCTCCAGCAGGTGATGTCGGCCGGGCGATCGGTCCAGGTCGCGTCGTTGCGGGCGCGCTTGCTGTCGGTGCAGGCGGTCAGCGCGCCGGCGACGGCGAGAAGCGTTAGAGCGGTTTTCATCGCGCCACTCTTCCACGGCCTTCGCCGGATCCAAAGCCCAACCTTAGGTCGGCCTCACGGGCCGGGCTGCTTCGTCTGGCGCAGCATGCCGACGTCGTAGCCCAGGGCCTTGGCGCGCGCGGTCAGGGCCTCGCGGTCGGCGGGGGAGGGAACACGGCGCGACAGAAGCCACAGGTACTTCCCCGACCCCTCGCCGACGATCGACCAGCTGTAGTCGTCGGCGTGATCCAGCACCCAGTAGTCGCCATAGAACGGGCCGAAGAAGCTGACCTTCAGTTTGGCGTTGGTGGTCGTGTCGACGATCTTGGCCTTGCCTTCCGCCGTCCTTACCGGGCCGTCCAGCCCGCCTTGGCGGCAGGTGTTCAGCACGCGGATCAGGCCGGCGGCGCGCTTGGAATATTCTGCGGTGACGCCCTCGCAGCCCTTTTCGAACCGCATGTCGTAGCGCGCGACCTCGTACCACTTGCCCAGATAGCGATCGAGCTCGACGGCCTTGGCCGGCTGGGGCGGATTCGGATTGCCGCTGGGGCCGGAGACGCAGGCGCTCAGCGACAGGACGAGCGGCAAGGCGAGCAGGGCGGCGCGCATGGGATCTCCGGGCTGGACGCGCCCTCTAGGCGGGCGCTCTGACGATACGCCCCCGGGAGCTTGGCGGATGGGCGCAGGCCCTCAAAACGACGACCGCCCCGCCGGGGTTCCGGCGGGGCGGCGCTGCGCCGGCAGGGTGGTGGGAAGCCCTACTCGGCGGCGATGCTGACCGCCGACAGCTTTCTTTCTACTCGGCCGCGATACTAATCGCGCCCGTCGGACGGTCCTTGAAGTTGATCGCCTGCAGGTGGCGGATGCCCTCTTCGGCGATGTCGTCGCCGACCATCCGCTCGCCCTCGCCCTTCAGCTCGTCGAGGTCGACGTACATGGCGTAGAAGGCCTTGGTGCGGTCGGTGATGATGCCGGCGTTGAGCAGCGTCTTGACCAGCACCCGGAAGATGTTGGTCTGCTCCTTCATGTTCTCCCGACGCACGTCGTCGGTCATGATCTTCCCGTACTCCTCGACCACCTTGTCGGGATCCAGGCCGAACTCGGCGTAGAGGTCCAACTGCTGGTGCGGCGACACCAGGTTGAACAGCAGGGTCTGGAAGCAGTGCGCCGCCCAGTCCTCGATGATCGCGTGCTCTTCGGCCGAGAGTTTCGGCACCGTGCGGTCGGCCCAGATCTTCCCGAACTTGTGGTGGAAGGCCTCGTCGGTCATCACCAGCTGCAGGAGCTTCTTGCCGACCGGGTCATGGATGTTGTTGTAGAAGGTGGCGAAGGCGCCCATGGCCAGGCCCTCGACCAGCATCTGCATGCCGATGATCTTCTTGTAGACCTCGGGCGCGCCGATGATCTCGACCAGCAGGCTCTTCAGGGCCGGGCCGCACTCGACCGGCTTGCCCCAGCGGGCCTTGATGTACTTGGCGAAGGCCGTGACGTGGCGGGCCTCTTCGCGGGTCTGGTTGGCGGCGTATTCCTGCGCGCCCTGGTCCCTCAGCACGTGGCACAGGCTGGCCGACAGGTTCAGCGCGCCCTGCTCGCCGTGCAGGATCGAGGAGAAGTTCCGCAGCACCGACTGGTTGATGAAGCGGATGCGTTGCTTGGGATCGGACAGGTGGTTGGAGACGTAGTCGGTCGACAGGGCGATGACCATGTCCTCGGGAACCAGCGCCTGGTTCTCCATGTCGAACGGCTCGTCGAAATCGATATAGGCCTTGTCCAGCGGATCCCAGAAGTGGTCGTGGGTCGCGGAGATGATCTTGTCGAACGCGGTCGAGCGGCTGTTGTACCGGTCGAGCTCGAGCATCGCCTCGAAGTCGTCCGGCGCCACCGCGTCGTACATGGCGTCCTTGGTGATGTTCTTGTCCGTCATGGCGTGGCTCCCTAATCGCCGCGTGACATGGCTTGTGACAGACCCGTCTTGCGCGGATCCTCGTCGATCTGAACACTGTCAACTCAACGCTTGACGCGGGTCAAATGAAAAATGACGGAGGCGTCAGGTTTGTTGACCAAGAGAGGCTGGGAATGAGGATCTTCGTGCTGACCGGGGCGGGCGTCTCCGCCGAGAGCGGCCTGGGCACCTTCCGCGACAAGGACGGGGTCTGGACGAAGTACGACCTGCGCGACGTCGCCACGCCGGAGGGCTTCGCGCGCGATCCGGCCCTGGTGCGGGCCTTCTACAACGCCCGCCGCGCCAACCTCGCCGACGCTTCGCCCAACGCCGCGCACGCGGCCCTGGCGCGCCTGGAGGCCGAGCTGGCGGCGCGGGGCGGCGAGCTCTTTCTCTGCACCCAGAACGTCGACGACCTGCACGAGAAGGCCGGCTCGCGGCGGGTGGTCCACATGCACGGCGAGTTGGCGGTGACCCGCTGCCATCACTGCCAGGCGCTGAAGCCCGACATGGCGCCCCTGACCGCCGGGGCCGTCTGCGAGGCTTGTGGCCAAGCCGACGGGGCGCGGCCCCACGTCGTCTGGTTCGGGGAAATGCCGCTGTTCCTGGATGAGATCGACGCGGCCCTCTCGCGCGCCGACCTCTTCGTCTCGATCGGCACCTCGGGCGCGGTCTACCCCGCCGCCGGCTTCGTGGCCGAGGCGCGGGCCATGGGCGTGGCGACCTGCGAGATCAATCTGGAGCCGTCGGCCAACGCCTACATGTTCGACGAGAAGCTCTATGGTCCCGCCAGCGAGCTCGTGCCGGCCTGGGTCGAGCGGGTGCTGCGGGGGCTCTAGGCGAGCCGCGCCACGCCCTGCTCGCACCAGCCCATCGGCCGCGGGGCCTTGTCGAAGTAGAACCGCCGACCCTCGTCGACCCGGAAGCCCGCCGCCTCGACGGCCGCCGTCACGGGACGCGTCAGGTGACAGCCGCCCGCCAGGCGCTTCCACAGAGGCTCGATACGTCTTTGCCAGCGGGACACCCCGGCGTCGCGCGAGAGGCCGTGTTCGCAGAACAGGAAGGTCCCGCCCGGCTTCAGCACCCGCCGCGTCTCGGCCAGCACGGCGGCCGGCGAGCGCACCGAGCACAGGGTGAATGTGCAAAGCACGGTGTCGAACCGCGCATCGGCGAAGGGCAAGGCCTCGGCCTCGCCCGGCAGGATCTCGACCTTGAGCCCGTCTGGGCGCGGGGCCCTCTCCGCGATCGCTCGCAGCTCGGCGGAGGGATCGACGCCGGTGACGCGGATCGCGCGCGCCGGATCGTAGAAGGCGAGATTCAGGCCGCCGCCGACGCCCAGCTCCAGCACCTCGCCGCTCGCGCGAGGCGCCAGCTCCGCCCGCCGCTCGCGAAAGGCCGGCGCGCCGCAGGCGCAGCACAGCAGCTTCGGCAGGATGTAGCGCTCGTACCAGGACGCCATGACGGTGGTCCTCCCCGCGCCTAGCAGAGCGTCGCCAAGCGCGCGGGGTCAAGCCGCGCTCGTGACAGAACCGGAGACGCCACCATGCCCAAGACCCTCAAGCCGCCCGCCGCGCGCCCGCCGCCAGGCGCCCGGCGGCATGCCGACAGCGCGCCGGAAGGCGTTGGTGAAGTGGGCCTGATCGGCGAAGCCGCACTCGAGGGCGATCTCGCTGAGGCCGGCTTGGCTCTCCAGCAACAAGGTCTTGGCGCGTCGGATGCGTTGCAGGCCGATCCAGGCGCGGGGGCTCTCGCCGAACCGCGCCTTGAAGTTCCGCGAGAACCGCCCCGCGCTTAGGCGCAGTTCCCGCGCCAGCTCCTGAACGGTGATGGACGAGCCGATCCGCGCCGCGACGTGCCCCTCGATGCGCTTGACCTGCCAGGCGGCCAGGCCAGGGCGAACGTCCCGCCGCGTCCGCGTGGCGATCGCGCGCTCCAGCGATCCGACCACCACCTGGACCTCGCGGGTCTCAAGGCCGAGGTCCTCCGCCAGGGCCGTTTCCATGGCGTCGAACAGGGTCTGGATGCGGCTGGATAGGGCGGGGCCCCCCAGGCTTCCGGATGCGGATAGGTCTTGCAACATGCGTCGGCTCCCCTGCCTGGATGAAAGAGACCCTCAGGCTAGGGAAGGGCGCGCGCGGCGGCTTTGCCCGGTCTTGCGCTTGACTGTGCCGGATTTGCTCAAATCGGCGCGCGGTCCTTGCTTTCGGCGCGGATAATTTGCTTCGCCATCGCCGTGGGATGTTAATCAACTTGAGCGGCGGCTGGACGCAAGGCGCGGAGAGCGACGATGCGTGACGAGATGGTGGCGTTCACGGGACATGGCGAGTGGAAGTTCCCCGACGCGGGCCTGCTGGCGTCTTCGGTCGGGCGCGGCTGGTCGGGCATCGCGGCCGAGATGCGCAACCATCCCGCCGGAGAGATTCCGGACATCGTGTCCGAGCATCTGGAGATCACCCTCGCCCTGGCGGGGGACGGCTCGGTCACGGTCAGTCGGCGTGGCGATGGCGAACGCCAGGAGGCGCGCGTGACGACGGGCGCGCTCTGGCTCTGTCCGCCCTCCGTGCGCGAAGACTCGATCCGGATCAGCGGCGACCTTTCGCGGATCCTGCATATCTACCTGCCCGCCGACCGCTTCGGCGAGGTTGGCGGGCGCTTGGCTAGCCGGCGGGTGGCGGCCAGCTCGGTCCGTTACGCCTCTGGCGTCGACGACCAGGTCCTGTTGGGACTGGGCATGGCCCTGTCGGCCGAGCTGGCGGAGGAGACCTCGGGCGGCAGGCTGCTGACCGACTGTCTGTCCCTGGCCTTGACCGCGCGGTTGGCCAGCGTCCACGCGGGCGACGTGTCCGCGTTTGTCGAGGCCGCGCCCGGCGGGCTTGAGCCGCGTCGTCTGAGACGGGTGCTGGATTTCATCGAGGGCAACCTCGAAACGGCGCTCGGGATCGAGGAGCTCGCGGCGATCGCCTGCCTCAGCTCTTTCCACTTCGCCCGGGCGTTCAAGGCGGCGATGGGCGTCCCGCCGCATCGCTACGTCGCCAGTCGCCGGATGAGCCGCGCCAAGTCCCTGCTGGCCGCCGGCGCGGTCCCGGTGGCCGAGATCGCCTATCGCTGCGGCTTCTCGTCGGTGTCCAGCTTTGGACGAGCCTTCAAGCGCGCCAGCGGCGTCAGCCCGGCGGCCTACGCGGCGCTGAACTAGCCCCGCCCCTCCAGCGCCGCCAGCACGGTCGGCTGCAGCCGAGCGAGCTCGGCCAGGCGCTCGATCAGGGCCTCCTTGCTGTCCACGGCCAGGCCGTCGCGCAGGCGGGCCATGCGGTCGCGGACCTTGCCGAGATCGGCGGCGTTGGCGGCGGCGACCACGGCCGCTTGATGCTTGCAAGCGCCGAACTTCTCGAAGCCGGGGCAGGTGCAGGTTCCCTGGCCCGCCGGCGCCCACAGCTGCACGACGTAGAGGTCGCCGACGCTGCCGGTGACGTGGGCGGTGACCTTCTCGTCCTCGATCGCGACGAGATCGACATCGCCCTTTTCGGCCATGGCCACGCCGGTGTCGAACCAACGCTCGTCCATGCGCTCGCGCCAGGTGTCGGTGTCGAAGATTTGACCGGAGTTGGGGCTCATGCCTCATCCTCGATGCGGTGGATGTCGTCGTCCGACAGGCCGAAGTGGTGGCCGATCTCGTGAACCAGGACGTGGGTGATCAGCTCGCCGAGACTGACATCGCCACGCTCGGCCCATTCGTCGAGGATCGGCCGACGGTACAGGAACACGCGCGACGGCTGGGTCGCGAAATCGAGCACAGACCGCTGCGACAGGTCGACGCCTTGGTAGAGGCCGGTCAGCTCGAACGGGTCCGGTATGCCCAGGGCGTCGAGGACCTCCTCGTCGGGAAAGTCGTCGACCCGGATCACGACGTCGCCGACCAATTGGCGGAAACCGTCGGGCAGGGCGTCGAAGGCCGCCTTGCCGAGGGCGGCGAAGTCGTCCAGCGACGGAGCGAGGCGATCGGACCAGGTCATGGTCTTCCACATAGAGCGATTGGCGGACGGCGCCAGCGCCCGTTTCGGGTAAATCGCGACGGCGCGTCACGGCGGCCTTGATCGCGCTCTGGTCATGGCCCGACTAATCTGGGATTCTGATTCGAAGACCCGCTGGGGCAGCGACCCGTTTTGATGACTTCGTATGACCTGATCCTCGCGGCGGCGGCCGGGGCGGTTTGCCTCGCGCTTTGCGTCGCCCTGTGGGCGTTTGGCCAGCGGCGAGGCTTCGAGGCGCGGATCGCGGCGCTGAAGGCGCGCCTAGCCCTGCAAGGCGGCGACGCCGAGGCGCCGGCCTGGGTCGAGGCGTTTGATTCCGCCGTCATCGCCGTCGAGGGCGGCCGGGCCAGCTTGATGGCGGGCGCCGAGGGCTTAAGCGCCTGCGCCCAGGTGCTGGGCGTTCCCGCCGACGTCCAGGCGGTGGTCGCCGCGCTGGGCGGCGCCGATCCCGACCACGCCCACAAGCTTTCGGCCCTGTTCGAGCGCGGCCAGCCTTGCGCCTTCGACGCGCGCGGACGCGGCGGCTGGGTGTCGGTCGAGGGCCGCGCGGCGGGCGCCATGGCCTGGCTGCGCCTGGCGCCGGTCAGCGGCCACGACGCGGGCCTGCCGTCCGCCGCGCGCTTCGCCGCCTTCGTCGACAGCGTGGTCGAGCCCGCCTGGATCGCCGGCGCCGACGGTCAGGCCGTCTGGGGCAACACCGCCTTCGTTCGCGCCGTCGGCGCCAGCGCCGCCTCGGCCCCGGCCCTGCTGGGCAAGAGCTTCGACCGCGCCGTCGACGCCATGGTCGTCGAGGCCGCCGCCAAGGGCGAGCGCAAGGAAGCGATCCGCTGGGTCAATCTGGAGGGCCGCCGCCGCGCGTTCCGCCTGTCGGCCCAGCCGCTGGAAGGCGGCGGGGTGGGCGTCTTTTGCGCCGACGTCACCGAGATCGAGGACGTCCGCGACGCCTTCAAGAAGCACGTCGAGGCCCACGACGAGACCCTGAACCACATCGCCGAGGCCGTGGCGATCTTCAGCGCCACCCGGCGCCTGTCGTTCCACAACACCGCCTTCGCCGAGCTATGGGGCCTGGAGCCGGCCTGGCTGGCCGATCGCCCGACGCATGGCGAGATCCTCGACCGCCTGCGCCAGCGCCGCCGCCTGCCCGAGACGATCGACTACGCCGGGTGGAAGGCCGCCGAGCTGGCCCGCTACGAGAGCCTGGGTCCCCAGGCCGACGACCTCTGGCACCTGCCCGACGGCCGCACTCTGAAGGTCGTGCGCCAGCCGCACCCGCTGGGCGGCATGCTGCTGATCTATTCCGACATCACCGGCGAGCTGCGCCTGAAGGCTCAGTACAACGCCCTGATCCAGGTGCAGCAGGCCACGCTGGACAAGCTGAACGACGCCGTGGCCGTGTTCGGCTCGGACGGCCGCCTGCGCCTGCACAACGAGGCCTTCGAGACCTTCTGGAACGTCACGCCGCACGCGCTTGAAGCCGCCGGCGACTTCGAGGGCGTGGTCGAGCTGTGCGTGCCGCGCCTGCACGACCTGGCCTTCTGGCGCGAGCTGAAGGGCCGGGTGGCCGATCCCGATCCGCAGATGCGCGCCCCGACCTCGGGCGAGGTGCGCACCTCGGACGACCGCATCGTCGTCTACCAGAGCCGGCCTCTGCCGGACGGCGCGACCCTGATCGCCTTCGCCGACGTCACCGACACCCGCGAGCTGCAGAGCGCCCTGGCGGATCGCTCGGCGGCTCTGGATGAGGCCGAGCGGCTGAAGCGCGACTTCGTCGGCAACGTCTCCTATGAACTGCGCACCCCGCTGACGACGATCATCGGCTATTCCGAGCTGCTGGAGCGGGCCGATGGTCTCTCCGAGCGCGGCCGCAACCACGTGGCCGCCGTCCGCGCCGCCGCCACTCAGCTGGCCCGCTCGATCGACGACGTGCTGGACATGGCCCAGATCGACGCCGGCGAGATGGCGCTGGAGATCCAGGATATCCGCGTCTCGGACCTCCTGATGAACGCCCAGGAGCGCGCTCTGAAGGACGCTCAGCTGGGCGCGGTCACTCTTGCGGTCGAGTGCGAGGAGGACGTCGGCCTGATCCGCGGCGACGCCAAGCGCCTGGCCCAGACCCTCGATCATCTGGTCGAGAACGCCCTGCGCCAGACTCCGCCGGGCGGCCGCGTGACCCTGTCGGCCCGTCGGGCCCTGGGCGAAGTGCGGCTGGACGTCTCCGACACCGGCCGCGGCGTGCCCTTCCACGTGCAGGCCCACATCTTCGACCGCTTCGTCGGCCGCGATCGCGGCGGCCCGGGCCTGGGCCTGGCGCTGGTCAAGGCGCTGGTCGAGCTGCACGGCGGCTGGGTGGCGCTGGAGAGCGAGCCGGGCAATGGCTCGACCTTCACCTGCCACCTGCCCGAGAACCAGCCGCCAGGCGCGGGCCAGCCGGAGCTTGGGTTCTGAAAGGCGTCAGTCCGTTCCGGCTGGCGGACGGGGCCAGGACGCCAGCGCTTCACCGCCGCGCACCACCGTCACCTTGTCGATCCGCGCGGTCAAGAAGCACTGTTTGGACTGGACCGAGATCAGGTCGTCGCCAGTGATGAACCTGGACGTCAGTCCGCCCTTGAACGCGCCGCAGAAGGTCGGCGGCTGTTGTCCCAACTCGGTGATCTCGCCCTCCAGCACCAGGGCCATGCCGTTGACGTAGCGGCGCAACTCGCCTTGCGGCAGGTTCTCCACCTTATGGATCGCCAGGGGCTTCATCCCAGCTGGAAGCCCCGACACGCCCTTTCCGTCGTAGGGAACGGCCAAGCCGTAGCTGTAGACATAGGACCGGACGCCGGCCGTCATTCCATCGCCTCTGCCCGAGCTCATGGGCGTGACAGACTTCAGCGCCCGCGCCTTGGTCTTGTTCTCCACCGAGAACGCGGTCTCGACCCGAGTTTCCCGGCTATCGAAGACGAAGCTCTGCAAGGCCGGAAGCCTGTCCAGGCCTTGCGGGGCGAACTGATCGTAGTTGAGCGGCGTGACCTCGCCCGGACCGATGATCAGGTCGAGCTGGTTGCGCTTGTAATCATAGACCCAGCGCGCGGGGCTCTGAAACGTCGGCATGTTCCGCTTTCGGCCATCCACGAAGGGGATGGTGATGCGAAAGGCGCGGCCGATCGGCGCGGCGGCGGGGGCCTGCTTGGCGCTCTCCATCGCCGCCTTCAGCGCGGCGGCGTTGAGCGGCTCGGCTTGAGAAGCCATCAGGGCCGCGGCGAAAGCAATGCTACCCAACATGGAGGGATCTCCTTTGCTCGCCCTAAGCGAGGCGCGCGATCCGCCGGGTTGTCAAGTTCGCGCGCGGATGTCCGCATCGTATAAGGATATCTTTATGCGTTAATTGCTCGGAAGGGCTCACCGGGATATAAGGGCGGCAAGATCCCATCCCGCAGGAGCCGCACGTGGCCGACTACATCGTCAAGGACATCTCGCTCGCCGATTACGGGCGCAAGGAAATCGCCATCGCCGAGACCGAGATGCCGGGCCTGATGGCCACGCGCGCCGAGTACGGTCCCCAGCAGATCCTGAAGGGCGCCCGCATCGCCGGCAGCCTGCACATGACGATCCAGACCGCCGTGCTGATCGAGACGCTGGTGGCCCTGGGCGCGGAAGTCCGCTGGGCCTCGTGCAACATCTTCTCGACCCAGGACCACGCCGCGGCCGCCATCGCCGCCGCCGGCATCCCGGTCTTCGCCTTCAAAGGCGAGAACCTGGTCGAGTACTGGGAATACGCCCACAAGATCTTCGAGTGGGGCGACGGCGGCTATCCGAACCTGATCCTGGACGACGGCGGCGACGCCACCCTGCTCTGCGTGCTGGGCCCGAAGGCCGAGAAGGATCCCTCGATCCTCGACAACCCGCAGAACGAAGAGGAAGAAGCCCTCTACGC
>Ga0172372_10009038_pt1 | contig 13013 bp, 2 predicted proteins | sample LakKiv5m_2_FD_114544 | JGI IMG/M metagenome (GOLD analysis project Ga0172372, IMG submission 114544) | Freshwater microbial communities from Kabuno Bay, South-Kivu, Congo - kab_092012_9.5m | ecosystem: Environmental > Aquatic > Freshwater > Lake | place: Democratic Republic of the Congo...
AACAGGATCTGAGGGAGCAGCGTTGCGCGAGGGCGCAGTTCTGCAGGATCCAGAGGAGAAGGGGTTCCAATGTTGAAGTTTCAGGTGATGGCGGCCGCGAGTCTCGCGGGCGGAATGTCGTTGTTCACGGGAGCAGCCTCGGGTGCGTACACGCTTTCTGCGATGTCGGCCGGAGCGTCGTCGGTGAGTCTTGCGCCAGGCGATTCGTTTGTGCTTGCCGTGTCGCTTGCTGGCGACATCGACGATGTGCACACCTCAGCGATTTTTCGCACGGTGTTCTCGGCAAGCGGGCTGACGCTTCTCGGTTATTCATGGAGCGCGCCGTACATCACGGGTGGCGTGTTCGACGACAGCACGCCGAGTGCAGCGTCGCTTCCGCTGTTTTTGACAGCCGAAACACTTCAAGGCACGGGATATCCGTCCGACACGATCGACATCGAGTTCTCGAATGTCACTGGCAACGCGACTTCGCCGCCGCCTCTCTTCACAACCGGCACCTTGCTCACGATGATGCTGCGGCTCGATGGCGACTTCGAGAATCTGCCCAGCGAAATCACAATCGACTTGGTTCCAGACACCTTCGCGAATGGCTTCGAGCCGGTCGAAGTGATGACGGGCGAAGCCTTCGAGATCGTCGTGGTGCCTGCACCGGCGTCCGTCTTATTCGCGCTTGCGGCTGCAGTCGCAATGCCGCGTCGTCGGCGCAGCAACTAGTCGCATGCTACGGCGCGCGCACGCTCTTTCATAACGCTCACTTTGGCGACCTTCGAGCCGCCGCTTTCATTGTTTCTGCAATCCGCTGGATCGCACCATGATCAACCGTCCCATGATCAACCGTCTCATGATCAACCGTCTCACGATCACACGCTCGCTTGCGCCCACGCTCGTTCTCGTATCGAGCATGTTTGCGGCGGTTTTTGCACATCCAGTGATCGCGTTCGGGCAAGGCGCCGCGTGTGGTGATCCCGCAGCCGGCAGTTGCTGCGACTCTAAGTTCGAACCGTTTTGCGACGATCTTGCGTGCTGTGAAGCAGTGTGTAGCGGTGATCCCTTCTGCTGCAGTACGCGCTGGGATTCGTCATGCGCGAACCGAGCGCGAGTCATTTGCCCCGGGTGCGCATGCGCTGGTGGCGAAGACGGACTGGTGTATCCATTCATCAACGATGGAAGTTGGACGCTTGCGATTCCTGAGAATGGTTCCGACAACAGTTCGAGTGCAGCACTCGCACTTGGATTTTCGTTTGACTACTACGGCACCGCGTACAAGGTGTGTTTCATCAATGAGAATGGCAACCTCACTTTTGACGGGCCGCTGAGCACTCCGAATGAACTCGAATTTCCGCAGTCGACGCCACCGATGGTTGCTGCCTATTGGGCAGACATCTTTCTCGGCGTGAACAACTTCGGTCGGACTTGGTTCAAGCAAGTTGACGCAGATAACGATGGAGCAGTCGATACATTCGTGGCGACTTGGGAAAATGTTGTTGGTCCATCCTTTGATGCCGGCCGCCGCAATACATTCCAAATCATTCTGAGCGACGGAACAAACCAGAAGCTCGGTGAGGGCGTGCGTGTCGCACTGAGTTACGGCGAGATGTGTTGGGGACCAGAGTCCTCGGGTGGCGGGGGTACAGACAGCAGTGGCGCAGCAGAGATCATTCCTGCGATCGTGGGACTTGTTGGAGATACTGCGAACGAGTTTGTGCTTGTTGGACGCTTCTCGACGAGCGGCACCGCGTTTGACGGGCCGGAAGGCGATCTCGACGGATTTGATCACCTTGACGGTCGGCTGATCACATCGCGGCTCCTTCCCAATGAGGTGCCGACTTGTTCGAATTGCCCTGCAGATAGCACGATTTTTGTTCCTGCCGGGGAAACACTTGATCGAACGCTGCTGGTCACAGGTCCTGAGCAGGGGCAGGTGGTTGCGTTGCGGGTGATGAACGCGACTCAACTGGCCGATCGCGGTGTGACAGCGACGATCTCCGATGGTGTCGAAGCGTCGCTTCGCCTGCAATGGAATCCAACATGTTGTGACGATGTCACGGTGCCGGTGATTTTGGTTGCGACGGATGACTTCGAGAACCCAGCTGCACGAGTGATCGAGTTGTCGTTGGTGAGTGCATGCCTGAATGGTCCAGACATTGTTCCAATCGCGGGTAGCCTCCCAGCATCGGTACCAATCAACACTTCCGTGACAGCCACATGGACATGTCGCAATGACGGCAACTCAGATGCCGTGGGCTCATGGAACGATGCGGTGTATCTGGCGATTTCACCGGAATTCGATGAGACTGCGCGGTTTGCTGGTAACGCGAGTGTGAACGACGCAAGTGTCGCACCAGGAGCAGAGTATTCGCGTTCCGCAACACTCACGATGCCGTCTGGTGGCGGCACATTCTTCGCCTTCGTTGTCGCAGATGACTTCGAAGAGTTGTGTGAGCGCAACGGTGGCGAACGCACAGCACAGTTGATTGGCACGATTCAATACACGGGAGGATGCGGCGCGCCAGAATCTGGAGGTTGCTGTGCCGCCAAGACCTCTCGCTTCTGTAATGACGAACAATGCTGCCAACTCATCTGCTCGTTTGATAGTTTCTGCTGCAACAACCGCTGGGACTCTATCTGCGCTGCAGAAGCGCAAGATCTTTGCAGCGTTTGCAACGAGCCCACGGTGTGCAGCGGGAACGGCGCGGAACTTCTGTATCCATTCGTAGACGACGGGACATGGACGCGCGTACTTGACTTTGGCAATGATAATTCGGTCTCACAAGCGTTGCCGTTTCAATTCAATTTCTTCGGCGAAACATTCAACTCGTGCTTCGTCAGTATCAACGGCAACATCACATTCGGTGGCGCATCGAGCCAACCCACGCTTCCGACATTCCCTGTGATTGGCCCAATGATGATCGCTGCGTTCCTCGCAGATGCCGATCTTCGCAGCAGTGGTAGCGGAGATATTTGGCGCAAGGATTTCGATCGCAACGGCGACGGTTTCATCGATACGGTCGTGTGGACTTGGGACAATGTTGGCTTTGCACCGCAGCACCGTTCACGCCTCAACACCTTCCAACTCATCATCACGAACGGCCAGAATCCGGATCTTGAGCCTGGTACCAACATCGCTGCGAGTTACGCCAACATGTGTTGGACGACTGGCGATTTCCAAGGTGGCTTCGATGGTTTTGGCGGGTCGCCAGCATTGGTTGGCGTCAATCGTGGCAACGGCGTCGACGGCATTTTGCTTGGACGCTTCAACCGCAACGACGCTTCGTATGACGGACCTGAAGGCGAAACAGACGGTATTGATTTCCTCGACGGTCGGCTCTTCCAAGCAGCAGTGGGCAACAATCTTGCACCTGTTGCTGTTGATTTCCCAACTGGTGGAAGCGTGGTTATTGCAGCGGGAACGACGCTCGATCGCACGCTGTCTTTCACTGGCCCTGAAGCAGATCAAACGGTGTCGCTTGTGGTCACGAACGCTGCGGCGCTTGCGCAGCGCGGTGTTTTGCTGACCACGACCGATGGCGCCACAGCATCATTGCGCGTGCAGTGGACACCGAACTGCTGCGATGCTGGCACGCTTCCAGTACAGATTGTGGCGACCGACTCCGTGGTTCCAGCGGGTATTGCAAACTTCACGCTCAACATGGTTGTGAACTGCACGAACGGACCAGATCTCGTGCTTGGAAACGGGACGGCGCGTGCATCTGCAACGGGCGGCGCGAGTGTTTCAGTTTCGTGGACTGGTACGAACAACGGCAGCGATGCAGGGGTCGCGTCGTGGGTGGATCGTGTGTTCCTTTCACAAGACGCAGTGCTCGGCGGAAACGACTTCGTTGTCGCAGATGTGGCTGTCAATACGCCCGACTTTGCGGCTGGGCAGAGTTACCAACGCAATCTCAATGTGTTGTTGCCAAACATCACAGGCAACATGTTTGTGATTGTGGTTGGTGATGTTGGTGACACGCTCTGTGAGCGCGATGGTGCAGAGTCGAGTGTGCTTGCGATTGGTCCCATTGCGATCACAGAGAATCAGCCGCCGATTTGTACGAATTACCCATCGAATGGCGCGGTTGCGATTACGCCAGAATCTCCGCTCGATCTGACGCTTGAATTCTTGCCACCAGAAGTTGATCAAACAACGACACTGCAAGTGTTCAACGCAGAGGGCATCGTTGCACGCGGCGCGACCATCACCAAAGTGGAAGGCAATCCAACCACGCTTCGCTTGCAGTGGGTTCCAAACTGCTGCGATACGGGCTTCTTCGAGATCATTGTGCGCGCGATCGACTCGATGGCTTCGCCGCGTATCCAAGACTTCCCAATTCGGATCACTGTTGCATGTCCGATTGGTCCGGACCTTGTGGTGACAGCCGCAAACGCGCCATCCAATGGCTTCACCGATCAAGCGATCGCTGTGACATGGACCGCGCGCAACGAGGGCGCGACGGCGCAGAATGCATCATGGTTTGATCGCGTTCGAGTTGTTGGCGGCGAAGGCTCGAATGTCTCGGTACAGAATTCGTTCCCAGTGTTTGCAAATGGTGCGCAATATCAGCGAACTGTTGCCGTGACACTTCCGCCAATTCCGGGCACCTACGGCATCTTTATTGACGGCGATGTGGGCGACGCGTTGTGTGAACAAGATGGCGCAGAAGGAAGCACGCGACATGTGGGCGACATCGTGGTCATTGTTCCGCCACGACCTGATCTTGTGGTTGAAAGCGTGACGCCAATCTCGGACGGTGTGCTTTCTGGCTCAAGCGTCAAATTCTCGTATGTCGTGCGCAACAACGGCAACGCGCCAACAGCCGTGTCATCGTGGCGTGACCTTGTCATTCTTTCGCCCGATGCAGAACTGGCGCAGCCGCCATTCTTCCTCGGAACCGAACTTATCCTGCTTGATCCAACAAACCCGCAGTTCTTGTTGCCTGGTGAAAGCTACGCGCGCAATGTTGAAGTTGTGTTGCCGCATGACTTCTCGGGATCGCGTCGCATCGCTGTGTACGCAGACGGAAGTGGAGGCGCGCCCCAAGGATCCAATTTCAGCGTGAGAGAGCAGAACGAGTCGAACAACCTGCGATTTACAGCACCGTTCGAAGTTGCGCTTGAGCCACAGCCGGATTTGAGGGGCGTATCGATGGCGGTGCCGTCGACCGCGTTCTCTGGAACGGCACTAACGATCAACGCAACTGTTGAGAATCGGGGTGATGGACGGGCTGATCCTGGAGTGAATTGGCGTGTCGCTGTGTATCTGTCGGAAAATCAGTCTCCCGATATCACGACAGGCGACTTTTTCCTTGGTGATCGGGCGAGCAACATTGTTGAACTTGAGCCAGATCAAGTTCGCGCGATGCAGTTGTTCCTACAGATTCCGATCGCGCTCTCGGGGCAACGATTTGTGAAGTTGCAACTTGACAGCGGAAATGGCGTGAGTGAGTTCGGATTCGAGGGCAACAATGTCTTCGCGAGTACAACGCCTGTTGAGATTTTCCTCTCGCCGCCAGCAGATTTGGTTGTGACAGCGCCGGTGTTGACTCCGACGGTTTCGTTCCCAGGACATGTGGTGCGTACATCGTGGCAAGGCACCAATGAGGGAGCGCCGCTGCTGCCATCGCAGGTTTTAAACTGGTTTGATCGCGTGTTTCTCTCAACAGATCCGGCGCTCGATGCCGGCGATGTGATGCTTGTGGAAAGACAACGCAATACGACGGACCTTGGCTTCCCTGCAAATCTCTACGACTACACGACCGTTGCAAATGTTCGTCTGCCAAACGGTCTGAGCGCTGGCACATACTTCTTGATTGTCAGTGCAGATGCGACGAACACGATCTTCGAAGGCAATTGCAAAGACGCGTGTGATACAAACAACATCGTTTCGTCGCCCATCACAGTGGAAGCGCGGTTTGCAGATCTTGTTGCCTTCGACTTTGTTGCGCCAAGTTCCGGCGCAGCAAGCGAGTCGCTCGCGATTTCGTGGAAGACGCGCAATCAAGGCGATGTCGTGACGCCAGTCGCACTTTGGGGCGACCGTGTACGGCTTGTGGGCAATGGTCTTTCGGTCGATCTTGGTGGTACCACGCGCTTCGGCACACTTGCTGTTGGTGGCGTTTATCTTGGCTCGTACTCGACGCAGGTTCCGCTTGTTCCGCCTGGTGAGTATCAGTTGGTCTTCACAACCGATGCAACATCGGATTGTTTCGAAGGCTCGAATGACGGGAACAACGCCATCACGGTGCCGTTTACGGTGACGACCGATGGTGCAGATTTGCTCGTTGATGCGCTGACTCCGGGATCTGAGCCCGTTTCTGGCAAGCCATTCTCGGTGGAGTGCACCATTCGCAACGCAGGAAATCGCAGAACGCCAAGTGGTACATGGAATGACGCGTGCTATCTCTCGCGTGATCCTGTGCTTGATAGCGGCGATATCCGGCTTGCGACGCGCAGTCGTGGCGCATCGCTTGATGAAGGTGCTTCGTACAACCAGCAATTCACAGGGACAATTCCGCTCGGTGCCATTGGCGACTTCTTCGTCATTGTGCAAGCAGACACGAACGGTCAGGTTTTCGAAACCGTCGAATCGAACAACACGCTTGCCAGCGCAACGCCACTTTCGGTTGCGCCACCCCGCTTGCCAAATCTGTCGGTGGTCACAGTGTCGCGCGGAGCAACAGGTACGGCGGGTCAGCCACTTGAAGTTTCGTGGACTGTTGCGAATGACTCGGAGTTTGCGCTCACGGGCGCGCAGTGGCGCGACTCTGTGTATCTGTCGCTCGATCAGTTCCTTGATGTTGCCACAGATATCCATATCGGCACGGTTGTCACGACTGAAACGCTTGCCCCTGAAGCCACCTACGCGCGTACGCGCAGTTTCACGGTGCCAGCAGGTTTGACAGGCGCGTTCTATGTGATTGTGCGCATTGATTCGCTGGAGCAAGTTGCAGAAGCCAGTGAGAGCGACAACATTGCGTCGGCTGCATCGGACACAGATCTCGTCTTGCCTGCACCATCGGATTTGGTCGTGACGGATGTCGTTGCACCCGCGAGCGAGTTGGTGCTTGGTGAGATCTACGAGTTCACGCGGGTTGTTCAGAACGCTGGCGATCAACCCATCGCAGGCGTTTGGAAAGACTCGATTTATCTCTCGCGCGATAGTGCTTGGAGCATTGACGATCGACGCATCGGCTCGTTCCAAACCGTGGTTGGTTCTGGAAGTCCACTGGCACCTGGCGCCACCATCACGGAAGAAGGATTTGCTGAAGTCACGGGAGTGACGCCGGGTACCTATCACTTGATTGCGCGCACCGATGTCTTCAACGCGATTTCAGAAACGAATGAAACGAACAATGTCGGCACAGGCCTTGGCACTGTGCTCGTGCGTGCGACACCGATTGAACTTGGCGTGACTTTCAACGGTGTGCAGTTTGGGAACAACGACACGCGCTACTTCGAATTCGACGCACCGGCAGGTGAGCCGATTCTTGTGGAGTTTGACCACCTCAACGAGGATGCAAAGATCGAACTCTTTGTGAAGCACGGCGTTGTGCCAACTTCAGGCAACTTCGACGCATCGGGTGGCTCGCCCGGCGAACCAGCGCAACAAGCACTCGTGCCTTCGTCGCGCGCTGGCAAGTACTACATCCTTGTTCGCAACAGCACTATGTTTGGGTCGGAATCTGGATTTGCGATTCGCGCGTCGATCGTGCCGTACAGCGTGTTGTCTGTAGAGCCAAGCGTTGTCGGTAACGCTGGCACTGCGACCTTCGCGATTGAGGGTGCGAGGTTTGATCGCGAGACTGTGGTGACGCTCGTCGATGTGAACGGACTTGAGCACGCGGCGGTGCGGCAGCGCATCGAATCTTCTTCGCTGATTCATACAACCTTTGATGCGTCCGCGATCGCCGTTGGCCCCTGCGGATTGCGAGTGACATCGAAGATCAGAATGCGTGATGCTGATTTCGACACCGGCGAGCCGTTTATTGTCGAGGAGACTTTCGGAGATTTCACCGCGCCGAATGCGGTGACGGTCGTTCCTGGCGGCGGCAGCCTTGTCTCTATCGATACCGTTGCGCCGCTGCGCGTCCGCTTCGGATCTCCGTTTGCCTTCACGGTCTCGATTTCGAATACCGGTCTCAATGATGCGTTGATGCCGATTCTCCAAATCGCAAGCCCAGATGGAAATCCAATCGCTCTTGATGCGGAAGGTGTTTCGTCTGGCTCACGAGCGCATCAATTTGTTCCTGTGGGCGTGCGCCATCCACTGCTACTTGCGCCAGGTGAGTCTCTGGTGGTTCCCGTATTTGGTCGCGCAGAAGCGATCGGAAGTACGAGACTGATTGTGCAAGACCTCTCGGGAGACTCCTCTCTCGTGGATTGGGCTTCGCTTGAAAGTTACTACCGCGACGATTCCAACGAAGACACATGGGCCGACACTTGGAACAACTTCCTTGGCCTTGCTGGGGAATCGTGGGATGCGCTGCATCACGCGATGCGGCTTTCTGCGTTTGAGATTTCTCGAGATACGGGCGTGCGTGTTGTTCGAGGATCGGAAGTGATCGACAACCTCTTGTCTCACGCTGTCCTCGGTGTGGATTCCTTAGATGACCTCGCTGTACGCGTGGAAGGTTTCTCGTATGACTCGCGCGTACCGAGCAGCGAAGAGGCCGCGTTTGTTGAGTCACCCGGCGATGGCGCCGTCGCGGGTGGAACCGACGGATGTGCGCTCCCAGAGGGATGTAGCTCGTATCCGCCAACTTGTAATCCGCTCGAAACTCAGTTCTGTCGATGTGAGCCGTACAACGCGATTCAAGCGGCCGTCATGGAAGCCTATGCGCGAGCAGCGGTGATTGCTGGAACCACGCAATGGGGATCCCAAGTGACCGATGCGTTCCTGCGCTTCCTTTCGAATACACCTGCAAACGGTCGTGTGCTCTTGAATGTGCCGCAATTCAGCGACCTCTGGCGTTCGCTTCGCTTCGACAGACAACTTCAGACCGAGGCGCGCGCGGTCGGCAATCTGGCTGTCCAACGCCACATTGATTGCGCGCGTGCGGAAGGTTCGGGATGCGGCGAGATCTTCCCGGTCGGCCTGACACTCATTGATCCGGCCACCTATCTCACCGAGTGCGAGCTTGATCGGAACATCGATTTTGGTGGGGGAGGCGCCTTCGAGCCAGGCTTCTTGCTCGCGGGTGGTGGTGGCAGAGGTCGCAACGGAGCTTTGAATATTCAATGCCCACCCGATCAGCGCATCGTTTCAGGAACCGTTTTTGTTGAGCGAAAGGTAGACGACTGTGGTCGGACAAGATCGCTACGTGGACGCATGATTGATGTGCGTTGGCGCATCATCGACACGATCGACTTCTGCCCAGGGAAGCTCGGTGATGGAACTGAGCGCCTGCTGACGGTACCGATGTGCCGCCTTGAACGCTCGGGAGATGCGTTCGATATCGGGATCGATGTGTCGTTTAACACGGAAGATCTCACGATTTCAATTCCACGGGCGAAGTTGCGGGATTGCGAGGTTGGTTGTGAGCGCCAACCGCCAGGCAGTTCGTGTACCGCACCGTGCGGCCCCAACGGTCTTGCTGGCCAATGCAGTGAGAGTGGCAGCAACGATGGCGGCAAGGAGTGCGGCGGTGAAGAAACCGTCGTGGATGTGGTCGCGAGCTTCGATCCGAATTTGAAGACCGGTCCACAAGGTTTCGGCCCAGAGAATTGGACGAGCGCGGTCGCGCCGCTTCCGTATCGCATTGACTTCGAGAACCTCGCGGACGCAACGGCACCTGCGGGTCGCGTGGTTGTGACCGATGAACTCGATCCGCGACTCAACGCACTTTCTGTGCGACTCGGCGACATGGTGTTGTCGGGTACGACGGTTGATGTTCCAGACAACGCGATCTCGTTCCAAACAGAAGTCGATCTGATCGCAGAGCGTGGCGTCATCGTGGAAGTGACGGCTGGCGTTGATACGACGGTGGTTCCAGCGCGTGTTTTCTGGATCTTCCAATCGATCGACCCAGCAACAGGTGAAGCGCCGCTTGATCCATTCCTCGGCTTCTTGCCGCCGGAAGATGGCTCGGGTCGCGGTCAAGGATTCGTCACCTTCACGGTGCGTCCAAAGAACGCAACGACAGACGGCGCTGTGATCGAGAACGAGGCAGAAATCGTGTTCGATGCGAACGCGCCGATTCTCACCAACATGGTTTCGAACACGCTCGATCGCGCGCTGCCTTCGAGTTCTGTGTTGCCGCTACCTTCGGTCACGACCGACACCACACTGCTTGTCAGCGTGGTCGGAAGCGACACTGGTGGCGGTTCGGGCCTTGAAGAATTCCGGTTGTTCATGTCGACCGACGGCGGGCCGTTCCAAGCGATCGGTGCGTCTGTGAGTGGTGAGTTTGTTTCGCCAGTGTTGGCTGCGGGCCATGTGTATGGATTCGCAAGTCAGGCCGTCGATCGCGCTGGTGGTGTTGAGCCGCTGCCATCCGAGCCAGACACCATCGTTGCTGTGCCAAGCATCACGCTCGCTGCTGCAAGCGATACGGGCGTTGTTGGTGATGGCGTCACAAACGATGCAACTCCAACGATGTTGATCGTTTCTGCGCCGCTTTCGAGCGTTGCAGTGTCGGTGGTTGGCCGTGGCGCGCCTGTCGAAGTGACGACCGATGACCTCGGTCGCGCTACGGCAACGATTGGTGATTCAGGCCTCAACGACGGCACATACACCGTTGTTGCAACATCGAATGGCGTGTCTGTGTCGACCGCGGTTGTGGTTGACACTGTGGTCACGGGTGAACTTGCTTGGCGCATCGCCACGGTGCACGGCGATGTTGGCCCGTCGGTAGCGGTGCTGCCAGAAGGTGCGCCGTTTGTCGAATCGCGGCTTGGAGGCATCACCGAGATTGTGATCGAGACGATTGGGAAGTCGCCATGCGCCGTTTCGGCGCCAACGCTTCGCATCGATGGCACAGCGCTTGATGGCAACGCGATTGCAAATCCACCTGTTGTGTTGGTTGAACCAACGGCCACTGGTTGGTTGGCGCGTTGTACGACTCCGATCGCGACGCCAGGCGTCTACTGCCTCACGCTCTCGGGCGCGATCGATTGCGCTGGAAATCTGCGACCCATCACGCAGCGTCGTCGCACGCTGGTGATGTTGCCAGGTGATGCAACGGGCGATCGCCGCGTCAACAACACCGATGTTGGTGGCGTTGCGTCGCTCTTGGGAACCGATCCGATTGATGTTCGCAACGCACTGCATACGCGCAGCGACATCGACCGCGACGGCGATGTTGATGCAGCAGATCTACAAATCGTGCTCGCAGAGCGCGGTAAGGACGCACGCTTTATCGCAGCGCCATGTCCGCCGGAGCCAGCACAAAGTAGTGTGGTTGTGTCAAGCGATGCCGGTACGGCGCAAGGCGCGACGAACGGCGACATTCTCTCGACAACATCGCGTCCTCCCGAAGGTGGCGTTGCAGCTGCCGATGCTGGTGGCGATGCATCGCTTGAGGCTTCAGACGAATCATCCGATCCGGCATCACCGTGGATGCTCGTCGCGATTGAAGCGTTGCCTGGTCTTGACGCAGCGTTGCTTGCGGATACCGAGCGATTCCACTCGGTTGCGCCGTGGGGCGACGATACGGATGGTCGCATGTGGTGGCTTGCAGAAGTTTCTGTTGAAACGGTTGAGCAACTCACCAGCGGCGCACTTGACACGATGGTTGCATTCTCTTCGCCCGTGCGAACCATTGATGCATCGACATTTGCATTCGATGGACGCGATGTGCTCGTTGCCATGGACGAGCGATCTCAGGAAGTATCGTTGCGCAAGATTCGCGCAGCGTTGCCCGTCATCGAGCACGAGGAAGTGCTTGGCGCGCGCGATGGTCGAGTGTTCGTGCGGCTCTCGACGCGTTTGCCGGACGGCTTTGCGGTGCGAGCACTTGCGGAGTCGATCGTCGATCGCGGACTTGCGCTGGAGGCTTCGCCAGAAGTTCATTTCGTGACAACCAGTGCCGCAGAGTTCGTAGAGCAAGCGATCACGGCGCTGCCGGAATTGGCAGCGACTGCGTCGCGTGTGGCGATACTCGGTACGAGCGACGAAGTGGAAGAGGATGCGCGAGTCATCGTGCTGCCTGCGTATCTCGCACGCAGCGAAGGTGGCGAAGTGCGTGTGTTTGGTCGCTCATCGTCGCAAGTCGAAGCACTCTTGAAAGCGATGTCGCTTGAGGTGAGTGTGGTGTTCGATCTTGCGCGTGAAGCACCGCGCATGGGAGTCGTTGAGTTGTTGTGGAAGGCGCTGAAGGAGGCGCCTGCACGCGAGATGCAAATTGAAACCGGTGCTCAGAACTCATCGCGATGATCGGCGCGTGCGCCATCAAACTTGTGTACCGAATGCAAATCGGCGCTCGCGTTTGGCCATCAAGTTTCATTGGATGCTCTGTGGCTCTGTGTCTCTGTGTCTCTGTGAGAAAGTCCTTCCTCGCAGAGTGACTTCACCGCGTTCGACCGCGGCGTGGGCGCAGTGAGTCGTGTACTTTTCGTCACCGTGCACTTTTCGTCACCGTGCGTTTTGCACCAGTGTTGCAAGCGCTGCAGCATTCGCGGGTCGCGCATCCTCGTCGGCGCAGGCAGCGAGCACGATGCGATCGAACACGGCCAGTTGTAAGCGCAGCGCAGCCGCGTCTTTCACGCCGCGTAGGCGTGCGACGCGGTTGGCTTCATCGCGATCGCGCGCGAGGAGCGCGTCGAACGCCTCGGTCGCAGAGCACGCTTCGCTCGGCGCCGGATTTCGTCGACGCTTGCCGTTTTCCGACACTTTCGCAGTGCGACGCGGTACCACGCCTGCCGCAAGCACCCCGAGCAGCATGCCAAGCGAGAATACATCGCTCCGCGCATCGCACGCACCGATTCCAAACTTCCACTGCTCGGGCGGCATGAAGTCGGGCGTCCCAAGCCGATGCGCAACACCGACGGGCGTCATGCCTTGGTGCGGTACATCGAGG
>Ga0172372_10009039_pt1 | contig 13013 bp, 14 predicted proteins | sample LakKiv5m_2_FD_114544 | JGI IMG/M metagenome (GOLD analysis project Ga0172372, IMG submission 114544) | Freshwater microbial communities from Kabuno Bay, South-Kivu, Congo - kab_092012_9.5m | ecosystem: Environmental > Aquatic > Freshwater > Lake | place: Democratic Republic of the Congo...
CTGCAATTCCTCGCAGAGAAGCATATTGGAACATTTGGTTTCCTAAACGACCATTTGTTCCAAGTCGGTTATATCCAATCACAAGTTATTTCCTAAAATTATTATCAGGATGAAAAGATTGGGAGTGGTTCACGATAATAGAGTCTTTCATTTTTTTCTTCAATTTGTGAAGCAATCCAAGAATAGGTTTTACCAATACCCTCTTCTAGACTCATTCCATAATCCCATTGAAGTTTTTCACGAATCAAATCATTATTAGAATTACGTCCACGTACTCCCAGAGGACCATCGATGTGATTAATGTTGATGGTCTTACCAGCAACCTTAGCAACAGTTTCAACCAACTGATTAATGGTTACCATTTCCTCAGAACCAATATTAATCGGACCTAGAAAATCAGAATTCATCAGACGACGTGTTGCTTCAATACATTCATCAATGAATAAAAATGAACGAGTCTGCTCACCATCACCCCACACATCAATGGTTCCACCATCTTTAGCATAAGCAACTTTACGACACATTGCAGCAGGAGACTTTTCTTTACCACCATCCCATGTGCTATCTGGACCATAGATATTATGGAATCGAGCAACACTAACAGGAATACCGTGATTCCGATTAAAGGTCAAATACAGGCGCTCTGAGAATAGTTTTTCCCACCCATACTCAGAATCAGGTCCAGCAGGATAAGCATCACTCTCTTTCAATCCAGGATTATCTACATCCATCTGAGCATACTCAGGATACATACAGGCACTACTGCTGTAGAAAATTTTAGTCTTATTAACTTCTTTCTTTTCATTCAAATCAAGTTGGGATTTTAACAAATTGAGATTAATGCTCGCAGAATTATACATCACCTCGGAGTCATTATCTCCACTGAAAATATATCCTGCACCACCCATATCAGCGGCATATTGATAAATTTCATCGAAGGTATCTATACATCTTTCAGGAACTGAGTTATAAAAATTACCTTGTTCTCCTTTAAATTCAATAGTTTTTTTAACAAGATTAAAGTCAGTAAGATTTCCAACGATAAATTCATTTGCCTCAGTCTTAGAGTACTCAGGATACTTAAGGTCTACACCACGAACCCAATATCCCTCAGAACGTAATCTACGAACCATATGACTTCCAATGAATCCACCAGCACCAAAAACTAGAGCAGTTTTTTTGTATTGACTCATGTTTAATTCTCCAAGATTGATTAATGATTTTTTGATATTTATTCTAATATTATACACCCATTATCGCAATCAGTCTATCTATTTTTTGTTTATCAACAAATTGACTGTTACCTACATACATTCCATTTTTATGGAGGATTTCAACATTTGGTTTTTCTTTTTCTGAACAAAGTTGATACTTTTTGAAGGCAGGATGCGCCAGAATATTACCACTAATAATTGGACGATATTCTATACCCTCCTGTTTACATTGATCTTTAATAACTTGATGTTGTTTTAATTTTTTTGTAATAATGGGAAAACAAAAACTACTATTTCCTTCTTGATATTCTGGAAGATAAAATTTACTTTTTACTTGACTTACTTCATCTAACCAGTACTTATAATTATTTTTTCTAATTTGAATATTTTTATCAAGACGTTTAATTTGAGAAAGTCCCAAAACAGCACACACTTCATGATTGCGAAGGTTATATCCTTCAGTCATAAACAAAAATGTAGGATCAATATCTGGATTTTGATCGGAATATTTTTTAAACATATGAGGAGATGCTTCACGAGCCATCCCATGACTACGCTTCATACGCATTAATTCATAAAGTTCTGTGTTATTTGTACAAACCACACCACCTTCAATTGTAGTCATGTGATGTCCAAAATAAAAACTAAACGTGGATCCAATAGAATTAATTCCTCGTTTTGCTCCACCAGGACCTTTAACACCATGAGATTCGCAAATATCTTCAAGAATCAAAGCATCTGGAAAAATCTCACGAACTGCCTCAACATCAGAAGACAATCCAATTAAATGAGTAATGAAGACCGCTTTAATATCTGGATGCTGAGTAGCAATATATTTTAATTCATCAATATCAAAAGAAAAATTATTAAGGTTTATATCACAGAAAATAGGTTGTAATCCGGACTGAATGACTGGTGCAATATTAGTCATCCATGTACATGCAGGAACAAGTACTTTATCACCATCATTCAGACCATACAATTCTTTTACAGAAGAAATTAAAAGTGTATTTGCAGTACTACCGGAAGAAACATACAAAGAATGTTTTACACCTAACCAATTAGACCAAGCAGATTCAAATTCACGAACCTTAGGACCATTAGTAAGTCTACTACTCTTTAAAATAAAAAGAGACATCTTTAAACGATCACTAAATGTAATCGTATCTTCCATAAGTGGCCAGTTTGTATTAGACATAATTTTGATTTAAATGATTAACGATTTTTTTAACTCCATCTTTCAAGGAAACTTTTGGTTTCCATCCCAGAGCATTTAATTTAGTAACGTCAAGAACTCTTCTTGGAGCACCATTTGGTTTTGATGTATCCCATACTATTTTACCACGATAATCAACAATATTGCAAATCAAATTAACAATTTCCATGATACTATTTTCAATACCTGTTCCAATATTAATAAAAGAGTCTACAGAACTATTCATTAAAAATACAGCAGCATCAGCAAGATCATCAGAATATAAAAATTCTCTTTTAGGAGAACCATCTCCAAAACATTCTACTTGATCAATATGATCTTTTTTTGCGGTCCAAATTTTGTAAATTAGACTAGACATTACATGTGCAGTTAAAGAATTGGACTTACTATCTACCCCGTAAATATTACAAGGATTTACAGAAATAAAATCACACCCATACTGTTTTCTATAAGCTTCACAAAGTTTGATTCCAGAAATTTTAGCAATTGAATAAAACTCATGCGATTTTTCAAAATCACCAGACATTAAATATTCCTCTTTAATTGGCATTAAAGATCCCTTAGGATATACACAAGATGATGCAAAAAACATTAATTTTTTTACACCATGAATATGAGATGATGAAATAATATTATTTTGAATATTGAGATTATCCAAAAGATAGTTTACAGGATAATTAATATTATCCATTATACCACCACACCTTGCTGCCGTTAAAAATACATATTCTGGTTTTTGCTTTAAAAAATATACGTCAGTATCTTTTTGACTTGTAAAATCAATTTCTTTACGAGTACCTTTAATTATATTAGCATAACCTTTATTTTCAAGATCTTTAACAAGTGCAGAACCAACCATTCCGTTAGCACCAGCAACTAATATTCTAGAGTTACTGTCCATAAATGCACATATCCTCAACCAATTGCTCAAAAGAAATTTTTGGTTCCCAACCTAATTTTTCCTTTGCTTTAGATGCATCACCCAATAAAGTTTCAACTTCGGATGGTCTGAAATATTTTGGATGAACTTTAACTACAGTTCTTCTTGTGTTTTTATCAATTCCAATTTCGTTTATACCTTTACCTTCCCAGACAATATTCATACCAAAATAAGGTGCTGCTATCTCAACAAACTCACGAACAGAATGTTGAACTCCTGTAGCGACTACATAATCATCAGATTTTTCTTGTTGAAGCATCAACCACATTGCCTCAACAAAATCTTTAGCATGTCCCCAATCTCGTTTTGCATTAAGATTTCCGAGTTGAAGAACTTCTTGGTGTCCTGTGGAAATTTTAGAAAGTCCCCGCGTAATTTTTCTAGTTACAAACGTTTCTCCTCTTCTTGGAGATTCGTGATTAAATAATATTCCAGAACTTGCATGAAGTCCATATGACTCACGATAATTTTTAGTAATCCAATATGCATAAACTTTAGCAACTCCATATGGAGAGCGAGGATAAAATGGTGTGCTTTCTCTTTGAGGAATTTCTACTACCCTACCAAACATTTCTGATGTTGATGCTTGGTAAATTCTAGTTTTTTCTTCCATTCCCAAGAGACGAACAGATTCAAGAATACGGAGAGTTCCAAGCCCATCAACCATTCCTGTATACTCAGGCATTTCAAAAGAGACTTTAACATGACTTTGAGCACCAAGATTGTAGATTTCATCGGGTTGAACTTGTTGAATAACCCTTACAAGATTAGTGGAATCTGTAAGATCCCCATAATGTAATGTGATCTTACTAAAAATATGATCAATTCTATCAGTATTAATTGAAGAAGATCGTCTAATAATTCCATGAACTTCATACTCTTTTTCTAAAAGAAATTCAGCGAGATAGGATCCATCTTGTCCGGTAATACCAGTGATAAGTGCGGTTTTCATTAGTCAAAAATCAAGTGAATTCTTTTAAAAATAAAAATAATTCTTCAAAATTATTTTGTTCCTTGTAAAATCTAAAAACTTTTTTATTTTTTTCTTTTAGAATAGTATCTGTAAATCTTGTTCTATTTTGAATTGAAGAATCCCCAACAATAACCTGATGAGTATCACAGTAATATGCAGCTAAATCTCCAGGACTGGTGCCTGTGTTTATGAACGTTTTTGAATCATTTACAATAGTCAAGAATAACCTAACATCTAAAAATCCAGTCATATCAATATATGTAATATATTCATTTTCAACAACTGGAAACTTAACCAAATCGTTAATAACAACAAGGTTTATCTTATTACTAATATGAAAGTCAACCACCTTTGCATATATGTCAAACTCTATACTTCCAAACCCGAGATCTCCAGAGATTCCCTCTTTTCCAACCAAATAGTCATTGATATTTACTGATCCGTAATTTCTAGTTTTCCAACTATTCTTTACAAAAAAAGTATTATAATTTTTAATATCTAATCCTGTTCCCCTTTTAAAAGTAGAATCCCACAACTCTAAATCATAAGCCTGGACTCCCTGCTCATGGTATTTACATGATGGTAAATACCATGTCCCATCTTCACCTTCAGCGTACTTGTGTCCAGGTCCAGGTGGCCATCCTAACTTCCAATGAAGATCTTTACCAATGGGATACAAAATATTTCTAAACACATATCCAGAAAATGCCTCCTCGTATAGATCCTCATCAAAGTTTCTAAGAGTATACCAGAAAGCAATACCTCTATCAGAAATTGTCTTAAAGTTATTCAATAAAAGTTCTGTTTCTTGATTATCTTTATAAGCTTTTGATGTATCAATAAATCCATCTAAGGTAACCAAAATATCTACATATTTTTCATAAAAAACTTCATGTCCAGGAAAACAAAAAGCAATTTTAGGACCTTTTACATCTCTAAAAAAATCTATGAACAACTCATTAAAAAATGTTGGGTGAAACCCGTACTCTGTCCACACATAATTTACTAAAGAATATTCCTCTGTATTGATTGAATCTAAAATTTCTTTAATTTGATCTACAGATTTAATGCTCAAGTACTTCATATTCACAACACTATTCATAAATTTACAATAAAAATTGGTTCTGTAATATATTTTTTGTCATCAACAAATTGAACTTTTTCTTTGTATCTACTTAAAAGTTCATCACATACTTGAGGAGTAACTCTACTGTCATTTTTAATGTATATCTTATATCCACGATCAAGAAGATCCGTGCATAAACGATATTGCTGACTCTCTGTTAAAATATCAGTGTCTTTTTTATATGTAATTGAATCAAAATAAAATGGTAGATCTTTTCCATTCATTTTAGCATAAAAATCACAAACAAACTTTGCATGTTGATTATTAATTTCATCTGTAACATATCCTAAATTATATTCTAACCCAACACTCTTAGCAAAAGCGGCAAATGCTCTATTGTCCCTAGGTAAACATGGTCCACCATATCCAAATCCATACTTAAGATACTTTCTACCAACTCTACTATCAGTTCCAACTGCATTCAAAACACCAACTATTTCATCTCCGCATCCAACCAAATGAAGCACATCTCCTAACATGTTTGCATAACTGATTTTGGTAGTCAAATAACAATTGACCGCAATTTTTGTGATCTCAGCGGCAGTGGTAGACATCGTGCAGATAATAGCTCTTGTTGTTTGAATTTTTTCATACAATGAACGAATATCTGAAATAGTTTTATCATCAGTATTATCTTTAGAATCAACTCCAAGGAGAACCATATCAGCGTTACGAAGATCACTAATAATTGATCCTTGAGCAATAAATTCTGGATTATAAAATACTTTAATATTTCTGGGAAGTTGCTGCCTAAACTTATCACAATCACCAGGATTAGTTGTACATCCAACAACAAAATATTTTCTAGAAGTTGGATTTTTTTGTTTAAAGTTCTCAACGACTTTCCAAACCGATGAAATATCATAAGATCCATCTTCTTTGGATGGTGTTGCAACCAAAGTATAAATTAAATCACATTCATCAATTACTTCTTCATTATTCGTTGTTGCTCTAAAATTTTTAGCAACACGGAGAAGATTTTCTACTTCTGGTTCATTTGTAATAATTTTACGATTATTCAAATCATTAACATAATCTTCTCTAACGTCTGAAACTAGAACATCGTATCCAGCAGACTCACACAAAAGTGCAAAACAGATTCCAAGTCTACCAGCACCAATTACTCCAATTTTCATAGTCAATCTCCTTTCAGTTTAGATGTGATTAATAAATGCCACCCTAATTTTTTTTCCAAAACTTTGAACATATCATCAGGCATTACATCAAACCAAGGTTGTTTTACATATTCCCCTCGTTTGTATGGTTCAATTTGGTAAGGAAAAATATGATCTCTCTCAATTGAAACCACATCAAAATGCTCAGATAATAAGTCGTAAATTTCTTCTTCAGTGTATGTATAAGCGATTGGGCACCCGTATTGTGCTTCTGGTTGATCAAGTCCAATACTAATCATATAGTTCTTCCAAGAATTTGATGCATATAACATCAGTTTAAAAGTGCCTTCTTTAGTCAAATACTTAGAGATTTGTTCAATAACTCTCTCTGGGTGTGGAGTATGATGAATTACACCCCAAGAATATACTAGATGATATTTTTCCTCAGGAAGAAAATCGGACAAGTTTTCAGCATTACCTTGATAAAAGTCACCTTGTTGATTATAAACCTCAAATCTTTTTTTAGCAAGTTGTAAACTTTCAGATGAAAGTTCTACACCAGTATACTCTGCACCATATCTTGCAAAATTTATACCAGCTGTAGCCAATCCACATCCAATTTCTAAAACCTTCTTACCATTCCATTCATTGAATTTTGAAAAAGATTTTATATGAGGTTCAACAAAAAATTTTTTCTTTTCAACTTCATCAAAATATTCTTTAGTTCCAATATCTTTTTTAGAATGCCTAATATTACAAGGTCTACTATTCCAAAAATTTTCAACCTCTGATATAGTTGCTTTCATACAATTTCAGTGTAATCGTAATTTATTTTAAGAGCATGATGTACAAATGATCCGTTTGTAAAATTATCCCTCATGATCTTTTGATTCGAATTCAATAATGAAGAAATCCACGAAAAAGAACTATTAGACATTACAAAAAGATCAGCATTAGACATGTGGTATATGTCGCTTATGGGATGATCGTCAATATGTAATTGTATCCCAAACTCGTTTGATTGCAATTCAAAGAATTCAGAAAAATCTGTTGTAAATCCCTGAGAGTGAATATGTAAAATTGCAGATTTTCCATCAAGATTTACTTTCAAAAAATTTATAAGGTTTTTATAGCGAACAAAATCTCTCTCTAAGATATACAATTCTCTCAGGGGAGATACAATTTCTGCAGCAATATCATTTGGATTTGGTGTTCTAATGTGAAGAGAAATATTTACAACATCTGTAAAATACTTTACACCATTGAAAATTAAATTATTTCTAATTTTATTAATTCTATCCTGAGTAAATATAGTAGACATATTTTGTTTACAAATATTTTCTATCTGTCTATGACAGTTAGATAAATTAATTAAAATTTTCTTATTACTTTGATGATAATCTTGTAAGAGAGACAAAAAATTATCAGTTATTTCCATAATTGTAATAACTTCGTCCCATTGTTCACTAATATTTGGAAAATTAAAAAAAGAATCAATCGAATCAAAATAATTTTTTTCAGAATATCCTGTGTAAGAATGATGGGAAAAGTTAGTTGATCCTGGATAAGTAAACTTTGTAGCAATAGAATCAGATAAAAAATACAATAATAAATGATATTGAATCATAGATCCAATACCTTCTGTTCCAAATCCATCTATTAATGGAATTTTTTCTTTCCAGGTGTCGTCAGAAACTTTATTACTTAAAGTTAGACATACACTCATAATTTAAAAGTGGGAATAGAAATCATTTTGTGTTTATTTTGTGTATTAAATTTTTGATACATATTAATCGCGTTAGACTGTTCTTCATTCAAGAACATAGGATCTTCAGAAAGACCCTTTTCCATGACCCACTCAAGCATAGAATATGAGGTTCCAATTTGATCCTCATCAGTGCGACCATCGTCCCATAGACCATCTGTGGGTGCTGCAGAGATAATTCTCTCATCAACTCCCAAATGCTCACCAAGTCTCCATACCTCAGTCTTATAGAGATCTGCAATGGGTGCAATATCAACACCACCATCACCATACTTAGTATAAAATCCTACACCATAATCCTCAACTTTATTACCAGTGCCTACAACAATACCACCGACAGATGTTGCAATCTGATAAAGAGTTACCATACGAAGACGAGATCTGGTATTTGCAAGAGCTAATTTATCTGCTCCAAACTCTTTCATTGTAAATTGAAAAGTATCAAAAACTTTTGAAAGGTCAAATTTACTAATAATTACATTTGAAAAACTATTCTGTAACCATTCCAGATGAGCATCTGAAAGAGTTTCTTGCTCTGGTTTTTGATGAATGGGCATTCCCAATGCGTAAGTGGGCAATCCAGTTTTTGCAGCAAGAGTGGAGGATACTGCAGAATCAATTCCTCCAGATACTCCAATCACAAATGCTTTAATATTATTGTTTACTGTGTAATCTTTTAACCAGTAAACTATCCGACTCTCTAATTCGGAATAATTTTCTATACGATTCATTTTGAAGTTAAAAAATCTAAAGTTATTATAACATAAAAATAGTATTGTGCAACATCAATAGTCATCAGACTTTAATGTTGAGATTTGAAAGAATTGGATAATCAGTTTTTACATAATTAATTTTAATATCTTTAAAACCTTCACTAAATTTTTCTACAATTTCAGATTTTACTCCATTACGAGTTCCATTTAAGTCACGAACTAGCAAAGCCAGTTTACCAATTTCAGTAAGAGGTAAATCATTCACATCTACAACTGGACCTGATCCGTTCTTGCAATCCATTAATTTACGCATTTGTGTTTCATAGTTCCACAAAGTTCCGTTTATTTCATACATACGATCAACATATGGTGTAACTGCTTCAACATCATATTGTTCTATTTCAGATTTATATGCGTTCAATTCACTACAAACATCCTCATTTGTTCGTTCGGTCTTCAGTTTTGTGATGGTGTATCTATCAATAATTTCAGAGATTGGCATTTTCATTTGAGCACCTCGATTTAATTAGGAATGTATACTGGTGTGTTATTTAAAAAAGGAATATGCTTAACATTATCATGGTGAATACCCTGATACATAAGATATTTTTCAGCTTTAATATTTAAAGTGTCAATCAAATATGGAACTGAAGTATGAACCGTATGGATTTCTTTAGCATTTTCAATTACTTTGCACCAATCAAAAAGAGAAAATCCATCTAATATATCAAGATTAATCACAGAAATATTAAATTTAGGAAAAACTAATTCATTATTTTTTTTATTATCAGTATTTGCATATCTGTTTACAAAAATATATTCTGAATCATCATTAAGTCCAAGGACATTATAATACAAATCATTTTCCCTGTCAATATTTCGATTATATTTAAATCCCTTTGACCAATCATTCCAATCAAGAAAGAGTTGAAGATATTTTGTGTGCATACACATACATGTTTCTGACTCAGAAATTCCAAAGTCATTTTGCCACAAGTGAATCATATCCATTCCAAGATAAACAAACTGAGGAGACTGAATGATTCCCATTTGACCATAATATTCTTTTCCAGGAAAGTTATCATTTTGAGAACAAAAATCAATATCAGTAATGTGATTTTTGATCCATAGTAATCTTTCTTGTAAGGGCCAGATTACTTTATATCCCATCGATAGATACTTTCTAGCAACATATTGAAGAAAGAATATATCTCCAATTCCTGCTGGTTGATTAATTAAACAAATTTTCATTTTAATTACTCAACATAAGCCAAAAGTTGATAATCATTTACCAGTCTATGTGTAGTATAGTTCGGTTCTTCCCCAAAATAAACAGGTAAATATTCTATCTTATAACTTGAATTAATTGATAAAATTAATTTTTCTAATTTTTGTTTTTTGTTAGAAAAATAAACTGGAATATCATCAATAATAATTGTGTGGTCTTTGATTGAATGTTCCTTAATTAACTCAAGTTCTTCAAAGGTAGGAACTCCACCACCTTCGTCATGAGCATCTAACCAAAAACAAGATTTTTGATCAATAACTTCTAGCATTTTAGGAATACACTCCAAAGAAGTTCCTAAGTATAAACTTACATTATCATCATTCACAAATCTTTCAATACAGTGATTAAATCTATTCTCCATAAATTCACAACTTAAAACATTTTCAAATCCGTGATCAAGAGCATATTGAACTCCATGACCTAAATGAGTTCCTGTTTCAACAAAATATTTACATCCCAACTTCACTCCAAAATCTCTAAAAAGAAATGCACAAGTTGGTATGTTTTTAGACTCCGTAGAATAAATTTCTTCAAAATACTTTTGTTTATCAAACACAATAATTCTCCCAAATAAAATCTTCTAAAATTTCCATTTTTTTTGCTCTTTCAAGATTATCTTGAATAGCATCTATTTTAGCATAGTATATATCCTCTGATACATCAAACTCCTCTGTTAAATCAACAATACCATCAGAATTAAAATGTTCTCCAATATCAGGAGCACCAAGATAAACGGGAATAGTTCCTGTAGCAAAACAATCTAAGAGTTTTTCTGTGAAGTAAGTTTCATATTGACCATTTTCAATCGCAACAGAAAACATATAATCGCAAAGTCCTTCCTCTTTATTTTGAATTTCTTTAAATCCACGACCATAAAGATCTACTTGATCTCCAATTCTATCTACCCACTCAAGTCTTTTAAGATGACCTTCACACATTCTCTTATTAGATGAAATCATTGAAATCATTTTACTTTTTTCATAGACTTTTGGTTCTTTAATCCAAAATCCTTGTGCAGGACACCAATCAAATTTCTCTCCTAATTTAAGAAGTCTTTGATCATGAGTAAAAATTTTATCATAGGTATCCTCAACCAATTCCCGATTTTGTATGATATTCTCAACGAGACCTTGTTTAATAAATTTTGATTCTAATAACCACAAATATTTTGGTCCAGGTCGATTATCACTGATACCCACATCAATAGTGTTATCAATGTAAAAGGTTCCGTCACCTCCACTTGAAACCCATTCAATATACTTAGATTCCTTTCCGTGAACAGAATATCCTTTATTCCCATTTGTGAGATGAGTAAAAGTATTTCCGACTAAATTAAATTTCTTTTTCATAATTTTTAATTACAGACCATTAGCTTTACAAAAAACATCAAATTGAACTTTTGGATTCATACATAAGGCGGCAAGAAACATATTACTACTCCCACCAATCAGTAAATCAGTTTTACTTGAAAGCAAAACATCTAACATTGCATTTTGATATTCAATTTCATACTCTTCATCAGTCATTGGAGTATGTGCATATCTACCACCTTTCCAATCAGTATCAGAGTCAAATCTTTCTCTTTCAGTATAAATGCATTTATCTCCAAAGATTTCAATAAATTTATCTAAAAATGGTCCAACTTGTGTGGTTAAAAGAATAGCATCATATTCATCTATTTTACTTTTAACTGTTTCAATTGCATGTTTTAAAACATTTGGTCCACCCCATTTATATCCCTCAGTGACGCCAACGTAATGCTCTGACTGACGAAGCATTAAACACATAACTTTTTTACCTTCAATTATTTTTTCTTCTTCCTTTACTTTTTGATTAAACTCGTTGGTAAATTTAAATTTATTCCAATGTTTATTAAATGCCTCTCTAGTTAAAGTTAAATGCTCTAAATCATCATATTGATCTTTTAATCCTCCTCTCCCATCATACTTTAAACTTTTTGGATATTTTTTTATTATATCTTTGACATCTGCGGGATATGTTTCAAAGTAAGTAAATTCTGAGGGAAAATTTCCTGTAGTGTATTCATTTTTTTGAAAAAACTTATACAGTAAATTTTCTTCTAGAATTTCAGAGAAGTTGTTAACCTGTGATGAAGACAACCATTTATAATCAGAGTAACTATTTCCTGGATAATGAGTTTTATTTCTTGCATGTAAACAAAGATTTATTTCATTTTCAGGATTATCTGCGACTTCCATCCAAGACAAATGTGCTAAAAATCCACTGAATGTACCTGCACAATTACCAGAAATTATATTCATTAATTTTTAAATTCAATTCATATATTATACTAAAAAAGGTGGGTTTATGCAACCCACCTTTGGTAATTCAGGCTCGCCACTTGCTCTTTGACTAGAAGCAAGAAACTAGGCGGGAGAGAGTCCCATCCGCACCAATTACTCTTTAAAGGAAGTAATAAACCTTAGAGGGTCCTTTTTGAGGCTCCACCACTTAGTTTTGCAAAACCAAGAAAATTTGGGTTAACTTTGATATCTCGGTAATACCAAAGAATACTATTAAAAATAGCACATCCCAGAGTTTGAGTTTGATCGCAAAAGGAATACCAAGAAGTCCTCCGATAAACTTAATGACCAAACCATATTTGAAACTTCCCCATAGCATGATTTGATAACCGAGCATAA
>Ga0172372_10009040_pt1 | contig 13011 bp, 12 predicted proteins | sample LakKiv5m_2_FD_114544 | JGI IMG/M metagenome (GOLD analysis project Ga0172372, IMG submission 114544) | Freshwater microbial communities from Kabuno Bay, South-Kivu, Congo - kab_092012_9.5m | ecosystem: Environmental > Aquatic > Freshwater > Lake | place: Democratic Republic of the Congo...
GCCGGCATAGGGAAATCCTCAAAAGAGGACATGGCACGGGAACTGATAATGTGGGTCGTTTCACATACGCTAGAGTGGCCGGTTTCCGGTGAAAAAAGCCAGTTCCCGCCCAACTGATCATTCTGTTCCAGGCATACCACATCGTGCAGACCGGCATCAATGAGGTTCTTCAGCGCAGTAAGGCCAGAGCAACCTGCTCCAATGATTGCGGCTTTTGGTTTCTTTTCCAGGGTGTCTCGTTTGTTTCTAAATATCCCCCTTTTTTTGAAATTGAGGTAGCAGGACAACAATTTAGCCTGTAATACTTATTTTACCATCCATAAACCCTAAATATCCTCTCCATGGTTCGCCTGCTTCACGTGCTTTTACCCTTGTTCCTGTTGACCTTGCCCCTGATCGGGCAAAAACAACCCTTATCTTATTATCTGCCTGAAGGTAGCTATCGCGCTGATATCCCCACACCTGAGCAATTTTTCGGATTTCAGTTGGGAGAATGGCACCTTTCCCACGATCAACTGCTGGCATATCTGAAACACATCACGGCGCTATCCCCTCGTGCCCGTTGGGTGGAGCATGGCCGGACTTATGAACATAGACCCCTCGTTCATCTGGTGATTACCTCCGAAGAAAATCAGAAAAACCTAGAGGCTCTTCGGCTGCGGCATCTGGCGAATACAGACCCCGAGCGGTCGCCCCAGCTAAATCTTGCAGAGGTTCCTCTTGTCTTTTATATGGGAAATGCTATTCATGGCAATGAAGCTTCCGGATTCAATGCTGGCCCGCTGCTGGCTTATTACCTCCTAGCCGGGAATAGTCCGGCGATAGATAAATTTCTGTCTGGGACTATTCTACTGCTTGATCCCAGCTTGAATCCCGATGGTGCCCAACGCTTTTCCACCTGGGCGAATATGCATCGTAATGCCCACCTTACCGACGATAGTCAGGACAGGGAATACAATGAATCTTGGCCTGGAGGACGGTCAAATCACTATTGGTTCGATTTAAATCGGGACTGGCTAACTGCAGCCCATCCGGAGAGTCAGGGTAGGGCATCTGTTTTCCACCATTGGAAGCCCAACCTGCTGACTGATCACCATGAGATGGGAACCAATGCTACTTTCTTTTTTATGCCTGGAGTTCCTTCCCGGGTCAATCCGAACACCCCGCGGAGGAATCAGGAACTGACTGCTAAAATAGGGACCTTTCACGCCCGGGCTCTCGACCGCATTGGCTCCCTATATTACTCCGGGGAGGGCTATGACGATTTTTATTACGGCAAGGGCTCTACATTTCCAGATGCGAATGGTTGTGTGGGTATTCTTTTTGAGCAGGCCAGTTCTCGGGGGCATCTGCAACGATCAGAAAATGGCCCCTTGACCTTTGCCTTTACCATTCGCAATCAAGTGACCACCGCCCTTTCCTCTATCGAAGCGGCGACTGCCCTGAAGGATGAATTGCTGGAGCACCAACGGGAATTTTTCCTCGATGCTCGTCGGGATGCAGCATTGGACACACGCAAGGCCATCGTATTCGGCGATGCGCATGATGCAGCTCGGGTAGATCATTTCATCGAGATTCTAAGGAGACATGAAATTCGGGTACACCATCTGGCAAAACCCCTCACTGTTTCCGGAAGGACTTATCCTTCGTCCTCCTCCTTTATCATCCCCATGGAGCAGAATCAGTACCGACTAATACTGGGAGCATTTCAGGTTTTGAAACAATTTGAAGACAGTATTTTTTACGATATCTCCACATGGTCTCTTCCGCATGCTTTCAATCTGCCGCACCATTACTTGACCAGGGCCGCTTTTGATACCGGCCTGATGGGTAAAGAGGTATCGGGTCTAAGACCAGAGCGTGAGGCAGTTCCCTCCCTTAAGCATTCCAACTATGCTTATTTGTTTGCATGGGATGACTACTACGCCCCACGTATGCTGTATCAGGTTCAGAAGGAAGGGATTCGGACTAAAGTTCTTCGAGAAAGCATGACCCTGGGGGAAAAGATCTACCCACAGGGTACCATACTTGTCCCGGTGCAGCAACAGAAACAATCAGCTGAAGCGATACATAGTCTTCTTTTGCGCTTGTCCCGGGAACATGCCATAGCCGTGGACCCGGTGAATACCGGACTGACGCCTAGAGGACCCGACTTGGGTAGCAACAGCCTAGTTACCTTGGAGATGCCTCGGGTGGTGTTGCTTGTCGGGGAGGGAGCCTCCTCCTCCATTGGGGAAGCCTGGCATTTGCTGGATCAGCGGTATCATATGGAAGTTACTAAACTCGAAGTTTCGCGTCTGGCTAGGGCTGACCTTTCCGGATACACTGCGGTGGTTCTGGGGGGAGGATCCTACGCCATGGCGGGAGTAGCAGGTGCCGCTCGACTTCGGGAATTTGTCCAAGGTGGCGGTACCTTGGTGGCTATACAGAGCGCAGTGAACTGGCTGAAGGGTCAAAATCTGGTATCAGTTAGCTTCCGGGAAATACCCGAGGAGAATAAGAAGAGGCGACCCTACGGCAAACTAAGCGACGATTTGTTTTCATTAGAGATTCCAGGAACTATTTTGGAGGGAGAACTCGATCTTTCCCATCCCCTGGCATTTGGCTACCGGGAATCCATTATCCCGCTGTTCAAGGACGGCGACCTCATGCTGGAACCTGCAAAAAATCCTTATGCAACTCCATTAATGTATAGACCGGGAGTTCCTTTAAGCGGCTATCTTCCTGGTAAGTTCCAGGGCAAGACTGGCGGTGCAGCAGGAATCATAGTGGGGAGTATAGGTAGCGGTAAGGTTATCATGATGGCCGACAATCCCTTGTTCCGGCAACACTGGTTAGGTACTACCAAGCTTTTTTCCAATGCACTGTTCTTTGCAAAAGCCATTAATGGACTGGGAACGGAAGGGGCGCCAAGAACAGGTAGCGGAGGTTAATTTGTAAATCTAGTATGATAGAGAGGCACCATGGTACTTCTCCTCCATGGTACGTATCTACAACTAGGCGTTTTCCCCACGGAAAACGGGTTGAATTGGGGATTTGTTTGCGGAGGCAACCTATGCCTCGATGAAGCCACCTGCCATTTTATCCCCTATTTTCCGCGATAAATCCGGGAAAATTGTCCAAAGAAAAGAGAATGGCCACTACCGCGTCGAAAGGGATTTGTATGAAAAAATATGTTGAAAGCACCCGTACTATTGGTTGTAAATATTTCCTTTTGTTGGTATTGGATTGTAGCATAAGGCCATATACCTCGAAATGTATTTACCCAATATGTCGTACTCCAAATTGACAGGGTCACCAAGTTTTAAAAACTTAAAATGGGTATGCTCAAAGGTATAGGGTATGATGGCCACACGGAAGGTGCTGGTATCAGGCTCAATCACGGTAAGACTCACGCCATTGATACAAACGGAACCCTTGTTTACCAACAGATGACTATTTTCCTTCGGAAAATCAAAGGTGAACTCCCAGGATCCCTCCTTCGACTCCATAGCGATTACATGGCCAATGCCGTCTATATGGCCCTGGACTACATGACCATCGAAGCGCGCATTCCCGGCCATGGCTCGCTCCAGATTGATGACATCGCCAACACCTAATTTGCCCAGACAAGAACGATTCAGGGTTTCTTCCACGGCTGTTACCCAATGCCTATTGCCTTTCACCGCTGTTACAGTAAGGCAAACACCTTGGTGCGCCAGGCTCTGGTCCACCTTAAGCGCATCAGATATTGGGGAGGATACGCCAAAAATGCGATTGGTACCTACGATTTGGATTTCCTCCAGGATGCCCAGTGCTTCAATGATTCCAGTAAACATATTCGCCCTCAGTCGTTTCCGTGGTATATCTCGATATACCCGCGAAGGGTCTCGCCAAAAGGAATGGGGCCATCCGGACCACTCTCAAACACCGTGCAAACGTAGAAATAGGTACCCGCGGGCAGCCGTTGTCCTTGCTGCTGCGTACCATTCCAATTAATAGCCGGATCGACCGTTTGGAAGACTAGTTGGCCCCAGCGACTGAATACCTTGAAATCTACCGAGGTGATGAAGCAGGATTTTCGCGGACGATACACATCGTTTTTACCGTCGTCGTTAGGCGTAAAGGCATTAGGGAGCTCATAAACAGGGCAATTCACCGAACATACCTGAGCACTAGGTTTGCTTTCATTGCCATTGGTGTCAAAGGCTGTAATGCGATAGCAACCTGCAAGCCCTTTGGCTGAGGCATGCCGGGTATTGCGTATACCAGTTCCTGTAAGGGTCTTGACCCGGGTTTCAGGCTTGTCCTTTCCTTCGGCAAAGTAAAGATAATAGCCGGCAATATCGCTGTCGCTGCAGTCCGGTGGAGCGGTCCAACTGAGCTCGTTGCCCGCCGTAGCTAGTTCATTGCAGTCCGGATAGTTACCTGTCTGGCAAAAATTGTTCACCTTGAGGACCGGCGGACATGGTGGCACATTGTCCCTGGGCACCACACAGATCTCCTGGGAATGATTGAAAAGGGGGTCGGGGACACCTGCTACGCCATAAGTTCCCCAACTTCGGATCCGGTAACAATAAGTCCTCCCATTCACCAAGCCGGTCTCCGTGAAATTACGCTGTCGGGTGAACCCAATGGAGTCAAAGCCACCGGCCTGATTTTTCCGAAATATGGTGAAGCCATAGTTTTCCCAGGGGGTCTGGAAGGTCCAGGACAATAAGGCCGACCGGTCACTCCCAGAGCCGGTTAGGAAAACGGAAGAACTGGGATTAGTCGTCCCCTGTAACCGGTTTTCCGACCCCGTCATCAGGGCAATGCGGTACGCGTAAGCATTCCTTTCGGTATCTACCAGGCTATCAGCATAACAAAGGTCCTTTAACTCCGCAAAACTCCGGGCCATGGGACTGCGCCAAAGCTCGACGTAAGCCGTCGGATTCACACCAGTTCCCCGGCTTAAAATGTAAGTGTAAGGTGGCGGAATACCTACCGTGTCTAAGGAACCAGCCTTGGGTTTGAGCCAGCAAACCTGAATGAGTCCATTGGTCCCGGTGCTGCGGACGTCCACTTGTATGGGCAAGGGAAGGTCACGGCCCAGCTGAATGCAGGTTTCGTCGGATGGCAGGCTCTGCACAAGATTGTAAGCATATCGGCCGTTGGGTGTGGTACGGGCAAATTCTGCCAATACCCGGTAGCAGTATGTCTTTCCGGGCTCTATGGTTTTGTCTTCAAAAACATAGCGGTTGTTTTGCATGGTAAGGATGCTGAACTCCGTCAGTTGGGTGTACCCTTTTCCTGCCAATCCGGTACGACATGTATCTAATGGAAATGGTCCGGTATTCACTTTTCGCCAGACTGTAAAACCACGAAAATAATTGCCCCCGACAGTGTCACAGGCATAGGGTTTTGCCCAGCTAAGGAGGACAGACTGCGGATTGCTTCGCGCCTGCAAATCCTTCGGCGGAGGCCCAACCACCTTTATGCGAACTGTCTTGAGGATGGCAAGCCCGGAGGAATCGGGAAAAAAGTTGTCCTGAGCTTTGAATACCACCGAATAAAATTGTTCAGAAATATGCTCGCACGTGGTACGCCAGGTAAATATCTTGGTGACAGGCTGGGGCTCAAAAAATCGTCCCGTAGGAAGGAAGGTCGCAGGGCTGGGTCTTACCTCAAATGGCCCACCCAAGGCCGTGAGTTTTACCCGTTGATTTACCTCCGAAATAGGTGCCGTAGCACGTACCTCAAAGCGGATTGTCTGGCCCGCTACGACGCAAATCTCGTCAAAAGGGACCCGAACCTCCGGCGGCATGTTGTCACAGTTGCGAATGAGAATCTGCATGTCCCGGATAATAGTGTCTATGGGCAGGCCGTCGCGGTACTCCACGATGAAAATGGCCAGATTGTATTCTCCAGCACGCTGGGGGGCATCCCAGACAATATCTCCGGTGACTGAATTAATACTCAGCGTATTGCGGGGACCGGGATTGACATTCCCAGGAAAAATGTAATTAGGAACAGGCAAACCCACGTCTTGCAGGGGCACGGTAAAATGATAGGAAAGGCTATCCCCGTCGGTGTCATAGGCGTTCGGATTGTGTACAAAGCGCTGCCCCACACATCCGATGTCAATAGGAGGCTGAAGCAGCACGGGAGTGTTATTACAACCCTGAAACTGTGGATTGGGAAACGTGTAGGTGGTCTGGAGGTGAAAGCGAATCTGCTCGGAATTGGGGAAGTTGACATTCAGAATGCCTCCGTTCCGATTCGGATCAGTCATGGAAATGACGTAGGTTCCCCGGGAGGGAAAGGTGTGATAGGCAATGTAAATGTTTCGCTTCGTGTCATTTTCCAAGGGCTCTCCCTTGGGAAGACTGCCACCTCCATTGGTGCGACCTACTTTTTCACATTTGCCGTCACCCCAGCAAATGAACAAGGTGTCGCGGTCTGCCTGAAAACTGCTGGTCTTTGTGTAGGTAGTTATGACTGCTTTGACGGTGAGACTGGAGGTGCAATCCCCAACCTGGGATATCGATATCTCTCCAGCCCGATTGTGCGTGGCAAGCAATAACTTTCCCGGAATGAGGAGCAGCAAAGCTAGTCCCATTCGCATTAGCCGCAATTGGCACTGGAAACGATTCGGTGAGGCAAGGGATTCCAGGCTCATGAGACAAATCTTTGCATTCCCCAAAAGTAAAGGAATCTGAGATGAGTTAATCTGGAATCTTTTAATCTAGATTTGGTGAGCACCAAGACCAGGTAAAGAAGCACCATAGGGGTCTAACTGCTCCTGGTGTATTCAATTCCCCATGCAAAGACACACCCTGGTTCGTATGCGACATCGTGGGTTTTAAAAGGGTTCAGATTACCGATTCCAAATTAATCATGGAGCACTCCACCCTAAGTAAGGGGTTTGATTCATGTGGAGGAAGGAAGGTAAGATATTTCGTTTTTATTTTTAAAATGCTATGTGTCCTTTGAGAAGGATAAAAAACAAAACTACCATGGAAAAAGCCTCTTCAAATTGGCCAACATATGTATTCTTATTAACATGGATAACCAGCTTTTCAGGTTTTGCTAAGCCACCTGAAAGCAGGATTTTCCCAAATCGAAGGTTAGAAGATTACCGCATCCGCATCGAAGAGATAAAGGCGAGGTGGAAGAAGGCTACCCCAGAGAACATCATTTTGCCTATGCCAAAACAGGCTACAGATGACTGCACGGTCATTGTCTCAAGAGGGTCCGTACTCCGTTTTGCGTGTTACAATCTCGGGGCTTTAGCAACTTCAAAACCCTACACTCCTAGATGGGAACTCAACGGCGGCTACTGGCAGTGGGGAAGACTTAACCAGGCTGCCATTGGTCCGTTTTTAGGTGCCAATGGCGGACCTCCAACAAGCTGGAATACAACCTACCCTCCAAATGGTGCATGGTTAGACGCGAGAAAGACAGGAAACGACCCTTGCCCAACTGGATTCAGGGTACCGACCGCTGCACAGTGGGAGGCAGTTTTTGACACCAACATCATCGAAAATGTAGGTACCTGGACAGATTCTCCTACCTACTACGGCTCCGGAAAGCGCATTAGGAAAACAACTTATGACACAGGAGGTCTGTTTCTGCCGGCGGCCGGTGGCCGGTACCAAGGCAATGGTTCGCTCGTCTACCGGGGCAGTAAGGGCTTCTATTGGAGTAGCACAGAGGTCCAATCGATTTACCAAGCCCGCAATCTGGAATTCGCCGTTGGAGGCAAAATCATGAATTCAACCCTCCGCACCATCGGGATGTCTGTTCGCTGCGTCGCCGAATGATTCGGCTATTTGTTCTTTGGACTATTCAACCCCCGCAGAGACACACCATAGTTCGTCTCCAAGATCGAGGGTCTCTACAAAGGGTCAAGAATGAACGATGCCGGAAAACTGGATTCCAGATTTACCGATTCCCGAAATGCTTCCCCAAGGGTACTTTCTGGCAGGTTTACCTGTTCAGCTTGGGAAATAGTTGAAGACAGCGTGTCAGCGATTCCCGCCAATGCGGGATGTCCAAACCCATCTTCCTTTTGAATTGGGTCTTGTCCATGACACTATAGGGTGGTCTGGGAGCGGAATGGGGATAGTCCTTGGTATATATCGGTATCACCTTAGCCGGATGGCCGCGAAGTTTCATCACTTCTTCCGCCAAATCGCACCAACTGCAGGCGCCCTCGTTGGCATAATTAAAAATTCCAGAAGCATCTGCTGCCCGGTCCTCCTTTATCATAGTTAGCAGCATCCGCGCCAAATCGCCGCTCCAGGTAGGAGAACCAATCTGATCACTGACCACAGAAAGTTGCTGCCGCTCCTGACCCAGGCGGTCCATGGTGCGGACAAAATTGTGCCCATAGGCTCCGTAAACCCAGGAGGTACGAAATACCAGGGCGTTCGGGTCATTGGCCAACACTGCTTCCTCGCCCGCTCGCTTGGAACGGGCATAAACTCCCTGAGGCCGTATGGGGTCTTCCTCAGTGTAAGGCGTGTCCATCCCTGAGTGGTAAACATAATCGGTCGAGAGATAAACAAACCGCGTACCCCGCTTCTGCATAAAGCGGGCAAGCGGTCCCACGGAACGCGCATTGATCTGAAAACAATCCTCTTCCTCCTTTTCTGCCTGATCCACCGCGGTGTATGCCGCAGTGTGCAAGTACCAGTCATAAGTCTCCTTCAAACATGGCGGTTGGTTCTGCCCAGTAAGCTCCGGGTCCATTAAGTCCAAATCGCGCCTTCCCGCAAAAAAGAGTTCCAATTCGGGAAATGTCTGCGATAACGCAGCCAACTCCTGACCTACTTGGCCGGTGGCCCCACTGATTAATATCTTTTTCCTCATGGGGAATAGGAAATACCAGGAGGTACATGTTGCCCCAGGGTTGGAAGCTGCCTGTCCTTTTCTGAAAGCTGCAACTGGTCCGCAGGTAGGGACCAGTCAATGGCCAGCCGGGAATCGTCGAATCGGATACCTGCCTCCGCTTCCTTGCAGTAATAGGTATCGCATTTGTATAAAATATCGGCCACCGGACTCAGAGTGAGGAATCCGTGGGCAAATCCACGGGGAATGTACAATTGCTGATGATTCATCTCACTCAGTATCAGTTGGTAGGACTTACCCCATGTGGGTGATCCCTCCCGCAAATCCACTACGACATCCAAAATTTCACCGCGCAATACCCTAATCAATTTTGATTGGGCGTGGATGCCCGTCTGGTAATGCAATCCCCGCAATACACCCAGGGCAGATTGGGACTGGTTGTCCTGAACAAAAGGGCGAAGGATGCCCGATTTACGAAGAACGTCGTCCCGAAATGCTTCAAAGAAGTATCCTCGCTCATCGGGAAAGACCCGAGGCGTCAGAATAAGCAGTCCGTCAAGCGGGGTAGGGGAGCAATCCATGATGCGGCTGCCGGATGATTAGTTCTGGCGAAAGGAAATCTGAATGGGCACCCCACCAAAGGCATAGCGCTTGCGCATCTGGTTCTCCAAAAATTGTCGATAGCTGTCCTTCACATGGCCAGGATGATTGCAAAAGAATACGAAGGCCGGACTGCGCACCGGAAGTTGGGTGATGTATTTAATGCGGATGTATTTACCTCGATGCGCAGGTGGTGGGGTATTTGCGATAATTGGCAACAGGGTATTGTTCAGTTCGGAGGTTTTAATCTTCCGCGTCTTGTTGCTGTACACCGCCAAGGCCGCCTCCAAAGCCTGGTAAATGCGTACTTTTTCCATAGCAGAGATAAAGAGAATGGGCACGTCGGTAAATGGAGCAATTCGCTCTCGAATTTCTTTCTCCACATCGCGGGAAGTATTGGTCTCCTTGGCCACCAAATCCCACTTGTTGACCAGGATAACAATTCCCTTATTCCGCTTTTGAGCCAGGGAAAAGATATTGACATCCTGAGCCTCCATGCCCGTAACCGCATCAATCAGCAGGAGACAAACATCGCATTCCTCCATAGCTTTGATGGCACGCATGACCGAGTAAAATTCAAGGTCCTCGTGGACCTTGCCTTTTTTACGGATTCCAGCCGTATCGATAACGATGAACTCCTTGCCGTACTTGTTGTAATGACTATGAATGGCATCACGGGTCGTGCCGGCTATATCCGTTACAATATGTCGTTCCTCCCCGAGCAGGGAATTGGTCAGGGAGGATTTCCCGACATTGGGCTGCCCCACAATGGCAAGCCTTGGGATACCATCGGCTGGGACAGGCTCCTCCACAATATGCTCTACCACAGCATCCAGCAACTCCCCCGTCCCCGATCCGGTGAGCGAAGAAAGAAAGTAACACTGCTCGAATCCTAAGGCATAAAAAGCATTCGCCTCAAAATAGCGCATGCTATTGTCTACCTTATTTACGGCCAAAAAGACCGGTTTGTCGCTTCGCCGCAGCATGTCGGCAACCTCATCGTCCAAATCGGTAATCCCCGTGGTCACATCTACCATAAAAACGATGGCAGCTGCCTCGTCAATGGCAATACGCACCTGGGTCCTTATGGCTGCCTCAAAAACATCGGACGAATGTTTGACAAATCCCCCAGTGTCCACCACTGTAAAGTGTTTCCCGTTCCAGAAACACGGCCCGTACTGCCGGTCGCGAGTGACCCCGGAAATGTCGTCGATGATGGCTTTTCTCTCCCCGATGCATCGGTTGTACAGGGTAGATTTACCCACATTGGGCCGGCCGACGATGGCCACGATATTGTTCATAATGGAAACATCGGACAGAGTGCAAAAGTACCAATTTAATCGGGATTCAGCCCTCGTAGCCAAACTGCCGCAGGGCCGTCTCGTCGTCGCGCCAGTTTTCCCTGACCTTGACGAACAACTCGAGAAAAACCTTGGAACCTAGAAATTCCTCCATATCCAAGCGGGCCGCCTCACCCAGCTGCTTTAGGGACAACCCTCGCTGGCCTATGAGAATGGGCTTTTGGCTCTTTCGAGCCACAAAGAGTGTGGCTTGAATCCTGGCAAGCGGGTGACCATCGCGGGTCTTCTCTTCCCGAAACGATTCGATGCGCACCTCCACAGAATAGGGTATCTCCTGCTTGTATAGCAGTAGGATTTTCTCCCGTATGATTTCCGCTGCGAAAAAACGCTCGCTGCGGTCAGTTAGCTGATCCTCCGGAAAATATGCCGGGCCCACGGGAAGACGATCGCGCAGAAATGCCAGTAATTCGACCGTCCCAACTCGCTTTAAAGCTGAAACCGCGAAAAGCCTGGCACTTGGAAATTGGTCTTGTTTACGCGCCGTCCAGGCCTCAATCTTTTCTGCTGTCAGCAAGTCCGTCTTATTCAAGACCAACACCAGCGGAATCTTGAGACGCCGGAAAGAAGCATGTAACCCCTCTAGACTGTTATCAGGCTCGGCCTCCTCGCTCACCCAAAGCATGAGGTCCGCATCTTCGAAGGACCCATGCACCGTGCCATTCATTTTTCGCTGCATGCCATAAGCAGGCTGCTCGATAAAGCCCGGGGTGTCGGAAAACACCATCTGGTAATCCTCCCCGTTGACGATGCCCAAAAGCCTGTGCCGGGTTGTCTGGGGTTTGGGAGTGATGATGGACATCTTTTCTCCAACAAGGGCGTTCATGAGGGTAGATTTCCCTACATTGGGCTTTCCAACTATATTGATGAATCCGCTCCGGTACATGGGGTGCATTTTCTTGACTTCATGCCGGCAGTGCCTTTAGGGTGCCTCGAATTCGCTCATCCAGCATCTGAAAAAGGTCGGCCGGACGGTAGAGTCGCCAATTCAGGGTGTTGTAATCTTTTCCTATAAAGAATAGCTGATGTATCCCCGCTTCGCGGAAATCCTGGATGACATGATCCCTTAAATTAATGAGCACCACCCAACCGGCTTCATCGGTGATATCTTCCAGCCATTCTCGGTAATAATCGTCCTCCCCACTATGGAAAGTAAGGATGTTTTCTCCAATGAGGAGGTAGTGCACAATTCCCTGATCAACCATTTTGTCAATGAGATTGCGCTTGAGGGTCTGGCAATCGTCTTCCACACAGTCGTTCCACTCCCCCAGCAATTCGATGATGGCAAACCGGGCCTGATAATCAACCCAAAGTACCTTTAGGTATAAAGTCTCCGAGCCAATATCCTCCCACTGCGGATGGATGAGATAGTTATAAATTTTGTTTCCGTAGTAAAACTCGCTGTAAGTGTTCCCATAAAATGGGGAGCGCTCGTCCCGGGCTGCGTTATAGTCATCTATCCATCGGAAAAATGGTTCGATATCGTGCACGGCTGAGGACTTTACGTGTAAATTGCGGCTTGACCGACGACGGGACAAAAGTATGGTAAAAATCATAATCACTGGTCCCGAGTCCACGGGCAAATCCACGCTGGCTAAAAATCTGGCCACTCACCTTGGGGAACCCTGGGTGCCCGAATTTTCCCGCTATTTCATTCCCTCCCTGCATGGGCCTTATTCGCCTGACCATTTTGCTATCATGGCCCAGGGGCAACTACACTGGCAGCAACTCTACCGCAGCATTGCCAGGAATTACCTGATTTGCGATACTGGCCTGGAAGCACTTTTTATCTGGTTTAAGTTCCGTTTTGAAGGCGTTGCCAATCCAATTCCTGAATCCTGGAACCCATCAACGGAAGACCTTTATTTGTTGTGTTCCCCGGATATTCCTTGGGAATACGACCCCTTGCGCGAGGCTCCCTACCGCCGGGAAGAAATTTTCACGGCTTTCAAAGACCTGTTGCTCATGGAGAACCTTACTTTTTACACGGTTTGCGGTCAGACTCCTCAGGAGCGCTTAACCTCGGCCTTGTCTGCACTTGCCCAAGCAGATGCAGGCCTCTTGCGCGATTCCCGCTAAAGATTTACTTTTGCCAAGTTCTCATTTGGGGTGCTGCCATGAGCAAGCTGAGATCAAACCCATAGAACCTGCCCGGGTAATTCCGGGTAGGGAAATGAGCATCGTTCGCGATGCCTGCGCAACGACCTTCTTTAGCCCCATAGGACGGTTCCTCTTTCAC
>Ga0172372_10009041_pt1 | contig 13010 bp, 14 predicted proteins | sample LakKiv5m_2_FD_114544 | JGI IMG/M metagenome (GOLD analysis project Ga0172372, IMG submission 114544) | Freshwater microbial communities from Kabuno Bay, South-Kivu, Congo - kab_092012_9.5m | ecosystem: Environmental > Aquatic > Freshwater > Lake | place: Democratic Republic of the Congo...
GTTGCTCCCAACCTGCTGTGCAAGCCCGCTACCGTCATGTTCAACAAGGTCACCATCAAGAATGGCAAGCAGGCCACTCAGATGTTTGGACCGGCACAGCGCGGCGTCGCCATGGCGGTTGCCGATTGTGTTGAAGATGGCACCATCCCGGCTGATGAGGCTGATGATCTGTTCATCTGCGTAGGTGTATTCATTCACTGGCTGGCCGAAGACGATGCCAAGATCCAGGACTACAACTACGAAGCCACCAAGCTGTCCATCAAGCGCGCCGTTGCAGGCGAGCCGAAGGCGGCTGATGTTGTGAAGCAGAAGGGCCAGGTTGAGCATCCCTTCGCGGCTCACAAGTAAGCGATCGCTGAAAAACGCTGTTCCGCCCGGCGGGACAGCGTTTTTTTTCGTCTAAAATTCAGGGAGGTCAGTAGGTCCCGATGGATTATTCCGGTAAGAGTCGACGCACCTTGCCACTGATATTTCCCGCGTGAAGAGCCGTCGCAACGAGTACGGCGCTGACTCCAATGCGTTCGAGAGCTTCCAGATCCCCGTCGTGGCGCACACCACCCGCGGCGATGAACTCATGATCCGGATAAGTGCGCACAAAATGCGCGGCCTGCTGGAAATCTGGGCCGTCAAGACCACCTACCCGTTTGAGGTTCATCAAGATGACTTTTTGGGGCCAGCATTCAGGCTGGGCCAATAGTTTTTCGGGACCTCGCAAAATGCGATCCTGAAAGTCCAACGAGAGTATACAATCGGACCGGGCTTTAACCAGCCTGTCCAGCATATGCTCGGTGAGCGATTCGCTCCCGATGACTGGCCGCGAGCGCTTACCCATTATGTGACCCGGGCGCATGCCCACTCCATGCATACCCAGATCAATCCAGAATATCTGCTCCGGAAAGCTGACAGCCAAACGTTCCAGCAGTTGGCGCTGTGGCTCTTTGCCCATCAGTGCATCCAGATCGGCTACATAGAAAGTCTTGAAATTGGCCACGCTCAGCATGCCCTGGACCACGGCCACCGGTTCGGCCACCGGACTGTAAGGGGTTTCCAGGGATTTATAGTTTTGCCGATCACCATGGCGGGCATGGACGACTTGCCCGGCCATGAGGTCGACGACAGGGATGATATCCAATCGCGCCACCCATGAAGTTGCTGGTGTATGAGTATATTACGGGGGGGGGCCAAGACCTGCCGCCAAACCCGGCCCTCATCCGCGAGGGTGATCTGATGGTTGGCGCCTTGAGTCGCGACTTGAGGGCTATTCCCGGGATTGAGCTGCGGGTGTTGCGAGATGAGCGGCTGATACCGTTCCCGGATCACCCGCCCATTCAGTGGGTTCCGGTCAGCTCCACGACGAGCGCCATGGACCTTTTCACCACCCTCCTTGATCAGGTCGATGCGGCTTGGCCCATCGCTCCGGAAACTGGCGGCATCCTGGAAGATATGTGCCGACGGGTCGAAACACGAGGCAAGATCCTGCTGAATACTCCGACCCTGGGAGTGCGATTGACGGCCAGCAAACTGGCGACCCTGGAGGCCCTGAAGCGACATCACATACCCATCGTGCCCGCCCAACCCTGGACCGATGATCAAGACCGACCGCCTTTTGATTTTCCCATCGTCATCAAGATCGATGACGGTGTGGCGTGCGAGGACATCACCATCATCCGCCATTCCGACGAATGGAACGCCTTCCGTCGGCGGGCGCTGCCGGGCGTCTGGATTATCCAACCGCTGGTTAGCGGCGAAACCCTGAGTCTCTGCGGGCTGTTCAGGAAGGGCGATGCCGTGCTGCTCAGCGTTAATCGACAGTTGATTTGCGAGGTGGGGCAAGGCTTTTCACTGACCGGTTGCCTGGTGAATTCAGTCGCGGATGTGTCGGGCCTCTTCGAAGGGCTGATTCAGGGTATCGCCCGGGCCATCCCCGATCTGTGGGGCTACGTGGGAGTTGACCTGCTTCGGACCGATGAGGGCTTGCAGGTGCTTGAGATCAATCCCAGACTGACCAGTTCCTACGCGGGATTGCAATCCGCCCTGAACATCAATCCCGCAAGTCTGGTCGTCGATCTTTGGCGGCATCAATGTCTGCCCAGACTATCCCTGCCCACCACCCGGAGGGTGGAAGTGATCTGGGGGCCACACTGATGAGTCCACGTATCGTAGGTTGGGATGTCGGCGGCGCCCATCTGAAGGCGGCTCTGCTGAATGGGCAAGGCCGCATCGAGACCGCGCACCAGGTGGCCTGCCCGCTCTGGCAGGGTCTGGATCATCTGGATCGGGCCCTGGATCTGATGCTGGAAGCCATACCCGATGACTCCTCCACCCATCATGTCATGACCATGACGGGCGAATTGACCGATTATTTTGCCACCCGACAGGCGGGTGTCATGGCGCTGACCAGAGCCATGACACGTGGACTGGGGACCGGCCGCGTCAAGGTCTTTCGGGGCGGTGAGGGTCTGATTGAGGCAGAGGCCATGCAACTGGCGGATACTCTCAAGATAGCCTCGGCCAATTGGCTAGCTACCGGATTATGGGCCGCCACCCGGATTCATGAGGGCATTCTGGTGGATATGGGTAGCACGACTACCGATCTTCTGGCTATTTCCGGCTCCCGAGTACACTACCGGGGCTATACCGATAGTGAGCGGTTACGCTACGATGAACTCGTTTACAGCGGTATCATCCGAACACCCGTAATGACTCTGGCGAAAAAAGTACCCCTGGATGGAGCCTGGTCAGGTGTCATGGCGGAATATTTTGCGTCGATGGCGGATGTTTACCGACTGACCGGGGAATTACCCGAGGCCGCGGACCAAATGCCGGCGGCCGACCAGGGTCCCAAGACAGCGCAAGGCAGCCGTCTAAGACTGGCTCGTCAGTTTGGCTGGGACGCCGACAGGCTGCCGGATGAATGTTGGCTTGAGCTTGCAATGCACCTGCGTGAACAACAGTTGACTCTTTTGCACAAGGCGGTAGGCCTGCAAGTATCGCGTGGACTGCTGGGGCAAAGGGCGCCCTTGATCGCCGCCGGCATCGGGCGATTTCTGGTTCGAACCCTGGCCAAGCGGTGTGGCAGACCCTACGTTGATTTCAATGATCTGCTTCCTGTCGCCGCCTCGGCGACCGGGTTTTCGGCCGCGGACTGCGGCCCGGCTGCCGCCCTTGCCTGCCTCGCATCGCTGGAACTCCAACCTGGATCATGAAGCTAAGACTGCAAGAACTTCCTTACTTCGAAGATAGCGCCGCTCTGTTCCTTCCCTGGTCGGATCGCGGCTGGTCGGTTTTTCTGGACAGCGGCTATCCGCATAGTCGGCAAGGGCGCTATGACATCCTGGCCGCCGATCCCGTCAGAACCCTGGTGACCCGGGGCGCCCTCACGGAAATTCGCGAGGGCGATTCCATCCGCCTGTCCCCGGATGACCCTTTCAGCCTGGTCCAGGAGTCGCTCGGCAAATCGATCGATCCGATCGCCGGTCTGCCCTTTTGCGGCGGCGCCATGGGTTATTTTGGTTACGACCTCTCCCGGCGACTGGAACGCATGCCCAGCCGGGCCGTGGATGCCGAAGGCATTCCTGACATGATGATAGGAATCTACGAGTGGAGTGTGATCGTGGATCACCACGAGCGGAGAACTTATCTGGTTGGGCGAAAGGATAGCCCGGCCCTGGACAACCGTTGGCCCCATCTCATCAAGAGTTTCAGCCAAATACAAACCTTGGGTTGGCGGTTGGGCGATTTCGAAACCCAAGGCAAACCCAGCACCAACCTTGATCAGGCCGGTTATGCGCGCGCCTTCAATGCCATCCAGAGGTATATCCATGAGGGGGATTGCTATCAGGTCAATCTGGCATTGCGTTTTTCGGTGGCTGCCCGAGGTAACCCCTGGGTAGCCTATCAGTACCTGCGTACCCATAATCCCGCTCCCTTCAGCGCCTACCTGAACTATCCCCAGGTTCAGGTGCTAAGCTCCTCGCCCGAGCGATTTTTAAAGGTTTGCCGGGATGAAGTCGAAACCAAGCCGATCAAAGGCACCCGGCCACGGCTCGCGGACGCGGTCAGTGACGCTACCCAAGTGCTGGAGCTTCGGGACAGTCTCAAGGATCGCGCCGAAAATCTGATGATCGTGGACTTGCTCCGAAACGATATCGGCAAGAACTGCATCGCCGGTTCCGTGCATGTGCCGAAGCTCTTCGAAATCGAGAGCTACGCCACCGTGCATCACATGGTCAGTACGGTGCGGGGCAGGTTGCTGGCGCATCACAGCGCGCTGGATCTGTTGCGCGGCTGCTTTCCCGGCGGCTCCATTACCGGCGCGCCAAAAATCCGCGCCATGGAAATCATCGAGGAACTGGAACCCAATCGGCGTGGTGTCTATTGCGGTTCAGTGGGCTACATCGGCTATGACGGCGGCATGGACAGCAATATTGCCATACGTACCCTGGTGCATTCCGGGAACATCCTGCGCTTTTGGGCGGGTGGCGGCATTGTGGCGGACTCCGATTGCACGCTGGAATACGAGGAATGCCATCACAAGGCGGCGGCTCTGCTGCGTCTGATGGATCAGTTTCGTCATCAGGCGCCGCGTGCCCATTCCCTGGGTTATTAAACTCGGCGGCAGTCTCTGGGCCTCACCGCTGCTGCCGAAATGGCTGGTAAAACTGGTGGCATGCAATGTCATCATCGTGCCCGGCGGCGGCCTGTTCGCGGATGCCGTGCGGCGTTCTCAGCAGCGATGGGGATTCGATGATCATGTCGCGCATGTCATGGCCATCTCGGCCATGGCGCAATATGGCAGAATGCTGCAGGGGTTGTGCGCTGGACTTCGGGTTGCCACTGATTGCCAGACCTTGGTTCAGGCGCATCAACTGGGTCGTTCCGTCATCTGGCTGCCTGATGCCAAGGCCCTGGCGGACACTTCCATTCGGGCATCCTGGGAGGTCACCTCGGATAGTCTCGCGGCCTGGCTGGCAAACCAAATTCACGCGGAACAATTGTTATTGATTAAATCCGGAGCCATCCCGCCGGGCATGTGCGATCTGACCGACCTGGTGGCCAATGGTTGGCTGGACCCCGCATTTCCTGAAATGGTTGATGGCCGGCCTGAGGCCGTCTGGCTATGCGGACCTGAGCATCATGACTATTGTGAAACCGGCCTGATGAATCCCTCCGCGTGTTTCACGAGAGTCATGACCATCCCAAGCTGAGTGTTAATGTTGGAGGCGTCGACATGTCCATACAAATTCGTTACTTCGCCAGTCTCCGTGAAACGATGGGGCGCGTGGATGAGCAGATCGTGTACGAGGGCATTACCACCGTCGGTGAGATCTGGAAGACCGTCAACCAGGGACGACCGTTGCCTGACAACATTCTTTGCGCGGTAAATCTGGAATATGCCAGTGCCGACACCTCTGTCCGGGATGGTGATGAAGTCGCCTTTTTTCCCCCGGTCACCGGCGGTTGAGATGCCCGTGATCGCGCTAAAGGAACACCCTTTCGACCCCTACCGGGAGTTGCTGGAATTTCAGTCATCCCTGGGCGAAAATGCCGCCAAATATGGCGCACAGAGCATTTTCATCGGCACCATGCGTGACTTCAACGAAGGCGACCTGGTCCAACGGCTCTGGTTGGAACATTACCCCGGCATGACGGAGCGCGAATTGGCGCGTATTGTGAGCGAAGCTCAGACACGGTGGGCGGTGAGTGAAACCTTGGTGATACACCGCGTGGGTGAAATCAGGCCGGCGGATACCATAGTCCTGTTAGCCTGTTGGTCCGCCCACCGGGGACCTGCCCTCGATGCCACGCGATATCTAATCGAGGAACTCAAACATCGGGCACCCTTCTGGAAAAAGGAAACCCTTGATTCCCGCACCCGTTGGGTGGAGCGTAACACCCCGGCCTGAGCATGGGTGATGGCACTGAACCACCTCCCTCCATATCGACAAGCCGCGCGGCTTGCCGCATCATGAAGCCGCTGGAGCCTGGGCCAAGCCCTTTTCCAGCCGTCTTCATCTTGATTATTCAGTACACCGTCCAGGCCCACCCGTGAGGACTTTATGCCAAACTCAGCCTATCAGCTTCTGGAAATCGTCGGCACATCACCCATTAGCAGCGATGATGCCATTCGCAGCGGCATAGAAAAAGCCACCTTGACCCATCACAAACTTGACTGGTTTCAAGTCATCGAAACCCGGGGCCAGATACGCGATGGCAAGGTCACCCAATTTCAAGTCATCATGAAAGTAGGCATGCGACTGGAAACCTCCACCAGCGCCCCAAAGTCATCCCTATGAAAGGAGTTTTTGTGTTCTTACTAAGGATGAGCCCCAGGAACTGGTTTTTCCTGTGTTTTTTGTTTTGCGTCGGTTTGATGTTGTCAGCCTTCTATTTCCAGTTCGTGGGTAAACTGGATCCCTGCCCCCTGTGCATCTCTCAAAGAATCATGGTGGTGGCCGTGGGTTTGGTCATGCTGGCCGCAGCCATCCATAATCCAGGGCCACAGGGCATCAAGGTCTATGCCGGCGCCTCCGGCATGACCGCACTGGTGGGAGCCAGCATTTCGGCGCGTCACGTCTGGATTCAACACTTGCCCGCCAGTGAAGTACCGGCCTGCGGTCCCGGCCTTTCCTACATGTTTCAATACTTTCCGCTAACGGATACCCTGAAAGCCATGGTCACCGGCACCGGCGATTGTGCCAAGGTCGACTGGACGCTACTGGGCTTCAGCATGCCTTTCTGGGTCCTGGTTTGCTTCCTGGGCCTGGCAGTCGTCGGCTTCGCGCAGTTGGGCAACCTGAAAAGAATCCGCTGACCGGGTTTTGAATTCGTATTGCCGATGCGGCGGGAAAACCAGCCCCGCCTGGCCCCAGATCGTCACAGCCTAAAGTTCAGTAACTGATCCATGCTGCATCCTTGGCGATCGGAAATTTCTCTGGTCCTGGTGACCATGCTGTTTGGCCTGTTTGTTGGCAAGGTAACCCATAATCTGGCTCTGGCGCTATGGATTGTTCCCATTCTCTATATTTTCCATCATGTATTCCACGCCAACCGCTTATTGCAATGGCTGCGTGGGGGAAAAACCAGTGACATACCGCATGGCCTGGGTGTCTGGGAAGAGGTTTACTACCTGATATTCCGGTTGAGACGCCGCAACCGGAGGCGCAAGAAACAACTTATCCGGCTGCTAGAGCGTTTCCGGACCGCTACAGCCGCCTTGCCCGATGCGACAGTAGTGCTCAGTTCAGGTGACAGGATCGATTGGTTTAATGAGGCGGCGGCCAGTTTATTGGGGCTACGGCGTACCGATATCGGGCAGAAAATTGGCAACCTGATTCGTCATCCCAGATTTACGAGCTACCTTGAATCCGCCGACTACCAGTCCACGGTAGGGGTGCCCTCACCCATCGCGGATAATGTTCAACTGGATATTCGCATCGTGCCCTACGGCGAAGATTTACGCCTGCTGGTGGCGCAAGACGTGACACAACTCCGCTTTATGGAACGTGTTCGCACCGACTTTGTTGCAAACGTGTCTCATGAATTGCGCACGCCCCTAACGGTTATCCGAGGATATGTGGAAAGCCTGGTCGACCACGCGGACATGATGCCACCCAAATTTGCCCGCGCCTTCCAGCGCATGGAAGAGCAAACTTTACGCATGCAGACTCTGATAGATGATCTCCTGACGCTGACGCGTCTGGAATCGGCCTCGCACCCCTTGTTGCAGCATCGCGTGGACATTCCCGCGCTGCTTGAAAAGATTCATGAGGAGGCATCAGCCTTGGTCATGGAAGACAAGCCCGATATCGAGCTATGCCTAGAGACCCCGCACGGACTTTTCGGTAGCGAGCAGGAATTGCAAAGCGCCTTCACCAACCTGGTCCAGAATGCATTGAAATATTGCCGGAAAGGTGACAAGGTTGTGGTGCGCTGGCACGAGCAGGGCGCCATGGCCAGGCTGGACGTCTCGGATACTGGACCCGGCATTGCCCCTGAGTATCTTCCACGCTTGACGGAGCGCTTTTATCGTGTGGATGCCAGCAGGGGACCCGGGGGCACTGGCCTGGGGCTGGCGATAGTCAAGCATGTCATGGCCCGGCACGGTGGGGAATTCAAAATCAGCAGCATCGTCGGCAAAGGCAGTACGTTCTCTTGTTGTTTCCCGGATAATCGGGTTGCCCGAACAAGTCATTCCGCTGACCTCCCCGACCTGGAGGAAGAGGAGGAATTACAGTGATGGGGTGGATATGCCCCCCCTTGCATGGGAAGCAAAATCCATCCATGCCGGCCGATCAACGCAACATCTTACTGTGACCCAGTAAAATCTAGTTGCAAGGCATAACCGCAACAGCTAACATTGATCATGTTGCGAATTTCTCAACAATTGTTGTTTTAGGGCTAACGGGAGCTAACTATGTTCAAAAAATCACTTCTGGCTTTGAGCCTGGCCGGTCTGGCGGGATTACCCGTCGCCTATGCGGACCAGCATGAGTCGCTGGACACGTCAACGGCAGGCATGGAATCAACCACCACGCCGGCCGCAGACACCGAATCAAGCTATGCCGCACCGGTATCTTCGGGCGAATTCACCGATGACCGCTGGTATGCCGCTCCATTCGGCACGTTCCTTCAGCCTGCCGGTGCGCGCAACGCGCAAGGCGGCTGGGGTGCGGGTCTGGCACTCGGTAAAATCATCAACGAATATTTCAACGTTGAAATCCGTGGTTTCTGGCAGAACATGACCAATAATGGTCTGCCGCAACTGGGCGCCGCCTATCAGCCCAACATGAACTGGACTGGCAACTGGGGGCATGGCGGAACTGACCTGACGGGTGGTACTGTCGATCTGCAGTACTACTTCATGCGTGACACTTTCTCTCCGTATGCGGTGTTTGCAATGGGTGGCATGAATTCGAGCTGGCGGGGTTCCTTCCCCGGTTACACGGACGGCACCTTCCCGAATGGCATCCCAGGCGGTGTGAACAATCTCACCGGCAAATCGACTTCGTCCTTCATCTTTGAAGTCGGCGCCGGCGCTACCTATGAGCTGGCTGACAACTTCCTGCTGCGTGGTGACGTACGCTACCGTGGCGACACCGCCGCCGGAAACTGGCCGGGCAATACCGATCTCTTTAATGACTTCCTGGTCAACGTCGGATTCGTGGTTCCCTTCGGTGACAAACCCGGCGCGGCTGCAGCACCGTTGGTGGCTGACGATTGCGCAACTCGCGATACCGATGCGGATGGCGTGAACGACTGCGATGACAAGTGCCCGGGTACTTCTTCCGGCACGAAGGTCGACAGCCAGGGATGCCCGATCGTCATGGAACTGCGCGGTGTGAACTTCCGTTATGACTCCGCTGAACTGACCGAAGGCGCCAAGGGTATCCTCGACGGCGTGGTCGAGCAGTTGGTTGCATTCCCTGCGAAGAAAGACATCGAAGTGGCCGGTTATGCCAGCTATGAAGGCAAGGCAGGCAAGGAACAGCACAACCTGAACCTGTCTCAGCGTCGTTCCGAGTCGGTTGCACAGTATCTGCGTGGCAAGGGTGTCACCAACAACCTGTACGCCAAGGGCTATGGTACCGAGTATCCGATTGCGGATAACGCAACCGAGGACGGCCGCATCAAGAACCGCAGCGTCGAACTGCGCTGGATGGGCGACTGATCGAGCCGAACATCACGTAGCCAACGCTACCTGAGATCAGCAAACCCGCCTTATGGCGGGTTTGCTTTTTCTGGGGCATGCAAACAAGCATGAGTACCCGGGAGACTTTCAGTTAAAATTACAAACTTTGGGCATTTAGTGGATTTTTCATCATGAAAAGACTGGTATTTTCGACTTGCGCCGTAATCGGTGGTGTTTTTCTGGCCAACACCAGCTTCGCGGATTTTCAACGGGGTTATGTTTCGATGATGGGTTCCTCCACCGTGGTGCCTTTCGTCAAGGCAGCGGCGGACAAAGTGAAGATCAAGCCGCCTTTGATCCAGGCATCCGGCACCGGCGGCGGCATCAAGCTTTTCTGTGAGGGCATGGGGCCTCAATCACCCGATATCGCTCTGGCATCCCGCGCGATAAAGGCCAAGGAGCGCGATGAATGTTCCCGCAACGGCATCGCCGACGTTCTGGAACTCAAGATCGGTTATGACGCGCTCATCCTCGCCCAGTCAAAAAAGGCCGAGCCCTGGTCACTCACCAATAAGGAGGCCCGTCTGGCTTTTGCCAAATGGTTAGCCGAGCGCAATGGGGCGATGGAACTCAACCCCAATAAAACCTGGAGGGATGTGAAGGACTCCCTTCCCGCCACCCCCATCGAACTGCTCGGCCCACCCACGACCTCTGCCACCTATGATGCCTTCGATGATCTGATATCTGATCTGGAATGTAAGGGTCCCCCCTGGGTGCCCGCTGGAGCTCGTGAACCCACGGCGGATATGCTGAGAAAATGCCGCAGTGTCCGCGAGGATGGCGTCTATAAGGAGGGCGCCGAAAACGATGTAACCCACGTATCCAGAATCGTCGAATCGGCTACGCCCAAGCTCGGCGTCTTCGGTTACAAGATGATGAACGAGCATGCCTCCAAGCTACGCGCAATACCGATCAATGCCGTCGAACCGACTTATGAAAACATCTCTACCCGGAGCTATTTGGGTGCGCGCCCTCTGTACCTCTATGTAAAGTCCAAGAGCATCGGACGGACGCCGGGCTTACGTGAATTCCTGGCAGAGATCACCAGCGAACATGCGTGGAGCGAGAAAGGTTATCTACGCACGGCAGGATTGATTTCCATGCCAGCCTCCGAGCGGGCCACCTACGCAGCAAAATTGAAGGACGTCGGTGTCTCTTCGGCTCTGGCCAACTCACCCTCCAACCCTGCCAAAGCCGCTCCATCCAAGAAGTCGTCCTCTTCCAAGAGCAAGAAAAAATAACTCGAACCGTCTACGGGCGTTCACCGAACGCCCGTAAGAACATCGGTGAAAGTTATGCTGAATCGGATGGAATACCCATGCCGTGAGTCTTGGAGGGCAACTTGACCAACAAGATTACCCTACTTTTTCCGCCCATCAGGAGAATGATGCACATTGGTCAGTCATAGGGTCGATTTTACGATCAACCCCCCTACGGATTGACAAGAAGATGGAGAAATCAGGCAATACTGAATCCGTTGATGAATCCATCAACCCCTCCGAATGTTGAGCTGAGACCCGTAATGAACACAACTCCCGCGCCAATCAACGTCTACTCTCAGCCTCATGTCGAAGAAATCGATCGATTTCTGGCTGAAGACATTGGCAGCGGTGATCTTACGGCGTCCATCCTCCCCGAAAGGGCTACGGCCACCGCGACAGTAATCACGCGCGAAGCCATGGTGCTATGCGGTCAAAACTGGTTCGATGCAGTTTTCCTGCGCTTGGACCCTCATGTCAGCATCGGATGGCACTTGTCAGAAGGAGCCACCACCGAAGCAGGCGCCACGCTTTGCACGCTGATGGGCTCGGCGCGTGCCTTGATGACGGGGGAAAGAACGGCTCTGAATCTCCTGCAAACCCTTTCAGGCACCGCGACGATTGCCCGCCGATATGCCAAGGCGGTCGAGGGAACCGGTGTCCGTGTGCTCGATACCCGTAAAACCCTGCCGGGATTACGTCATGCTCAAAAATACGCCGTCCGCTGCGGCGGTTGCCAAAATCATCGCATAGGTTTGTATGACGCCATCCTGATCAAGGAAAATCATATCCTGGCGGCTGGCTCCATCAGCCAGGCCGTGCGGATGGCCCAGGCTTTACAGCAGGGCGTCATGGTCGAGGTCGAAGTTGAGAACCTCCAGGAACTCGAGGAAGCTCTCGCGGCCGGCGCCGAACGCATCATGCTCGACGAATTCACGTTGCCGCAAATGAGGGAGGCCGTGAAGATTACGGACAAGCGGGCGAAACTCGAGGTTTCAGGGAATGTGTCGCTGGATATCATCAGGGAAATGGCCGAAACGGGGGTGGATTTTATTTCGGTGGGAGCGCTGACCAAGCATGTTCAGGCCATCGACCTGTCCATGCGGGTGACACTCGGCGCCAGCGACAACGCCGAGTGATCCGGGAACTTGAGCTAATCGATGCGTCTGACTCCGTCAGCGCCACCCACCAGAACTACATCGGCGGGTTTCATCGCGAAGAGGCCCACCGTGATCACCCCGGGTATGTTGTTGATGACCTGCTCCATTTCAATCGGGTTCAGGATGGATAAATTCCACACGTCGAGAATCTGTCCCCCATTATCGGTCACACAGTTTTCGCGCCAGACGGGCTGACCGCCCAACTTGACCAGCTCCCGGGCCACATAGCTGCGGGCCATGGGAATCACCTCCACGGGCAGGGGAAATTTTCCCAAAACATCCACGCACTTGGTTTCATCGGCGATGCAGATGAACTTGCGGCTGGCGCCGGCAATAATCTTTTCCCGCGTCAGCGCGGCGCCCCCGCCCTTGATCAATTGTTTGTGCGGATTGATTTCATCGGCCCCATCCACATAGACATCCAGCGTTCCAACGTCGTTCAACTCCAGTACGGGAATTCCCAACTTCTTGAGTTGCTCGGAACTGGCATTGGAACTGGAGACTGTTCCCTCGATGTCCTTTTTAATATCCGCCAGGCAGTCGATGAATAAGCGGGTGGTTGATCCCGTGCCTATGCCCAGAATGGAGTAGCCCTTGACATAGTCCAGCGCGGCTTCGGCAACTTTCTGTTTTAGTTCGTCTTGTGTCATATGGATACCTTTCGGCAAGCTTGAGTTGGCCTGCGATGATAACGCTTACCAGGCCACGCCGCCATGCTGATGATCTGTACGCCTTACTGCTGATCAGATTCTCTTGGACAACTGTTAACGGACCAGGATCCTTAGAGGACATCCGGCACACCTTGTGCTTAAACATGTATGGCCTGAAAATCCTGACTTTTGGCCAAATGCAGGGGTGTTGTATGGGCAACTATGAGGTAACCGACCGCTTCTGGGAACA
>Ga0172372_10009042_pt1 | contig 13009 bp, 13 predicted proteins | sample LakKiv5m_2_FD_114544 | JGI IMG/M metagenome (GOLD analysis project Ga0172372, IMG submission 114544) | Freshwater microbial communities from Kabuno Bay, South-Kivu, Congo - kab_092012_9.5m | ecosystem: Environmental > Aquatic > Freshwater > Lake | place: Democratic Republic of the Congo...
CATCTAATTTATCTGGCTGAAGTTCTACAACAAGCTAACGCGCGCCAAGGATCTGCGCACGCCAAAACTCGCCGCGAGGTGCGTGGTGGTGGTGCTAAGCCGTGGAAACAAAAAGGCACAGGTCGCGCTCGTGCAGGTAGTAGCACTTCTCCATTGTGGAAGGGTGGCGGTGTTATGCACGGTCCTAGAGCTAGTGGCACATTCAAAGGCCGCAACTGGACTAAGAACATGAACAACAAAGAAAAAGTTCTTGCTCTAGCTTCAGCCATCAGCCTTGCTATTCGTGAGAACAAAGTATCAGTTATTGAAGAACTTAGCTCAAGCGGCAAAACTAAAGACTTCGCTTCTACAGTAGATGCTATCGGCGCTAACGCTCTAGTACTATTCGTAGCAGCTAGTGATGATAAGAACATCACAGCTACTTCAAGAGCAGCTCGCAATATCCGTAACGTCAAACTCATCACCGAGTGGGAGCTTAACGTACATGATTTGCTTAAAGCCCAGAAAGTAATTTTCACCAAAGCCGCGCTCGAAGCAGCACAGGCTAGAGTTGAGAACAAAATTAACGCTAAGGAGGCTGCATAATGGCACACGCTATATCTGAAGTACTTAAAAGACCTATAATCACCGAGAAAAGCACTATGCAAGCTAGTGCCCTGAAGAAATTTAGCTTTGAGATCCCGACTTGGGCGACCAAAGATCACGTTAAGGAAGCTTTTGCTAAGTTCTTCCCCAACTCTAAAGTAATTAAAGTGAATATCGGTAAAATCTTCGGTCACCAAAAACGTACCCAGAAGGGCTATAGACTAAGACCAGATAGCAAAAAAGCTATAGTCACAGTTGATGGCGATCATATCGAATACTTCCCGCAGATTTAGTAAACAGACTTAGTGCCTGAGTGACCGCCGATGTCCACTAGGACGAGTATAAGCTGCTTGCCTAATCGTCTCCAAATTATTCGTATATCACCTGTGGCTCTCGAACTATAAAGCTCGCCCCATTTTGGTGTTTTAACCTTATGAGTTTTGAGAGAAGCATGCCACGGATTATTTTTCAATTGCTCTATAGCACCATCAACCTTAAGTTTAACTAGTTGATTGTGCACGATTAGCTTAGCGTATTTTCTACGGAAAGTTTTACTAGATTCTACTTGAAACATTTTTAGACTACTAGTCTAAATCTTCTAGAAGTTGCTCTGATATTGGTCTAGAAAAATCTATGGTTTTCGTCTCTCCCCTTTCATATTCAGCCATCGCCTCTGCAACCAGCTTTTCTAGTTCTTCAAGGTTCTCAGTGTGGGGATTCACTGAAAATGCCGTTATATCTAGTTTGCCGGTGGCAAAACTCTTGATCAAAAATCTTAGCACTTCATTGAGTGAGCTAAAACCAAGCTCCTCGGCCTTGGCTCTGGCCATGTCATTAAGCTTCTTGGAGATAGGGACTTGTAGTTTGAATTGGTAAGCCATGATAATAGTAGTATTATACCATAATAAGAGTATCTTAATACCATACTTATACTATTGATTAAAAGTCCCTGAAACTCTGGCTAAAGTAAGCATATAACTTTAGATGCTACTTTCTAGCTAATCCCAAGCTCCCGCACGGGCTTTTGATTTCCGTATAGGGTAGTTACTCTGTAGACTCCTGAACTGCTCTGCATATAAGCTTCTTAGTATTTCCAAATAGTTTTGAGAATAATGAGACTTAGAGTATCTCAGTAATCTATCGAGAAGAAGCAAGCAGCCCTCAAAACCTTCAGTCACTTCAGATAGTGACCTGAGCCCGCGTGTAACCTGATCTGGATCAACCCACTCAGCAGCTATATAACGACAATGCTCTAGGAGTTTAGTATCAGAGCAACCAGCATATTGCAACATAGAAATGGCAGTATCAACAGCTGAGCGAAGATTAGTACGTGACATAACCATCTGAGCTGTAATCTTCCCCTGCTGAGATAACTTAAAGCAACCCAAAACAAAATCATTATCGTTAAAGTCTATTGGTAAAGCCAGACCAGACATTCTGTAACGGTCAAAGACTATAACTTGCCGCTGCTCAGGATCTACTAATACGCTCACTCTGTTTTTAGAGTCTTCAATCCTGGTAATAAACACTCTTAACCATGGAATAACTTTCATGTATCCACCCAGTGATAAATTTTTCTTCAAAAATAAATCCAAATCCCTTCTCAATCCGTTTATTTTTGGACTAACTGGTTTTATCAAATCCCTAACAAATCTCTTGGGCGTAGCATGCTCTGCAAGAAACCACTTAGAGATATTTTGGGGTACTGCTTCTGGTAATACTCCTGCATCCTTAGCTTGCTGGAGCAAAGTGCAAGCTGCCGATCTTTGCTTGTGTAGCAATCTAACGGTTTCTCTTGCACTCTTTAGTAATTTACGCCTAAAATCATGAAAACTATCTCTACCAGCATAGGATTCCATCATCCCCTCTCTCAACATATCAACAGAATCTTTAGCTTGTGCAGTAGCTACGCCACTAGCCGTATAGATTGGCTTTAGGCGTGGATGTGCATTAAAAAATCTATCTATGCTGTCCATCAAAAGAAGATTGTAGCATTATTATCTTGTCTATGTTTCTGCTATTAATTTCTGGGTCTAAAGTATCTGTAGGGGTTAACACCTAATGCCTAAAGAGCCCAGTGCTTTTAAGAAAAAAGCCGCGACTATCGCCGCCAAAGCCGAGCAAGCACTCGCGGGCCTAGAGACTCGCGTCTGGGAAGGTTATGTATCTAAAGTAGTGGGGCTATTACTCGAAGCACAGCTGCCCGGCGCCATGGTCGGTGAAGTCTGCACCATAATCACTCAAGCTGGCGTGCATAAGACAGCAGAGGTGGTTGGCTTTCGCGGTGATGTTTGTCTCTTACTCTTGCTTGAAGAAGGCAAAGGCGTCTCCCAAGGTTGCAAAGTTATACCTAGCGGCAAAACTTTTCAAATTGGACTTAGTAATGAATTACTCGGGCGCGTGATCAACGCGGTCGGTGAACCACTCGATCATAAACCAGCACCTGTTTATCAAGAGTGGCGCGACATAGAGCAAGCACCGCCAGATTCATACGGCCGGCCGCGTATTACTGAAGTCTTCTCCACAGGCGTTAAAGCTATAGATGGCACTCTCTCCCTAGGACGCGGTCAGCGTGTGGGTTTATTCGCTGGATCTGGTGTCGGTAAGAGTACACTCATGGGTATGATTGCCCGCTATTCTGAAGCTGACGTGAACGTGATAGCTCTAGTAGGCGAGCGCGGACGCGAGGTGCAGGATTTTATCGAAGCGAGCTTAGGACCAGAAGGTATTAAGCGCTCTGTTACTGTTATCGCAACTGGCGACCAGCCAGCGATGATGCGCATGAAATGTCTAATGACTGCTACCACTGTAGCTGAGTATTTCCGTGATCAAGGCAAGAAAGTCTTGTTGATGGTAGATAGCGTCACACGCATGGCGATGGCTGCGCGCGATGTCGGGCTTGCTGTCGGTGAGCCGCCAACCATGAAAGGCTACACGCCAAGTGTATTCTCACTAATCCCTAGAGTGCTAGAGCGCGCTGGCAACTCTACAACTGGCTCCATAACAGCGATCTACGCGGTGCTAGTTGAGGGCGACGATATGAATGAACCTATCGCCGATACCACCCGCGGAGTATTAGACGGACACATAGTTCTGTCGCGCCGCATCGCAACGCGTAATCACTATCCTTCTATAGATGTCTTAGGCAGTGTTAGCAGATTATTCACCGAGATCGCAGATCCGCAGCATCAGCGCGCCGCTGGTAATCTGCGCAACAGCATGGCCGTATATGGTGAAAACGAAGATCTAATTAATATCGGTGCTTACGAGCGCGGTAGCAGTCAAATGATCGACGCTACTATAGAACAGAAACCGCGCATAGATAAATTCTTGCAGCAAAGCATTAATGAGAGTGTGCCTTACACTGAGACGGTTAGGCAGTTGAAGTCGTTATTCCCGAATTAGCTTCGTCATTGCGAGCGAAGCGACGAAGCAATTGACGCGAAGCGTCATCCTGAGCGTAGCGAAGGACCCCCATGCTGCCACGATGAGATCGCCACGACGGCTGCGCCGTCTCGCGATGACGATACTTGCGTGCTTCACATTACGTGTAAAATAGACTTATGCCCCCCAAGCTTCAAGCAGCCAACGACATAGCTAAGCGCATTATTGATATTGCGATCTCAATTTCTGCCTTATTCTGCATAGCTCCATTCTGGGCGGCTATCGCTATTCTTATCAAACTGGATTCTAAGGGACCAGTGTTCTACACCCATACTCGAGTTGGCAAGAATAGCAAAGAATTTAATTGCTATAAATTTCGCTCAATGCGCGTGGATGCTGATCCGCATAAACTAGCAGATTCAGAAGAAGATCCACGTATCACCAAGCTTGGCAAATTCTTGCGCAAAACCAGTCTCGATGAGACTCCACAGATACTTAATGTACTTCTAGGCGACATGAGTATAGTCGGTCCGCGCCCTGCTCTACCCGTGCAAGTTAAACATTTTTCAGATGAAGAGAAACACAAACTCGATGTCAAACCCGGTCTAACCGGTTGGACTCAAGTCAATGGGCGCAATTCTATACCTTACGAAAAGCGCATGGAATTAGACGTCTGGTATGCGCGCAATGCAAATGTACTATTAGATCTCTGGATCATACTTAAAACCATAAAAGTACTTATAATGGAAGATAGTGTTTACGATGCAAACAGCAGCTCCCCTACAAGCTAGTCACTGGTTCCATTCGCCAGGCGCAATTCTGCTCGAGCTAGGTCCGCTGACTATACGCTGGTATGGGCTAACTACAGCGCTAGGCTTTCTGGCGGCGCTGTATATAATGCACAAGCTTGCGAGCCATCATTGCGAGCGAAGCGACGAAGCAATTGACGCGAAGCGTCATCCTGAGCGTAGCGAAGGACCCCCGTGCCGCCACGATGAGATCGCCACGACAGCTGCGCGGCTCGCGATGACGAAAGAGCAAGGTCATTGCGAGCGAAGCGACCGTCATTGCGAGGAGCGCAGCGACGAAGCAATCCAGGCAATGGATCGCCACGCTGCTACGCAGCTCGCGATGACAAGCAATGACGATTTAGACAACTTTGCACTAGTTGCACTGGCCACTGGCATCATCGGCGCCAGACTCTGGTTCGTAATTCTCAATGCTAGCTACTACGCTAGCCACCCAGCTGAGATAGTGCAAATCTGGCTAGGCGGTCAAAGCATACAAGGCGGACTTATGGGTGGACTACTAGGGACTTGGCTCTACGACAAGGTTATAAACAAGCGCAACGATTATTTATACAAACTCTCATTGCTCGCCACAGTCTTACCATTAGCGCAAGCAATAGGTCGCTGGGGCAACTTCTTCAATGAAGAAGCCTACGGTACTATAACTACTCTGCCTTGGGGTTTATATATCAGCCACACTGGGCAGCTGCATCACCCGACATTTTTATATGAGTCGCTTGCTAATCTGCTTGTATTCTGGATTTTATTAAAGCTGCGCAATAAACTAGAATCCCTGCAAATCATCGGCGCTTACCTCGCGCTATATTCAAGCGTGCGCATAGTGCTAGAAGCCATGCGCACTGATAGTTTGATGCTAGCTGGAATGCCGGCAGCGACTTTGCTTAGTTATATTGGGCTGCTGCTTGGGTTGGGTTTAATTATTGCGAGGGCACAGAGCAACAACGCAGCTGGGCAAAAGCACTAGCTCTCATCAGATTTTTTAAGCATATATCCCTCACCCCGTTTAGTATGGATGAGCTTGCCATATTTCTTCTCTTTGAGCTTAGAGCGCAAATACCTTATATAAACCTCGATAACATTACTTTCACCGATGAAATCATAACCCCAGACTTTATTGAAGAGAAACTCACGGCTAAGGTATTTCTCGGGATACATCATAAACACGCGCAAAAGCGAGAATTCTTTACTACGCAATTCTAGATCCATATCACCGCGTCGCGCCTGACGGTTAAGCTGATCTAACCACAGATCTTTATACTCAAGCGTACCAGCTTGAGCTATAGGTTTACGGCGCAGCACCGCACGTATACGTGCTAACAATTCTTCAGTCGCAAATGGCTTAGTGAGATAGTCATCAGCACCATAATCTAAACACTTCACTTTATCTTCGACACTATCTTTAGCCGTGATCATAATAATCGGAGTATTGTCAGCGTTCTCGCGCACCTTACGGCACACTTCCTCGCCAGACATCTGCGGCAACATACAATCAAGCAGAATTAGATCTGGCTGTATGTCTTTAATTTTGCGCAGACCTTCGGCGCCATCTATAGCAGTAGAGACATCGTAGCCTTCATACTTAAGTTCAAGCTCAATAAGTCTTGTGATTTGGGCTTCATCTTCAACAATTAGGATCTTGAGTTTCTTAGCATCCTTAAGCTGTTGATCCTCGCCAGTACTCTGAATTTGTGTGCTTAGCATAAAAACGTAACGATTATTGTAGCAAGAACTTGCATGTTAAAATCAAGCTATATGACCACTACAACTAAGTTCAGAACTGAGAAAGACACAATGGGCAGTATTGAGGTCCCCTCAGATAAATATTACGGCGCCCAGACCGCCCGCTCGCTAATGAACTTCAAAATAGGCGGTGACAAAATGCCTATAGAAGTGATAAAGGCTATGGGGATTCTTAAGAAGGCTTCTGCCCTAACTAACGCCGAGCTTGGCATCTTAGCCAAAGATAAAGCAGATCTTATCGCCAAGGCCGCAGATGAAGTTATCGCGGGCAAGCTCGATGATCATTTCCCACTCGTGGTTTGGCAGACTGGTTCTGGCACTCAATCTAATATGAACGTTAACGAGGTGATCTCAAACCGCGCTATAGAAATGGCTGGCGGTGAGATGGGCTCCAAGAAACCTATTCACCCTAATGATGATGTTAATAAATCTCAATCATCTAATGATACTTTCCCGACGGCTATGCACATAGCTGCCGTAATCGCTATTCAAGACAAGCTAATCCCAGCACTTAGCGAGCTTGCTGATGCTCTAGCTACCAAATCTAAAGAATTCGACAAGATAGTCAAAATCGGTCGCACTCATCTTATGGACGCGACACCGCTAACTCTTGGTCAAGAATTTTCTGGTTACACTCAGCAGCTTCGTCAAAGTATCAAGCGTCTTAAAGCCGTACTACCAGATCTACTAGAACTGGCTCTAGGTGGCACAGCTGTGGGTACCGGTATTAATTCTCATCCGGATTTTGCTGTTAACGTCGCTGCTCAGATCGCGAAGATCAGTGGTCAGCCTTTCGTCACGGCGCCTAATAAATTCGAAGCACTAGCCACTCACGACTCACTAGTAATGGCACACGGAGCGCTGAAGACTATAGCTGTATCACTAATGAAAATCGCTAGTGATATTCGTCTATTAGGCTCTGGTCCGCGCAGCGGTATCGGTGAGCTGAACCTACCCGAGAACGAACCCGGCTCTTCTATCATGCCCGGCAAAGTTAATCCTACTCAATGCGAAGCTATGACCATGGTCTGCGCGCAAGTGATGGGTAATGATGTAGCGGTTAATGTCGGCGGCTCGAATGGGCACTTCGAACTTAATGTTTTTAAGCCTGTAATTATTTATAATTTTTTGCACTCAGCTAGGTTGCTTGCTGATGCGGCGGATTCTTTCCGCGAGAACTGCGTAGTCGGTATCACGGCTAATGAAGCCAACCTCAAACGCAATCTCGAGAACTCGCTAATGTTAGTAACCGCACTTAATCCCCATATTGGTTACGATAAAGCTGCCGAGATCGCTAAGAACGCTCACAAAAAAGGTATAACCCTGCGCGAATCTGCGCTTGCTCTAGGTCATCTCACTAACGATCAATTTAATGATTGGGTGAAGCCTGAAGAGATGTGTAAGCCGGGTTTATAACATGCTAAAATCTTTGGCTGTTATGCGGGTGTAGCTCAGTTGGTAGAGCTTCTGCCTTCCAAGCAGAATGTCGCGCGTTCGAGTCGCGTCGCCCGCTCCATTTCTCCGTCATTGCGAGGCACGAAGTGCCGAAGCAATCCATTACCAACTATTTATAAATCAATGGATACTTCTCAAGTGACTTAAGACTCTCTAATCAATTGTGGCTTTTTTAAACCACGGAAAATCTTTGTGGGCTAAAAAATACTCATGTTCTTTTACCAGCAACCAAATGCCATTGCTAGATACGTTAAGCACTTCAGCCTTAGACATAACGTCCCCGCCCCCGTTTAATATTACACTTAGCTTGCTTCATCTCTCGAAGCAAGTTTCTATCACTTAAGATCTGCTCAGTTTCGATAGGGTCAGTTTGCATTGCGCGCAAGGTTATAGTCTCAATAAAATTAGCTAAACTACGATTATCAGCTTTAGCCGCCTTGACTAGTAACTCATAAGCCTCCTTATCAAAGCGCAAAGTCACATTCTTCAAAGTCTGTCTTTTTGATGCTTTTTGAGTCATATATTCATAAATTATAGCCACTTTATTACATAAATTGTGTAATAAGCCAGCAAGTCAAGAAACCCTTGACAAAACACACCCCCCGTTAAGATAAGTAGCACTATAAAGAAAATCCAAGCTAAACCAGTAAGCCGCAAACCTAGTGAAAAACCAGTGGCCACTATTGCAAAACAACTAAAAGTACATCAAGGCACCCTAGATGGTGGCTGCAATCCTCCAGCCCAGCGTAGACGTATGCACTGCGAGCGCCCATAATATGTCATAATAATCCCTGCCATTGCCTTGGAAGCAGTAGCAAAACATATGACCAATAAATACGAACTGTTAATGCCGGGCGGAAGCCTGGAGAAGATCAAATACGCAATTGCCTACGGAGCAGATGCAGTTTACGCGGGAGTGCCGCGTTATAGCCTGAGAGCTAGAGAGAATGAGTTTTTCGATATAGAGCTTGTAGCTGAAGCGGTGAACTACGCCCACGCGCATGGCAAGAAAATATACCTCACTTGCAATATCTACGCCCACAATAATAAAATCCGCGGTTTTATGGATGCCATCGATGAGATGTCGCAGCTTAAGCCAGACGCTTATATCATGACCGACCCCGGGCTTATCGCTATGACCCGTGAGCGTCACCCTGAGATAGACATACACCTATCGACTCAAGCGAACAACACCAACTGGGCGCAAGTGAAATTCTGGCGCGACTATGGTATCAAGCGCGTGATACTAGCGCGCGAATTAAATATTCAAGAGATAAAAGAAATCCACGAACAAGTGCCAGATATAGAACTTGAAGCTTTCGTGCACGGTTCTATTTGCATGGCTTATTCTGGTCGCTGCCTGCTGTCTAACTACCTAAATTACCGTGATGCTAATCAAGGTACTTGCTCGCATACTTGCAGGTGGGGCTTCAACGTCAAGCTCAATGACCAAGCGGCTTTGAAGCTCGAGGCGCTCAAAGAACAACTAAAACTAACTGATGAAGAGATACGCGCCAAGTTCTCTGATGCTGAGCTAGAGTCTATGCTTCACAGTCCTGATGATGTGATTTCTAATTACGTGCCACTAACTGGTGAGTTCCATCTTGAGGAGAAGGAACGTCCGGGCGAACACATGGAGGTAGACGAGGATGAGTATGGTACTTACATCATGAACTCCAAAGATCTTTGTGCAATTGACTATCTTGAAGAATTAAAAGATGCTGGCATTATTAGTTTTAAAGTCGAAGGACGCAACAAAACTGAGTACTATGCAAGCATAGTGGCGCGCGCGTATCGCCGTGCACTTGATAAGCTCGAAGCCGGGCAGCCATTAGATGCTGCAACGCGCAGATGGGCACTCGATGAACTCGGCACTACTGCTAATCGTGGTTTTATCCCGGGCTTCTATGCGCGTAATGCTAAAGCTGCAGCGCAAGAATTCGAGAAAGATCACTGCGTGCAGACTCATCTCTACGCTGCTCGCGTAGCTGCTTATAGCCCTGAGACTAGAGTAGCGGAGCTAGAAGTTAAGAACCGCCTGGACAAAGGCGATCAGCTGGAGCTTATCACCCCGACTGGATCTTATAATCTAGTGCTGGCTGATATTTATTACGGCGGACATCCAGCCGATCATAAGTTCTCCGCTGAGCGCGTTACTAAGTGGAGCGAAACTAAAATTAAAATCAGCGAGCATGCTCATGGTGGCGGAGCTAATGTTTTCTTGCAGCTACCAGAAGATGCGCCTCAAGATCTTGAGCTGTCGATGCTGCGTATGCCTTATCGAGAGCCGGTGTCGTTAAGGAAGCGTACTCCGGTAACTGCGTAGTCATTGCGAGCCCACGAAGTGGGCGTGGCAATCCCCATGCCCCGTCATCGCGAGCAGCAAAGCGGCGTGGCGATCTCATCGTGTGGCAGCATAGGGGTCCTTCGCGGAGCCTGTCCTGAGCGAAGCGTGAGGGCTCAGGATGACGCTTCGCTCGCAACTACGCTCTACTGACTCGCCATTACGATTAACTCCGCAAGCTGCCTCGCTGCATTAGGATTTGCAAAACTCTTAAGACTTGCGCGCATAGTAGCCAAATGCTCTGGCTTAGTAATTAAATCCATAAGAGCCTCTCTTAGAGCAGTTTCTGTGCCACCTAACCCAAGTTCTCGCTGATTAAAACTATAAGCAGCACCAGCTTTAACCAAATAACTAGCGTTTTTAGTTTGGTGATCATTAGCCGCCCAAGGTAGCGGCAAAAATATCGGCACTACCTGAGCCGCTGCCATCTCAGCTATAGTCATAGCTCCAGATCTACAGATAGCGATATCCGCCCAGTTACATAGTTCGGGCATATTATGCGCATAAGGAATTACCTCATAATGAAAAAACAATTCTTCATAACGGTGCGCCTGCCCGTCTAAGTGATTAAGAATGAATTTTTCGTAGTTAGCTTTACCAGTGACATGTTTGATTTGCAGTTTAAGCGTTTCACCTGTTAGCTGTTTTAAATCTAGTAACATAGTACCAATCAAATCATTAATCGCTTCAGCCCCCTGACTGCCCCCAGTGATTAAGATGTGTATCTCACGCATGCCAGTATTAGTGAGGCGCTCAGAGGCGCGCGGCATGAAGAACTTAGATGACACTGGATTGCCAATTAACCTACTACGCTTCTGATCAATACCAGCTAGAGGAAAAGCCAAGCCAATATATTTAGCTTTATCGAGAAAAACTTTATTAGCCAAACCAAGGTGTGCATCAAGATTATGAATAATATATGGGATAGCTAGTTGCTGCGCAGCAGTAAAAACCGGACCAGCGACATAACCGCCAGTACCAAAAACCACATTAATCTCTCGCGACTCAAGTTCTCGCTTAACTCGCACGACTTCAGCCATAAACTCTAATGACCAAGATATATATTTCAAAGGATTAGCCCCAGAGGGCAGAGATTTACCATTAACAGGCACGAACTCTATATATGAACCATAGCTAAGACCTTTATCGTCTTTAAGCTCAGGGTTTTTGAGTAGCTCAGCTTCAAGCTTATCTGGACGCCCATAATAATAGAGCTTGGTATCTGGTTTGAGCTCACGTAAAGCCGCTGCTACAGCAAGATTAGGGTAGATATGCCCGCCAGTGGCTCCGCCAGTAAAAGCAACTCTTAATAATGATTCTCTATTGTTGACGGACATAAGTTATTGCGAGCAAAACCTTAAACGCTGTATTCATTAGGATACTATGGGATTGCTTCGCCCAGCGGGCTCGCAATGACGAATGCCGCGGGCTCGCAATAACGCACTAAACGTATTATTACGTTATAATGATATACAGGATGACTAAACGAGACATTAATTGGATAAACGCTATGTATTTAACCCTCAGCCCCTTTGCTGCAGCATACGGGCTGTATTGGTGGATTACGAATAATCAGTTCAACTACAACAGTATTATTCTTGCACTTATCTACGCTACTTTTTGTGAGCTTAGTATAACTGCTGGCTATCATCGCCTTTTCTCGCATCAGACTTATAAAGCACACCCTATAGTTAAGCTTTTTTTCTTGGTTTTTGGTGCTTGCGCCCTCCAAGGTTCAGCACTGTGCTGGTCAGTGGATCACCGTATTCACCACAAACACGTTGATGATAATGAGCGCGATCCATATAGCATTAATAAAGGTTTCTTCTGGGCACATATGGGCTGGCTATTATTTAAACTAGATAATCAGCTTAGCGAAGGTGTTAGCCATCAAGATCTGGCTGACGACAAGCTAGTAATGTGGCAGCACAAATATTGGGTGCCAGTAGCTCTAGCTGTAGGTTTCCTCTTGCCGGGTTTAATAGCTATGACTTGGGGAGATTTCTTCGGCGGCGTGATACTAGCAGGTCTAGTGCGCTCAGTAGTAAACCATCATTCTACGTTTCTTATTAATTCGCTCTCGCATATTTCTGGTAGCCAGACTTATAGCGACACTCATAGTGCACGTGATAACTGGTTCACAGCGTTTCTTACCTTCGGTGAAGGCTTCCATAATTTCCATCATGAGTTCCCTTCTGATTACCGCAACGGTGTTCGCTTCTATCATTTTGATCCAACTAAATGGCTTATCAATGGCTTATCGCGCGTCGGTCTAACCAGCGATCTATTGCGCGTGCGCCAAGAAATCATAGTACGCAAACGTATCGCTATGAAAGAGAAACGTCTAAGTAAACGCTTCGCTAGACAGTGGTCGCTACCTGAACTCAAGTTACCTCAACGCGCTCTAGTGCGCTTACGTAAACGTATAGAGCTTGCTGGCAAAAATCTCAGTGAACTGCGTAACCGCTATGAAGAGAACCGCCGCAAAAAACTAGACCTAAGCGATATTCAAACTAAAATCGCTGATGCTAGAGCAGAGTTCGAGCATAAAGTGTATATGTGGAAATCTATGTCGCGTAGATTTCGCAAGCTAGCGTATCAGTACGCGTAACTAGTAATCACCCCAAAAGACCCGTGATGAAAGTCCGAGAGCTAAGCGTAAATGAGCATGCCGAGGGCGAAGTGCAACAAC
>Ga0172372_10009045_pt1 | contig 13005 bp, 12 predicted proteins | sample LakKiv5m_2_FD_114544 | JGI IMG/M metagenome (GOLD analysis project Ga0172372, IMG submission 114544) | Freshwater microbial communities from Kabuno Bay, South-Kivu, Congo - kab_092012_9.5m | ecosystem: Environmental > Aquatic > Freshwater > Lake | place: Democratic Republic of the Congo...
AATAGGGCGCGAGTGCTGGTAGTGCCTTCATCGATAGTAAGTGTAATGCTCATAAAATTAGTGTATCAAATGTTGTCATTGCGAGGAGCTTTGTCATCGTTAGCCGCGAAGCGGCGTAACGATCTCTGCGCGATGTGCGGGGATCCTTCGCTTCGCTCAGGATGACGTTGAATGCTCAGGATGACGTGTTGCCTCTCGCAATGACGCGGCATTAAACCAACCTACGTTTATTTATCTCCAGCTCATTATTCAGATGTTGCGAAATAATATTAAGTACATTCATCGGTACTTCATTGAGGCTCAATCCCAGTGTAAGTCTGCGTTCAAGTATATCTTCTAGAGTGCAAGCTTTCTCGTAGCGTACCGCATAAACTATCTGAGCTTCTATATCTTCGTAGTCTGGGTGAAGTTTTTCTTTGAGTGCTGGATTAATTTTGCAGATCTCGAGAATATCCTGAGCGCGGCTGCCATAGAGCAGTATCAGGTGCATGATGGTGTGCGCGCTGACATCATAGTGACTCATATAATCAGCAAGCTTAGTGCGTAAATAATCTTCAAATGGCAGATGAGCAAAATCACAACCAACAGTATGTTGTATCGCTGAGATGCAATCGACAGCGGAGAATTTATCTACTATTTCTTTAGCTAGACTTCTAAACGTGGTGATTTTACCGCCAAGTATAGAGTAGTAATTAAGCACACCATTATCATCGCTACTATGGTCATGAATAAAATGTTTGCGTGTAACAGCACCGCTACTCTTGGCTTTAGGGTCATATGGCAGGGGTCTTACGCCGCAGAAAGTCTTGACCACATCCTCTCTATGCAGGTGAGCATAAGGGAAGAGGCGATTAGTCTCAGCAAGTAGATACTCGATTTCAGCGTCGCTGATTTTAATTTCGTGTGGTTTAAGCTCTTCTTCTGCCGAGAGAAAAATATCAGTAGTGCCGATTAGGTATAGGTCTTTATTGAAGCCAAGTTTAAACGGCAATATGAAAAACGGCCTAGAGTCGCTGGCTGCTTCAGCATAAATACCAAACTCTTTAGGAGCTCCTTTGAAATGTCCGACAACTATATGACTGCCTTTGGTGCCTTTGATGCGTTGCGGCAGCGGATGAGTTGGATAAAAATTTTCGCTTTGGCGCAATTTGGAGTTGAGCAAATCTACAGCAGGTCCGCTCATATTAAGTACGTGTTTAGCTGTTGCGGTATAGGGAACTCCGCCATTCATCAGGTCTCTGAAGCGCACGCCCTCAACTATGTATTTGGCTTTGGGATTGTCTTTGTGCTTGCTATATTCCTCTTGGAAGCTTTGAGCATCTTCAATAAGACTACATTGCACCTCTGTTACTTCGCAGTGATTAAGGCAGATAGCACCGAGCTCTTCAGCGGTGAGTATATTTTCAAGACAAATACGCTCGATAAAACTTGCTTGACCGTCGTAGTAGCTTACGGCTCCTTCAAGGCTATGCTTGTTGAGTCCAAGATCCATGTTCATCATCTGCTTGCGCGAATGTGACTCGAATTTCTTAAGGGTTTTAGATCCTGAGAGGAAATCATAGGCGCTCAGACCCAGTTGCAGCTTGAGTTTGCTGTGCTTGCCGCCTTCATAGACAGGGATCATAAGTTTTAGTCTATGTACAAGGTTGGGATAGTTTTTAAGTAGAATTTCTCTTTCGTGCAGACTTTCTCTCACCAGATCGAACTCTAGATGCTCAAGGTATCTGAGACCGCCGTGTATTAGGCGAGTAGAATGTGCGCTGCAGCCAGAAGCAAAATCGCTTTTTTCTAGTAATAGTACTCTCATGCCGCGCTCGGCAGCATCGCGTGCGACACCAGTACCATTGATGCCACCACCGATAACAATGATGTCGAATGATTTTTTAAGAAGGCTTGGATCTATGCGTTGAGTTAGGTCCACTAATTACATTATTCCCGGATTTTACGCTGCCACCCAATGGATTGCTTCGCCTCGTTTACAAATGCCTTGAGCTAAGCTAAGCTGCAAGCCCCGTACTATTAAAATGTCGAATGTCGGGGTGCGACCCTGGCGGTTATCTTACTTGCACTTGATAGCTAGGGTTATAGTTACCCTCACTATGAATTAGTTTAAGGGTCGCCGTATTACCTTCTATGCTGATCTCATAGTGACTAAGAATATAATCATCAGCACTCAATACTTCATGTTCGCCGTCATCATCGTAGAAGACATAATTTATTTTGCGTTTTTTGCTTTTGCTAATTGTGGCGAAAACATTTAGGCGTAAGATTTGTTTACCGCGCTGAGTTTCTAGAGTCGGGATCACAGCACCTTCGCGCACGTATATAGGGTAAGTTTTGATATTGAAATCTTCTTCTATCCACTCGCCGCCATTATATTCTTTGCGGCTGAACCAGTTAATCCAACGCGTGCCAGCTGGCAGATATATTCGTTGTTTAATGCTTGAACCCTGCATCGGGAGAGCAATAGGAGCTATTAACATCGAATCGCCAAATAGATACTGAGAGCTTATCTCATGAGTGTTAGTGTCATCAGCGAAATCATAAACCAGCGGGCGCATAATCGGAGTGCCGTCCAGATGCGCGCGGTAACTTGCTTGATAAATATACGGTAGCAGCCTGTCTCTTAAAGCCAGAAAATCTTTAATCACCGTGAAATGCTCAGGATGGGTTTTGGCGTGCATCCATGGCTCGGTCGGGTTCTCCTTATATGAGTGCAAGCAGAATCTGGGTTGGAATACACCATTTTGTATCCAGCGTGTGAGTAATTCCGAATCTGGACTATCACCCCAGAAACCGCCTATATCACAACCACTATGAGTAAGCCCCGAAAGCCCCATAGACATTAGGATAGCGTTGTCATAGTGAAGGGACTCCCAGCTACTATAATTATCACCAGTCCAAGTTTGAGCGTAGCGTTGTATGCCGGCGTAGCCGCTGCGACTAAGTATCCACGGACGCTTAGGTTTAGCTGGATTAAGCTGACGGTAATATTCTTCGCTCGCTTGATAGGCGATCTTAGACATCAGTAGCGGCATTTGAATTTCTCTGTGAGCTTGGTTATGCTCAGCGAAAATCTCATAATCGTTATTATCATTCCAGATACCACGAATGCCTTGCCCGAGTATATGACGTTTGAGTTTGTCTTTCCACCAGTTTTGGGTATCGCTGCGCGTGAAATCCATATATGATCCCATGCCGCTCCAATAGCTTGTTACTAGTGGTTTGTAGGGTTTCTTGGTTTCGCCGACGAAGAGCTTTAGTTTAGCAGCTTCATCATAAAATACATGCTCGGTTAATAGCACGGGCTTGACGTTAGCGCAAAGCTCAGCACCGAATTCGCTGCAGGTAGCAGCGAAACCTTGAGGATTAGGAAATTTACTACGGTTCCAGTTGAACTGTAATCTACGTTTATCCTTGTCCATGGTGTAGCCAGAGGAGAGATGAAAAGCAGTGGTTTTGATATTGAGTGCGTTAGCTTTACTGAGCATCTCAACTATGCGCGAAGCAGATTTATCCGCTTCGGTGTAGATCATGCCACTAGCAAGGTAGCCTAGGGTGAATTTAGGCACCAGTGGAACCCTGCCACTAAGCAGAGTGTAGCGGCTCACCACCTCATGGATGCTCGGTCCCGGGATGAAGTAATAGCAGAGTTCGCCCGCTTCAGCACCGAAATGATAATAAGGGATAGGCTTGCGCTCGCGTCCGAAATCAAAAAACTTATGACTATAATTATCGAAAAATATTCCGTGGGCTTGTTTAGTTGCGCGGTTGAAGTCGATAAAAAACGGAATGTCTTTATATAGAGGGTCACTAGATTTAGAATCGTAACCAAGCGCATCAAGCGGCGCATTACGAAATCGCTGACCCCAATGATTAATCTCACCAGTTTTATCACCGAGTCCATAAATAGCTGGAGGATTTTTGAGATCACTGATTTTCTTGTAGCAGCGGATCTCGTGAGAGTCAGTCCAGAAGCCTAATCCGGGTACGTCTTCGGAGATAATATTATTCGCGGTGTCAGTGATACGTAGAGCTAGGGGTTCTTTGTCTATCTCTATGCTGAGGCTCTCTGTTGAGATTTTGTTTTTACTGAGTTTAGCTTTAGTGTTGAGGTCGAGTTTAAGATCTAGGTGTTCGCTGATGCTGAACCTGCGGTTACGCGCGTAACGCAGCTGCACTATGCCAGCCTCGAGCAAACAAATATGCAAATACCAAGGATTTTTATCGCCAGTCAGTTCAGCCAGGAAATGTGCGTCATTAATTTTGGTCAAGCTAACTAGGCTAAGACCATTCTGCAAACCATAGAATGTGTTGTTGTTAGATTTTGCCATGGGGACGCAAGGCGAAAATAGGGCTCTCTGGTGGGAGTCCTTAATACTATATACCCGGGCATAGTTTAATAATTAATGTGCTTTAAGTAATTTCTCAGTTTCTTTTCTTGCTTGCTCCCCCGCAATTTCAAAGGCAGTCATACAAGTAGCTCCGCTAACAGATGCTAATCCCATTGCGATAGCTCTTGCAACTTCATGACCATCCATGCTTGGTGCAAATTGATTTAGCATTATTGGCGCTACTACCGCTGCTGCACCAATACCTATAAGTCTCTCTAATTGTTTTAGGATCTGGATAATTCTACGATTTAGCTCAGCTTCTCTCAGGGTTACTGCGCCATTCCAGTTTTCTAATAATCTGCGCGCCCCACTTGGACTAGTTAGTGCTGGGAGCCCGTTAACTTTCACCACTCTTGTATCTGCTGGCAACATAACTGTGATTTTAACAGAGGAAATATGTTAAGATAAGAAACATGAATAACTTGGCTTGTGTTGTAAGAATAGGCGGAGAAGCGCTAAGCATGGTCAAAAAGGACAGAGCACCAGTGGCCCAGAAGCCAGCAGCTAGACCAGCTTGCCACTTGGCTACGAAGGTTTATCATGGTCCACCTCGCAGGTGCCCAGTAGATCATAGAGCTAGCCTTAATGCAGTTTAGCGTGGTGCAGCGCCAATAGCAAGCTTTGTTGCCTATGCCTGAAATGCTTTATTTTGCAGCAGGTGCTTGACAAATATGTTTACCAGTTATGTTAAGATTACCCCCATGAGAGAAGGGGTTAGAATTGGTAGAAGAAGCTTTTTAGAGACCGTTCCACCGGAGACTTTAATTTTTCGCAGAGCTAAGCTCAATCCTTTAACCGCAAGACTTATAACAGTAGTTGGTGATTGGCTAAATGAAACTCCTGAGCATGGTGTATCCTATGGCCTAGAAACGAAAGGCAATAAAGTTATATTTAGCAATGTGCGTTGTGCTGGTTCAATAGATTACGACAGCTTTGCAGCGAGGGTTGGAACTTTTCATAGTAGGGTTGTGAGAGCAAGCCGGCTGCCACTAGCGGTTCTTGAGTTTGAAATAAAGCCTCCTGAAACAGACCATTTTGAGTCAGTTCGTCACGCGCTGCATGCCAAAAGAACCCCAGTTCATCATAAATCTACGCCAAATTCCCCAAAAACTTCCAAGCAGGCATAATTCTGATTTCGCTCTGATTAATTTTAGTTTCGCGTCTATCTAGATTGCCGTTGAGGTGGATCTGATAGGCATAGGGTATAGCAACTCTTTCGAGGAGATAGCGTAGATTGCTGTCTAAGTTTTGCTCAGATTCTTTAACTTCAATAGCCATCCAGGGTTTTTTGTTTCTAAGGATTATAAAATCTACTTCCGTGCCTCTTAAGTCTCTAAAATATCTTAGTTCTAGTATCTCGCCCTGGATATCATAAGCCCAGTTGCAGAACCTAAGCAGATGCAAGGCGACTAAATTCTCTAGGCGAGCAGCGGTCGATTCAACTCTCGCCCAATCCCAGAGATATAATTTAGATTCTTTTTTTACGGCACGGATTTTAGGCGGACCATATGGACTTAATCTGAAACTTGCGTAATTTTTGTCGAAGATTTCTAGCCATTTTTTGACAGTATTGAAATTAACCTCTAAATCTTCTCTAAGACTATTAATTGATAAACTTGAGCCGACTGTATTAGGTAGGTGGTCATAGAGATCCTGCATTTTGTCGAGCAAAATTATATTTTCAAGATCTTTGATATCTTCGCGTATAAGCCGGTAGCCGTAGTTAACTCGCCAACGATTAGCATCTGCTACTGAGGCGCCGAACAGCGGTTCGGGGAAGCCACCGAATTTCAGCAGTTGTTCGAGAGCAGCACTGGTATTGCTTGTTACCGGCAGCTCTGTAATTGCATTTAGATCGCCATGGAAATTAATCCCAGAGAGCTCAGCTACTGTATAAGGGTGCAGCCTATGTAAAAAATATCTTCCCTGCAAAGAATCGCCACCACGATTATAAAGATCAAGCTTAGCGCTGCCAGTTACCAAGATCTGGTGTTCATGATGATGTACATCATAATTACCTTTAAGCCAGTTACGCCAGCGTTGGAATTTATGAATCTCATCGAAAATCCAAAACTCAGCATTATAGTCAAGTTGGCTTTTGCGGATTTTTTCTTTGTCTTCATCATAGTCCCAGTTGTAATATGCTGAACTGGAATAATCGTTTTGCAATTGATGAGCAAGGGTGGTCTTGCCGACTTGTCTTGGCCCAGCAATAAAAACCATTTTTTTCTTGAGGTCTTTTTGTATTTGGCTTAGGTTTTGCCTAAAACAAGTCATGTTAAATATTATACCCCGCTGTAATTTTTAACGTTAAAAATTACAGTACGGTGTAAAAATTAACATTACTCCTGACAAAGCCTGTTCAGAAGTCCTAAAGACCAGTCTTAACATATTATGCTATAATAACCTTATAAGCATGCTTCAGACCCCAAGCCAAGCCAAAGCCCTAGAAACTGCCCGCTCAGTATTCGCTGATGAGATAGAGGCCTTGGAGTCGGTGGCGGCATCATTAGATGAGAGTTTCAATCAAGCAGTCGAGACCATCGCTGCGATCAAAGGCAGAGTGGTAGTTACTGGCATGGGCAAATCTGGTCATATCGGCGCTAAGATAGCTGCGACTCTAGCGAGCACTGGCACGCCGGCGTTCTTCGTGCATCCAGCGGAGATGGGACACGGTGATCTGGGGATGCTCACTACTGCTGATGCTGTGATCGCCATATCTTATAGCGGCAAGACTGACGAGCTGCGCAAGGTGCTCTCACCAATTAAACGTCTTGGCGTCAAACTGATATCCATCACTGGTAACGCAACTAGTGTGCTTGCTGAATTTTCCGATACTGTACTTTTAACACCTATATCTAGAGAAGCTTGTCCGCTGGATCTGGCGCCGACTAATAGCACGACAGCGGCACTAGTGATGGGTGATGCGCTGGCGATAGCTTTGATGCGCAAACGTAATTTTAGAGCAGAGGATTTTGCGCTCTCGCATCCGTTGGGCTCGCTAGGCAAGAGTCTTACTCTAGTCTCAGAGATCATGCGCTCTAAGACTGAAGTGCCGCTAGTTAGTTTAGAAGCTAGTCATATAGAGGTACTCGAGACTATTAACGCTAAGCGTCTGGGGCTAACTACGGTGGTGGACGCTAGTGGTACGCTGCAAGGTGTGATTACTGACGGTGATCTTAGACGTGCGCAGATTAAATACAAACAAGAGATATTCAATAAACAAGCCGCTGAGATTATGAGCACTAACCCTAAGACTATCAAGGCTTCAGCCGCGGCGCTGACGGCGCTAAAGCTAATGGAAGAGCATAGGATTTCTAGTCTTATTGTGCTAGATGAAGCTGCTAAGCCGCAGGGTATATTAGACCTTAAGGATTTTCTCAAGGCTGGGTTATTATAATAGTTAGCAATGAAGATGATTAGGATGAATTTAGTTGGCATTTTACTTTTAGTAGTGATTGCCGCTGCTGTTCTTGGCCTGCCTAGTCTGATGATCCAATCATTATGGAATATGGCGTTCGAGAGATCACTAGAGCGTGATCTTAGTATTAGCCTCTGGCAAGCAGCTCTATTATGGGGTGCTCTGCTGGCGGCGATTTATATGACTGGTATTTTTAGATTGCAAGTAGATTTTAGAACTATAGAGAATATAGATATTAGTGATATTGATGATCCTGAGCTTAGAGCTGAGATAGAGAAGATTAAGTCAATCAATAAAGAACTGCGTAGCCAGGAAGTTAGCCAGTCGAAGTCAGAGACTCGTAAAGCTGATTAGTTAGCCCCTGATTAAGTTTGGCTTTTTTGGCGTAGCGTTTAAATTTTTTGATAACAGCTTTAGTTTCACTGATAATTTGTTCGGCGTTTTTAATATAGTATCGATCGGCATAGATCATTAGATCTGCTGTTGTGATATTAGTGGATTTACCGTTGACTAATAAATTATGCTCTTTAAGCCAGTAATTATCAGGGTTATAAGCATAGGTCAAATCGTAAGCAGGCGCAAGGCTCCAGCGAGCTTCTTGGTTCATCAAGAAGGAGAAGTTCTTAGTGTGGTCATCACAATTCTTAGCCAGTACATTAAAAACCATACGTCTAAAAATCTGCTCGCGCTCTTCTTGTCTTAGATTAAGCAAATTAGCTACTTTGAATAAGATCTCATAGGAATGAACACGCGCTTCGTTATAATCAAGATGAGTGAGCGCACAGAGAGTTTGCATATGCAGTTTAGAGCCATCATCAGTTCTATCAAAACGCTTAGTTAAGAAATGACTTCTACCCCGCTCCTCTAGTAGCTTAGAGTCCACCATTGCTATGCCACAATCACGAGCCATAAGGTAGTAAGCGTATTCGATATTAGTGTAGTAGCTAGCTTGAATAGAGTCGAGTTTGATTAGCCACTGTTCGTAGCCATCTTGTTTTGTTTGCCCTGATCTAATCTCAGCAGTCTTGGGATTGATTGCTATTACAGCTTTGGCGCGTGCGCCACCAGCGGAGCTGCCGATCTGTAGTAGTGGTGACAAGTCTTCTATATCTGCTTTGAAATTTAGGCGCTTATCGAGGATCTCTTTAGATAGCAGCACTAGTTTTTCTAATTCGATATGATTTTGAATTGCATCAGTGCTGATATTAGGCTGAAACTCGAGCGCACCCATAGCTCTTGTGCCTAAGTAACAGAGTTTATCTAAGGCGCTGATATCACCAAGATTAGTACCTTGGCTAATAAACCAAGCATCTATGACATGCTGTCCGTAACTGTCTGGAAGCGAGTCAGCAAGCAGCCCTGGTAGTCCGTGGAAGCTAGCAGGATTAAGATCAAAACTCCAGGACTGTTGCTTGGTTCTGGGCATGGTGATAGGAGCAAGTTCATAGATGGCTGGTAGATCTTTGCTATATTCAAACGCGACTAGCTTGCCATCAGTATAAGCAGCATAGCCAGCCGTGTAATCCCAGAGTTTAATTTCTATTTCTCTAATCACTGCTAGATTTCCTCGCTCTTAGTCTTTGTCGTTGTTGCTTGTTTTTGTAGAGCAGTTCGGGAGAAGCATTGATCGTTAGTAGTGGTTCAAGCTTATCAAGCTCAGCAAAATATCTAAGAACGCGAATAAAAGAACTTAGTTGCATATTGTGTCCGTTTTCGATTTTTTGTATGCTGAGTTTGCTTAGTCCAGTCTCATAAGCGAGCTGTGCTTGGCTGCAATTCATAGCGAGTCTTTTGCCACGGATGCGTTTGGCTAGCTCTGCGATAATTTCGGCATCGTCTAACCAGGCTGTGATTTTGCTCTGCATCTAAGAATATTATACCCAAATTAAGATATATTATACTATGTTTTATATGGGGTTTTTGGCTTTAAAGTATAGTTTGTTATGCTTTGTGATGCCAAATTCTATGGCCGTGTGTCGCTGTTTTGTCATCGCGAGCCGCGAAGCGGCGTGGCGATCTCTAGGCATTGCGTAAAGCATAAGGGATCCTTGTCGGCTTCGCCTCCTCGCAATGACCTAGCGAGCCGGAAAAATCTGCGTCAACGCCTCATGCTCGGCTACTTGCATAGAGAGTTGAATACGATTAACTAGATGAGCTTGCTGCTCCTCACCCCAATTGAAACCTAGATCTAGCTTCAGTCCTATCGCTTCAGCGCGGCGCGCGATTTCGCGCAGCTTAGCGTTAGGTTTGGCGTCGCTAAGTGGCAGACCATCATAAGTCATTTTGATAGTTAGCTGGTCGCCTCTATGCATCACGTCGATATTGATATGAGTGAGGCTAGAGTGCTTGCCGTTCTCGTCGATGATACTCTCGACCAGACGCTGCACTATCCTGAATAGATTGGCTTTCTCTTCACTAGTCAGTTGCACGTAAGCCGCGTTAGGACTGAGATAGATACGAGGTTTGCCGCGATAGATCTCGGTGATCTTGCGCGCGTAGATCTCGAGTGGATCGATAATACCGCGATTGCCCTCGAACTGAAAAGGCACCATAGTGAAGAGCAGGGTATCTAGCTCACTGATGATTTTATCGAAATCATATCTAAGTAGTTCAAGTTTAGTCTGGTTAGTGACATCGAGCTGAACATTATTCATCAGTTCATCAAGCTGAGCTTGAATGCTAGAGAGCGGCGCTACAGTGCGCTCTTGAAAATCCTTAGACAGTAGATCTAGACTGTATTCTAGTTCTTTATATACTTTGTTGCGCAGGTCTTGCATGTCTAGTGCTGGACTGATATTAGGCCTAATAGGCAGCTCAAGCTTAGGCATCTGCGGTAGAGGGATGTTCGGCATCGGCGGCAAATCTGGTAGCTTGATGCGCTGCTCGAAGCCTTGGCTTTTTTGCACGCTAGAACTTACGGAATTTATAAGCTCGCTGCATTTTTCTTGTAGGTTCTTAGCTGCAGCGAAGGCCTTATCAAGATTGGGCATAGGGATATTAGCTAGCTGCGGCATGGCAGGCATCGCTGGCATCTGTGGCATCGCCGGTATCTGCAGCTCGGTGTCTAGTAATAGTGAGAGCGCAAAACTAATAATCAGCGCAAATATCACCGGCACAGTCTCGAGGTAAGCACCGAAGCAGTACATTAGCTGACCGATAATCAAGACAGCAGCTACTCCTAGCCCCAACACTAGGGCTCTAGCTCTAAGCACTGTCGATGCGAAAAGCACTCCAGCACAGGCAAGCAGCAGGAAGCCAAAAGCTGGGTGAAACTTATAATAACGCAGCCAATTGCCAGCAGAATAATTAATAACGCTATTGATGTCTTTAATAGTTTTAGAATCTAGCTCAGAGCGAATGACTATAGCTTTGCCTTGAAGATCACTAGGTGTGATTTTGCCACTGAGAAAATCAGCCAGTGAAGCTTGACGGTAACTAGTGCCGCTCTTATCAAGGATATAAGTCTTAGAATCTTTCTTCTTCAGATCATCAACCTTGAAGTCTTGAGTAACTATATCTATAGGTGCGTAGACATCAGTAAGTCCAGCTTGAAGATTGAGGGCACTAATAAGGTTGCCAGAAATATTATTGATGGCGATAGTTATAGAGCTTACATTCTCAGCATCGAGATTGCGAATTATGCCTTGGAAGAAGTCCTTGAGGAAAACTGCATCGAAATTAACAGTGCTACTCAGGTTAGAGTTCATCATGCGCGTGCTGCGCTGATCGATATTAAGAACCAAGACCGATTTATTGGGGCTAAAAATCTTAAATACGTTAAGGAAGTTGCGGCTAGCCAGTATGGGTCTCTCGATGCCAAGCCAGAGGCTGCTGGGCATTAGTGCCGTCAGGATAAACATAATTGCACCTATAGAGCCGCTGATAAGAAGTCTTTTTTGGAAATAAGACATGGATAATATTATAACTCAATTATAATATTATTATAATACGTAGGCTTGTGGCTCATGGATAAGGGTTATTTGGCTCATTATAGCTAGTAATGGGGGTTGGTGAGGCGGATAAGTTTTGCAAGTTATAACTTGCAAAAGCAAAAACAAGCCCGGCGGCTTGTTTTTGCGCTCTCAACCACGAGTGCATAATTGTAAACTTTGCCCTATGGATTGCTTCGGCACTGCGTGCCTCGCAATGACGTTTAGCTCCGCTCCTCGCAATGACGATGGTTTTGCGTTAGTTAGACCTAAGGTATTCCAGCCCCCTCGCCGTCAGCACCCTCCCTCGTGGCGTGCGTGCGATTAATCCTTGCTGCAACAAAAATGGTTCGTAGTAATCTTCAACTGTCTCTTTATCTTCGCCAATAATCGCGGCGATAGCATTAAGCCCGACAGGATTCTCGCCGTAGCGATCGCGCATAGTAGATAGTATGCGTCTGTCCATAGCATCGAGTCCGCTAGGATCTATTTTGTAAGCATCGAGTGCTGTTGCAGCTAGAGTGGCATCTATGTGATGAGTGTTCTGGTGCTGCGCGTAGTCGCGTACTAACCTCAGGAGGCGATTAACTATGCGCGGAGTACCGCGAGCGCGGCGTGCTATCACTAGAGCGGCAGCTGCATCAGTGCTGATACCTAAGATACGTGAGTTGCGCGTAACTAGGCTCGCTAGCTCATCATCGCTATATAGTTCCATGCGATGTATGTGTACGAAGCGGTCTCTGAGCGGCGCACTGAGATAACCGAGCTTCGTAGTAGCACCGACTAAGATGAAGCGATTAATCGCAAGGCGCATCACCCTGCTCGAGCTACCTTTGCCGCTACTGAGATCCACCTGAAAATCTTCAAGCGCTGGATAGAGAAGTTCTTCGGTGATTTTATTCAGGCGATGTATCTCATCGATGAAGAGCACGTCACCATGATTAAGTGACATCAGTATGCCGATGATATCTTTGGGGCGCTCTAGTGCTGGTGCTGAGAAAACCTTCGCTTCGGTGCCGAGTTCTTCAGCGATCATATAAGCGCAGCTGGTTTTGCCAAGACCGGGCGGACCGTAGAGAAGTATATGCCCGAGGCTAGAGACATCATTGCGCTGCTGCGCCGCGCCGATAGATATCTGCAATAATTCTTTGAGTTTAGTTTGACCTATATAATCTTTAAAATTAACCGGGCGCAGTTGGTTTTCGGCTGCTTCGAATTTGGCGTCGGCCTTAGTCTGCTCTGCGCGCAGGCTAATAGCTGG
>Ga0172372_10009046_pt1 | contig 13003 bp, 13 predicted proteins | sample LakKiv5m_2_FD_114544 | JGI IMG/M metagenome (GOLD analysis project Ga0172372, IMG submission 114544) | Freshwater microbial communities from Kabuno Bay, South-Kivu, Congo - kab_092012_9.5m | ecosystem: Environmental > Aquatic > Freshwater > Lake | place: Democratic Republic of the Congo...
AAGTAGCTAAATCTAGTTTTAGAGTTCCAGCAGTTTTTTTCATAATCTGGGTTTGAGCCGAACCCCCGACTCTTGAAACTGATATTCCAATATTCAATGCAGGCATTATTCCTTTATTATACAAATCTGTTTCCAAAAATATCTGACCATCTGTAATTGAAATTACATTGGTTGGAATATAAGCCGAAACATCTCCAGCTTGAGTTTCTATTATTGGTAGGGAAGTAATGCTTCCTCCGCCGTTTTTTTCATTTAATCTTGCAGATCTTTCTAATAATCTTGAATGAATATAAAACACATCCCCAGGGTAAGCTTCTCTTCCTGGAGGTCTTCTAAGTAATAATGAAATTTCTCTATAAGCAACAGCGTGTTTTGATAAATCATCATAAATTATTAAAACATCTTTTCCTTGATCCATAAAATATTCGGCAAGAGAAGTTGCTCCATATGGCGCTAAAAATTGCATAACTGCGCTTGATGAAGCCGAAGCGCTAACAATTATTGTGTAATCTAAAGCCCCAACTTTTTTAAATGTTTCATGAAGATTCGAAACAAAAGATTCTCTTTGACCAATACAAGTATAAATACAAATCACATTTTTCCCTTTTTGATTTATGATTGTATCAATTGCAATTGTCGACTTTCCTGTTTGTCTGTCACCAATAATCAATTCTCTCTGACCTCTTCCGATTGGGATCAAAGCGTCAATTGCAAGTATTCCTGTTTGAAGTGGTACTGAAACAGATTTTCTTGTCATAACACCTGGCGCAATTTTTTCGTGAGGATAATGCTTTTTAGATTCGATTTCAGGACCCCCGTCTATTGGATTTCCAAGCGCGTCTAAAACTCTTCCAAAATAATCATTTCCAACCGGCATCGAAAGCATTTTAGAAGTTGATTTAACATACATTCCTTCTTTGATTTCTTGTAAATTGCTTAAAACTAAAGCGCTACAACTTTTTGAGTCAAGTAACATAACAAGAGCTAAAGCATTAGAATCTTGGACTTGCAAAATTTCCCCCATTTTTACACCACTTAAACCTTCGACATTTAATACCCCGTCTTTGAAAGATTTGATAACTCCAATATCTTGGAAGGAAACTTCAAAACTTTCATTTTCTATATTTTTTGAAATACTATGAAGAAGTTTTTTTAAATCTTCTTTAGTTTGTGTTGAAACTTTTCCGGCTTTTTTGTGGGCTTCAGATATCTTAAAATCCCAACTTTTATCAATTAACTTGCCGTTGATATAAATTCTAACTCCTCCTAACAAGTCTGTATTTAGTTTAAAAGTAGGATATACATATCCATAATCATTTTCTAGCTCTTTTTTTATACTTATTTTTTCTGAAAGTCCAAGTTCGGTTGGGGTTTCGATTATTACATCTTTAAAATCAGAATCAAAATTTTTGAGAATATTTAAAACTTTGTTATCGAATTCTGTTTTGTTCAAATTTTGAGAATCTAAAAAAAACAAGGAACTTTTAAAATCAGATTTATCCTGACTAGAAAAGTAACTCAAAGAATAATCATAAGCATCTCTGTAGAGAAGTTTTTTGATTAATTCTTTTTCTTCTTTATTTAATTGCTTCAAATTATCTATGTTTGTTAATTTTTCAGATAAGCTCAAAATCATAAGTTACTTCCTCAAATCTTTCCAAACTTCTTTAACACTTTGTTTGATTGTTGAATCAGAAACTTCTTCTTTTATAAGTCTTTTAACAACTGTTGAAACAACAGAAATAATCTCTTCCTGCATTTCAGAAAAAATTTCGTCTTTTTTTCCTTGAATTTCTTTTCTTGCCTCAGATATCAATTTCTCTCTTCTTTCTTGACTTTCTTTTTCAAGACTTAAGTTTTTAGTTTCCAAAGCATCTTTAAACTTTCTCATTTCTAAATTCATTTCTTCTCTCATTTTCTTTTTTTGATTTTCAAATTCCTCTTTTTCCTTTTGAATTTCAAGTTTTAATCTTTCAGCTTCACTTAAATTATTTTTAATTGTTTCGGTTCTTTTTAAAATCAAATCTAAAATTGGTTTCGAAAGCAATTTTGAAATAATTAAATAAAGAATTCCAAAATTTACTAAATAAATAAGTAAACTTGTTAAATCTATTCCCAGAGAATTAAATCCTTGCATATTATATTGCGAATATTAAGATCAACGAAATAACTAAGGAATATATTCCTGTGGATTCTGTAACAGCCATTGCAACTAACATGTTAGGAACGATTTTATCGGCAATTTTCGGATTTCGAGACATAGCTTCCATCGCTCTAGCACCAATCATTCCTTCTCCTAATGCCGGTCCGATAGCTCCAAGCCCCATACAAATTCCAGCGGCTAATAACTTTACTGCTTCTGCTTCCATATTTTTTCTTTCTCAAAAATAATTACTTTTATACATTTTTTATAAATACTTACTCAACGCTTTTAATAATATCACTCATAAATGAAAGTGATAAGAACGAAAATACAAATGCTTGAACAATTCCTGAAAATATACTTAAAAAGATAAAAGGAATTGGAACAAAAAACATTGTGTAAAATGAAAGACCTGCAATAACTCCAACCATAACTTCTCCGGCGAAAATGTTTCCAAATAACCTTGCCGATAAAGAAATTACTTTTGCGAGTTCTCCGATAATGTTTAGAATACCTAAAAATAATTGTAAAAAAACATTTGGTAAATCTGCCACACTTTTTATTTCAAACAATGCGTTTAAGTTTAAAAGATTAGCAATATGTTTCCAAGGAGCTGTAAATAGCGCTATTAAATGTGAAAGTCCTAAAATTACAATCGATAAGGTTAAAGTTTGTGATAAATGTCCAGTTGGTGATTTGAAAACCTCGTGGTTATCTAAAACCAAACTTCCCACTAAAGGAATTATTGTAAACTGGTTAGCTATAAAAATAAAAAGAAACAAAGTGATTATCAAAGAAACATATCTTTTTGCTTTTTTCTCATCTCCAAACGAGGTTAAACACTGGTTATAAAAAAAGGAAACAACTTCTTCAAAAATTAATTGACCTTTTGACGGAATAACTTTTAAATTTATTCTGATTAGTATCGCAACAACTAAAAAGATTAAAGTTATAACAAGGCTTGATAAAACAGCGCTATTTATAGAAAATCCGCTGAAATTAAAAACATCTGACGGCACTAAACTAATATTTGGTATTTTTGGTTCAATCATAATTTCTTTATATATCTATATAAAATATACTGCGTTAATGGAAAAGATAGAAGTAGTAAAGTTATTAAAATAAAAGGTTTTGTTTGAAAATAATTATCTAATAGGATTCCTATAAAAGTGAACATTAAAGTATTTACCAAAGTTATAAGTGAAACTTGAAAAAAGAATTTAATTCTAAATTTTGGGAAATTTTCTATAGTGATTTTCTGCTTCATATCGAATTTAATTATATCTTTTTTTGTTTGAAATAGGATAATTTATAGTAAAATATTTAAATGGATTTACTAAGAATACTTTTAATTATTCCCGGAATTTACTTGCTTGTAAAAGGAGCAAATCTTTTTGTTGATAGTGCAAGTTCTTTGGCTTTTAAATTTAAAATAAAACCAATTGTTATAGGACTTACAGTTGTTGCATTTGGTACATCTTTTCCAGAATTATCAGTAAATTTACTTTCAGCAACATCTGGTAGTACCGAAATTGCATTGGGAAATGTTGTTGGGTCTAATATCGCAAACATACTTTTGATACTAGGACTTTCGGCACTATTTACCAAACTTTCAGTGCAAAAAAATACAACCTGGAAGGAAATACCTCTTTCATTTTTAGGCGCTTTATTTTTGTTTATTTTTGCTTTTCAACAATTTTTAGATGCTCGTTTGTTTAATCAAATATTTAATTTAAACCCCCAAAGTTTTTTTGGAGAAATAACATTTACTCACGGCTTAATTTTACTTTTAGTTTTTATAATTTTTCTATACTATACTATCGAGTTATCAAAAGCTAAAGATGGTGAGGAAATTTCTGAAATCAAAGAAATACCAACTTTTAAAGCTTTAGGTTTAACTTTTTTAGGTTTGATTATGATAATTTTTGGAGGTAAGTTTACAGTAGATTCAGCTGTAATTATGGCCAAAATGTTTGGAGTTTCAGAGAGTTTAATTGCTTTAACAATTGTTGCAGTTGGAACCTCCCTTCCTGAACTTGTGACATCTGTTGTTGCTTCGAGAAAAGGTCAGGGAGATATAGCTGTTGGAAATGTAGTTGGTTCCAATATTTTTAATATTTTCTTCATTTTAGGAACCACCGCAACAGTAAAATCAATTCCAGTTAATTATAATAATTTATTGGATATTATATTTTTGCTAATTATTACAATCTTAACTTTTGTAAGTATTTTTATATTTGAAAAAAATAAACTAGGAAAAAAAGAGGGAATTGCAATGTTATCTCTTTATACTTTATATACAATTTACTTGATATACAGAGGTTAAGATTTTCTTGAATTTTAAATTAAAGATATATAATTGAAGCAACAATGAATAATAATGTTGAGATTATAAAAACTCATTTAGATATTGTTTCAGTTGTTTCAAGTTATGTAGAACTTAAAAAATCTGGATCAAATCATAAAGGTTTGTGCCCTTTTCATAATGAAAAGGGAGCTTCATTTATGGTAAATCAAAATTTACAAATTTATAAATGTTTTGGATGTGGGGAATCTGGAGATGTAATTTCATTTATCCAAAAAATTGAGGGTTTAGATTTTAAAAGTTCTTTAAAATTCTTAAGTGAGAAATATGGAATAAAAATAGATTTAGAGAAAGATGTGTCTGAAAATAAAGACAAAAGAAGGTTATATGAGATTAACAACTTAGCTTTAGAGTTTTTTCAATATATTTTAAATTCTCACGATTCTGGAAAAATTGCACAAAATTATTTAATCAAAAAAAGAAACTTAAAACCAGAAATTATAAAAGAGTTTAATATAGGATACGCGCCTCGGGGTTGGAATCATTTATCAGATTTCTTAAAGAAAAGAGGGTTTTCTCATGATGAGATAATTTCTTCTAGTCTTGGTGTATCAAAAAAGAACGGCGGTGTTTATGATAAATTCCGCGGGAGAATTATTTTTCCGTACTTTTCTCTTGACGGGAAATGTATAGGTTTCATGGGTAGAACAATTTTTGAAGAAGATCCTAAATACTTGAATTCTTCTGAAACAATGGTTTTTAAAAAAGGAGAGTTTTTATACGGTTTATATAAATCTAAACTTGAGCTTAAAAAAAATGGAGCTATTTTAGTTGAAGGAATGCTTGATTACTTAAAGCCTTATCAGTATGGGTTAAAAAATTTATGTGCCACATCTGGTACCGCTCTTACCCCCAAACAGCTAGAGTTATTAAAAAGATATACAGATAGAATTTATTTTTGTTTTGATTCTGATAGTGCCGGAGTAAACGCAATTTTAAGAGGAATTGAAATTTCTGATAAATATAATTTTGAAGTAAAAATTCTTCAAATTCCTAAACCGTATAAAGATTTAGACGAGTATTTTGATTCAAACCCAGTTGAAGCTTTAAATATTACTTCAAGTGCTGTTGAAATCATAGATTTTTATTTAGGATACTTGTATAAAAAACATAGTCTTTCAAATGCATCTGGAAAAAACAAAATTATAAGCGAGTTTAAAGTTTTTTATCAAAAAATTTCAAATGATGTTACTAAAAATCACTACTTAAAAAAGTTATCCGAGGACTTAGAATTGGATCAAAATGTAGTACTTAACTCATTACAAAAAAACATTGAAATTCCAACAAATTATGCCCCTAAAACTTCGGAAAATACGAAAGAAACTCTAATTGGGGTAAATTTTAACTCCAAAGAAGCCTTTCTTATGTCTATTTTAGTAAAATCAACCATTGACAGTTCTAACCCCATAGTGTTAGAATTACTCGACGAAAGTTTCGAAGATCCTCTTTTGAGAAATTTATACAAAAAATATCGGTCCTATTTAATAAATGAAAATAAAGGACCAATTGACATTAGACAATTCTCTAATACTCTCGAAGAGGCTGAATCTAAAACTTTAGAAAACCTGGCTCTGCTTGATATAGAAATTGATTTGTCGTCTGAGAAAAAAGTTTTAGAAGAACTCAAAAATTTAGTGAGTTTTTTAAATACAAGTTACAAAAAGAGACAGATAAAAGATATAACAACTAGAATTAAAAAAGCAGAAAAAGAGAAAGATAGTAATACAGTAAAAATTTTAATGGAGGAATTAACTCAACTCATTTAGATATGCCAAAGAAAAAAGATATAACAGTAAACCTAGAAAAAGAAAAATTGATTAAAGATTTAATTGTCAAAGGAAAAAGAAAAGGATCTTTATCTGATGATGAAGTAATGAAAGTGTTTCCTGATATTTATGAAGATGTTGACAAACTTTCAGAATTTGAAGCATTTTTAGATAGAATAGAAAAAGAAGGAGTTATGTATGTTCCTGAAGGTTCGGAGGATGAAGTTAAAGTAAAAGCATTAACCGAAGAAATGACTGAGGTTGTAAATATCAAAAGTGAAACATCTCAATCGACTGACCCTGTCAGAATGTACTTAAAAGAGATTGGAAAAGTTAATCTTTTGACTTCTGAACAAGAAGTATCTCTTGCCAAAAGAATCGAAAAAGGTGATGAAGAGGCAATGAAGATTCTCATAAATTCTAATTTAAGACTTGTTGTTTCATATGCTAAAAAATACCGTAATCGCAATAACCTTTCTTTTTTGGACTTGATTCAAGAAGGAAATATTGGGCTTATGAGAGCGGTAGTAAAGTTTGATTGGACAAAAGGAAATAAATTTTCAACTTACGCAACTTGGTGGATTAGACAAGCTATAACTAGAGCAATTGCTGATCAAGGAAGAACTATCAGAGTTCCAGTTCACATGATTGAAAGTATAAATAAATATAAGAAATTCGAAAGAGAATTACAACAAAAGTATGAAAGAGATGTAACTCCTGAAGAAGTAGCAAAAGTTATGGGAATAGAAGTCACAAGAGCTCACGAAATAGTTAAGTTAAAACAAGACGCTGCTTCTTTTTCTATTAAAGTTGGAAAAGAAGAAGATTCAACTATGTCAGACTTTTTAGCAGACCTTTCTACACCCACTCCATTCGAAGCCGCAAGCTCTGAGATTTTAAAGGTGAGATTAAACGAAATTTTGGATAGCTTGAACCCAAGAGAAAGAAGAGTTGTTGAGTTAAGGTATGGTCTTAAAGATTCAAGAATTAGAACTTTAGAAGAAGTTGGAAAAGAATTTGGTGTTACAAGAGAAAGAATTAGGCAAATTGAAGCAAAAGCTTTAAGAAAGTTAAGACATCCAGCTCGAGCAAAAAAACTTAAGGACTATCTCTAGTCTAGAATAAGTTGATATATACAAAAAATGGAAAAGGCGCAGAAGTCTGCGCCTTTTTCTTTTAAATATATCTAATTAAATTTTCTTTGTATGAAGCAACATCTGGCTGGTCAAAAGGATTTATCTGTAAAAATTGAGAGTAATAGTAAACTTCTAACATTTTCATTTGCATATAATTTCCAATCTCAACTTCATCAATCTGATTCCATTCTGAAGTAATAATTGGGATTTGGTTTTTTTCTAAACTTCGAAGAATTGATAAATAGATTGCTTTTCTTATTTCTTCGGTATCAGAGTTTTGAAAATTTTTAGACATAATATTTGTTTTTTCAAGTGTCAAGCTTTTGCTTTCTTTATAATAAACTGAATTTAGAAATAAGCATTGAGAGTTAAGATAGAATTGTAAACTTGAGTGATTTTCAAGAAAAAAATTTCCGAAAGATGTAAATGGAGCAATTTTTGTTTTTCCTAAACTCTCATTAAAAAGCTGTTTTTCCCACTTGCCTAATTCCCCAAAATGTCTTGAAGGATACAAGTTTTCATTAACTATAGTGTTTGATAAATATTTTGAGGTGGCAATCATTAAACTATAGTTTTCATTTTCTTCGTTTATTGAATTTGTAGCTTCCATAGCTCCCTCTAGAAGTTTTATGATATTAACACCAGCAAACATTAAAGGAGCTAACCCTACATTAGAAAATACGCTAAAACGACCTGAGATTTTTTTTGGAATTGTAAGAGTTGTATGTTTTTTTGCATGAAATGTATCTTTTAAGTGACTTTCATCGTCAGTAATAATTATAGTGTTTGCTGAAATTAGATCAATTTTTTGACTTAAAATTTCGTAATTGTATAAAGTTTCAGTTGTTCCTCCACTTTTTGAAATTACAAAGCATAAAAATTCTTTAAAATGGAGATTTTCATAATCTCTTATTATTTTTTCTAAATGTTCTGCCTCAATTTGTTCTACAAAGTCCATGACAACAAGATCTTTATAGAATCTTAGAAGTTCATAAATGGCTCGAGTTCCTTGGGTCGACCCTCCAATTCCAATTATTAAAATTCTCGAAAGTTTTTTTCCGTTGAATTTTTTTTTAAGTTCGATTAATTCAACTAATTTTTCTTCGTCAAAAGGTAAATAAACAAAACTCTCTGGTTTTGAGTAATTTTTAAATTCTAAGAATTTTTGCAAATCCTTAGTAGAATTATGAATTTTTGAAGCCTCGTTTTGAAGTTTTTCTAACAAGACATTTTGGCGGGACAGGTTTATTCTCATTTTTATCTCTCTTTTAGGTTAAAATTACTTTATGTTTTCATTTCTAAAAGATAAATATAAAGTTATTTTAGCAATTTTATTTATATTTTTGTTCTTTTCTGTTTTTTATTTTTTGAATTCATTTTTCTTGAATAAGAATTCCGAAAATTCAGATTTTTTTAGTTTTTTGGATTTAGTACCTAACAGAGAAGTGGTTAATAATCTCTCAGAAGTGATTGAAGTTTCAACAATTCCTCCTAGAAAACTTTTTTTTCTTATGTACCACTATGTTGAAATTAACCAAGATAAAAACGACTTTAAAAGAGACTCTTTAAATACTCCTCCACAAGTTTTTGAAAATCAGATTGTAACTCTGAAAAATGCAGGTTATAAATTCATTAAACCCAATCAAATAGATGAGTTTTATAACGACACCTCTAATCAAAAATTTGTAGTTTTATCCTTTGATGATGGGTATGAAAGTTTTTTTACACAAACTTATCCGATTTTAAAAAAACATCAGGTTCCTGCTGTTAATTATCTTATCTCTGGGTTTACTGGAAATTTAAATCACATGAAATACGGGCAAATTCAGACTTTAGTTTCTGATAATTTAGTAGAAATTGGTTCTCACACTCTTAATCATTCAGATCTTACTTCTTTAACTCCTGAACAAGCAAAATATCAAATTCAAGAATCCAAGAATTATTTCGAAAAAAACTTTAATATAACTATCACTTCATTTTGTTATCCTTATGGATTTTACAATAATTCTTTATTTCCTTTTTTAGAAGAAGCAGGCTATAAAACTGCTGTTACAACAAAGCAAGGAGTTTTTTATTCTAATGAATTTAAGTTTGAAATAAGAAGAATTAGACCGGGAATTTTAACTGGCGATAGTTTGATTTCTTTTTTAGAAAATCTTTCTAACTCTAATTAATTTTTAATATCTCTTCAAAGCAAGTCGTATATCTGTTGCTTCTATTTTCTGATTTTGGTTTCCAACTTTTTTTGAATCCATTTGAACCAAAAGTGACTGTATTATTCCCAAATTTCTCATTGAGAAAATCAATTTCCCTTACGAGAAAATCTTTTTTTGGACCGGTATATTGAAAAATATCCATATTAAATAAAACTTCTTGAATTTGATTTTCATTTTGAATTTCAGATAAAAAAACACCGGCTTTTTTATAAATATAACCTGTTCTAAAAATTTTACTTAAGGCAAAGGAGCTAGCTTTTATTAAGTCTGGTGTGTATGAAGTCGGAGATTGAAATTCATAAGTATATGAATTGCTATATTGTTTTTCATTTTGTTTAAATCTATTAGTTTGAATAAAGATTGTAATTCTTAGACATTTTGAATTTTGACTCCTGAGTTTTTCGGAAGAAATACTTACAAAATTTGAAACTGCTTCTCTTAATTCGTTAAAAGTAGTTAAAGGTCTGCCAAAACTTCTAGAGGAACAGATTCCTTTTTTATCGGGAATTTCGTATTCCAAAGGAATACACGAAATTCCCTTAAGTTCTGTTTGAGTTTTAAGTCCTCCAATTGTCATTATTTTTTTAATAAAATCTGGATTTGAGTATTTAAAATCATAAGCTGTCGAAATTCCATATGAGTTTAGTTTTTTTGTATATTGCCTCCCAACACCCCAAATGTCTGAAACATCAATGTTTTGTAGGATTTTATTAATTTCATTTTCAGACATTTCGGTTAAGGAAAGAACCCCTTTATAATTTGGATTTTTCTTAACAACTTCGTTCGCAATTTTACATAATGTTTTAGTTGGAGCAATCCCCACCGAAACCGGAACCCCGACCCAATCTAAAATTCTTTTTCTAATTTCTAAACCAGTTTCTTGGAAAGAACTTATAGCTAAACCTCCGATATTTACAAAAGCTTCGTCTATTGAATAAACTTCAACATCAGGGCTAAAAGTAAAAAGTGTCTGCATTACTCTGTTTGAAATATCAGCATATAGTTCGTAATTTGAGGAAAAAACTTGGATTTTATGTTTTAAAACTAAGTCCTTAATTTTAAATAAAGGCTCTCCCATTTTAACTCCTAGTTTTTTAACTTCATTTGAACGAGCAACACAACAACCGTCATTGTTTGATAAAACCACAACAGGTTTATTTTCAAGTTTAGGGTTAAAAACTCTTTCGCAAGAAACATAAAAATTATTACAATCAATTAACGCAAATATTTTTTTCATTATAGGATTGGATTTAAGTTTGGGTTATGAATGTTAAAAGTAACTACTCCCCAAATTTTGAAATCATCTTCACTTGAAATTTCAATGTCTTTATACTTTGAATTTTCAGGTCTTAAAATTATTTTTGAGTTTTCTTTAATAAATCTTTTAATTGTAAATTCCCCATTTAAAATTGCGACCACGATATTTTTATTAGAAGGGGAAACCGATTTATCAATAATTAAAATATCTCCCGGAAAAATTCCTACATTTATCATTGAATCTCCAACTACCCTGACTAGAAAAGTTGAGATTTTATTCTTAATCAAAATATCGTTGAGATCAACATTTTTATCAACATAGTCGGCGGCAGGGCTTGGAAAATCGGCTGGAACTGGTTCTAAAAAGAATTGTAATTCTTGTTTCTGCATGTTTTTATAATACACGAAGAAAAGGCGAAAGAAAATAGCTTTTATTTCAAAATACTTTCACTCTTGACAATGCAACAAAGTTGCATTAAGATTGTGATAATTCCGAAAGATAGCAACAGGAAGGAGGTGAGAGAAATGAAGCATAAGAACATCAAGACGCGCGTGTCCACGTGCTCAAAGTGTGGCAAGAGCAACTGCTCCTGCTAATTTCTTTCACATCTGGAGAGCCTTTAATGGCTCTCCATCTACATAAATTAAAGCATAAAATGAAATTACATTCAGAGTTAAAATCATATATTGGGTACCTTACTACAAACAAAAAAATAGCATTGAAAGGTATCGAAAATTACAATAGATTTAAAAATAAATGTGAGCCAGAAATAAAAGAATTTTTAGAAAAAAATCAAGATATAAAACTATGTTTCATGGGGGTTTTTCCAGAAGTAGGGGCAAACTCGGGTATATTTAATAGTATAAACTTAAGAGATTTCAAAAGTCATCTTCCAAAAAATATGCTATTAGTGTCTCATCAATGTAAAACTGTATCTTTATTCAATCTTAATTCAGTCAAAATTGTTGTACAAAATAATAAAGAATTGTTTGGGGATCTTAACAAAAAATCTTTAATTAAAAAATATCTACAAGAGAACCAACAGGATTACTTTCTACCAGGCAAAGAAAAAAATACTCCAGAAAACTCAATTGTTGGAATAAAATACGGACTTTTAAGTGGGTACCCAAAGACAGCTTGTCTTTTATTCCAAAATTTTTATGTTGAAAAAAAAGACAACAAAGGATATATTTTTAATGGAAAAACAACAGGATCTTATGCTGGATTTTGTAAAAAGCACGATGAAGAGTTTGATAGTATTTTGTCAGGAATTATCAATCGGGCTTGCATTGAGTACAGTACCCTTTCAGGTCAAGAGAATCAATATTAACTGAAATATCGTAATTTTTTTCGATTGATTGGAAGAATTCTTCTAAAAAGTTATTTTCATTAAAACACTTAAGAGGGATAATTTTTTTACATTTTAGGCAAATAAAATGGTGGTGGTGTTTTTTAAAAGCAAATTCATATTTAACAACATCTTGCAAATCAAAAACTTCGACTAAAAATCCTAATGACACTAGTTTTTTTATCTCTCGATAAATTGTAGTTTTATTTGGGCTATATCCTTGGTTTTTGAGAATTTGCTGTATTTCTGGAATCGAAAGAATATAACATTGGTCTGATTTTATTATATCTAAAATTAAATTTCTGTAAAAAGAGTTTCTAAGAACTTTATTCATTAAAAAATTATACACGAATAAAAGGCGAAAGAAAAGGTTTATTTAGGATTGTTAGTTAAACGCGCAAAATCTTCCATTACAGGTCTAAGTCTAATTTCATGGCTTCCTCCATATAAAATGAAAACATGACTATTTTCTGATGAGGTTTGTCTTAGAACTTCTTTGGCAAGTTCTATATCTCTAACAATGTTAACTTCGTTTGCTACAAGGCACATTCTATATTGTAGCGGCTTTTCTCTGAGAGAATCACAGTCATTAGGTCCGACAAGTGTCTCTATATCATGAGCAGATTCAGATGTTGCAACACTTTTTAAACTATTAACAAACTGGTTTCTTTTATCTTTAATTATCATATTGATAATGTTTATGTATTCTTCACGGTTGGTTTTTAACTCGTTAATCATTTCATTTATATTTTTTGCTTTATAAAAATCATA
>Ga0172372_10009048_pt1 | contig 13002 bp, 9 predicted proteins | sample LakKiv5m_2_FD_114544 | JGI IMG/M metagenome (GOLD analysis project Ga0172372, IMG submission 114544) | Freshwater microbial communities from Kabuno Bay, South-Kivu, Congo - kab_092012_9.5m | ecosystem: Environmental > Aquatic > Freshwater > Lake | place: Democratic Republic of the Congo...
CGGGGCTCGGGTACAAGTATTCAAGGCCGCAAGGATACCGGATTACAGCGGCGGGGCTGCAATCCGGTGAGGGTCTACGATACAACCACGGTTGCCTTAATGAGCTCGCTCAACGCACGCTGACCTTCCTCGGTTTTGCAATCGTCCGGAAGCGTCGTATCTGCCGGAAGTCGGACACCAGCGAGGCGTTTTTGGAGCCCGGCCGGGTCAAGATCCGCCAGCCTAGGTAGAAAATCTCGAGCGCTAAAGTCAAGGTATTCTTGTAAATCAAAACCAGCATTAATGAAAGCATCGAACCATCGCACGCTTCCGACTTCAACAGCTTCTCTCATTTGTTCGTATGGTTTGAAGTTTTCCTGACGTACTTTGTGCAAAAACTGGCCCATTGAGGGTAATCGATCAGCAGCAAACTCCCAGGCGGCCTTATGTTTGCCGACGCTTGCCTTGGTAAGCATCGTAGCGATGTGCTGTTCAGTTAATGAGCAATCCATCATGTCAAGTGCAGTATGAAAGCAGACTTCTGGATAGTTTGTGGTTGCCACAAGTAGGTCATTCTTTTCGTTGTCATTCAACGTCGGCCAAAGAAGCTTTGCAAGGTCAATCAATTTTTCAGTGGGGTAATTTGCACCATTTTTAATTGATGCCATCAACGCAGCATAGCTATCTCGCCCTATTTCTCCCGGGGCTTCAAGTAGCTCTTTGATTTCTGTTGTACTTCGGTTAGTGAAGAATTCGTTAACCGATTGATCGATCAACAGTTGGATCGTTTTAGTTTTTTCATATTGAGACGATGATTTTTCCAGAAGATCGCAGAATACTTTGACGGGTGCTCCCAGTGCCGCCGCATACAGCGCATTTTTCTCGAGGCGATAATCTAGTAGCGGCAGTATGGCGATATCAACTAAATTAGCTAATTCGCCCCGTTTCAAATGACGATAAACTAGACTCGTACCAGATTCGTCTAGATTGTAAAATAAGACATCGCGTAGCACTGGAAATTGATCAGCCATCTTGCGAATGGCTGCTTCATCATGCTGTGCAACCCATTTTTTCAGAGACAGATCGTCGCTCCATGTAGAGTACTTACCGTTCGTCGTAAAAGATGAGATCGTTTTCTCTAGAAGTATCGAGAAAAACTCGTCGCAATCTTTGCTCATTGCCATTTCGAAGACGCTAGTTGTCGGTGCCCCGTTGAAGGTACATCCCCGGAATGGATTGGCGCCAGCCTCAAGTAATGCACGCAATGCTGCAGTGTCTTGACGTTCGATGGCGATATACACGGGTGTGCGTCCGCTACCATCGGGCAGGGTGAGGTAGGCGGGTGCTTGCTTTTTTGCCAGATCAATGACCTGCTGAGTAAACTCAGCAGGGGCGGGTAATTGGAGGCATAAAGTGAGTAAATTAGTGCCATACAAACAGCCCGCTGGTTTTACGCTGGTGATGTCGCTCAGGTTAATCGCCATATCAATAATCGCACGCGCTTGTTTCGATTGATCGCTGCTGGCTATGGTAAGGGCCCAGTGCGGGGTCTCTTGGTTCACAGACTGTTTGGATGCCTGGCGCTGCGAAATCGCTGGCAACCACCGAAGGCCAATATCTTCGGCGCACAGAATCTCTGTTGCGTATGCCCAATCGCCATTCAGTACCGCCGCATGAACTTCAGGCAGGCCGGTCTTGAAGAGGTATTTGTGATAGTCGGCGGGTTTGTCCCAGTTGAAGCCATGCAAGGCCGCATGCTGCCCAACTGGTCGGTGATGTAGTGCTGGTTGGCCTGGGTTGGTCGTCGTCTGGTTGGAAGTGGGGGTTGTTGTGTTGGGGGTTGTTGCGTTAGTTATCGGTGGCTCAGAGGATGGATTTATTGACGGATTGCTTATTGCCATGGCAGCTCCTTTCGGTAAAGGCATTGAAAGGAGACTTGGTAGCCCGTGCGAGGGCTTGGTTCACATTGGCATTACTGCTGCGCTGTAGGTTTAGTTTGTTGTCTCGTTCAGATGCGTAGTGATCGTCAATAAAAATTCCTTTGTAGATCCGAGAGGGCAGTCATCGTCAATAAAAATTTTATTGCAGATGATGTGTTCGATGATTAAAGCGCCGGTAGCAGAGGTCCTTTTTTACCGGCGCACGGGAGTCTTAATTTGACCGTTAGTCGATGATGCCTTTATTCCAGTAAGGGATGAGCGCATTCTGCAAATCCGGAAATTGCCTTGCAACGAAAGTCACCTCTGTTTGCTTTGCGGTGGATGCCCAAGCAGCCAAGTTCAGCGGATCAGTCGATAAAGGGTATGGATTTGGGATGTGACCTAAAGCCGCAGCATTTTGCAGGCGGGAGATGATGGACCTGACGCCGGGATTGTTGCCCACATACTCAAAGGGTCGAGCGGCATTGGTATTTCGACGACGCACAATAATGTCATTTGCCCGGTCAAGCAGGTCGGCATGCTCCGACGGCAAGCCAGTGTCCATGTGATCAGCAACGAAACGAAGGACCTCTGAATCAGTGCGAAATACAGGTGCTTGAGTGGCGCTGTTGGGACTGGCGAGATTCGGTGCGGATGAACTAACCGGAGTTGTTTGGGAAGGTGAGCTGGATGAATCAATGGGGCTTGCTTGGGCGTGTGAGGCGGAGGGTTTATCGGGAGTGGCTGAGGAATCAGGATTGGATGAATGACTAGGGGTCGCTGATGGGTTACTTCCCGAGAGTGGTCTGGCCATACAGATCTCCTTGCGCTCATGAGTGAATGAGCGGCTTCGGTAACCTGGCAAGCCGATTGGTTCGGTAGCGCTTTCGGGAGTGTCTGTTGAATCCGATTGCGCCTATGACTCAGTCAGAGAAGTAAATTTTCCAGCGTGCGCCGGTAAACATTTTTGAGCGGCTCGATTTCAGACACAGAAATATGCTCGTCAATTTTATGAATGCTGGCGTTGGTTGGACCAAACTCCACCACTTGCGGACAAATTTGTGCGATGAAGCGGCCATCGGAGGTCCCGCCGGTGGTCGAAAGTTCGGTATCAATACCGGTTTCGTCTTTGATGGCAGAGGATAGCGCTGCACTTAGGCTACCACGCGGGGTGAGGAAGGGTAGTCCGCCTACTGTCCATTTCAGATCATAGTCAAGGCTGTGCTTATCCAGCACCGCATGCACTTGATACTGCAGACCCTCGACGGTGCTTGAGGTCGCGAAGCGGAAGTTAAAGTCGACGACACACTCGCCGGGAATGACATTTGAAGCACCGGTACCGGCATGAATGTTCGACATCTGCCAGCAGGTCGGTAAGTAGTACTCGTTACCTTGGTCCCACTCGATGGCTGCCAACTCAGCGAGTGCTGGCATCGCAAGGTGGATAGGGTTTTTTGCCAACTGCGGATACGCAATGTGACCCTGAATACCTTTAATGATGAGCTTGCCGGACATAGTGCCACGACGGCCATTCTTGATCATGTCACCAATTTGTTTCACCGAGGTCGGTTCGCCAACGATGCAGTAATCCAGCTGCTCACCGCGCGCTTTCAACTGATTGCAGACGATCACGGTGCCATCGGTCGCCGGACCTTCTTCGTCACTGGTGATTAGGAAACCGATCGAGCCTTTGTGATTTGGGTGCGCGGCAACGAATTCTTCAACCGCTACCACCATCGCTGCGAGTGAAGTCTTCATATCGGCAGCACCACGACCGTAGAGCTTGCCGTCGCGATGCGTAGGAATGAAGGGATCAGAAGACCAGCGCTCGAGCGGGCCGGTAGGCACCACATCGGTGTGGCCTGCGAATACGAGTAGCGGTTGTGCGTTACCCCGTCGCGCCCACAGGTTGGTGACATCGCCGGACGCGATGGTGTCGCATTGAAAACCGAGTGGCGATAAGCGCTCGGCCATCTTCAACTGACAGCCGCCGTCAGCGGGTGTGACTGAGTGCAGCGAGATGAGTTCTTCGGTCAGCGCGAGGGTCTTGCTCATGCTTTGAATGTCTTTTTATAGAGGTCAGCGTCTAAGCCTACCAGCACCTGTTGATTCATGCAGAGCACGGGACGTTTGATGACGCTGGTGTTCTCAAGCATCAGCACGGTGGCGCTGGCCGCATCGACGGTGGCGGCCTTCTTGTCATCAGGCAGGCCACGCCACGTGGTCCCTTTTTTATTGACCAGCGTTTCCCACGGTACCTGCTTCAACCAGCTCGCGATGGTTGCCCGATCCAGGCCGGCTTTTTTGAAGTCATGAAACTGATAAGACAGCTCAGCCTGATCAAGCCAGGTGCGGGCTTTCTTTACACTGTCGCAGTTGGGGATGCCGTACAGGGTGATCATCAATCCCGCAGCAGCTCGTTAATCGAGGTTTTTGCGCGCGTTTTTTCATCGACGCGCTTGACGATCACGGCGCAATACAAACTGTATTTGCCATCCGACGAGGGCAGGTTACCGGATACCACCACTGAGCCTTCCGGAATACGGCCGTAACTCACTTCACCGGTGGCACGATCGTAGATTTTGGTCGACTGACCAATGTACACACCCATCGAAATAACCGAGTTGGCTTCAACGATCACACCCTCCACCACCTCAGAGCGCGCGCCGATGAAGCAGTTGTCTTCGATGATGGTGGGGTTGGCTTGCATAGGCTCAAGCACGCCGCCGATGCCGACACCGCCCGAGAGGTGAACGTTTTTGCCAATCTGCGCGCAAGAGCCAACGGTGGCCCAGGTATCTACCATTGTGCCTTCATCGACATAGGCGCCGATGTTGACGTATGAAGGCATCAGCACCACATTCTTGCCGATGAAACTGCCGCGACGTGCGACGGCGGGTGGCACGACACGAAAGCCGCCCTTGGCGAAATCGTCTGCGCTGTAGTTGGCGAACTTGGTGGGGACTTTGTCATAGAACTGCATACCACCACCACCGGGGATGGCGACGTTATCTTCCAGCCGGAACGAAAGCAGTACCGCTTTTTTTGCCCACTGATTAACGACCCACTGTCCGCCGTCTTTTTGCGCCACGCGCAGCGTGCCTTGGTTCAGCAACTCAAGCACTTCAGCTACCGCGTTTTTTACGTCGGTCGGCGCGGATTTCGGTGAAAAATTGGCGCGCTCTTCCCACGCATTGTCGATCAGGGTTTGGAGTGATTGGGTCATGATTTTTCTGTTGAAGGAGAGGATAAAAAATTCGCGGTTTACATTTCAGTGTAAGGCTGGTTGTCTGGAAGACTCAGTCGTCTATCAAGCAGCTAGCTTACGGGTGAACTCAACCATGCGTTGCGCGGCCTCGAGGCACTCATCGACCTCTGCCACCAGCGCCATGCGAATACGATTCGCGCCCGGATTCCAGCCGTGCGCCTCGCGCGCCACATAACTGCCCGGCAAAACCGTCACATTATATTCGGCGTAGAGTTGTTTCGCGTATTCAGCGTCGCTGATATTGATGAGCTTATCGACCTTGGCCCAAAGATAAAACCCGGCGTCAGGTAAAGCCACATCCAGCACCTCGGCCAATAAGGGCGTTACCTGCTTGAACTTGCGAATATATTTTTCGCGATTTTTTTCGACATGGTCTTCATCATTCCACGCCGCGATCGAGGCTGCCTGCACGGAGGGGCTCATCGCGCTGCCGTGGTAGGTGCGGTAAAGCAAAAATTGTTTGAGTATGTCTGCATCCCCTGCGACGAATCCTGAGCGCATGCCAGGCACGTTTGAGCGCTTGGACAAACTGGAAAACGCCACCAGCCGTTGATAGCCACGGCCAAGCTGGTTAGCTGCTTGCATAGCGCCCAGCGGCGGATGGTCACCAAAATAAATCTCGGAGTAACACTCGTCTGCCGCGATCACAAAGCCGTATTTATCTGACAATGCAAATAGCGCTCGCCAGTCATCAAGCGTGAGCACCGCGCCGGTTGGATTGCCCGGGGTGCAGATGTATAGCAACTGCACGCGCGGCCAGACATCGGCCGGCACACTCGAAAAATCCGGTGCGAAATTGCGTGCCGGGTCTGAATTGACGAAGAAGGGTTCGGCACCTGCCAGAAACGCCGCGCCCTCATAGATTTGATAGAACGGGTTCGGGCACACCACCACTGCTTTGGCAGCCGGGTCGATCACTACCTGTGCTAGTGCGAATAAGGCCTCGCGCGAGCCGTTCACAGGTAGCGCGTCGGTGGCCGGGTTCAGCGTGGGCAGTTGGTAGCGGCGTTCCAGCCAGCGGCAGATCGCACGCCTGACCTGGTCCGTGCCTGCGGTGGTAGGGTAGGTCGCTAAGCCAGACAGGTTATCGGCCAGTGCCTGCTGAATGAATAGAGGCGTAGGGTGCTTGGGTTCGCCAATACCCAGACTGATCGCGCTGAATTTTGCGTTCGGCGTCACACTGCCGAACAGTTGGCGCAACTTTTCAAAAGGATAAGGCTGAAGCTTGCTGAGCAGCGGATTCACGGCGCGAAAATGATGGAAAGGCGTTGGAAAGCGGCTGATTATACTGGCGATGCCAACGCGCAATGCCGTCCGGTGAGCCCGGGCTTCCCGGCAGGGTTTGCCCTCAGAGACCTCGGAATATGCACCCCCCAATGTTATGATGCGGTACATATCACCCGCCGGGCCCACCGCCCGGTTTCTCTTTTTTTAAGTTGGAAAAGTCGTGCGGTTAACCTCCATCAAACTCTCTGGTTTCAAGTCGTTTGTCGATCCGACCAATTTTCAGGTGCCGGGTCAGTTGGTGGGTGTGGTCGGCCCTAACGGCTGCGGCAAGTCGAACATCATCGATGCAGTGCGTTGGGTGCTGGGTGAATCCAAGGCATCCGAGCTGCGTGGCGAGTCGATGCAGGACGTTATCTTCAATGGCACGACCAACCGCAAGCCAGCGGGGCGTGCATCGGTTGAGTTGATGTTTGATAACAGTGCGGGTAAGGCCGCCGGGCAATGGAGCACGTTTGCCGAGATCTCGGTCAAGCGCACGCTCACCCGGGACGGTACCTCGACCTACTACATCAATAATCAGGCGGTTCGTCGTCGCGACATACAAGATATTTTTCTGGGCACCGGTTTGGGTCCACGTGCATACGCCATCATCGGGCAGGGCATGATCTCGCGCATTATCGAAGCGCGCCCCGAAGAGCTGCGAATTTTTTTGGAAGAAGCCGCAGGCGTATCGAAATACAAAGAGCGCCGCCGTGAAACTGAAAACCGTCTGCAAGATACGCATGAAAACCTGCAGCGTGTTGAAGACATTCTGCGCGAGCTGAATCAAAACGTTGTCAAGCTCGAGAAGCAGGCCGAGGTCGCGCAAAAGTATCACGAGCTGCAATCGGAGCAGGACGAGAAACAAAAGCTGCTGTGGCTGCTGCGTAAAAACGAAGCGGCCGCTGAGCAGCAAAAGTTCTTGCGCGATATCGAGAAAGCACAAACCGAGCTGGAGGAGCAGACCGCCAAGCTGCGCCATATCGAGACCGAGCTAGAGCAGCTACGCCAAGAGCATTACGCCGCCGGTGACCGTACCCATCAGGCGCAAGGTGCGCTGTATCAAACCAATGCAGAGATCGGTAGCCTTGAAGCGCAGATTCGTTTTGTGATTGAGTCGCGCACGCGTCTTCAGACGCAGATCAATTCACTCACCGCGCAGCGTGATCAGTGGCAGCGTCAAGGCTCGCAATTCGAGACTGAACTGGAGCAAGCAGAGACCGAGCTGACGTCGCATGCCGCACGGGTCGCCGAGGCGCAGCAGGTATTGCAAAGCAAGCAGGCCTCGCTGCCGGAGATTGAAGAGTCTTGGCGTAGCGCGCAGCTGGCCACCACTGAATCACGTTCACGCATCATGCAGGTGCAGCAGCGTATCGAGCTGGAGTCTACCCATCAGCGCAATGCGTCGAATATTCTCGCTACGCTGACGCAGCGACGCGAGCGGCTGGCGCAAGAGAAAAATGCGCTGTCATTACCTGACACTGCGCATTTGAAAAATTTAAAAGACCAGGCAGAGCAGAAGCAAACGCAGCTCGACCAGTCTCAGGCTGAGCTGAACACGGCGCGTGAGCAACAGCCATTGCTCGAGCAAGAGCGCCGCGACGCGCAAGCGTCGGTGAACACAGAAACCGCCAAACATGCGCAGTTTGAGGCACGCTTGGCGGCACTGAAGCAGCTGCAAGAAAACGTACAAACCGAAGGTAAGGTAGCGCCTTGGCTGAACAAGCACGAGCTTGGCAAGTTGCCGCGGCTGTGGCAAAAGCTGTCGATTGAACCAGGCTGGGAAGTGGCACTGGAATCCGTCTTGCGCGAGCGAACTGCTGCGCTCGAGGTATCCAATCTCGACTGGGCCAAAGCATTTTTTGGTGATGCGCCGCCGGCCAAGTTGTCGTTGTATTCATTGAGCGGCACTGCCAACAACAACGAGACTGCGCCGAGTGGCTTAAAGCCGCTGATGTCGATGATGAAGGTTGATGACCCTGGATTGCGCGCACTGCTGCAAGACTGGTTGCATCAAGTGTATGTGGCGGATGATGCCGCGGGTGCGCTGCTCGATCGTAGCAAACTGCCGCTGGGCGCGACGCTGGTTACGCGCGAGGGCCATCTGGTCAGCCGTTTGTCGGTGCGGTTTCATGCGTCTGATTCCGAGCAAGATGGCATGCTGGCGCGTCAGCAGGAAATCGATAATCTGGTGCGTCAGGTGCGTGCGCAACAGATGCTGGCCGATGAAGCCAGGCAGCGTTCAGTGCGCGCTGATGCTGCGCTCACCCAAGGCACACAGCGCCTGGAAGAACTGACTCAGCGTGTTAGTGTGCAGCAGCAGGCGCTGCACAGCTTGCAGATGGATCTGCTCAAGCTGACCGAAGCGGTAGAGCGTTTCAGCGAGCGCAGCACGCAAATTGGTAATGACCTGAACGAGATCGCGGCGCAAGAAGCCGAACAGCGCCAGCTGCAGGCCAATGCTGAGCAGGCACTGGAACAACTTGATATCGAATTGGCGAAGGTACAAGAGGCGCACGAAGACGGCCAGACGGTGTATCTGGAGCGCGAGGCTGCGTTGAATCAGGCACGCGAGCATTTACGCGAGCTGGCGCTGGCGGCGCAGCAGGCCGAGTTTGCGCAACGCGCTCACGAGAGCCGTATCGACGAGCTGAAACGCAGTATTGCGACTGCGCTTGAGCAATCTGCGCAGTTGTTTGCCAGCATGGAGCAAGGCACGCTGGAGCTGGAGCAGTTGGACGATCGTGCCGCGCAAGCCGGTTTGCAATCTTTGCTTGAGCAGCGCAGCGAGCAGGAACAGGTGCTGTCAAATGCCCGGCACGAGTTGGATCAGCTGACCCAGCGCATGCGTGCACAAGACGAATCCAAGCTGACGGCTGAGCGCGGCCTGCAACCGATTCGTGACCGTATTGTCGAGCTTCAGCTGAAAGAGCAGGCTGCTCGTATGAACCAGGAGCAGCACGCCGAGTCATTGGCGAATGCAAATGCCGACGAGGCGGCGCTGGCAGAGAAGCTCAGCGACGATATGCGACCTTCGTATCTGCAAGGTGAAGTCACCCGACTGACCAATTCAATTAATGCGCTTGGACCAGTGAACTTGGCTGCACTGGATGAGTTGGCGCAAGCCAGCGAGCGTAAGCAATTTCTTGATGCGCAGAACGCTGACCTGACCGAAGCCATTACAACACTCGAGAACGCGATCCACAAAATTGATATGGAGACGCGCGAGCTTCTGAAAGACACCTTTGATAAGGTCAACCAGCAGTTCGGCGAGCTATTCCCGATTCTGTTTGGTGGCGGTACCGCCAAACTGGTGATGACCGGCGAGGAAATTCTGGATTCCGGTGTGCAGGTGATGGCGCAACCCCCCGGCAAGAAGAACGCCACGATTCACCTGTTATCCGGTGGTGAAAAAGCGCTGACCGCGACCGCGTTGGTGTTCTCCATCTTCCAGCTCAACCCTGCGCCGTTCTGTTTGCTGGATGAGGTGGATGCGCCGCTGGATGACGCAAACACCGAGCGCTTCTGCAATATGGTCAAGAAGATGTCGGCCAATACCCAGTTCCTGTTCATCTCGCATAACAAGATCTCAATGGAGATGGCTCAGCAGCTGATCGGGGTCACCATGCAGGAGCAAGGTGTGTCGCGAATCGTTGCGGTGGATATGGCGGCGGCGTCGAACTTCGCGTCGCAGCAGCAAGCGGCTTAATCAATCAAAGCGCAGCGCAGCGCGCGCCATGGCGGCGCGCTTCTGGTAGTAGGCTTCGTTCTCTTCAGCCTCGCAGGCGCGGGCGTGCTCCACGGCCGCGCAGATCAGGTAGTGCTCTTCGGCGCGCTGGTAGTACCAGCGACGGACGCGCCGGATCAAGAACCGCAACGATAGAGTGCTCAAGGGGGTCAGCTTGAGTCCGCTTGCGTTTTGCATCTGTCATCCTCCGAGGTTTGGGCCAACGGATAGTTATCGTAATGACAAAATTCCTGATGCTATTGACTATTGTCAACTTTCCGGTTTGACAATATTTGCGCGCCAGCTGATGCGGATCAGTGGCGCTGGCGTTAAGGTGGGGAGCGGCGCAGGCATTTCAGGGAACTCCGGCGCCAACTCTCCGTTAAAATGTTTCTTTATTGGATAGTCTCGACAGAGAGCGCGCATGGTTCAGCTGCAAGAAAGCCTTATCGGGTTGGGGATCGTGGTCGTCGCCGGCGTCATCGCCTACAACAAGTGGCAAGAATGGCGCGCCAAGAAATCGGTCGAGCAAGCCTTCTCGACCTCGCAGGACGATGTCTTGATGGCGGAGGGGCAGTCATCTGCCCACCGTCACGAGCCGGTGCTGTCGCCGTTTGAGGGGCCCGATGTGGTGGTCGGGCATGCCCCTGCAATCAATGGCACAGGCGCTGATCATCTCGATCCGTTGAGCGAGCCGGCGAGGGATCAGGTGCCGCCCTCCGCGCATGCGAACGACACTCCCCATGCGGGCGGGTCGCGCGCTGCAACTTCATCTACATCTACATCTACATCGACGTCCGCCCCGGCCGCGCGTCGCTCGCCCTTGGATCCGGCGATTGATTGCATTATCCCGGTACTGCTAGAGGCACCGCTGCGTGGTGAGCGCGTGATGCAGGCGTTTCAACACCTGCACTTGGTGGGTAGTAAGCCCGTCAAAGTGGCAGGGCTGAGTGACGAGCATCACTGGGAGGCGGTGGCTGTGGGCGGTGTGTATACGCAGCTGCAGGTGGGTGTGCAGCTTGCTACGCGGAGTGGTGCGCTCACTGAACTGGAATTCTCCGAGCTGGCATCACGTCTTGATCAGATGGCCGACGATCTGGGTGCCAGCCCCGATCTGCCCGAGATGAGTAAAGTCGTCACCCAAGCACGCGAGGTCCATCATCTGTTGCTGGAGTTTGATGCGCAGTTGTCGATTACTGTGCGTTCGAACGCAGCGCCATGGCCGATGGCCACGCTCAAACCCGCGCTGCAACGGCAGGGTATGGAGCTGCGCCCCGACGGCAAATTGGTGATGCCCGATGGCGAGGGCGGCTTGCTGTTCTCGGTGAACGTGAACGCCAATCCGTCAGATGACAGCAGCGCCAAAATCACCCTGCTATTGCCCGTGGCGCTGGTGGCGCCGGATAGAGGCGGCTTCAAGGCGATGACAGCATTTGCCAAATCACTCGCCAATCGTCTATCCGGTACGGTTGTCGACGATGAGGGGCAGCCACTGCCGGACGCCTCACTCACGGCGATTGCAGAACAAGTCGCTGATTTTTATCGGGCAATGGCACAGGCCGGCATTCCGGCCGGTTCGCCGCTGGCGCAACGCTTGTTCGCTTAAGCCAACGGTACTGCTGCTCAATGCCGTGAACGCTGCGACCGGACACGAGAGCGACAGTGCACGCATCCGGTGGCTGCGTGAGGAGCTGAATCGTCACGCTCACGCCTACTACGTGCTTGATCAGCCGACGATTCCCGATGCGGACTACGACACGCTGTTCATCGAGCTGCAGCAGCTCGAGACAAAACACCCTGAGCTCATGTCCGTCGACTCGCCGACACAGCGCGTCGGCGGCGCGCCCTTGCCCGAGTTTGCGCAGGTACAGCATGACGTGCCGATGCTGTCGATTAACAATGGATTTTCTGAGGAAGACATCCGTGCCTTTGATCGGCGCGTCAGTGAAGGGCTGGCTGAGTCTAGTGACATTGAGTATGCCTGCGAACTGAAATTCGACGGGCTCGCAATTAGTCTGCGCTACGTCGATGGTGTTCTTGTGCAAGCAGCGACGCGCGGCGATGGGAGCACGGGTGAAGATGTCACTGCGAATATCCGAACCATTCATTCAATTCCGTTGCGACTGAGAACCGAGCACCCACCCAAAGTCATCGACGTCAGAGGCGAAGTGCTGATGTTCAAGGCTGACTTTGCGCGCCTCAACCAGCGTCAACGTGACGCCGGATTAAAAGAGTTCGCCAACCCGCGCAACGCCGCAGCAGGTAGCTTGCGGCAACTGGATTCGAGAATTACCGCGCAACGTGGTTTGCGTTTTTTTGCGTATGGCATCGGCTACCTGGAGGGTGCTGAATTACCGGACACCCATGGCAAGCTATTGGATTGGTATAGCGAACTCGGTATTGCCGTATGCGACGAGCGCGCCGTTGTGCGCGGTGCCGATGGCTTGCTCAACTTCTTTACCGATATTGGCACGCGCCGTGGTTCGCTCGCTTACGATATTGATGGCGTGGTGTACAAAGTGAATCGCGTCCAGCAGCAGCAAATACTCGGCTTTGTGTCGCGTGCGCCGCGCTTTGCGCTGGCGCATAAATTTCCGGCAGAAGAAGCAACGACCACGGTATTGGATATTAACGTGCAAGTCGGTCGTACCGGTGCGATTACCCCGGTGGCGCGGCTGGCACAGGTGTCCGTGGGCGGCGTTACCGTCACTAATGCCACGCTGCACAATGAAGATGAAGTCCGGCGTAAAGATATTCGTATTGGCGATAACGTTATCGTGCGCCGTGCGGGTGATGTGATTCCGGAGGTGGTGGCGGTCGTGCCGGAGCGTCGCCCTGCAGAC
>Ga0172372_10009051_pt1 | contig 12998 bp, 10 predicted proteins | sample LakKiv5m_2_FD_114544 | JGI IMG/M metagenome (GOLD analysis project Ga0172372, IMG submission 114544) | Freshwater microbial communities from Kabuno Bay, South-Kivu, Congo - kab_092012_9.5m | ecosystem: Environmental > Aquatic > Freshwater > Lake | place: Democratic Republic of the Congo...
GACAGCTTCGAAGTCCAAGCTGTGCCCGAGCCGTCGACCTATGCCTTGCTGGCCGTCGCCGCTGCGGGACTTGCCGGTTATGGCATCCGTCGGCGTCGCCGCAATTGAAAAGGGGCCCTACGGACCCGAGCTGGACAACGGGTCCTGGAGTCTGCTTTTGCTCCCGGACAACGCGAGCGGGGTTTCAGGCTCGCGGCAGGATCTCTATGCCCTCACCGTGATCCCGGAGCCGGGAACCACGGGCCTTCTGACCGTGGCTGCTTTGCTTTCGGCCGCGACGTTGCTCCGTCGGGGCGGGGTGAAGAGCTCCTGAACCGGCCGGACGCAGCCGCCTTGCTCCGGCTCAGGAAACCCCGGCCTTTCCCGGCGGCGAAAGATGGGTGCGGACGTAGTCGGCGACGCCTTCCTCGATGCCGGTGAACGGAGTGTCATAACCGAGGCCGCGCAGCTTGGCGCTCTCCGCCTCGGTGAAATACTGGTATTTGCCCCGGAGGGTTTCCGGCAGGTCGATGAAGCGGATGTCCTCCGGGCGGTCCATGGCGCGGAAGAGGGCCCGGGCCAGGTCGAGCCAGGTGCGGGCACGGCCGGACCCGCAGTTGACCAGTCCGCCCGCGGCGGTGTCGAGCGCGAGGTGGACGGTGACCGCGGCCGCGTCGCGCACGTAGACGAAGTCGCGCATCTGACCGCCGTCCGGGTAATCCGGATTTTCCGAGCGGAAAAGTTCGAGGTAGCCGTGGCGCGAGATCTGGGCGTGGGCTTTGTTGACCAGCGAGCGCATGGCGTCCTTGTGCTCCTCGAACGGGCCGTAGACGTTGAAGTATTTGATCCCCGCGGCGGTGCGGAGCAGTCCGCTGCGCAGGGCCCAGAGGTCGAACATGTGCTTGGAATAGCCGTACATGTTGAGCGGTTCGAGGAGCGGCGTGACGGCGTCGTCGTCGCTGTATCCGTGCGAGCCGTCGCCGTAGGTCGCGGCGCTCGAGGCGTAGACGAAGCGGGTGCCGCGGCGGGCGCACCATTCGGCCAGGGTGCGCGTGCCGCGGTAATTGTTTTCCAGCAGGAAATCGGCGTCCCGCTCGGTCGTCGCGCTGCAGGCGCCGAGGTGGATGACCGCCGCGGCGTCGGGTGCGGTGCCGCGGGCCACGGCCTCGAGCAGGGCGGGCGGCTGGACGAGGTCCTCGTAGCGCAGGTGGCGCAGGTTGCGCCACTTCTCGCCGGTGCCGAGCGAGTCGACGAGCAGGAGGTTGTCGAGGCCGCGCCGGTTGAGCAGCTCCACCACATTGCGGCCGATGAAACCGGCCGCCCCGGTCACCACGATGGTTTTCATGGTTGTCCGTAAGCCCGGAGGATTTTTTCGATCGTGCCGGTGGTCGAGCGGTTTTCCACCATCTCGGCGAGGACGACGCGTCCGCCGTTGGCCTCGACCACTTCGCGTCCGCTGACGTAATGGGCCCAGTCTTTGCCTTTGACCAGGATCTGCGGGAGGATTTGCCCGATCAGTTCTTTGGGTTCGTCGCCGCTGAAGATGACGACGGCATCGACGCATTCGAGGCCGGCGAGGACGAAGGCGCGGTCGTCCTCGCTGTGGATGGGTCGCAGGTCGCCCTTGATCGCGCGGACCGAGGCGTCGGAGTTGAGCCCGACCACCAGTGCGTCGCCCTGGCGCCGGGCGAATTGCAGGTAGGTGACGTGTCCCCGGTGCAGGATGTCGAAGCATCCGTTGGTGAAGACGAGTTCTTTGCCTTCGGCCACGAGGCGGTCGCGCCAGGCGCGCGCCGTCGCCGGGGTGAGGATTTTTTCTTCGGAGGATCTCATGGGATTCGTGTTATAAAGCGTCGCGGGCGTCCAGCCCGAGGAGGGACAGGACGGCGCCCGGCTGGGAAAAGTCGGCGATGACGGCATGGGCGCCGGCGCGGATCAGGCGGTGGCGTTTGCCCTCGTCGAGCCCGTGGCGGACGAGTTCGTCCGAGGCCAGGCCGACGCAGAGCGCGCCGCGGCGGCGTCCCTCGCGGATTTCGACGGGTCCGTCGCCGAAGACGGCCAGCGCGTCGCCCCCGAGGTGCCCGCCGGACATGATGCGTTCCAGCACCATGCGTTTGGCCTCGACATTGACGTCGGTCGTCGCGCCGTAGATGCCGCCGTCGAAGAGGTCCGCGTAGCCCATGACCGTCGCTTCGGCCACCACGTCGTCGCGGTCGGTTCCGCTGGCCAGGTAGATGGTGACGCCGGCGCGCCGCAGAGCGCCGAGGAAACGGATGGCGCCCTTGACCTCGTGATCCGCCGGTTCGAGTTCGCCCGCCTCGATGCGGCGGATCCGCCGGCGGACCATGTCGAGCAGCGCCTCGTTGTAGACCGCTTTGTAGCCGTGTTCGTCGAGCACCTCGTCCGCGGGGACCAGCCCGTGTTCGCGGACCAGGGCGACGAGCCCTTGCATCTGGGCGAGGGTCTGGATGCCGGTGGTGCGGTCGATGAAAGCGCGCACGTCCTCCGTCACCTGCTCGTAGAGGCGCCGCGGGGCGTCCTCCGCGCGCTTCCCGAACACCGCGCGCACCATCATCGGCTCCATGATTTTTTCCCAGCCGCGCCGCAGCACGGAAATGGTGCCGTCGTGGTCGAAGATGACATGCGAAACGGGGCGGGTGCGCGGATACTCGGCCACGATCTCGACGGCGGTGCCCGGGAGGTGGCGGGCGCGGCGCGGATCGGCGGCCAGTTCCGGGTGGTGGACGTAATCGACCGTGCGCGCCTGGCGCAGGATGGCCTCCGGCGAAGCGGTGCCGGTGGTGCGGACCTGGCGGAGGGTGACGGCCGCGGCGCAATTGGCGAGGAACGCGGTGCGTTCGAGGGGTTGCCCGGCCCCGAGCATGGCGGCGAGCACGGCGACAACGGTGTCGCCCGCGCCCACCGGGTCGGATTTTTCGAGGATCTGGATGCCCGGTTCGTAATGCACGCCGGTGCCGTCGGAGGCGCAGAGTCCGCGTTCCCCGCAGGTGACGAGCACGGGGCATCCGGTGCGTCCGGCCACGGCGAGGGCGATGGCGGCGGCTTCGTCCCGGGCCGGCCGGTCGTTCGCGGACCCCTCCGGGTCCCCGAGGTAACGCCGCGCTTCGGCCAGGTTGAGTTTGAGCACCGCGCCGCGGAATTCCGCGGCGAGATCGCGCGAATCGACGACGAAAACCGTGCCGGGGTGGTCCGCGATGATCCGGTTGATTTCCGCGATGAAGGCGCGGTCGTAGAAGGAAGAGCGCAGTTGCTGGTTGATGACAACGACACCGGCCGAGGCGGCGGCGCGCCGCAGGGCGGAGGCCAGGGCGGATTTTTCCGCATCGCCGGCGCGGTTGCCCGCCCCGAGGTCCATCCGGTTCTGTTCCTCCCCGCCGCGGATCGGCTTGAGGTAGACCGGCGTGTGCCACGGCGCGGCGGCCACGAGGAGAGCGGAGACATCGACGTCCGCGGCGGCCAGTCCGTGGGCCAGTTCGCGTCCGAAAAGATCGTCGCCGCGCAATCCGACCGCCGCGATCGAGCCGACGCCGAGGGCGCGGAGGTTGGCCACCACATTGCCGGCGCCGCCGGGCGCGGCGCGGTGCTCGCCGAAGAGCCAGACCGGCTTTCCCGTCTCGAGGGAGACCTCGTCCGGCGCGTCGGCTTCGGTCCAGTAACAATCGAGGCAGAAGTCGCCGAAGACGGCCACGCGGGTGTCGCGCAGGGAGGCGAGGGCGGGTTCGATCCAGTCTTCCTTGCCGGCGGCGATTGGTGCGGAGGCCATGGACCGACCATGCGACGGCGGCGCGGCGGGGGAAAGACCGGAAGGTTGCCAAAAGCGAGAAAGTTGTCAGAACATTCGGATATGCCCAAGCATCGCCAGATTTTCGACGCGCTGCACCGCGAGATTGCCGGCGGCGGGCGCGCGCCCGGTTCCCTCCTGCCCAGCGAGAAGGCGTTGGGCCGGCGTTGGAAGGTTTCGCGTCCCACGGTGGCCCGCGCGCTGCGTGATCTCCAGGCCCTCGGGCTGGTCGAGCGCCGCCGGGGGTCGGGCAGTTTTGTCCGTCCGCAAGCCGCCGCGACCAGCCCGGTGGTCGGCCTTTTCGTCAACAGTCTCAGCCCGACCGAAATCATGGAACCGCTCTGCGCCGAAATCACCCGCGCCCTCGAGGAACGCGGCTGCGCGGTTTTCACCGGGCGTCCCAACGCGGCGGTGGCTCCGCGGCGGGGTGCCCGCGAGTGGGCGGCGCGCGGGGTGAGGGGTGTGGTTTTTTCGCCGGAGGAGGCGGGAGACGACCGTCTGGTCCGCAACCGCACGATGGTCGCGGCGTTTCTCCGCGAGGGGATCAAGGTTGTCCTGCTCGACCGCGACCTGGCCGAGCATCCGGACCGCGGCGGCTGCGACGTGGTCGGTTTGGATCATTTCCATGCCGGGGCGGTGCTCGGACGGCACCTCGTGTCCCGCGGCGCGCAGGAAATCGTTTTTTTCGCGCGTTCCGGCTTCCCCGCCACGTCGAACCTGCGTCATGCCGGCGTGGAGAACAGCGCGGGGCGCCGGGTGAAATTCCTCCACGGGGATCCATCCGACCGCGCCTTGGTCCGCCGCATTTTGTCCGCCGGCGCCGGTCGCCGGGCGGTGGTTTGTGCCAACGACCTGACCGCGGGCGAGTTCCTCCAGACGGCGGCGGCCATCGGGCGGCGTCCGCCCGGCGATTTCCTCCTCGCCGGTTTCGACGATGTCCGTTTTGCCCGGCTGCTTTCCGTGCCGCTGACCACCGTTTCCCAGCCCTGCCGCGAAATCGGCATCGCCTGCGCCGACGCCATGCTCGGGAGGATCGAGCGTCCGCATTTGCCGCCGCGCTGGATCACGCTGGCCGGAAGCCTCGTCGTGCGGCGTTCGACCGGCGGCTGAGTCGTGAAAATTCAAAACCGGCGCCGATTCGAGAAGGGCACCGACGGCGGGGACGCCGCCGCTACAATGTCGTGCGGTGGTGTAGCGGCGGCGTCCCCGCCGTCGCATCCTTTGTTCCTCGGTGCGCCGACACGCTCACCAAACAGTGAGTCAACTCTCGCCCGGATGCACCTCTCTGGCCGCGCAGGAAACCGCAGACGGTTTTGCATGGTTACGGCTGAGTCGGGGCGGTCCGCCGCGGATCAATCCATGGCGTCCTCGATGAGGAGGCAGATGGTGTGGTAAACGGGCAGGTGGAACTCCTGCACTTCGAGGGTCCGGGTGGCGGGCACGCGCAGGCAGAGGTCGCAGAGCGGCGCGAGTTTGCCCCCGCCGGCGCCGGTCAGGCCGAGGACCTTGAGTCCGCGGGCCCGCGCCACGGTGGCGGCGGCGCAGACATTGGCCGCGTTCCCCGAGGTGGAGATGCCGACGAAGACATCGCCGGGGCGTCCGAGGGCCATGACCAGCTGGGCGAATTCGAGGACGGGATCGATGTCATTGGCCACCGCGGTGCGCAGGGCGGCGAAGCCGGTGAGCGGCAGGCAGGGCACGGCGCGCTGGAGTTTGCCAGCCAGGTCCGGCGGCAAGCCCTCGCGTTGGCGCGCGGTGAGCGGTCGGCGCGATTCGAAGCCCTTGAGCAATTCCCCCGCCCAATGGTCCGCATCGGCCGCGCTCCCGCCATTGCCGGCGAGCAGGGCTTGTCGGCCGGCGCGGAAACAATCATGCAATATTTCCGCCGCGCGGCGCACGTCGGGCCCGAGGGGGGCGAGGGAAGGGTGGCGCCGGGCCATATCGGAGAGATGGTCGCGGGCGGATGTTGTTTCGTTGGTTGTCATGATGAAGGGTCGGAGCGCAGGCCGTGGCGCGCCGCGGCGAGGGCGGCGAAATGGCCGATATTTTCCCCGAGCGCGGCGGGCAGGATGGTGCAGGCGGAGAGCGGAGCGGGCAAGGCTTCGCGGGTCAGGGCTTCGCGCATGGCCGGCTCCAACCAGCGGCGGCTGCGCACATACACGCTGCCGAGGATGATGCGTTCGAGGCCGAGGAGGTCGACGAGGATGGCCAGGGCCTCGCCGAGCCGCTGTCCCGAGGCGGCGAGGATTTCCCGGGCATCGGCATCGCCGCGTTCCGCCGCGCGGGCCACCGATTCGCCGGTGATCCGGTCCGGCGGTTCCCCATCGAACCCGCCGGCGCGCCCCTTGCCGCGCAGGTGTTCCGCGGCCCAGCGGCCGATGCCGCCGCCGCTGCAGAATCCCTCGAAGGCCCCGAATTTCCCGTGCCCCGGCGGTCCATCCGGCGCAAGTCGCAGGTGTCCGACCTCGCCCGCGTTGCCGGTGCCGAGGTAAAGGCGTCCGTCGAGGATCAGTCCGGCCCCCATGCCGGTCCCCGCGGTAAGGAAGGCCATGTGGCGGCAGCCGCGTCCGGCGCCGTGCCGCCACTCGGCCAGCGCGCCGGCCTTGGCGTCATTGAGGAGGAAAGCCTCGCCGCCGAGGCGCTCGCGGAAATAGGCGACGACCGGAACATCGTTCCATCCGGGAAGGTTGGGCGCGCCGTCGATCAGTCCCTCCGACGCCTTGAGCGTGCCCGCGGAAATGCCGAGGACGGGCGGGCCGGAAAGTCCGAGGTCCTGCACGATGGCGGCGAGACGGGCGAGGGTTTCCGGCCATCCGGCGGTGGGGAATTTTGCCACTTCGCGGATGCCATCCGGACCGTCCGGCAGGCAGACCGCGCACTTCGTCCCGCCGATATCGAGGCCGACGAGGTTTTGTCCGGCGGACGTCATGGCCTTGCCCGGCCATTGCCCGCGCATCGACGGGGGCGGGGAAGGAAACACCATCGGGAATTCATCGTCGGGCGAGCGAAATTCTCCCGCGCGGTCGGGCGTGTCAAGGTCGGCGCGGAAGATCGTTGGCCGCGCCGCCGCACCGAGATGAGAAAATTACTCAAAAATTTTCTGGTCCGTGGCGGCGGTCTTTTACTATTTTGCCAGCCTAGCGTGTCCGACCCCAGCCCCCGAATCCCATGAAAAAATCCCTCCACCTCCTCACCGTCTTACTTCTGCCCCTGGCGGCTTCCGCTGCCGAGTTGCTTTCCGACAATTTCTCCGGCGAGCGCCCCGATCTTTGGGAGCAGCTGCCCGCCGGGGCCGGCTTTTCCGAGGGGCATCTGCGCCTGCCCGCGGTCTCCGGCCAGGTCAGCCTGGCCAGCATCGAGCCGTTCGAGAACGCCCAGGCGACCCTCGATTTCTCCGTCTCGAAGACCGGCACGGGCGACACCATTTTTTATTATCTCGGCTTCCAGACGGTGCAGCCCTGGATGGCCGATGCGTTTTATGTCATGATCCAGGACACCGCGCTGGTCGTTTGCGTGGTCCGCGCCGGGGAACAGACGGCGACGCTCACCGTGCCGGATGTGGCCATCGAGGCGGGGCGCGATTACCAGCTGGTCCTGCGCCGCGAGGCCGCGAGGCTCGAGGTTTCGTTCGACGGGCGGACGGTTTACACCCTCGAGGACGCGGAAAAAATCCCCGCGGGGCCGCTCCAGCTTTTCTTCGCGGCCAACACCTTCGAGAAGGACGCGGAGCCTGAAGTCCTCTCGCTCAAATCCGCGGTCGTCGAGTCGCTCTGATTCCCCGACCCCTTTTATGACAACATCCTCCGTCCTCCTCGCCGCCATGGTTTTTGCCCTGGCCCCCGCCGTGTCCCGCGCCGCCGAGTCCGGCGGTTTCCGCGACTCCTTCGACTCCTACAACCAGGAAAACTGGGCCGAGACCATCGGATCCGGCGGCGTTCTCGTGCAGACCGGCGCGTGGATGCGCAACATCAATGTGGTCGACGGGCGTCTCCATCTCGCCCCGCCGGCCGGGCAGGAGTTTGTCTCCTCCAACCTCGAATTCGAGTCGTCGGATCTTTCTTTCGAGGTGGAATTCGGCAATTTCGGAACCGCGGAGGCGCCGGTTTTTTATTACCTCGGTTTCCGCGGTCCGCAGGATTCCTGCTACTTCATGGTGCAGGAGGGTGCGCTGGTGGCGGTGCTGAACAAAGGCGGGGTGGGGCGCGCCGCGCAGGTTTGCGGACACCTGGAAACGGGCAAGGTTTACCGGTTCGGCATCCAGCGCCGCCCCGGCAGCGTGGAAATGTTCCTCGACGGGAACAAGGTTTTCGCCACCGCCGCGGCGGAGGACATCCCGCCCGACCCGATGCCGGTTTGGTTCGGCGCCAATGTGGTCAGCAACCCCACCGCCGGCGGCGGGAAGATCGAAGCGACCGGCCGGCCGGCGGCCTCGGTCTGGATCGACCAGGTCGAGGTCCGCGATGTCATCACCGGAAAGCCTGCTGCGGCCGGACCGTCCTCCGCGTCCGAAGGCGAGACCTTGCGCGTGGAAACCTCCGCCGGAGTCCTCTCGCTGCTCGTCGGGGCGGGCGTGGCGTGGGAGGGGATTGCCCGCCAAAAATCCGGCGACCAACTCCTGGCGGAAGCCGGGCGCGGCACCCCGGTGTTTCTCGTCGACATCGGCGACCGGCGTTATCCTTCCACGGAATTCGCGGTGGAGGGCACCGAGCGGACGGAATCCGGCGGCGCGGTCATCCGGCTGGCCCACCGCGGGGCGGACCTGCGTGCCGTGCTCACCGCCGAGCCGGACGGCAAAACCGGCGCGGTGCGCCTCGGTCTGGAGATCGAGAACGCGGGCAAGGAGGCGCGCGAACTGCAGACCACCTTTCCGGCGCTCGGGCCCCTGCTGCTCGGCGGCGGGCCGGACGGCCTCGAATACTTTTACCCGTGGCGCACGGGCATCGTGGGGCGGGTCAACGCCAGGCTGACCAACGAATACGGCGGCGGCTGCTGGACCCAGGTGGTCGCGCTCTGGAACGCCGAGACAGGCAACGCCATTTATTGCTATCCCGAGGATCCGTCCGGCCGGGTCAAGGGCATGCATTTCACCAAAATGGGCGCGAAGGAACCGCTCATCCGCCACGGCGAGCCCATTTACCCGTTCATTGCGCGGTCGCCGTTCAAATTCCGCGAAGGCGCGGGCTTCGCCTATTATTACGTGCCGAGGTCGCTCGCCCCCGGGGAAAAACAATCCTTCCCCGCGACCAAGCTGGCCGTGCACGGCGGCGACTGGCGCGAGGCGCTGGCCGACTACCGCGCGTGGTCGCGCGGATGGTATCGTCCGGCCGACACCCCCGCCTGGTTTTACCGCGCCTACACCTTCGTCCCGCGCCACCCGCACCGGTTCTGGTCGGAGGCGCAAAACCGCTACCTTTACAGCGAAAAGCTCGGCCCGGACGGCGTTGGCGCGGACGGCGGGGAGGATGTCACCCAGTGGAGTTACTGGTGGGACTATGACAAAAAAACCGCGGCCAACCCGACCAAGAATGTCCTCGAGAACCACAACTATGGCGATTACGACTTCAACGTTTCCCGCGGCGGGCTGAAGGCGTTCCGCGAGGAAATCCAAAAGCTCCAGGCCAAGGGGGTGCGCTTCACCGTGTACACCAACTTCCGCTTTGCCTGGACCGGGTCGCGGGTCGGCCAGAAGCACGGCGAGGAATGGGCCGCGATGTATGCGCCGGGGAAATTCGGCTATTACACCAATCCGGACGACAAGTGGATGATGTCGATGTACGAGCCCGGCATGTGGGCCGACTTTTACGCCGAAACCTGCGCCCGCATCGTGCGCGACACCGGGATGGACGGCATTTATCTCGACGAGCTGATGTTCCCCTTCGCCAACTACAACCCGGCGCACGCCAAATTCCACGGCGGCGAGTCGCCCGTGCCGGTCAAACTCCTTGCCGAGAACGTGACCAAGCTGCGCCGCGCGGTGCGCGAGGCCAATCCCGAGGCCACCGTGATGACCGAGCATGCCGGAAGCGACTGGCTTTCGCAATCGATCGACGGTTGCTGGGTGCAGACCTTTTTCCCTGCGGCCTTTCCTTTTGCCGAGCGCTATTTCGACGACAACAGCCTGGTCTATTTCCGCTTCCTCTTTCCCGAGTTGAAACTCTCCGAATGGGGCGGCGGCCTCGATGCGCCGCGCCGCAGCCTCTTCAACGGGATCGGCATCGACAGCAACAGCTACTCGGACGAACCGGAAAAATTCGCCGAACAGCGCGCCCTCATCCCGGTTTTCCGCACCGTCTTCCACGAAGTGGCCGACGCCTTCGCCACGAAGGAGCCCGAAATGCTCGTGCCGACCCGCGCCGCCCGCCTGCTGGCCAACCGCTTCGCCTCGCAAGGCAAGACGGTTTACACGCTCTACAACAAAACCGGCCGCGAATTCCGCGGCCCCGCCCTCGAAGTGCAAGGCGGTCCCGGCCTCCACTGGGTCGAACTGGTCGCCGACCGCGCGGTCGGGACCGGTGCCGGGCCGGATGGCAAGACGGTGCTCGAACTCGACCTCCCGGACCGCACCGTGGCGGTGGTGGCCGGCCTGCCCCGCCTGCTCGAAGCGTCCGTCGCGGACGGCGTCCTGACGGTCCGTTCGAAGCAAACGCCGGATCAGGGCCGTTTCGAAGTTGTCGCGGGGGAGAAAACGGTCAAGGCGCCCGCGCAGTCCGAAGCCACCCTCGACCTCGCCCCGCTGGGCGCGGCCCGCGAATTCTCGGTCAAGCTGGTCGACCGTGACGGCGTGCTCCTCGACCAACTGATCGTGGCGCGATGAGTCCGGGCACGCCGGCCGTCCTGGCGTTCGCCCTTCTCGCCGTGCGCGGCGCGTGCGCGGCGGACGCCTTCGACCTCCCGCTGCCGGGAGGGACGCTGCAATTTTCCACCGCGCCGGGTCTGACCTGGAGCCAGGTGACCGACCGGGGCGGCACGCCGCTGCTCGCTGCGGAGGGTGCCCGTCCCGTGTTCTGCCTCGACGAGGACGGCGCGCGCCTCACCTCGGCTGATTTCCGGGTGGTGCGCCGGGAGAAGGACGAGGGGGAGCGCGAAGTCCTGGTCTTGGAGCATGCGGACCGCGGATGGCGGGTCCGCTTTTCCGCCGGCGCGCTGGAAAACGGCGCCGCCCTCCTCGGCCTCGAACTGGAAAATCTTCGCGACGAGGAACGCCGTCCCCAGGTCGTTTTCCCCGTCCTCGGACCGGTCACCCTCGGCGGCGACATGGCCGACGTGTCCTATTTTTACCCCTGGCGCACCGGGATCGTGGGCCAGGTGGATTGCCGTCTCAGCCACGAATACGGATCGCTCGCCTGGATGCAGGTCGTCTCGGTCTTCAGCCCGGCGACCGGGCGCGGACTTTATCTCTTTCCCCGCGATTCCGGCGGCCTCTTCAAAGGGATCCAGTTCCGCAAGGGCTCGGCCCGGCGGCAGGGCTTTGTCCGGCACACCGAGTCCATCCTCCCGCGCTTCGAACCGCGCTTCCCGCTCGACTTCCGCGAGGGTGCCGGCGCGGCCTACGCCTACCTGCCGCGGCCCGTGCCGGCCAAAAGGCGCTTGGCTTTCCCCCCGGCCGAGGTCGGTTTCGCCCCGGGCGGATGGAAGGACGCGCTCAAAGCCTACGGCGCATGGGCCCGCACCTGGTTCAAAAAAGTGCCCACCCCGCGCTGGTTCGACCGTTCGTTCACCTTCAATCCGGCGCATCCCTCCGACTTCTGGTCGCCCGGGGAAATGCGCTACATCCAGGGCGAAAAAATCGACCCGCGGTCGGATATCGTCCAATGGTTCAAATGGGAACAATACACGCAGAACCCGGACCCCACGGCCAAGCTCAGCCAGTTGGCCGATGCCCAACCCGGCGACTTCCAATACAACACCGACCGCGGCGGATTGGAGGCATTCCGCGAGGAGATCCGGAAAATCCAGTCCAAGGGCACGCGTTTCACCGTCTACATCGACCACCGTTTCTGCTGGAAAGAAACCGAAACCGGACGCGAGCACGGGGAGCAATGGGCCGCCATGTATGCCCCCGGCAGCTTCGGCTATTACAGCTCGCCGGAGGACCGGTGGATGATGCCGCTCTACGGGGAGGGGCGCTGGGTGGACTATCTCGCGGGGGTTTGCGCCCGCCTCATCCGGGACACCGGGATGGACGGCATCTACCTCGACGAGTTGAATCTCGCCTTCCCCGATTTCCACCCCGACCGTGCGGCGGAATACGGGCCCGAGACGCCCGTGCCCGTGCCCCTGCTGGCCAAGGCGGTGACCAAGATCCGCGACGCCATGCAGAAGGAGAATCCGGAGGCCGTGCTTTATGTCGAACATGCCGGCAGCGATTACATGGCGCAGTTCACCGACGGCAGCTGGATGCAGACGTTTCATGACACGGCCTTCCCCTTCGCCTGCAAGCACTACGACGCGGACAGCCTGGTCTATTTCCGCTTCGTCTTCCCCGAATTCAAACTGGCCCAGTGGGGGGACAGCACCGACGGCCCGAACCGCTGTTTTTTCAACGGCATCGGCAGTCCCTACCACTGGGCGGCCGACCTTTACGCCATCCTGCATGAAAACGCCGACGCCTTCGCCGGCTTGGCGCCCGAACCTCTCGTCCCCACCGCCCGCGAGCGGCTTTTGGCCAACCGCTTCCCCGCGGAGGACAAGGTGGTATACACGCTTTACAACAAGACCGGGCAGGCGGTGGACGGGGACCTCTTGTCCGTGGCCCGGCGGGACGAACGCCACTATGTCGATCTGCGCGCCGGGCGCCCCGCCGCGTTCGCCGACCAGGGGGAGGGGCGGTTGGTCCGCGTCCGCCTGGATGCCGGACAGGTCGGCGCCATTGCCGATTTTCCGCGCCTGCTCGAAGGCGAGCGCACGCCGGAAGGACTGAAATTCCGGGTGGCCGGCGATCCGGCCGGACGCCGCCTGGTTTACGGTTCCACGCCGGAGGCCGGGGAGGGCAGCCTCGACCTGACCTCGGCCGAAGGGGTTCTCCCGGTCCCGGCCGGACCGGTCCATCTCAAACTGAGCAAAGACGGCAGGCTCGAGGATTGGTGGATCGGGGAGTAATACCAACGTCCGTTTGCAAATAGACTTTGGGCGGCTAGGAAAACTCGTGGCATTGGCATCCTTGCCAATGAAGAAACCGATCTCATCGGCTGGAAGCCGATGCCACTTTTTCCTGCTC
>Ga0172372_10009053_pt1 | contig 12997 bp, 16 predicted proteins | sample LakKiv5m_2_FD_114544 | JGI IMG/M metagenome (GOLD analysis project Ga0172372, IMG submission 114544) | Freshwater microbial communities from Kabuno Bay, South-Kivu, Congo - kab_092012_9.5m | ecosystem: Environmental > Aquatic > Freshwater > Lake | place: Democratic Republic of the Congo...
GAAAAAATGAGTATTAAGCAAGGTATTTTGAAAGTTGTTTATGGTTTTCAATCACATAATATAATAAACTTAGGAGACATTCACTTAGGAGACACGCAAAGTACATTAGCTCTTGCTTTTCAGCTTTTCGATCAAGAATTTCCGAATAATAATGATTTTACAGACTTGATTTCAAGCTTAAATACCTTGTATGGATATCAAATTCAATTTTCGTATCATCGGTTTATAGGCCAAGATAATGCAGATGTAAATTGCCTTGTTCTTACAATGAATGATCAATGTAACCCAGCCGAATTAAAACAATATTTAGTGAGAAATTATTTCTCTTTGTTTGTTGAACAAATTCAATAGGGCGGCTAGAAATGCTTACAAAATTTAAAAATTGCTCCCTAGAATTTCCTAGGGTTTCTTTTTTCTTTATCTTCTATATTAATTTTGAGAATGCAAGCACAAACGAGTAAATATATGATTTATGCAATTGTATTCTCGTTGGGGATTTCAGATTTCTGACTATATAATTTCCAACATAAAAACGGGCTTATAGAGCTGTTGGAATAATTCAAGGAACAAACTCTGGCTATGCCAATGGAGTAAACCAAAACTATATTCAAGCAAGTTGGAAGTACAATTCATTTGCAGGAAACACAGGCCCAGCAGATTTTGAAGGAATTATTCAAGCTTCAAATGCTAAAAATTCAACCCGAGAACCAGATGCATTTTATGTAAAAAATGCTAGTGGAGTAATTCATTCAATAGCAAAATAAACCGAAAACAGTAGAAAAAAAATTGTTGAAGAGGTTTTAAAATGAGGAATTTAGTGTAAGCAGAAACTGTAATATTGAGCTTGTTTCATTATCTAAAAAAGTAAAAGTGGGGATCAAACATTTTCCCAAAAAAAACAGGCTCAACTTGTGAACCTGTAGTATTTTTTACATTTAGTAACTTGTCTCAGTCTGAATTTTAGGGTTTACCATATTATAGTAAACACCGTTCATTTCAAGCAAAGTCTCATGCTTTCCCTGCTCTACCAATTTACCTTTGCTAAATACAAAAATTGTATCAGCATTTTGAATTGTAGATAAACGGTGGGCAATGATAATAACAGTGCAACCAAGTCTATGTAGGAAATTGATTCCTGCCATTACTACTTCTTCACTCCAACCATCCAGTGCAGATGTTGGTTCGTCCAACAATATTGTTGGAATTAAACCTTCTGCAAGCATTACCCAGCTTTTAATTAAAGCCCTAGCCATTGCAAGCCTTTGGGATTGTCCACCAGATAAGGCGACACCTCGCTCTCCAATTTCTTGATCTAAATTTTCAAACAAAGTGTTTAAACCAACTTTTTCCAAAGCTAGCCAAACCAAATCATCAACTTGAACAGATTGTGGATTGACAATTAAAAGAATTGAGCAAATCTGCCTAACAGTTTTTTCTAAATTAGCTTCAGATAAATTTCCCATCAGAACATTTTCTCGAACAGATTGCCCAAATATGTATGGCTTTTGTGGCACATAAACATAATGGTACTGTAGCGATCGTGCCTTGTATTCTGTAATACTATTGTCTCCAATTAAGACTTGTCCACCTTGCAAATCATACAGCCTAAGCAATAATTTCAACAAAGTAGATTTACCCGAACCAGATTCACCCACAAATGCCACAATCATTCCTTTCGGAATTAGTAAAGATAAATCGTCAAAAATCAGTTTATCTGGTGTATAACCAAACTTCAAATTTTTAATAGATATATCTCCTTTGGGAATATCAGCAATATCTCCTTCAATAATTTTAGATTCTGCAGATAATAATTCAGCCAAGGCTAAAATTGCCTCCGAGGTTTTAAACACCTCATCAAAGATCCTTGATACTCTATGAACCACACTAAAAAGTGTAAGTACAACAGTGGCATTACCAAGGAAAATTTCCAAAACAATTCTACCTGATTCATACTCTTTAAAAAGTAGAAACAAAATGAATAATTCAGAAAATTTGGCAAGGTATAGTCTAGCCCTACCAATATACAATATTAAAATATTTACAATCTTAGTATCAATTGAATATATTTTGTCATGAATATTACAAAAATGATTAGCAAAATAATCTGGATTACCTGAATATAAAATATCCGATAAACCTTGCAACATCTGAACCATCCAAGCATTGCTTTTTTGCTCTAATTTATCCATTTCTTCTCTATAAGCCTTGGTAAGTGCACCACTCCACAGAGTTAAAAAAATATAAACTGCGATTGAAAAAAGCAAAGGTAAGACAACAACTGGCGTGTACAATCCCAAAGGAATAATACTTAACACCAATTGAAATAGTGATGGAATAAACTCCCACGATAGTGTGATTAATAACTCTATCATTTTGCTAATACCTTTTGGTATAGCCGAGGCAGTTCCGCCACTAGACCTTGATAAAAGCCATTCTAAATCTAAGCCAAGCAGATGTTTAAAAATTCGCTGACTTACAATTTTTGACGGCCTAAGAATGTGTCGAAAAACAATAAGTTGGTCAATTTTAATATCAACTGAAATATGTATAACTGAAAATATTAGTAAACAAAACCAATAAATTGTTTGCTGATGAATTGAATAGTTTTTAAAACCAAAAATTGCCGCAGGAATATACCTGAACAAAATTTGAGATCCTTCCAAAGCAACCAACAAAATTCCAAAGTACACAAAGTACCTCAAGTTAAAGAGTCCTTGCAAAAGGATTCTTAAAGTAAAAAACAGCTTTACCACAATCAAAACTCCACAACTAAAATGTAAATACACATCTCGCGTGCTAAGCGCTACGATAACTTAATACCGCAGCGATTAGTAAGCGTTTAACTTCTCAATCGTTGAGGTACCATATGATAATTTCCATAAATTTTGGCCCATCCGGATGGTTGCTCAATGTTATATAATTCAAATTTGGACACAGCATGACCACCTCTAATTTTGGTTAGAGTTAAGAATTGCATTAAGTAATTTAGAATTTTCACAGGTCGAAAAAATTTATTAAAATATTTGGTACAAAGTACTTTTTGCAATTAAGCACAGATTTCACCCTAAGTCAAATATTGATGAAAAGTTATTATAATTAATTAATATAATCAGTTTCTGAGGAATTAAAGATACCAATCAGCCAAGCACCCAGAAAATTCATTGCATCTACAGTGAAGTTATCTAGCTTAGAGAAGTATTTTGGTAAAAACACACCGTTTCTAAAAAACTATTTAAAGGAGAACACCAATTTCAAGAAGAATTAATTCGAGTAAAGCTTGATAGAAAAGTGATTTAATTTGTTAGCATCTAAAATATGAATTATAGTTATATCAATATAAAAAGAATTTCAAAATTCTTAACTTAGTTTAGCATTTGGCAATAAACTTCCTTCAAAATTTAACAAATATTTTGACGAAGGTATGCTGTTAACACTAATATCAGTTGCAATAGTTTTTAATTCTGCATTTACAAGAACTGGATTTTGGATCCTAGCTGTTGGTATATCAATGCCAATCTTGGCTAACTTTTGAGTTATTACTGAAATACTTGTTGAATCCAAAGGATTTGCGCCATTGAAGAATTGTAATTGTAAATTAGTAATGCTAAAATCATACATGCTACCCTCTTTTGATGGAAATCCAACACCGCTGACTACTGCAGAAACAGTTGGATAAGCATTGCCAACTTTCAATTCTGGTTTTTCCAAAGTTGCTAAATCTAAACCCTGCAATTCTAAGGAAAATGTTCCTAATTGAGCAAAAGTTAGTTTGCCAGTAGAAAATACAAAAGATGGGTTTAATAAAGAAATTTTAGTCAAAGAATAAGTTTTACCAGTCAAAAATTCGGCCAAATCAATTTGCTTTTGTTCCTTTTTTTTAGCCTCATCAATTGCTTTTTTTTCTAATTCTTCTTTTTGTTGTTTTTCAAAAACTATTTTCTGTTCTTCCTTTTTTTTATTTTCTGCTTTTGAATTTAAATCGGCGTTACGCCAAATTCCAAGCCCAACTATTACAGAAAGAATTAAAATACTGGTAACATAAATTAATATTTTATTCTTAAAACTTAGATTTAGCATTATTTTGTTCATAAATTTTTGTAATAATTAAGTTAAATTGGGTCAATTCAATTGGGTAATTTTTTTAACAAATTAAGGTTTTATTATGAGAGTCTTGATAGTCACAACATTCTGAAGAAACTATTGTTCATCTAAAATTTTGTTCACTACTACGTCTGCTTCCTTGTTATGTTCTCTATAAACATGTAAAACTTTAAATGAATTAAATTTGCTTAAAGATTGTTTCACTTTAACCGACCAAGGTTTTAATTCTTCTTTTTTAACTTTATATTCCCCCCTAACCTGTTTCACTACTAATTCGCTATCTAAGTAAGCAATTAAATTTATTTCAGCTGGATTATAATTTTGAATAATATTTTCTAATCCAAAAACTAAACCTTGCCATTCAGCCTGATTATTGGTTGTATGACCAAGAAATTTACCTTCCAAAGACAAAATTTTAACTTCCCCATTTTCAATTAATTTTGTGCGGTTTTCAAAACTAGAAATTTTTTCCAAATCCAGAATGTTTTCAGCCTGAACAATTAAAAAACCATAAGCCGAAGGTCCTGGATTTCCCCTACTCCCTCCATCAGCAAAAAGTGCAACAAACATAAATTGATGTATAGTTATGGAAATTATTGTTTATCTGAATATAATTGGTAAAATTGTAAAAAGCACAAACCCAAATAAAACCACAAAAGCTAGGAAAACTGTAAAAGCCCTTTGCCAAGTCCAATAACTTTTGTTATTTAATTTATTTTCAGCCACTTTAATTTCCTGCTTAGCAAGTCTTCTAGCAATTTTATCAGCTCTTCTAGCAGAAATAGGGGGATTATAATTAGGTGAAGAAGGTTTTTTAGAAGACATAAATTAAAAATAAAATAAATCCGTTCGATTAGCATGGGAAATTAATTGTTTCAGTATTAAGCATTAAAGCCTTTTAGAAAAATTGAGTTAATCACCAAAAACAAGAGGATTAAATTATATATTTCTAACCTATTTACCCTTCAAATTATATTGCAAATTAACAAGTAGCTTATTCGTCCTATCTCCTCCGTGTCTCCTTGTTTAAATCATTTTAATTTAGTATTTATTCTTACTCTAAATATTCTTTAGCATAATATTTTTTCAAGACTTCAGGCACCTTAATTCTTCCATCAATTTCTTGAAATTGTTCCATAATTGCAAACATGGTACGGTTAGTAATACCGGTACAATTAAGACTATGGGAAAGTTCTTTCTGCCCTTCGTAATTGGTAAAAGTAATATTCAAATTTCTAGTTTGATAATCTGTGCAGTTACTTGATGAGCATAATTCACGAAAATCTTGAGTAGCTGGGAACCAAGCTTCAATATCAATTTGTCTATGATTTTTAATACTAATATCTCCACTGCTGACTTCCAATTGATGATAGTATAGACCAAGTAAATCTAGACCTGCACAAAAGAAGTTTGTTAATTTTTCAAAAACTTGTGCACTTTGCTCTGGTTTGCAAATTGCTACCATTTCCACTTTTTCAAACTGGTGAACTCTAATTCCTCCCTTTGTATCTTTACCATGAGCCCCAATTTCTTTTCTAAAACAACTTGTCCACGCAGTTAAAAGCCTTGGTTCAGCTAACTGTAAGTTTTTGTTACTTTCCATGAACATTAAACTTGGTTCGCTGCTACCAACTAAATATTTAGTTCTGTCACCTTCAATTACTTCATAAACATCGTCTAATCCTGTTGGGAAAAAACCAGTACCAGCCATAACATCGTAATTTACTGCAATTGGTGGAATAACATATTCAAAACCTTCCTCTAAAATTCTATCCAAGGCCCAATTAAACAAAGCCCTTTGGAATTTAGCTAATTCACCTGTAATATAATAACCCCTAAAACCAACAGCTTCCACACCTTTTTCACTTAGATAATCTCTTTTAAAAATTGGAAGTTCATGGTAAGGCGAAGGGTTGAAATCGAATTCAGGCTTTACACCAAATTGGCCAATTTCAATATTTCCAGAGTCATCTTTAGATACTGGAATTCCTTCCCAAGTGATGTTAGGAATAACAGCCACTAAATTATCTAACTCTGTTTTCAAAGCTCTTTGATTTTCTTCCAAACTTTTAATTTTATCTGAAACTATTTTCATTTCCTCTAATTTTACTGCTTTTTCTTCGGTTGAAAGGTTAGCAATTATTAAGTTGAAACTATTTTTTTGTTGCCGAAGTTCTTCTAAATCTTTTTGGGCTTCTTTGAAAATAACTGCTTTTTCAATAATATCATCGATGATGACTGGTGGTTTAAATCGCTTTGAAAGTTCTTGTTTAAAAATATCAGGATTTTCAACAATTTGGTTAAGAGAAATCATACAGTTTTTGTATATAATTATTATTAAAAAAGCAAATAAAAATTTAAATAAACAATTTTCCCATCACGATTAAGGCATTTAAAAATCCTGTTGTAGCGTGGCTATACATAATTGGCCTATCTTTATGATATGCTCCATAAGCAAACCAGAAAATATTTCCAATCAGAAAAAAACTAAAGGTTAAAAGTGAAACTCCTGCCACTTGGCGAAGTATCCATACATTCCATGCTTGTGGAACAGAAGCCACAGATCCAAATAAGGCCATTGGTGTAGCCATCTGATTAACGATGACAGAGACTTTGGTTGAAAATTCTTTCTTTGTATAGTGATACATAAATCAATTATGCCAAACAAATTATGTTTTGCAAAGACGCAAACTTGGTTTTCTATAAAAAACTTATTTTCTTAAAAAGTTATGTTCCCTGCCTATTAAACAGAATATTTATTCAGTAAGTTATGTAAAAAATAAATAACTTGACCAAAAGTATATGCAGAATCAGTTTACTAATATGTTTGGCAAAATATATAGAAAAGTAAGAAGAAATTATATTTTATATAAACAGGTTAGAAGTTTTTTACGCCGTATTTTAAAATTTTTTAAATAGCCTATGACTAAAATTTTACCTAAAGATGTTATCGCTGACCATATCAGGGCTAGCTGCTTCATTATCTCTGATGGAGTTTTGCCAAGTGGAAAGCAAAGAGGTTATGTTTTAAGAAGGTTAATAAGAAGGTCTTTGTCAGCTAGTTTAAAGTTAAAAATTGATATTACCAAAGCTGAATATTTTGAAGAGTTAGTGGATTCAGTTATTTCCATTTTTAATACAAGTTATCCGGAAATTTCAGAAAACAGAGAAATAATAATTTCAACCCTTGTTGCTGAAGCAGGAAAATATCAAAAAGCTATAGCTATCGGAGAAAAAGAATGGGCCAAAATTCTTAAATAGAATTTAATATTATGTTTGAAAAATTGTTTGCATTTGTTACTTCAACGCCTAGTCTTGCCAGTTTGTTTGGTAGAATAGAAATAAATAAATTAGCAAAATTTTGTTCGGAAAAATTCCAAGAAGATGTTTATATAATCAGGCACTTAAAGCGCAGTAGGCCAGAAAAAATAATTCATAAATTGCAAAACAGTGCAGATTGGGAAAAATATTTTAATCTTTTAGCTGAAAATAATAATATTCTAAGTGTTGAAATATCTAACGCTACCAGCCCAGATTGGATGATTATTTATCAAAACTATCCAAAAAATAGAAACTTGATTATACTACAATCTTCTAAATTTGAAAGCGATCATGAAATGAAGAAAAGTATACTGTCTTACAAATTTGAAAATACAGCAAATCAGTTCATAAAAACCACAAATTTTGAAAACTTTAGATTATATCAAATTTACAAAATATTATTTTCATCAATCAACATTGCTTCTTTGATTATAATTGGGCTTATGTTTGCTTTGTTGTTCCTACCAAGTAATTTTGCGCTGCTATGGTCAGCTTGGCTGCTTAGAGGATTTCTAATTTACGGAACAGTGGCATTATTAAGTTCCATTACTGGTTTTTGGTTGAACAAATATCCTAATTTAATTTGGGAAAGAGAAGATCACAATGAATCTGTAGATCAAAATAATCAGCTAATTACCACAAAAATTCAATATATTCAAATTTTCTCTCCTGTAATTTTAGTTTTGGTTGTCATGCTTTATTATATTATTTTTCTACCCTAATTAAATTTTATGAGTGATAATTATCTTGAATATCCCATTTGGACTAGGTCGATTGAATTAGATGCTTATACTCTAAAATACAAAACTAATATTCATCAATTTTTAGCCTTTTTTGAATATTACATTAACAACATAATCAATTCACCAGAAAAAGAAGCTAGGGTTAATTTTATTTCAACAACAGACGGTTTGGAACTTCAAGTTGTTACACTAGACTTTAATCAGCACCAAGTTGAAGATTATTATGATCAATACATAACCTTTTTAGCTGAACCAAACCTGCTTAAAAAAGTAATTAATAAAGTTAAAAAATACAACGATGATAAGGTAGATGATTTAAAAGATGAAATTGTTGAAGAGCTTTTGAACAAATTAATTTTAGTAAGAAAAGAAGTGCTTAAAATAGAAAAAACTCTTTTAGATTCTTTAAAAGATAGAAACCAAACTGAAACCTTAAACACTATAAAAAAAGATTTAACTGAAGTAAAAAACAGAATTTTAGAAAGCTTGACCGAAAAGAAAAATTTACAGAAAAATAATCAATATTTTCAGGAAATCCTTTCTAGTTTTTCTCCTTTAAGTATTAATATTACCAACAACCAAACCAAAAATATGACTAATCAAAACTTCACTAATGCCACAATTAATAATTCAGGAAACATGGTTTTTGGAAACAATTACAGCGAGTTAATAATTAATACCAAAGATAAAATAAGTAACATGGTTTCACCCGAAGACAAAAATGAGGACAAATTAATCCAAATTCAAGGTTATTTATTGGAACTAATTGAGCTTGTAACAACCAATCAAGATATTCCAGAACACCAAAAAGAGGTTGGGATTAAGGCAGTTGATCAGATTACAAATTTCGCTAAACATGATGGTGAAATAGATGAGAAAAATAAAGGAATTATTCAGAATTCACTACAAACAATTTCCTCAATTTTTAACGCGGTTGGAAGCACTGTTACCAATCTTGAAACTTTAAAAAACCTAGCTGGAATTTTTGGATTAAAAATTTAACTAAATTTGAAATTCATTTAATATAGACAAAAAATACTATTTAAAAAAATTTATAATTATATGGCTTTAAAACCAGAACTAAATCCTAAATTTCTTGCTGAAAAAACTTGGAACTTATATCAAACTTTTGGAGTACCAATTGAAGTTTCAGAAGATATTCTTGAAAGCAGGGGCCTTAAACTAGACTCTAAATTATTAGCAGAATTAATCGCGGAACACCAGGCTCTTTCGCAAACAACTTCAGCAGGTCAGTTTAAATCTGGCTTAGATGCTGATACTGACAAAACTAGAAAATTGCATTCTTCTACTCACATTCTACATTCTGTTTTAAGGAAAATTTTCGGCAGCGAAGTTAAACAAAAAGGCTCGGCAATTACGAATGAAAAAGCCAGATTTGATTTCACCTTAATAAGTAATATTAGTCCAGAACAGATTGCAGAAATAGAGAGTGGCGTTCAAGAAATTATTGATAGAAATTTAGAAATGGAACGATTGGAAATGAAACAAGACGAAGCTAGAGCACTTGGAGCAATAGGCCTGTTTGGCGAAAAATACGGAGATATAGTAAGTATATATACCTTAAAAGACGGACATGGGACCGTTTATTCCAGAGAATTTTGTGGCGGACCACATATTCAAAATTCTTTAGAAATTGGAAAGTTCAAACTACTAAAACAAAAGTCGGTTGGCCAAGGCTTGAAAAGAATAGAATTTACAGTAGAATAAATTAGATTAAAATTAAAGCCTACTATACCAAGCTGATATGAAGAGTTACTCCTGGCCTTGTATATAAGTCCCGTTGAAAAAGTTTTAGAATCCAAAGAAATCAATAATTTATAAAGTCTTATTTTTAGTATTATTCTTGACAATTCCAAGCTATTTCCTTTCTCTTAAAGAATATATGGCCGATAAAAAGATTAAGGCAGTCGTAAAAATTGTAATTCCAGCAGGTAAAGCCCAAGCAGGACCTCCAATAGGTTCAACTTTAGGACCTTTAGGTATAAACTTAATGCAGTTCGTTAAAGACTTTAACACTCAAACTGCAACATTAACCGGAGGAATTCCAGCACTTATTACAGTATTTGATGATAGAAGTTTTGAATTCGTTTTAAAAACTCCTGCAGTTTCTGAATTAGTTAAACAAGCAATTAATGTAACTTCTGGTGCTAGCGACCAAGTAAGAAAGAAAATTGGTAAGATTACTAAATCTCAAATTAGATCAATTGCAGAAAGAAAAATGGAAGATTTAAACTGCTATGATGTTGATCAAGCCATGAAAATGGTTGAAGGTACATGCAGAAGTATGGGTGTAAGTGTTGTGGAAGATTAATATTTATAATCAAAACAAAATTAAGGGGGTAACCTCTTTTTTTGTTGGCTAAATATTTTAAAAAGCCTATTAGCAGAATCATAGGCCGAGTCATTCTGAACTTTATAATCTTTTAGATTTCAATATAAGAAAAAAATTACCCAAGTGTAGTTTTATTGGTTGACATTACCAAATTTTTCTTTTTTTATTGGAATATCTAGCTTTGGCTGGATTATTTTATTAATTTTTAAATTCACATTATCATGGCAACAAAAAAGAAAGAAGAAATGGTAGAAGTAGTAGAAACTTCAGAACTTTCTGAAAATACTGAAACAAATAATTCAAGTGTTTATACAAATTTTTCAAGATGGTCTAAACTTTATGCGATTTTAGGTTTTATTGGATCTGGTTTTGTAATATTAGTTGGAATTCCATATATTCTACTTTTAGGATTTGGTTTAATAATGATTGCAGTAGGGGTATTTTACATTATTGCTTACAATAAAGTTTTACAAGCTTCAACTTTAATTAACAAACTTGAAACTTCTAATGGCAAAGAATTTAAAGCAAACACTGAAGAAGTAATTTCTAATCTAAAATCTTACTTTAAAATTATCAGCATAATTAATCTTGTTTCCATAGTCGGAAGTATTATTTTCTTTATAATATTCATAGTTTTCTTTGCTGCAATTACCGCTAGTTTTTCAGATGGCTTTAAGAATTCAATAAGAAACGAATCGAACAATCCAAGACCTGTAATCAACTACAAAGACTAGCTATGGAAACTACTAAACACGAAAATAAGCATAACAACTTTAACTGGGTTAAGAATTTGTATTTTTACCTAGTTCTAGCTGGAACAATTTTAACAATTGCTATTTCTGTTTTTTCTCTAACCTATTCTTCGGCTATTAGATTTGTTTTTACAGATTTGCAAAATAAGCCATATATTTCTTACGAAACTTGCAAAAATGGTGCTAATTACTATCCAACAAGCCCAGTTGAATCCAGTGATAGCAAAAAGATTGAAGAACAAAAACTTAGTTCCGATGAACAAAAAGCTTGTGCAGATAAACAACTTAACACTGAATATCAGCAAACCCTTCTTTCAACAAGTTTAGCTATTCTTGTTGCTGGAATAATTTTAACTATTCACTTAGTTATCTTTAAAAATAAAAAATAGTTAATTCTGGTGGGAGATTTCAAATCAACAATACCACATACATAATATGTCTAATACAACAATCAATAAAACTAAAAAAGTATCCAAAAAGTACTCTGCAAATATTGCAAAAATTAAAGCTGCTACCGCAGGCAAAGACAAACTAGATTTAAAACTAGCCGTTGAAACATTATTCAGTCTAGAGCAACCTAAATTTAAAGATGGTGCTATGGTTGAGCTTCATGTTAAATTAAATATTAACCCAGCCAAAACAGATCAAAATGTTAGAAGCAGCGTTATCCTGCCCTTCGGTATTGGTAAAAAAGTAGCTATTGCGGCTTTCGTAACCCCTGATAAAGTTGAAGCTGCCTTGGCAGCCGGCGCTACTCTTGCAGGTGGGGAAGAATTGATAGAAGAAATTAAAACTAATGGTTCAGTTAATTTTCAAAGAGCTATTGCCATGCCAGACATGATGAAGAAATTACCTGCTATTGCTAGAATTCTTGGCACAGCTGGAGTAATGCCTAATCCGAAAACTGGCACAGTAGGAGATAACATTGAAGACATTATCAAAGAAATTCTTGCTGGAAAAATAGATTTCAAGAATGACAAAGGTGGAAACTTACATATTCCTTGTGGAAAGATTAACACAACTTTCACAGTAGATACAATTGTAAGCAACATTCAAGCAGCTTTAGACGCCATTGAAAAAAGCAAACCTGAAGCAGTTAAGAAAAAATTAGTTGCCTCAGCTTTCATATCCTCAACGATGAGCCCAAGTATTAAAATTGCCTAGTGTTTTATTACAAACTTAAACTAAGCCACCTTTGGGTGGTTTTTTATACTTAATATTTTTATTATTAAACTGATAATATTTCTTCAGCAATCTTTTTCTACACTAATATATAGAGAATTATAAGGTGTATAAGCAAACGTAATTATAAATTGACTTGAAGAGACATCTAGAATTTTTCTTTGAAAGATTTAAATTAAAAAATATATTAGTAAAAACTAATAAAATGATTTTGATATTTAAGGCAAAGTCTTTTAAGCGTTATCTTTAAAAGATAAGACTTTTGGAATTAAAAAAGTGCTACAATTATCTGTAGCACCCTCAATATCTTTATGAAAGAAATCTTATTGACCACTGAAAATTAGTTTCATAACCATTTGTTTCCTGAATATATTGTATCAAGCTAATTGCATCCGCTTGAAAGTCATTACAGCCTACTACATAACAATTGTGCTCGTTTGAACATACAATAGCATATGAACAAGTGTCACAGCTTCCAAGCTGTTGATTAATAAAACTCAAAGCTTTTGAAAGAACAACACCTGAGTCTAAACCAATCTCAACCA
>Ga0172372_10009059_pt1 | contig 12994 bp, 10 predicted proteins | sample LakKiv5m_2_FD_114544 | JGI IMG/M metagenome (GOLD analysis project Ga0172372, IMG submission 114544) | Freshwater microbial communities from Kabuno Bay, South-Kivu, Congo - kab_092012_9.5m | ecosystem: Environmental > Aquatic > Freshwater > Lake | place: Democratic Republic of the Congo...
GATCGGTGCCGTGCGGCTGCACGCGCGGATGCTTGGACGAAGTGAGAAGACGAAGGACGGCGACCGCTCGTGGCTTTCGCACGCGCCAGGCCCGGGTGCCGGTTGGACGCAGTCACGCGACCTTGGCATCGCGACGGGCGAGAGTTTCCGCGACTGGTTCGCGAAGCGCGAGAAATCGCGAGGCGCACAATGACCAGTCCCAACCCAAACGCGCGAAGTGCCTCGGTCGACGCGCTTCTCGCGCGCGTGCGCGACGCAGTTTGCGCACAACCGGTCACCGTGCGAGAAGTTCCGTCGCACGCAATGGTTCGCCGAGTCGCGCGTGACTCCGCAAATCTCGCGGATCTTTTTGCAACGAAGGCCGCGGCCGTCGGCATGCGCGTGACGCGCACCGATGACACTGGCCTCGACGCGGCACTCACGCAATTGCTTGAAAAGCGCGGGAAAACTGTCGTTGCCGTACGCGACGCGCTTCTCACCACTCGCGCAACAACCGCGGTCAACGACGCAGGCGCACGCCTTGCCGCCAACGACAACGATGATCTCCTTTTCGACTGCGAGGTCGGCATCACTGATGTCGACTGTGCGATCGCCGAGTCAGGCTCGCTCGTGATCTCCACCAACGGCCGGATCCGGAACGCGTGGATCACGCCGCCAATCCACGTGGCGATCGTGCGCGCCGAGCAGGTCCTGGCCGATCTCGTCGACCTCTTCGAGCGGCGCCCCGACGCGATCGACGCGGCGTCCACCACGATCATCACCGGGCCGTCGAAGACCGCCGACATCGAGGGCGTGCTCGTGACGGGCGTGCATGGCCCGGCCGCGGTCGAGATCCTGCTCGTCGGCTGACGGTGCCAGGCGGTGCCAGACGGTGCCAGACAGTGCCAGACGGTGCACGGCACGTGCCAACTGGTGCCAGGCACCGCACGGCACGTGTCTGGCACCATCACGTCAAACGACTCGCAGACGTTTTCAGGGCCGAAAGCCGCGAAAACTCTGCCTGCCTGCCATCGGTGCCAGGCAGTGCCAACTGGTGCACGGCACGTGCCAGACGGTGCCAGGCACCGCATGGCACGTGCCGTGCACCGTTTGGTTGCACCGTTTGGTTGTACATGACCCGGCGGCGGTCCATGTTTTTTTCGTCGATTGACATCAACGGATATCTCTTTCGATTTTTCCGACCCTGACTTCGCGAGGCCTTAGCATCGCGCCTCGGCGCGATGCCAACGAAAACTCCAAGGGGCGAGATCGATGGGCTACATCTTTGAGTGGAGCGAAAGGAAGTCAGATGCAAATCGCAGAAAGCACGGGGTCGACTTCTTCGAAGCGACGACGGTGTTCGCGGATCCCATGGCGATCTGCATGTTTGACCCAGACCACTCGCTCGACGAGGACCGATGGCTGCTGCTCGGTCATTCCGTCAGAGGTAGGATTCTGGTCGTCAGTTACACCGACCGACCTCCACACACGCGTATCATCAGCGCTCGGCCGGCAACTCGACACGAACGGAGCCAGTATGCGACACAGTGACACTTCCCGAGCCTCGAAGCGCAGTCGTACGAAAGCTGATCCCGATTCCATGCGACCTGAGTATGACTTCAGCAAGGGTGTCCGCGGCGCAACGGCTCGGCGGTTCGCCGGAGGAACCAACATCGTCGTACTCGACGCCGACATTGCAGGGCACTTCCCGGATTCTGCGTCGGTCAATCGCGCGCTCAGACTCCTGGTGGAGATCGCGGCGCAACCGACGTCAAAGCCGCGGCGCAAGCCGTCGCGTACACGGAGCCGTCGCGCCTAACTTGCGCCTGATCTCTCCGACCCGAGCGCTCAGTCAGACCACCAACGTCTCCGGCTCCTCGATGAACTCCTTGAGGCTCGCGAGGTACTGCGCAGCCATCGCGCCGTCGATCACGCGGTGATCGAGCGAAAGCGTCGCCTGCATCTGCGTGCCAACGACCAACTGCCCATCGCGCACGACGGGCTGCTGCACCGCAGCGCCGCACGCGAGGATCGCCGAGTTCGGCGGATTGATGATCGCGGTGAAGTGCTCCACGCCGAACATACCGAGGTTCGAGATCGTGAACGTCGCGTCGGACATGTCTTGCACAGACAGGCCCTTCGTGCGCGCCTTCTCGGCGAGCGTCTTCGTGTCGGCCGAGATCTGGCGCAGGCTCTTGTGATCGGCGTCCTTGATGACGCCGACGACCAGTCCGCCGCCCTTCTCTTCGGGCAGCGAGATCGCCACACCGATGTTCACGACCTCGTGGACGCGCACATGGTCGCCCGCGAAACTTGCGTTGAAGTACGGATGCTCGGCCATCGCAAGCGCGCACGCGCGCACGAGGAAGTCGTTCACCGAGAGCTTCACGCCCGATGATTTCAACTTCTCGTTGTAGCTCTGACGGAGATCGATGAGCCGATCCATGTCGAACTTCATCGTCACCTGGTAGTGCGGGATCGTCGTCTTCGATTCGACGAGCCGACGCGCGATCGTCTGACGCATGCCCGTAAGCGCGACATCGCGGCCGGGAAGCGCAAGCGCCAGCGGAGCACTCGCGGTCTGCACGCCGCCCGTCGACACCGCCAGCGCCTGCGCAGGCACGATCGTGCCCGCCGACGCTCCCGCCGCCGACTTCATGCTCGCCCTGTTCTCGATCGCAAGTTCGACGTCGCGCTTGATGACGCGCCCGCCGGGGCCAGTTCCCTTCACGGTACGAATGTCGACGCCCTGCTCTTCGGCCATGCGGCGCGCGACTGGGCTCACGCGCATGCGCGGGCCGTCTTCATCGAGCGACGGGAAACCTTCCATGCCGTGGCGCGTCTCGGTCTGTACGACAGGAGTTGGTGCAGTTGGTGCAGGAGTTTGCGCAGAAGCCGGCGCTGGCGCAGGCTTCGCGGCGGGCGCGGCCGCAGCCTTTGGCGCCGAAGCCGCAGCGCCACCGCCAACCTTCGCGCCGCCCGCCTTCACCGAGGCCAGATCCTCGCCCTCGAGCGCGATCAGCGCGATCGCCGTGCCGACCTTCACCTGCTTGCCCGGCTCCACGAGGATCGCCGCGAGTTTGCCGTCGTCGAAGCACTGCATCTCCATCGTGGCCTTGTCGGTCTCGATGTCAGCGAGGACCGAGCCAGAGCGCACGGAGTCGCCTTCCTTCACGTTCCACTTGATGACGGTGCCCGCTTCCATCGTGTCGGAGAGACGGGGCATGGTGAGTTCAATGGGCATGGCTTGATCGCAGTCGTCTGAGATTCTTCATCCACACAGGATCCGGAGAGTCCTTCTCCGGGTCCGGGCAACTACGCGCGATACGTCGCGGCGCGCACTGCCTCGCAGATCTTGCGGACGTTCGGCAGGTACTCCTGCTCGAGTTTCGACGAGTACGGCGTCGGCACGTCGTCCGAGTGCACGCGATGCACGAAGTTGTCGAGGTCGTCGAAGCAGTGCTTGTGGATCAGCGCCGCGAGCTCGCCGCCCGGCGACGAGAAGCTCCACGATTGGTCGACCACGACCGCGCAGTTCGTGCGGCGAACGCTTGCGACCACGGTCGGTAGATCGAGCGGACGAATCGTGCGAAGGTCGATCACCTCGCACGAGATGCCCTCCTTCGCGAGAATCTCCGCCGCCTCGAGGCAGAAGTTGACCGGACGCCCCCAGGAGCACAGCGTGCAGTCGGTGCCCTTGCGGCGCACGGCCGCGTGACCGAACGGAATGAGATACTCGCCCTCGGGCACATGGCCCTTGCTGCCGAGCATGCGCTCGCTCTCGAGGAAGAACACCGGATCGTCGTCGCGGATCGCGGTCTTCATCAGGCCCTTCGCGTCGGCGGGGCACGACGGGATGACGATCTTCACTCCCGGCACGTTCGAGAACAGACCCTCGACGCACCAGGAGTGCGTTGAACCGAGCTGTCCGCCTGCGCCGTCGTTTCCGCGGAAGACGATCGGGCAACCCCACTGACCGCCCGACATGTAGAGCATCTTCGGCGCGTTGTTCAGGATCGGATCGGCCGCGACAAGCGAGAACGACCACGACATGAACTCGCAGATCGGACGCAGGCCCATCATCGCGGCGCCAATCGCCATACCTGCGAAGCCAGACTCTGAGATCGGCGTGTCGATGATGCGGCGCTCACCGAACTCGGCCAACATGCCTTTCGACACCTTGTAGGCGCCGTCGTATTGCGCGACTTCCTCGCCAAGCAAGAACACGCGCTTATCGCGGCGCATTTCTTCGCTCATCGCCTCGCGGATCGCGTCGCGGAGCTCGATCTCGCGCACCGGACCGCCGAGGGTCTCGGGCTCGCGGAACACCGGATTCGACACCACGGGACTCGACATGGCTTGACTCGACATGGTGGCGCTCATACGAGGCCCTCCTTTCCATCCGTCGCACGGAAGGTGCAGACGTTCGAGGCACCCCCCGTGAACTCGGGCTGCGAGGAACCGGTGAATCGGCCCCACGGCTCGACGAACACATCGGTGTAGAGGTCCGACATCGGCGGCTCCGGCGACTCGTTCGAGAACTGGATCGCGTCGCGAACCTCCTCGCGGCACACCTTCATGATTTCCTTGATCGACTCGTCGGTCACAACGCCGTGGTCGAGTAGCGCGCGCTCGTACTTGCCGATCGGGTCGTTCGACTCGTGGCGCTCCTCCTCCTCGCGCGTGCGGTACTTGCGCGGGTCGGACATCGAGTGACCCTTGTAGCGGTAGCACTTCATATCGACGATCGCGGGGCGCGAGTTCTCGCGGCACCACTCGGCTAGTGCATACATGTCCTGGTAGACCGCCAGCACGTCCATGCCGTCGATCGTGGCCTCCTTCAGGCCATGCGCGCGGCCCTTGATGCAGAGATCGTGGCTCATGGTCGTACCGCGGTGAATCGCCGTACCCATCGAGTAGCCGTTGTTCTCCACGATGAAGATGACGGGGAGATCGAAGAGGCCCGCGAGGTTCATCGCCTCGTAGAACGCGCCCTGGTTCACCGCGCCGTCACCGAGGAACGCGAGCGTCACGCGACGGTTCTTGCCGCCGTTCACGACCTCGTCCTCGTACTTCGTGCCGAACGCGAGACCAGCGCCGAGCGGCGTCTGCGCACCGACGATGCCGTGACCGCCGTAAAGGTTGTTCGGACGGTCGAACATGTGCATCGAGCCGCCCTTGCCCTTCGCGCAGCCGCCGACCTTGCCGTACATCTCGGCCATGCAGGCGCGCGAGGTCATGCCGCGCGCGAGCGCGTGACCGTGGTCGCGGTACGCCGTGACGATCGGGTCCTCGTGCTTCATGGCGGCGACGCAGCCGACCGCGACCGCCTCCTGCCCGATGTACACGTGGCAGAAGCCGCCGATCTTCTTCTCCTGATAGCTCTGCATGCACCGCACCTCGAACTCACGGATGAGGTGCATATCGCGCAGCCACTTGACGAGCGTCGGAGCCGGAAGACTCGGGAGCTTTCGCGGCTGGCCGTTGACCACGGGGGTCGGAGTTTGAGAGATGGACATGGTGAGAGGTACCCCGCTCTGGGTCGCCTTCGAAGGCTTTCGGCCGGACGCCGAACGATTTGGCGCCGCGGGACGACCGCAGGCTTCAAGCACACCGCCACCGCGAACGGTGGCGAAGCGTGGATTTATACCCGAAACAGAGGTGATTCCGCAAGGGAAAGCGCACGCACGCCCTGCGGTGCAAGCGCCATAAAGCGCGTCGGCGCCGCATGTTGCGGCGCCGACGCGCTCAGTTCCGATTCGGGTGCTCACCCGCCCTTGGTCTTGTCGCCAGAAGCACCCTCGGCGACGCCCTTTGTGGCGGCGCCGTCGGTGGCTGCCGCCTGCGCAGCGGCGTCCGACTGCTTGAGGCTCTTCGCCTCGAGGATCAGAAGCGCCATCTCGAGCTGCGGGTCGATGCCCTTCGTGAGGAGATCCTGCACATCGGGGCGCGGCTTCTGCTCCTCCGGCGTCTTCCACTCCTCGATGACGTCGGCGTTCTGCCGGAGCGTCAGCGACTTCTCGATCTGCTCGGGGGTCATCTTCACGACGAGGTCGGGATTGACGCCCCAGTCGGTCGCGCCGGGCTTCTTGTGAACCAGTCGCTGCTCGACCTCTCCCGGTCCCGGAGCGAGGTAGTAGTACTGCGTTGTGAGCTTGAGGCTCGCCATCTCGCCGTCGCCGGGGCCGCCGCAATCGTGCACGGTCTGCACCGAGCCCTTACCGAAGCTGCGTTCGCCGAGCACCACCGCGCGGTCATGCGCCTTCAGCGCACCCGAGACGATCTCGCTCGCGCTTGCCGAACCCTGGTTCACCAGCACAACCAGCGGCAGATCCTTCAGGATCGCGCGGGCGGGCTCGGCGCCCTTCTGGTAGCGGACACGTCCATTGCGGTCCTTGCAGCTCACGATCATGCCGCGCTCGATGAACGCGTTCGAGAACTGCTCGGCGCTCGTGAGAAGGCCGCCGGGATTATGCCGGAGGTCAAGAATCAGTCCGTTGAGTTGGCGCTCGCGGCGCATCTCGCGCACCGCCTCGAGGAAGTCGCGGAAGCTGTCCTCCTGGAAGCCCGTGAGCCGCACATAGCCGATGCCCGACTCGGCCGACACGAACCAGTCCCAGACGGGCTGCCCCTTCTGGTCGAGCGCCTTCTTCCACCAGCCGTTCACCGAGCGGATCTTGATCTGCTCGCGCACGAGCTTGAGATCGACCGGCTCCTCGGCGCCCTCGCGCTTCACCGACAGCGTGACCGTCTCGCCGGCCGGGCCGGTGATCGAATCGACCGCCTTGTTGAGCGTCCAGCCCACGGTCGACTTGCCGTCGACGGCCACGATGCGGTCGTCGCTCTTCACGCCCGAACGCGCGGCGGGGCTACCCTCAAGCGGATTCACCACCTGGATGTCGCGACGGTCGTCGTGACGGATCAGAATGCCGACGCCGACGAAGTTGCCGCGGATCGTCTGCTGGAAGCGGCGCAACTGGTCGGGCCAGATCACCTGCGTGTACTCGTCCTCGAAGCGCTTCGACAGTTCTTCGAGCGCGCCGTCGCCGAACTCGCGAATGATCACCTCGTCCGGAAGCGCCGGACCCGCCGCATTCGCCGCAAGGATCTCGCGCAACACCTCGCGATAGGTCGGTTCGGCGATCGTCGTCCGGTCCAACGCGGCGAGCGACTCCTTCGCGCGCGTCACGGCGCCCGCGAGCACGTTCGCCTTGTCGGGGTCGGCGAGACCGGGGAAGTTCTCCCGCAACGTCGGGGTCGTGGCGAGCACGCGCACCGCGTCGACGCCGCCCGAGATGAGCGGCTCCCAGCCGCCGGCCGAGATGTGCGCGTCGGCGGCGATCTCAAGTGCCGCGGTCAACGTGCCGCGCGTGATGCCGTCGAGCGCTTCTTTCCAGTCCTCGGCGAACGCCTCGTTGAATTCGGGAAACGGCTTCTCGGGGTCGAATCGCTTGGCGTAGTCGGCACGCAGCCGCCACAGTTCGCGCGGCGCATACTGCGCAAGCAGCATGATGCGCTTGTTCACCTCGTCGAGGCGCGCGTCGTAGCGGCGGAACGTCATCGCATCGCCCGATTCCTCGAAGAGCGTGCGCAGACGGAAGAGAACCTCCTGCGCGACCAGCCAGTCCCCGTCCTTCTGCGCCTTGGCCTCGGCCGCCTCCGCCTGCGAGACGAGTTCGCGGATCTCGGGGAGATCGAGCGCCGCGGCCCAGTTGTCGGAGAGTGTCTGCAGCCGCACCGCTGCGGTGAGCGCCTTCGTCACCTCATGCTTTGCCGCGGCCTCCTTCAACTCCGACAGCGCCTTCGCGCGGTCGGTCTCGCGCACCTTGCCGTCCTCGTCGACGTGCGCGTTGCGCGCGGCGATGAAGTCGCGCAGGCGCTTCGTCTCAAGCTCGGCGACCGAGTCGGGCACGTTCTGCAACGCACGCTCGACCGTGTCGAGATCACCGGATTTCGCGGCCTCCCAGACGCTGTCGGACCAGCGCGCGACGTCCTCGGCGGTGGCGCGCGATGTCTCGGCAACGGTCGTCTCGGTTTCCCATCCGCGGGCCACGGCAACGGCCTGCGCGGCTCCTGCGAGGGACACACCGAGAACGGACAACGCCGTCCCAAGCGCAAGCGCGGTGGGACGGCGGAAGGTGCGGATGAAGGTGTTCAGGTTGGGCTGCATGGGAACTCCTGCGGGGCGTCACGAATCGGATCTGCCGCGCGAACACTCGATTGCGCCAGTCATTGAGGACGATGCTCGCCTCGAAAGCAACGATCACATGCGACTGACGGGCCTCAGACGGGGTTTCTGCTCGGCAGTCCGGCGAAACGGCGGCCGACGAGCACCCCAACCTTCGCACTTCGGACATCGGGGCACCCGGGTTCAGAAGTGTCTCAGAAACTTGGCGAAGCCGGGGATGTCGTGTACCGTTTCTATCGGTCGTCGGTGCAGAACCGGACGGACCAACCCGCCGATCGTGACAGTCGAACCCGCGAGGGACGAGTGGACGCAGACGAGAACCCTCCCCCGCGCCCTGTGCGACCGCTTCCCAAAGGGGATGCTTCGTCGGACCCCGATCCGATCGTGATCCGCATCGATCCGAACGAGTCCAGTCCGCCATTGCCTCCACCGATCCTGCGACCGAATCGCGGCGCGGGTGGCCCCGTGCGCCCCGGTTCCGCAGTGCCGCCCCCGCCCGCGGACCCGTTCAGTGCGATGCCCCGAGCCGAAGAGGCCTCGACGTCGTCCCAGCCTCCGCGTCGTCCCGCAGCCACCGCGCCGGTCACCGCCGCGCGGACCTCCGCCGAGTCGCCGCGAGAGGACGCCGTCCTCTGCGCGAACTGCGGCTACGACCTGCGCGGATCGCTCGCGCGCCCCACCTGCCCCGAGTGCGGCACGGTGCTCCCGAAGCGCCGACGCGTCCCGATGACCCGCAGCGACCAGATCCACCTGCGCGCCGAGGTCGTCCGCCACTGGGGCTCACTCGGGTTCCTTGCGCTCGCACCGATCCCCCTCCTCTCGCCGATCCCGTGCATTCCGTGGTGGGGCATCGTGGCGTCGGTCGCGTTTGCGATGGCGCCCGGGTTTCGCCTGGCCGCGATTCGCAATCTCGACATCCTGCCGAGTGGTCTGCGCGATGGCGTCCGTCCGCAGACCGCGCGCTTCCGCCAGACCCAGTACGTCGAGGGCGTCTTCGCGATCCTCGTCTGCATCTACGCCGCGCTCGGCACCTTTGCGGTCATCCCGGCGAAGTTCACGCTGCTCTACCGCGCGCTGATCCTCGCGTGGTGGTGCGTGTCCTGTGCCGGTCTCGTCGCGCAACTCCAGTACGGTGATGCGCTCCTCGCGAAGGCGGGGACCGATCCTGCGGACACCGCCGATCTTTCGCGATCGGCACGTTGGCGCGTTCGCGTCGCGTTCGTCGTCGTGGTCGGCGGCGCGATCGCGACGGCCCTCGGTTGGACGCTGCCGAGAGGAGACCTCGCCTCCGTCATCGAGGTTTCCGGGCTCCTGGCGCTCGGCGTTGCGTCGGTCATCTTCATCTTCGCCGCGCTCCGGATTCGCAGCCACGCCGAACTCGTGGGCGAGGGCCTCTTTGAAAGCACCGCGCTTGCGAAGCGCGTGGTCGCGACCGAGGTCGCCGTCGAGCGGGCCGAGTCTGACCTCGGACTTCCACCCGAGTGGAAACCACCTCCGCCCCCGCCGAAACCGCCCGACGACGATGCGCCGATTCCGCTCTCGTGACGCGAGCGAACCACCGAGTTCAGACGACCGATCACAGGTCGCCGGTCACGCGCCACCGAAGGCCGACTCCGCGAGGTCAATCGCGCGACCGAGCGCCGAGGCCTTGTTCACGGTCTCCTGCCATTCGGCGGACGGATCGCTGTCGAGCACGACGCCCGCGCCCGCTTGGAGATGCACCGTCCACGGGGCACACGCGCCATCGGGCACCGGGATCACCATCGTGCGCAAGGCGAGCGCGATGTCCATGTCGCCCGAGTAGCCAATCGCGCCGATACCGCCCGAGTACGGTCCGCGGCGCGTCGGCTCGAGTTCATCGATGATCTCGATCGCGCGCACCTTCGGGGCACCCGACACGGTGCCCACCGGAAGCGTCGCACGCAACGCGTCGAACGCGTCACACCCCGCGCGCAGTCGACCCGTCACCGTCGACGAAATGTGCATGACGTGGCTGTAACGCTCGACCTCCATGCAGCGCTCGATGGCGATCGAACCGGTCTCGCACACGCGGCCGATGTCGTTGCGCCCGAGGTCGACCAACATCACGTGCTCGGCGCGCTCCTTCGCATCGGCGAGGAGTTCCTGCTCAAGGCGCACGTCGTCCTCGGGAGTCCGTCCGCGCGGACGCGTGCCCGCAAGCGGGCGATTTGTGACCACGCCGCCGTGCACACGGCACAGTATCTCGGGGCTCGACGCCACGAGGATCGCACCCTCACCCTGCAGGTAGATCTGGTACGGGCTTGGGTTCACCACGCGCAACGCGCGATAGAGATCGAACGGGTCGATCGCGGTCCGTCGCTCAAGCCGCTGCGAGAGCACGATCTGGAACGCGTCGCCCGCACGAATGTACTCCTGCGCGCGCCGCACCATCGACTCGAAATCGCCGCGCGAGATGTTCGAAGGCGGCAGTTCGGGCCGCCGCGCGAGGTCGATTTCGATCGCGCCGTGTGCGAGCCGCGGTCCGTCGGCCGCCAACTGCGCCTCGAGCGCATCGAGACGGTCGACCAGCGCATCGAACGCGCGCTCCGGCGTCGGATGATCGTCGATGCGGCTTGACACCACCGCATGCATCGTCTTCGACACGTGATCGAAGACGACGATGTCCTGATAGAGCCCGAAGTGAAGGTCGGGAATGCCGCGGTCGTCGCGCGGAGCCTTCTCGAACGAGAGTTTCTCCGGTTCGAGATAGCGAACGCTGTCGAAACTGGCGAAGCCGACGAAGCCGCCGGTAAACGCCGCCGGCAGCCCAAGCGATCCGAGCGCCTTCGCGGACGCGGGCCGAAGCGGCGCCGCAAGTTCGCGCAGGACCGCGAGCGGATCGCGCGACTCGAGCGTGCGGCGCGTTCGGCGCCGGTGGTCGGTGATCGTGGTCGTGAAGCCGCGCGACGAGAGTTCGAGCACCGGCCGCGCGCCGAGGATCGAATGTCGCCCGACGGTCGCGCCGTTCTCGACCGACTCGAACAGGAAGCTTGGCGCGGTGCGCTCGTCCGGCAGGACAAGCCTCCGGTACGCAAGCACCGGCGAAAGTTGGTCGCTCATAAGACGCCGCGACAGGATGACGAGCGGCGACTCGGCGCGCTGCGCATCGAACGACGCTCTGAGGTGACGAACGCGGTCACCCTGCGGCGATCCTGCGGACGATGGGTGCTCTCGATACTCAGACACGCCGGAAAGGTAGCGGATCGCCCCGGTTCGAAGCGCGGGCCTCGCTCGACCACGCGCCGGACGCCCGAAGCGTCTACCATCGCCGCCCGATGACGGCCACTCCGTCCCATTCCCCCGGCACGACGACCCCGTCGTCCATCTCGCGCGCAAGCGCCCCCGCCGCACGGCTCCAACGCATCCAGAAGACCTACTTCAAGCCCGATGGTTCGGTGCTCGTCGAGGCGCTCAAGGGGCTCGACCTCGTGATTCCGCGCGGCGAGTACATCGCGATCATGGGTGCCTCGGGCTCGGGCAAATCGACGCTGATGAATATCCTCGGCTGCCTCGATCGGCCGACCGCGGGCATCTACGAACTCGATGGCGCCGCGGTCGAGAGCCTCGGCGACGACGAACTTTCCCGCGTGCGAGGCCAGAAGATCGGCTTCGTGTTCCAGGCGTTCAACCTGATCTCAGAACTCTCGATCGCGGAGAACGTCGAGGTTCCGCTGCTTTACCAAGGCATTTCGGCCGCCGACCGTCGCGCGCGGGCGCACGACGCGCTGAAACTCGTCGGCCTCGAGAACCGCGTGCACCATCGGCCGCGCGAACTCTCCGGAGGCCAACAGCAGCGCGCTGCGATCGCGCGCGCCCTTGTCGGCAGCCCCGCGATCCTCATGGCCGACGAACCGACGGGCAACCTCGACTCACACACGGGACAAGCGATCTTGGAGACCTTTGAGGAACTCCACTCGCGCGGCCTCACGCTGATCATGGTGACGCACGACGATCGCATCGCCGGCCGATGCCAGCGCGTGGTGCGGCTCAAGGACGGCGAACTTGAGAGCGATCGCGACGGCGGCGGGCGGCGGCGCGTCGCGGAGGCGGTTCGGTGAGGTCCACGCAGCCCGGTCGCGGATGGACCCGGGTGAAGAACCATGCGCGCGTGGTCGGAATCGATCCCGGCACGCGCATCGCGGGCTATGCGGTGGTCGACTTCGACAGTCGCGGCTCAGCCACCATCGTCGACGCAGGCATCTTTCGGCTCGACGCCGACGCCACGCTCTCGGCGCGGCTGCGACAGCTCCATGAAGATGTGACGGCACTGCTCTCCGAGCATTCGCCCTCGCACATGGCGCTTGAGGCGGTCTTCTCGCACGTCGACCATGCGCGCACGGCGATCCAGATGGCGCACGGCCGCGGCGTGGTGCTGCTCGCGGCGGAACTCCGCGGGATTCCGGTGGCCGAACTCCCCCCGGCGGAAGTGAAGCGCGCGCTCACCGGCAAAGGCAATGCGTCGAAGGCGCAGATGCAGCGGGCGGTGATGTCGCAGTGCGGCCTCGCCGAGATCCCCGAGCCTCCGGATGTGGCCGACGCGATCGGCATCGCGCTTTGTGGCGGCCGCCGCCTGCGAGGTGTGGCGTGAGCGGGCTCGTGCGGATGCCGAACGCCACGACGTGCGCCGTGCTTCTGCGCGTGTCCGTCCTTGCAGTCGCCGCGACCGCGATGCTCGCGGGATGTGCGGCACGCGAACACCGGTCATCCGCAACCTCCGTAGGCAATCCACCGTCGACCCACGGACCGTCTGCGACGACATCAACGACGACATCAACGACGACATCAACGACGACATCAACGACGACA